>Ga0335069_10011916_pt1 | contig 12251 bp, 9 predicted proteins | sample Lox_Sample_11_FD_206714 | JGI IMG/M metagenome (GOLD analysis project Ga0335069, IMG submission 206714) | Soil microbial communities from Loxahatchee National Wildlife Refuge, Florida, United States - Lox_Sample_1.1 | ecosystem: Environmental > Terrestrial > Soil > Wetlands | place: USA: Florida...
ACTCGAAGACACCTACCACGAGGCAATCAACTGGGCGATTGCTGAGATTCGCGTCTTCGGCCGCGCCAAGGGCGTGCTGGCCGAGCAACTGCTGGCGCGTGCGGGCGCACAGATCGCCGGCATGTACAAGCGGCTCGACCGCGAGCTGCGGAGCCGCCAGTTTTTCAACGGCGAGCGTTTTGGGTGGGGCGATCTCTCCGTCTATCCCTACGTTGCCGGCTCGACCGGGCACGGCTTCCCGCCGCCAAACGGTTCGCGCCTGGCGACATGGTTGGCCCGGGTCAGCGAGCGCGACAGCGTACAGAAGGTTGCTGCCGCAGCGCTGGAGGCCCTGGCAGGATTTCAGGACCTGGGTCCGATCATCGAACAGGGCTTGTTCGTCCGCGAGTACCGCGACCACCGCTTGGAGTGGATGATGCGCAGCGGCGGCTCACAAATCGTCCTCGACGGCATGGCGAAGAAGAACATCCGTTTCTCCGTCGAGTTCGAATAATGCCACGCATCCTCTCCGGCGAGGTTGGGAGGGGGCGTCGGCTTGCCCGGCGTCGGGATCGCTACCGAGAAAACTCGCGCGGCGAGGCGCGCACCGCTCGGTCGTACGCCCAGGCGCGGATGAGGTCGACCTGCTCCTTCATCGTCTTCGAGAGCGGGACGATGGTTGCCGCGACGTTGAGGATGTCGTCGTCGTTCACGTCACGGTCTTCGAGCCGCGCCGCGGTAATCGCGGAGACGACGCACTGCTCGATCTCGGCACCGGTCCACCCCTTGGTGAAGCGCTTCAGGCGTTCGAGGTTGAATCCGGCGGGATCGATGCCGCGGCGCAGCAAGTGTACGCGGAAGACCTCGACGCGCTCGTCATCGAGCGGCAGGTCCACGAAGAAGACTTCGTCGAAACGGCCTTTGCGGATCATCTCGGCGGGCAGCAAGTCGATGCGGTTGGCGGTAGCGCCGATGAACAAGCCGCGCGTCTTTTCCTGCATCCACGTCAGGAAGAAACCGAAGATGCGGCCCAACTCGCCTTCCTTGGCCTGGGTGCTGATGCCGGCCTCGATCTCGTCGAACCACACCACCGCCGGCGCCATGTCCTCGAGCATGCGGCAGGCCGAGACAAAGGCACCTTCCGGCTTGCCGTGACGGCCGGAGAAGATCTCGATCATGTCGATGCGGTAGAGCGGCAGCTCGAAGCACGAGGCGATGGCCTTGATCGACAGGCTCTTGCCACAGCCGGAGATGCCCATGACCAGGACGCCTTTCGGTACGATCTCAGCGCTGATGCTCTCGCGCAGCTGAAACAGCTTGCGGCGCTCGAGCAACCACTTCTTCATGATCTCCAGACCACCGATCTGATCGATGTCGGTACCGTCGGCGACGTACTCGATCATCCCCGTCCGATTGACGAGCAGACGTTTCTCCTCCAGCAAAATGGGCACCGACTCCGCATTCAGCGCGTGGCGCTCCGCGACCGCGCGGCGCACCGCATGGCGGGCTTCGTCGAGTGTCAGGCCCTGCAGGGCCCGCCCGAGTTGAAAGAGGGTGGCTTCAGAGGTGTCGACCGTGTTTCCGCTGCTGCCGAACAGCGGCGCTTCGCGCCGCAAGAACTCGACCAACTCCACGAGATCGGGGACGTTCAGCTCGAAGTAGACGATGCTGCGCTCGAGTTCCTCGGGAACGAACTTGACGGGCGAGGAAATGACGACGAACTTGCCGCGGTCGAAGCACGACTGGTAGAGATCGCGCAAGCGCCGCCGGATCTCCGCGGCCTCGCGCAGCGGCTCGTGGAAATCTTTGAGCTGGAAGAGCGCCGGTCCCTCGTAGGTGGCAATGAAATCGAGCGCCGAGCGCGCCCCGAGCGACTGCGCGTCTGCCCCGTTCCCGTCGGCGCACCGCATGCCTTCGGTGAGGCTCCAACTCCACACGGGCACGGGCGACGCGAAGCAGGCCGCAGCCGCATCGCGCAGCAGTTGCCCAATGCGCTGCTCCTCCGCCGAGCGGATGTATGTGAGCGGCCGCCCCGACTCGATGATCTCCCTCAATGTCCGGAGCGAGCGACTCTCTTTCTGCTGTTCACTACTCATTCTTGGGTGGTGGGCACTGATCACTAGTGACTGGTAGTCACTGGTCGATGATCACTTTCTCTCGGGCGGCGCCGTCGCAATGGCGATCTTGTCCGCCCCGGCTTCCTTGGCGATGGTCATGATCTGCACCGCTTGCTCCAGCACGACGTTGCGGTCGCCCTGGAGAATCACGTTGCGCTCCGATCCCTTTTGAAACGCAGCGAGCAGGGCGGGTCGCAACCCATCGAGGTCGACGGCTTTACCGTTCAACTCGATGCGGTGATCCGCGGTGGCGGTGACGATGATACCGGACGGCTCTGCGCCGCCCGCGCCGGCACGTGGCAGGTTCACCTTGGTGCCCTGCTGCGTCAGCGCGGTGCTGGTCACCATGAAGATGATCAGCAGGACGAGAAAGATGTCGGTGAGCGGCGTGACGTTGATTTCGGCGACGATGGCGTGCTCGCTGTGGTCGCCGTCCGGGTTAACGGGACTGAGCGACACGGGGTATGCTCCCTTCGCGCACGCGCGGTGCGGCGAGCTGCACGAGCACCTCGTCGGTCCATTCGCGCCACCGCGCGGACAGATTGCCGATGCGCACGTTGAAGGCGTTAAAGGCGAAGATCGACAACACGCCGACCAGCAAGCCGCCGGCGGTGGCGATGAGCGCTTCGGAGATGCCGGCGGCGACTACGGCGAAACCACCCGAACCGGTCGCCGCCATGTTCTCGAAGGCGCGGATGATGCCGATCACGGTGCCGAACAACCCAATGAACGGCGCCAGGCTGCCGACGGTGCCGAGCAGCCAGACATAGCGCCGCAAGCCGCGTCCGATCTCAGCGAGTCGGCGGATGGCGACGCGGCCGCGCATCTCCGGGTCACCGCTGTTGTCACTGAGCATGGCCTTGTAGACGACGCCCAGCGGTGACGTATCGCGCTTGCAGAGCGCCAGCGCGTCGGTGAGCCCGCCCTCGTCCACCGCCTCGGCAACCAGCTGGTGCAGCCGCGTAGCGCCGCGCGCCGCGCGCGTCAGGGTCCACAAACGCTCCATGATGACGGCGATGCTGACGATAGAGCACAGCAGCAGCGGATACATCACCGCGCCGCCAGTCTCGATCAAGGTGAGAAGGTCGCGCCCGTTCATGTGCTCCGGACACGTATAGCTGAGCGTCCGTAGGGGTGCAATTCAGGGCCTGTCCTTCGCACCACCCAGGGCGCCACTACGCAAGAGGGGCGGACCGTGTTACTAACGGGGGCCTTGTGGACACAGCAATTCCGCAGGGTGCGGCAGACGATGTGCTCGCCATTGAACGGCGCTTCGCGGCGCTGCGCGGGCGCTTGCCGCGCGTACGCTTGACGCAGCTGCCGACGCGCGTGCACCGCCTCGAACGGCTCGGTGCGCAGCTGCACGTCGACCGGTTGTGGGTGAAACGCGACGACGAGAGCGGCACCCTCTACGGCGGCAACAAGCCCCGCAAGCTGGAGTTCCTGCTCGGCGATGCGCTTGCCGATCACAAGAAGTCCGTGCTCACATTCGGCGGCATCGGCACCCACCATGGTCTGGCGACGGCGATCTGCGCCCGCGCGGTTGGCCTCCGTTGCATCCTGGCATTGCTCAAGCAACCCCTGACAGAGCACGTCCGGCGCTGCCTCCTGCTCGACCACGCTGCCGGTGCCGAGATGCACTATGCGGCGACCGTGCCGCTCGTGACCGCACGCGCACTACGCATCTGCGCCCGCGAGCTGCTGCGCGGCGAGCTGCCGTACGTCATTCCCACCGGCGGGACCTCTGCGCTGGGCACGCTCGGCTATGTCAACGCGGCATTCGAGCTGCAAGAGCAGATCGGCACCGGCGAGCTGCCGGAGCCGGATTGGATCTTCGTCCCGATGGGCAGCGGCGGGACGGTGGCGGGCCTGGTGCTGGGCGCCAAGCTCGCCGGCCTGCGCGCGCGCGTCGCCGCCGTGTTGGTCACCGACATTCTGCCTCCGTCGGCCGACAAATTGGCCAGGCTCGCCAGGCGCAGCCGCGCCTTGCTGCAGCAGCAGACCTCCGAGGTGCCGGCGGTTGCAGTAAGCGCGGGTGATTTTGCGATCCTCAAGGGCTACGTCGGCCCACGCTACGGCGCACCGACCGACGCCGCCCGCAGCGCGCGCGACTTGATGGAGAAGTTGGAGGGCATCCATCTGGAGACGACGTACACGGCGAAGTGCCTCGCTGGGATGATCGACGCCGTGCGCGCCCCGGAGTATCGCGGCCGTACGATCCTGTTCTGGAACACGTACAGCAGCGTTGACGCAGCGGCGCACCTCGGTCCGCTCCCCGACTACCGGCAACTGCCGCGGCCTTTCCATCAGTTCTTCACAGGCCAGGCCGTTCCCGCGTGAGCGCCAGGGGGCGGGCAGCCTCTCCCGCGCGTCTCCTCAGCGTGGGAGAGGATAGGGTGAGGGCGCCAGCCTACTGTGCGCCGCGCTCCGCCAAACTCCGTAGATCTACGTATTGGCATTTCCTGGCCTCGCAGACTACGAACGCAAGCCAGTCATGGGAGGCGGAATCTTGGGCGGCACCGAGACTGGGGTTACATCTCTGGGGTTACATCTCACACTCGGGTCACATGTGGACATTGGACTGAGTAGTCAGCCCTCCTGCACTTCACACTGCTAGGCCCGCAGTGTCAGCTCCGCTCCTACTCGCTCGCCGAATGCTCGGCTCCCGACCGCAAGACTCTCGCCCCACTGCGGCACGCGCGACTGCTCCCGGTTCCGCAGCGCGGCCGCGCATCTCAATCTCGCGTGCCCTCGACCGTCGGGGTGAGGGCGACAGCGCCCTCCCTCGGCTCGTGACCGCCGGACTTCGTCTCGAACCCGCTACTTCCTCTCGGCGCGATGCCGCACACGGGAGCGCGCCGGGTCCGGCACGCCGATGGTCGCGTCGGGCCGGAGAGAACGCAGGAAGGCGTCGACCGGACAGCAGAGGATGTCGTTGATCAGCAAGCGCTCGACACCGCGGTACAACAGCAGCGCGCGCGCTTGCGGGTAGTCGTGGCGAAACGCGCTGAGACCGCGGAGATCCTCCGGACGGACGCGATGCGCATTCTTCACTTCGAGCGCCCAGAACCCGCTGGCGCCGTAGACCACAAAGTCCACCTCCACTCCTGCACGCGTCCGCCAGTAACAGAGGACGTGTTCGTCCGAGCGGTACGCGATCCATGCACGCAAGTGCTGCGCGACCAGGCCCTCCAGCGCCGCGCCGTCGATCTCGTGGGGGTGGTCGAGGGGGCCCGCGGGCCGCAGCGAACGATAGACCCCGGCGTCGAACAGGTAGAGCTTCGGATGCGCTGCCACCGCCCGCCGGGCCCGCTTGGTGAAGACCGGCACCCGAAATGCCAGCAGCAAGTCTTCGAGGATGGCGACGTAGCCCTCCACCGTCTTGCGTTCGACCTGACAATCGCGTGAAACGGCGCTGAGGTTCAACACCGAGCCGTGCGAAAAGCTGATCGACTCGAGGAAGCGCGCGAACACCCCGACGTTGCGCACCAGCCCTTCCGATTGCACTTCCTCGCGCAGGTAGAGGGCTGCGTACGTGCGTAGGACGTCGGCAGGGTCGCCGGCGCCAACCACTAGGGGTACCAGCCCCCGATGCACGGCCGACTCGATCTCGAAGCGTCCGCCCAACTCGGCGGCCATGTACGGGTGCAGCGTGCGCAGCACCGCACGTCCTGCCAACAGATCGATGCCCGAGCGTTTCAGCTTGCGGGCGCTCGACCCGGTGAGGACGAACTGGAGCCGGCGACGCTGCTCGATCAGCTGGTGGACGACCGGGAGCAGCTCCGGGACCTTCTGTACTTCATCGATGACCACCGTGCCGACGTCCGGGCTGCCGTCCACCAGTTCCCGCAGCCGTTCGGGGCGCGCGCTGTAAAGACGCAGTGCGTGCGGGTCCAGCAGGTCGACGCGTAGCGCTCCCGGAAAAGTGATCTGGGTCCACAGCGACTTGCCCGTCCCGCGCGGTCCGAAGAGAAAGAAGCTGCCGGCTGGTGCAGTGAAAAATCGAGGAACAAATTCCATTATGGGTCGCAGAATGGAAATCTGATTCTCGAAAGTCAACCAGGTCGTCGAGATCTGTGGAACTTTCCGACGCGGGAGCGCTTTGCCCGAATTCGGGCGCCATAGGGCGCCTGGCGGAGCGATTTCTGCCGGGGCGGTTGCTTGCAAATAAGGGTGCATCGCTACTAGCCTCCGCCCCATGGAGACGACGAGGCCGCACTGGACGCTGTCGCGTCGTTCGTTTCTCCGTTACAGCGCCGTGACCGCGGGCTTGCTGACGCTGTCGCGCCTGCGCATGGCGCCGGCACTGGCTGTGCAAGCCGCCACCGCTACCGAGCTGCGTGTGCTGACACCACACCAGGCCGACATCCTGACGGCCATCGTCGAGCGCATCACCTTCACCGGCGCCGACACCATGCCCGCGGTGCATGACACGCAAGCGATCGTGACGATCGATCAGGCGCTGCTGCAGCTCGATCCGTCCGTGCAGTCGCAGGTCGGTTGGCTGCTGCGGCTGTTTCAATGGGGCCCACCGGTGTTTCAGCTCAAGTTCAGGACCTTCACGGGCCTCACACCGGAAGAGCGCGACAGCTACCTGCAGGGCTGGGCGACCAGCCGCAGCAGCACGCGCCGGCTTGCCTTCCGCGCCCTGAAGAACCTGTCGATGCTCGGCTACTACTCGCAGGATGCGACGTGGAAGGGCATCCACTACGACGGCCCGTGGCTGCCACGGCCCCGGAGAGTGATCGAGTGATCAACAACCAGTGACCAGTAACCGGTGACCAGTAGCGGGGACCAGGGACCAGTGATCTGAGCTGATAGCTATGATCGTCAAAGGCGAGCAGATCACCAACGACTTCAACCTGGAGGCCGAAGTGTGCGTCATCGGCACCGGTGCCGGTGGGGCGGTGGTGGCCAAGGAGTTGGCGGAGGCTGGTCGCGATGTCGTGGTGCTCGAACAGGGCGGGCACTACACCAGGGACGACTTCACCCAGCGCGAAGACGAGATGATGCCGCTGCTCTATGAAGATATGGGGCAACGCGCCACCGCCGACGGATCGATTGTGATCCTCCAAGGCCGCAACGTCGGCGGGTCGACGGTCCACAACCTCTGCTACAGCTTCCGTACGCCGCCGCCGATCCTGGAGATGTGGCGCCGCGAGGACGGCATCCGTAACATGCGCTACGCCGACCTGGTGCCATCCTTCCAGCGCGTCGAGAAGATGCTCAAGGTGAAGCCGATCCTGCCGCAGGAGATCAATACGCTCAACAGCAAGATCCGCGAGGGCTGCGAAAAGCTCGGCTACCACGGGCTGGTCGCCAAGCACAATCGCGAGAACTGCACGACCAGCGGCTTCTGCCTGCTCGGCTGTCCCTTCGACGCCAAGCAGAGCATGCTGATCACCTACGTTCCGGCGGCGTCGAAGGCAGGCGCACGAATCTATGCGAATTGCCCGGTCCAGAAGATTCGTGCAGACCGTAACCGCGTCCACGGGGTCGAGGCGACCGTCGTCGATGCGCTGAACCGCCCGCAACACACGCTGCACGTCGAAGCGCAGGTCGTCGTGCTGTGCGCCGGCGCCATCAACTCGCCGCAGCTCCTCCTCAACAGCGGCATCGCCAACAGCAGCGGCCAGGTCGGGCGCAACCTCCACCTGCATCCCAGTGTCCTGCTCTCCGGCATCTATGACGAGGCCATCTACGGTTACCGCGGCATCCCGCAGAGCTACTACGTCGATCACTTCATCGATCTCGAGAAGGACCCGACGAGCGGCTACATCATCATGCCGGTGTACGGCTTCCCGGTGGTCACCGCATCGCAGCTGCCCGGCTTCGGGCGGGCCCACTGGGAGATCATGCAGAATTACCACCGCATGGTGGGCATCCTGGTGCTCATGCACGACCAATCGGCAGGCACGGTGCGCGTCGATCGCTCGAATAGACCGGAGATCACGTATCAGGTGAACGCAAAAGAGCGGGCACTGTTTCTCGAAGGCATGAAACACTGCGCCGAAATTCTGTTCGCCAGCGGTGCCAAGAAGGTGCTTGTGCCGTACGAGTCACCGTTGGCGTTGAACCGCGGCGACGATCTGCGCGCCATCGACCAGCGCGGCTTGCGCCCGAACGACATTCTGCTGGCTTCCACCCACCCGCAGAGCACCTGCAAGATGGGTGAGGATCCGGCGCGTTCCGTGGTGAACTCGTGGGGGCAGTCGCACGACCTGAAGAATCTGTTCATGGCCGACATGAGCATTTTCCCCACCTCTCTCGGCGCGCCGCCACAGATCTCGACGGCTGCGTTCGCCGACCGCACGGCGCACTACATCAAGGACAATTGGCGGCGGATTGTTGGCGCGGTGGGAGCAGAGAAGACGTGAAACGTAAACCGTAATGAAAAGGGGAACGGAGAATCTTATATCCCGTTACGCTTTACGTTTTGCGTTTTGCGCCGCGACGCTCGCGGTCATCCGCCCTATCTTTGCCGACGAAACCGTCACGCTCGCGCAGCATCAATTTGCCCCTGCCTCGCCCGCTGCACCCTTGCAATCGTTCTTCGGCGACGCTCGCCGCGTGGCCGCAGCCACAACCCCGGCGTGGAGCAGCGCCGACGGTGACCTCAGTGCCTGGGGACCGGCGCTGGTGTTCCCGCTCCTCGGTCAAGGTGTAGCGAACAGCACGGTGCTGGGACTGGCGGCGCCGCTGGAAGCAGAAGCGACGGCGCCGACCCTGCTGTTCCGCACGCTCGGCCTCTACGCGGCCAAGGGCCGCGTGCCCTTCACCGATACGCCCACGCTCCGGCAAGCCGTCGCGCGTAATCTGCGGACCATCGAACGGGCGACGCGGGATCTGGAGGCGTTCACCGCCGGCAAGGATCTCGCGCCGTGGGGCAGCGTCGGTGCGGGCGCGTGGCTGGCGTATCTGGAGCTGCTGTATCGCGACTACTTCGAGCTGGAGGATCCGGGCGCGGCGCGTTGGAACGCCGACGGCGTGCGCGTGGTTGATGAACTACTCGTACGCGGGCGGCTCCCGGATGGCGGTTTTCGGCGCGATCCGCGCGATGAAATAGCGAGCCTGTGGCCGACCGTGCTGGCGATCCATGCGCTGGTGAAGGCATACGAGAACCAGGAGTTGGTGCAGTACGAGTCCGCTGCGAAGGCGGCGGCTGCCGCGCTTGAGGCTATGCGCGCCAAGGACGGCGGCTACTTCAGCACAGCGGACAAAACGGAGAGGGACCCGCGCGCCAACGCCTACCTCGCCGGCGCCCTGCTCTTGCTGTTCAAGGACACCGGTGACGTTCAATACCGTGAGCGTGCCGTCGCCACGCTGCGTTGGCTGACGAGCGGCCCCGGTGCCGCGGCGCGCGATGCGGCACTCGCCGGTCACGTGGCGCACCTCGTGATGCTCCTCGACAGTCTGGCGACGCAACCATACGAAAACCTCCTGGGCCGCCGGCCCATGCGCCTGTCGGTGGAGCTGGGTGCACCCTCCGGGAAGGCGGTGGACGCCATGGCCGCACAGCTCCGGCCGGCGACGTTCCGCTACCGTGATCTCTTCGATGCCGTCCTGCACACGGTGGTGGAGCGGGTTCCCGAAGTGGCGGGAGATATCGCTTACGACTACGGCGATGCGCCCGGTTACGCCGCCAGCGTGCTGCTGCACGGCGGGGACAAGAGGATCGCCCCCGCAATCGTGCAACGCGAAGAGCGTCTGCTGTCCCCGCTGCGCCCCCGGAACTTTGACGAGATCTCATTCGGTGCCGGTGCGTTGTTCGCGGCGCATGATCATCCGGACCTTGTGGACGCCGGCGCCGCTGACCGTTCGTTGCGCCGCTACCTCCTGCTCTCGGGCGGTCTCGCGATGGCCGACCGCTACTACATGGATTGGCTGGACTGGCTTACCGCCGGCGGCGGTTTCGAGTATGGCCCGACGGTGATCGGGGCGCAGATCGCGACCACGCAGCTCCGCTATGCCGAGCGCTTCCCGGGTCAAAGCATCGGCTGGTTTCTACAGCCGCTGCAGGTGGGGCGAGCGCTGATCGATGGGGCCGATCGCCCGGCGTGGGATCCGACGCGCCACGTGTATCGCGCGCGTCCCGGCAGCGACACCGTTTGGCTGCTGCCGAACGCCATGATGATCATCGACCTCCTGCAAGCGCATGCGATGACCCATGAGGCGTCCTACCTGGCGCGTGCCGAAGACGTTGCCGACGGCCTCGACGCGCTCTGGGATGACCAGCGCGGCGCGTACTTCGCCAGCTCGGAACAGATGGGCGACAACGCCTATCAGTCACTGTCGACCAACAGCTATGCCGCGTTGGCATTGCTCCGCCTCGCGCAGGCAGCGCACCAACCCGCTGATCAGGACCGCGCGCTGCGCATCTTCGACTTCATCAACCGCGACCTCTATGCCGACGGTGTCGTGTACCATCACCTCTACCGCGGGCGGCGCGCGACGGGCGACATCTGGTGCTCGGGCTGCAATTGGCGCGTCTTGAGCGAGTTGGCAGAATTGGCGCGCCTCACTAAGTGAGGCGGGGGCGGTGCCTCACACTGCATCGACAACCGGCGATCCGAACTCTACAATCCGCAGACCCATGGCGCGCACAACAACCGCGAAGGCCGGCAATCGCATCACGCACGGGCGTGCGCGGCGGGTGCTCAAGGTCGGCGAGCTGGCCACGTCCGTCGGCTCCAGTTACGTCTGGCAGGCGCTGCGCTGGCCGTTCCGTTCCGTCGGCAAGCGCCAGCAAGCGCTGCTCGATACCCACATCAAGAACGCCATCAAGATTGTCGAGCGCTCCACGGAGCTGCGCGGCGCGTTCATGAAGCTGGTGCAGATGCTGTCGATGCGTGACGACATCCTGCCGGCGGAGGCGCTCAATGTTCTCTCGGTCGTGCAGTCGTCAGTGCCGCCGATGGACTATGCGCTCATCCGCAAGCAGATCCGTCGTGAACTGGGAGCACCGCCCGAGGCTGTGTTCTCACGCTTTGACGAGGAAGCGTTCGCGGCGGCGTCGTTGGGCCAGGTGCACAAGGCGCAGCTCAAATCCGGCGCGGAGGTCGTCGTCAAAGTCCAGTACCCCGGCGTTGAAGAGACCGTCAATCAGGACCTGAAGAACGTCAAGGCGCTGCTGCAGACGTTTACGCTGATTGGACGCGATGTCATGCGCCAGAAGATCGACGAGTCCGACGTCTATCGCGAGCTCGAGGAACGCCTGCACGAGGAGCTCGACTATGTGAACGAAGCCAAGAACATCGCCCTGTTCCAGAAGATGTTTCGCGACGACGACGAGGTGATCATCCCGCAGGTCTACCCGGACGTGTCGTCACGGCGCGTGCTCACCATGACCATGGTCGAAGGCTATCCGTTCAGCGACATCCTCGGGCCGGGCGTGGACCAGTCCCTGAAGGATTGGGTGGCGCTGAAGTACTTCCGCGTGCTGTGGCGCCAGATCTTCGAATTTGGTGTGCTGCACACCGATCCGCACCCCGGCAACTACCTGGTCACGTTTCACCCGAAGCTGGCGATCCTCGACTTCGGTTCGGTGCGCATCTTCCCCGAGGAAATCCGCAAAGCCTATCACCAACTGGCCAAGGCGATCCTGGCGCGGGACGAGCCTGCCATGGTCGATTGCTTCGTGCGTTTGGGATTCCTGGACCGCGGGCAGCCGCCGGAGGCGCTGGTGCGTATCATGTACGTGATCTTCGAGCCCGTGCTTCGCGATCAAAAGTACGACCCGCGTGATTTCCACTCCGTGGAGAAGGGGATGGAGATCGCGGCCATTGGCTTGGAGAACCGTCTGTTCAAGGCGCCGGGGCACCGCGTGTTCCTGGTCCGTGCGCTCATGGGTCTCGACGCGTACCTCAAGCAGCTCGGCACCGTGACCAACTGGCACCGCGAGTTCAAGCACTGTGTTGATCGCGTGAGTTCGTAACTCGTGCCGCGCCAGCCATGACTCGGCACGTTCCCGCTGCTGTGCCGCATGGTCGCGGCATCCTGCCTCCCTGGTTGGCATGAAGGGTGCGTAACAAGCGGATACTGGAGAAGACCGCCTGCCGGCGGCAGAGCGAGCTGGTGCATGCGTTGATGCGCAGTGTTGTGGGGGCTCATCAAGGAATGATGTGCGGCGGAGGGTGAGGGGAAGGAGAAGACTGT
>Ga0335069_10011917_pt1 | contig 12251 bp, 9 predicted proteins | sample Lox_Sample_11_FD_206714 | JGI IMG/M metagenome (GOLD analysis project Ga0335069, IMG submission 206714) | Soil microbial communities from Loxahatchee National Wildlife Refuge, Florida, United States - Lox_Sample_1.1 | ecosystem: Environmental > Terrestrial > Soil > Wetlands | place: USA: Florida...
GGACACTTTCCCGATCTTGTATCGACAGATGCGGGGACGGACTGCGCGCCTTTCGGCGGAGCAAAACCGTGCTAGCCTTGAGCTAGCGGAGTTCCCAGATCGCCGAGTGGTAGAGCAATCTTCGCTTGATTCTTTTTTCCTGGCCGTTGCTTTGGAAGGCGCACCTCGAATCGCAGCAGACGCCCGATCCGGCTGGAAAGCGGGAACTCGCAACCGGCAGTTCTTCACCGCTCTTGTGAAGGATCTGCCCGCGAGGCCTGAACCGTGGCTGTCTCATCCAATCAGCTTCCGCAGCCCCGGGGTTTGGGCCGTTCTCATCGTCTCGATCCCGATCCTGTGATCCCGGTTCGGCGCCACAAGCTTGCCGGCCGTGTCGCATTCCTCGCACTATTTTTGCTGGCTATCGTTACCGGGGCTCTCGCCGGCGCCACGCTCGTCTACTCCGTTGATCTGCCTCAGATCCGGGACCTCGAGCGCTACCGTCCCTCGACCACCACCGACCTCTACGACCGCAACGGGCATGTGATCGGCTCCTTCGCCTTGCAGCGCCGCGTTGTCGTCAACTACGACGACTTCGCGCCGATCCTGCGCCAGGCCGTCATCTCCATCGAAGACAAAAGCTTTGAATCGCACTGGGGCATCAACGTCCTGCGCATTGCCGGCGCTCTGATTCACGATCTGCGCACACATGGCCGGACACAAGGCGCCTCCACCCTCACCATGCAGTTGGCGCGCAACCTGTTCCTGTCGTCCGAACGCACGGCAGGGCGCAAGCTGCAGGAGGCTTATCTCGCAATCCAGATCGAGCGCGCCTTCACCAAGCAGCAGATCTTCACGCTCTACGGCAACCAGATCTATCTGGGCAGCGGCATGTACGGGTTTGAAGCCGCTTCGGAGTTCTACTTCTCAAAACACGCCAAGGATCTGACCCTCACCGAGGCTGCGCTTCTGGCTGGATTGCCCAAAGGACCTGTCGCCTACTCGCCACTGCTCAACCCCGACAAAGCTCTGCGCCGGCGCAATCTCGTCATCGGCGAGATGGAGTCGGACGGCGTGATCACCCACCAGCAGGCCGAAGAAGCGCGCGAATCTCCGCTTGGTCTGCACATCTCGCAACCTGATGCATCGGTCGCTCCCTGGTTCCAGGAAGAGGTACGCCGAGAACTGGAAAAGCGCTTTGGCACCGACGAGGTCCATGAAGACGGCCTGCGCGTCGAGACCACCCTCGACTTGAATCTGCAGGAGGCCGCGAACCATGCCGTTCTCGATGGCCTGGCGGCCTACGAACGCCGGCACGGCTGGAAAGGCAAATTAGAGAATGTCCTCGCCAATGGCTTCACGATCGAGCAGTACAGGCATCCCGATTGGGCCGTTGCCAGCGGCCCCGGCGACTACGTTCATGCCGTCGTGACCAGCGCGACAGCCTCTGCGATCCATGCCCGCGTGGGCGACAATCCAATCGTGCTTCTGCCGCCGGACTGGCAGTGGACAGGAGAGCGTTCCGGCAGTGCACTCGTCAAGCCTGGCGACATCATCTACGTTCATCTGACCGATGCGGCCGAGGACGCCGCGCGGCGTGCCACACTCGAGCAGGACGCCGGCACGCAGGGCGCGCTGTTCGCGATGGACAATACCAGCGGCGATGTCTTGGCGATGGTGGGCGGACGGGACTTCGCGCTCTCGCAATTCAATCGGGCCACACAGGCCGAGCGCCAGACCGGCTCCAGCTTCAAGCCCTACGTCTATACAACAGCTTTTGAAGAGGGCGCCAAACCCAGCGACATCATCGTCGACGCTCCGGTGAACTTCGGCGGCTACGCCCCGCATAACTACGAGAACGACTTCAAGGGGCCGATGACCCTGGCCACCGCTTTCGCCGAATCACGCAATGTCCCTGCAGTGAAGTTGGCCGCGCGCGTCGGCATCCGCAAGGTCATCGATACGGTGCATCGCTTTGGAGTCACCTCCGACATCCCTGCATACCTTCCCGTCGCGCTGGGCGCGGCCGAGATCACACTCGAACAGCAGGTCGACTCCTACTCCGTTTTTCCCAACGATGGCATTCGCGTCACGCCGCGCCTGATTCGCAAAGTTGAAAACCGCGACGACATCACGCTTTGGCAGGACAGGCCGGAGATCAATTCCGTCATCTCGCAGCAGACCGCACGCGCGATGATGGTGCTCTTCCAGGCAGTCACCGATCGCGGCACCGGAGCCGCGGTCGCCGCACTCAAGCATCCTCTGGGCGGCAAAACCGGCACCACAAGCGACTTCACCGACGCCTGGTTCCTCGGCTTTTCGCCTTCGGTTAGCTGTGGCGTGTGGGTTGGTTACGATAGCCGCCAGTCATTGGGGGAAAAAGAAACGGGAGCGAAGGCTGCGTTGCCTATCTGGATCGACTTCATGCGTGCGGCGATCCAGGGCAAGAATGACGAGCAGTTCCTCGCTGACCAGGACGACACCATGGACCGGGCCGCGACGGAATCCGAGAGACCCGCCCCGCCTCCCGCACCAGTTCAACCGCCGGCAAGAATTCGGCCCACTTCGATGGAAACTCGCCCGGGCCGTGTTACGCCCATTTCGTCCTCTGTCGTCAGTCGCCCGCAAGCAGCCGGAAGTACCGCTTCGCCCGCGCGACATCCTTGAAGATCTGCGTCTTCAACGCCTCCGGCGAAGGCCACTCGCTCTCCGGCCGCAGGCGCGTCAAGAACTCCTGTTCCAAGGGAGTGCTCTCGTCGAGATCGACGGGCTCGAAGTCCAGGATGTGCGTCTCGACGCCGAAGCCCACCCCCTCGAACGTTGGCCGATTGCCGACATTCGTCACCGCCTGAAAGCAACGCTCGCCGATCGTCAGCCGCGTCACGTAAACGCCGAAGGCCGGAAGAAGTTCCTCGTATTGCGCAAAATTCACGGTGGGCACCAGCAATCGCGTGCCAACTCCGCGCCCGCGCGCCTGCGTCGAATGCACTGAAAACGGCCGTCCCAGCATCCAGCGCGCACGCTTCATGTCGCCTGCAGCCACCAGGCCGCGCACGGTGGAACTCGAGATCTCGAGTCCATGAACCCGTACCGCGGTATGCATGTGAACCTGAAATCCAAACTCCGTGCCAAAGTCCTGCAGCTCCTTTACGCCGGCTTCCGCACGATGTCCGAAACGGAAGTTGCCTCCTTCGTGGAGCGTGCACACGTGCAACCGATTGACCAGCACCTCGCGCACAAAATCTCGGGCCCGCATCTTGGCTAGAGTCGCATCAAAGGGCAGCACCAGCACGGCATCCACACCGGTCGTGGCAAGCAGTTGAAGCCGGACGGGAATCGGTGTCAGGAGCTTCGGTGCAGCTTTGGGCCGCAGCAACTTCTCCGGGTGCGGATCGAAGGTGATCGCCAGCGAGCGCGCTCCCTTTTCTTGGGCCTCCTTGGCAACCGATGTCAGAATCTCGCGATGGCCGCGATGCACGCCGTCGAAATTGCCCACCGCCGCCACCGTCTCTCCCTCGATCGACGGCAACTCCGCGAGCGATCTGTACACGGGAATCCCGCGGCTGGTGTTCGTCATAGGATCACCGGAATCGAGAGCCCGTCGTGGGCGAGGGCCATGCCCTTCGGCAAGGAGCGGTTTGTCTCGACATGGCCAAGGTCGTGTGCGATGTGCGTGAACCACGTCTGCCGCGCACCAATCCGCTGCGCCCACTCCACTGCCTGACCGAGTGTGGCATGGCTGGGATGCGGCTTGTGGCGCAGCGCCGAGAGCACCACGCAGTCGAGACCTTCCAGCAGATCGAAGCTGCTCTCGGGAATCTCGCTCACATCGGTCAAATAAGCCATGCGGCCGAAACGGAATCCGACGATGCCCTGCGTTCCGTGCCGCACGGGAATGCAGTCGAACGTGACGCCGCGGAAGGTGTTGCTCTCCCGCAGCGGCTCGATTCGCACCCGCGCGCGATTGGGGTAGGTCGCTGCAGGCGAAAAGGTGTAGTCGTAGATGCGGCGCAATGTCTCCGCAGTCTCGTCCGAAGCGAAAAGAGAGATCTGTTCTCCTTCCCGTGCCACAGTGAAGCTGAGTGGGCGCAGGTCATCCATGCCTAGAATGTGGTCGGCATGTCCATGGGTATAGAAGACAGCGTCCACACGCGACAGCCCGCCACGCAAGGCCTGTTCGCGGAAGTCCGGTCCGGTGTCGATCACCACCACCCGTTCCCGGCCCGACTCGTGCCAACGCAATAGAGCCGAGGGCCTCAACCGCCGGTCGTGCGGATCGGACGACGTGCACACGGCGCACGTGCACCCCAGCGTCGGAACTCCCATCGACGTTCCGGTCCCGAGAAATGTGAACAATCCCTCCATCGGGGTTCTAGCGCTTCTTTGTGGGCGGTGGGGGCGGTGCCTGCACTCCCTGCATCGAGATCATGTTCGTCAGTTCGAGGAAGGCCATGCGAACGTCAAAGAGGACCGTCTGCAGCATGCGATCCTCAACCTCCGTCAGGTTGCCTTTGCTCTTCTCCGCAAGCACGCCCAGCAGGTCGATGGTCTGGCGCGCTCCCATGATATCGACACGCGCGCGCTGCCCTTCCTGTGTTCCGGCGCCCATCTGGATCATGGCCGAAAGATAGAGCTGCTGCACCAGATGCTCGAATCCCACCGGCGGAGGCGCGCCCATGCCCGGGTTCTGCGCGCGCACAAGGTCTTCGATCCGCTGCGCGGACGCGTCGTAAGCTGCCTTCTGCTGCCGGCTCTCCTCCGTGCTCGGAGCCGGCGGCAACTCGCCCGGTAATTCCTCATCGGATGCGGCCTCCACTGGTTCTGCTTGCGCGGCGGCAGGCGGCTCCGAAGTGACCAGCCGCGGGCCCGCCGGCGGTTCGCTCGACGCCGGTTCCCGCTCCGGCTTCTTGTCGGGCGTCTGTTCCTTCTCTTCATCCGCCTTCATCTTGCGGCGGTCGATTACTTCGAATTTTGGTGTATCGCTCATTGTCTCTGCTTCCCGATTCGATTGCTGTCTATCCAAGCTTCGGTGGTGCCGAAAGAAGCCGCGCTGTGCCCGTCGCAGAGCCAACCCGATACGTCAGGGGCTCGTTGCGCGTCTCTGCTTCTGCACGGATCATTCCCATCGCAAACGTGCGCGGGCCACTGGCCAGCGGCACCGTCGCCGCACTCGTCGTCTGTCCCGCCTGAGCATCCCCAAGCAGGAGTTCCGTTCCCGCCGGCGGCAAAGGCCCTTCCAATTCCAACGAACGCAGGTGCCGGTGAACACTCCCGCGCGAGCGGATCCGCTCCACAATCTCCTGGCCAAGGTAGCAGCCCTTATTGAAGTGCAACCCCCGCGTCTGCGAGGTCTCCTGCGGAAGATCGCGCTCGGCGATGTCCACACTGTACGATGGAATCCCCTCGGCGATGCGGAAGGCTTCAAGCGCCGTCGCTCCCACTGGATCTGCCCCTGCCGTGCGCAGGCATGACCACAGTTTTCCCAATCCCGCCGCCGGCAGAAAGAACGCATAGTGGGCTCCGAGCACCCCGTGGTCGCGCACGATCCGCAGCTGCCATCCATTCCACTCCACGGTGGTTCCCGTCATCGGCTCGCTGAGTGTCGGGAGTCCCACGCGTTCCAGCACTTCGCCGGCCTTCGGTCCAGTCAAACCGACAACCGTCTCCGGCGTCTCCTGGCCCAGAGGTACAAGTTCCACATCGTCCATGATGATGAAATGCTGGAGATGCGCCAGCAGGCGTGCATATTGATCGCCCGCAATCTCCAGCACAAGAGCATCGCCTTCCCGCCATGCGGTCAAGTCGCCCTGAATGCGTCCCTGCGCGTTGAGCACCAGATTCCAGGCTCCGCCATTTGGCGCCAGATCGTTGACGGTGTTCGACACCATCCCGCTCAGCCAGCGAAACCGGTCTTCGCCCCGGACGGCGACGCGCCGCATCCAACCCAGATCATGCACGGCAGCGCTCGCACAAAGTGCCGCTATTTCCGCCCCTGGCGCGTCCAACTCCCGTGGCGTCTGCACGGACCGATACTCGACCAGCTGAGGCGGCTTGGGCGACGCCGCCAGCAAAACTGAAAGTGGTGTAGCCAGAGCAGTTGCTGTTGCCAATTCACTCATAGGAGAGTACTTTCGCGCCCCGGACAACTCACTTTTCCCTGACGGGATTCGCGTCCAGCCGCCTCCTGATTATAGCCTTGAGATTGGATGCCGTTCTCGGGGCCTCGGAACCCCATTGCCACAAGGAGATTTGCATGCGTTGGAGCTCGGTCTTGACCGGAAAACAAGGACTTCTATGGCCTCTGCTCCTCGCCTGGTGCTTCTGTCCTGCAATGCGCGCCGGCCAACTTCCGGTCTCTCCGGCCCGCCATTCCTTCGCCGCGCAGACTTCACCCGCAAAGCCGCAAAAGAACGACAAGACCGAGACCCATATCACGCCCGATCAGGCCAAGCAGCTTTTTGCGCTCGTCGATCAGCTGTTGAAGTTTTCCTCCGACGAAACCGGCTTGCCCATCAAAAGCGATGTAAAACGCCAGCTCACCACCCGTGCTGCGGTGGAAAGCTACCTGAGCGAGAAGTTCAACGAGGACGAAGATGCCAAGCGCATGCAGCGCAGCGAAATCGTTCTCAAGAAATTCGGCCTGCTCGATCGCGACTTCGATCTCAAGCCGTTTCTGCTTTCGCTGCTGAAAGAACAGATCGAGGCCTACTACGATCCCAAGGACAAAACCGTTAACCTCCTCGACTGGGTCTCCGTTGACGAACAGAAGCCCGTACTGGCGCATGAGCTTACTCACGCCCTGCAGGATCAACACGTCGATCTGGAGAAGTGGAGCGATCAGACACCCTCCGACGTTTCACTCAACGCAGGCGATGATTCCGTCCATCTCGCCAAAGACGAACTCGACACCGCGCGCGAAGCCGTCACCGAGGGTCAGGCCACGGCGGTGATGATGGACGACATCCTCAAGCCGATGGGCCATAGCCTCATCAAGGATCCCGAAGTCGTCGAGGTGATCAAGCAGCAGATGGCGGGATCGGGAGATTCGCCGATCCTGGCCCGCGCCCCGCTGCTCCTCTCCGAGTCGATGATGTTCCCTTACCGCGAGGGTCTGAGCTTCGAACAGGACATCTGGATGGACGAGGGGCAGGCCGCGGCTTTCACCGGCGCGCTCGATCGCCCCCCCTCTTCGTCGTGGGAGATCATGAACCCCCGCGAGTACGAGAAGGACCACGTACCCGTTGTCCCTCTGCTTCCCGATATTCATCCCCTCGTCGACGGCCTCTATCGCCCTTATGACATCGGTCAGGTCGGTCAGCTCGACGTACACATTCTCACCGGCATCTTCGGCGGCGAAGACGCAGCCCGCGAGTTGACGCCTGCATGGGACGGCGGCCTCTACTGGGCAGGTCAACTGCGCAATGCCACGCCGGCGGAACAGGCATCCACCAAGTCCATTGGCCTGCTCTATCTCTCCGCATGGAAAAGCAGCGAATCCGCGCAGAAATTCGCCACGCTGTACGCATCCGAACTCGGCCGCAAATACTCGGGGCTGAAGCCGGAAACTCTCTCCAGGCGCTCGTCGAGCGATGGATCAGAGGAACAGGTCTACTCCACCGATGAGGGCCCTGTGGTCATCACACGGCGTGGCAAGATGGTGTTCGTCACCGAAAGCTTCAACCTCGACCTCGCTCGCCACCTCGCGCTGCTGATCCTCGATGCGCAGGGAGCCGGTGAACTGAAGATGGCAGGAACTCCGCATGCACCGGTGCCGGACGCAGCGCTGCGCCGAGTGGCGCTTGAGTCGGACGGTCCGCGGGGTCCCGAGGATGTTCCCACGTCGCCTTTAACCGGCAGCTTCGTGCATTTCTTCTCCGACTGCGGGGTCATGAAGTTCGCCGTCGACGCAGCTCTGCAATCGGTGCGATAGTTCTGCGACGCCGCGCAACTTTGGGGCTGCTGCTTCCGTCTTTCTCTTGAGAGCAGTCTCAGGGGGCGCATATGCGAGCCAGTCTTCTCCTGATTCTTTGCATTACGGCACCAGCCTACGCGCAGGATGCAGCCGCCATGGCTGCCCAACAAGCGCAGATCGCGACCCAGCAGGCGATTGAGGCCAACCAACAGGCAATCCAGAACATGCAGCAGGCCAGCCAGCAGGCTTCGCTCGACGCACAGCAAGCCGCCGCCAATGCACAACAGGACACCGGGCCGGCTGTCGCCCAGACACGTGTGCCCAGCTTCTCCATCAAGGCCGGGCCCGTGGCTCCCGGGACGCAGGTGCGGCTCAAGTGCCCCACCCACTATGCCGTCATCTACTACACCACGAACGGATGGACACCGACGCTCGCCTCACGGCGCTACACCGGCCCCATCGCCGTCACCCGGACAACGGAGATCCAGGCGATTGCGGTGGCGCCCAATCTGGTGCATAGCCAGGTGGTCCGCGCCAACTACACGCTGAATGCTCCGGCCGCACCGCCTCCGCCGATCACCCTGACATCCGATGGCGTGCTCCGCGCGGGGACCCGCCTGCATCTGGTCACCGGCGCCACACTCAATTCGAAAACCGCTCAAATCGGAGACAGCCTGAAGCTTCTGCTCGACCAGGATGTCCTTCTGGGCAACGACGTCGTCCTGCCGAAGGGAACTCTCGTCGATGCGAAGATCACCCAGGCCGATCCGGCTGGCGCAGCAGGGACTCCCGGCGACCTCTCCTTCGAGATCCACACCCTGACTGCAGGCTCAACGCACATCGATCTCCAGGGCGGCGAAACCCTCGAAGGCGCCAATCGCTACAAGTCAAGGGGCCTGTTGCTGATCCCTGTTGTCGGACTCGCTGGGCTGGCTGTGCACGGCGAAGAGGCCGAGATCAAACCCGGCATGACGCTCACGGCGGCCGTCGTCAACGACACGCTTCTGCACCCCTAGTCGACGAGTAGGTCACGCGACGATCTTTTTGACCAGATACTCGTCGATCAACTCGGCGACAAGAACTGCGGTCGGCACAGATACCATCGCACCCACGACGCCTGCCACCGCCGACCCGATCAGCAGGGCCACCAGAATGGCGAGCCCCGGAAGACCGACCCGGCTCTTCATGATGCGCGGCACCAGAAACGAGTTCTCGGTCTGAAGATAGATGAAGTAGAAGACCGCAACGCCGAGCACCCGCCCCCACGAATCGATCGCTGCCACCAGCAGGGCGAGCGCAATGCACACCGCGGCGCCCACCACTGGAATGATGTTCAGAAGTCCGGTCAACGCCCCCAGGGCATATGCGTACCGCAGTCCCAGTGAGAGATACACGATGGTGCTGGCGATTCCCAGGATCAACATCAGGCTTCCCTGCCCCAAAAGCCACTGCCCCATCCGAACTTCGGCGCGCTGCAGCGCCCGGTCGAGACGTTCGCGGCTGTCCAGCGGGAAAAAAGACAGAAACCAGCGGTATGCGTGGTCTCCCTCCAGGATGAAGTAGACCGTCAGAATCAAACCCATGATTACGCTGAACAGCTTGCCCGCCCAGTCCTTGATCGACAGCAGGAGAGAGGTTGCCGCGCTGCCGGCAAGTCCTTGCACCCGGGCAATGATGTCGTCGCGATCGATCTGATCCGCGAACGGGATGCGGTTCAGCTTCTCCAGAAGAACCGGAAGCCGCATCGGCGCTTCCTTTGAGAACTCTTGAAGATCGCGAATGACCGGTGGCAGCGCCAGAAACCCAAAGGCAACCACCAGACCGAGCGCCGCCACCAGGATCACCAGAACGGCGATGCCCTTAAATGGCTGCCACCGGCCGATCCGCAGGTTCGACACCCGGTGCACGGTCGGCGCAAACACCACCGCAAACAGTGCGCTCACATAGAGCAACAACAATACATCGCGGATGAGCCATGCGATGTAACAAGCCAGGGCCAGCACAAACACAAAAACAATATCGCTGCGGCGGCTGTCGTGTATTCGAGTCTCTTCCGTCATCCCGGGATATTCGATCTGAAGATCCTTTCGCTGTTCCGGCCTATTGGTCGCCGCTCAGGATCGAGCCGACAATGCCGCCCAGCAGCGCGCCGCCGGTTGCGGGAGCCACTTGGCGGCCTTCTGCGCGCGGCAGGTACTCGCTGATCTGATGCGCCAGTCGCGAAATAGGCAGCGTCTGCAGCCACACCGTGCCCGGTCCAACAAGCACGGCCAGGAACAACCCATCGCCGCCGAAGATCATGTTCTTGATGCCCGGCACCGTCGTGATCTGGAACGACACTGACGCCTGGAAGGCACCCACATGGCCCGGATGCACACGCAACATCTCGCCCGGCGCCAGATTCTTCACAATCAACTCGCCCGAGAGCTCGAGCCAGGCCATGCCGACGCCGCCAAGCTTCTGCAGCAGGAACCCGTCGCCGCCAAAGATGCCTGCGCCCAGCGATTGCTGAAAGCCCACGCTGATCGATACCTGCGGCGTCGCGCACAGAAAACCATGCCGATGCACCAGGTATTCCTGCCCAGGACCCACCTGGACGGGCACGATATGTCCGGGAACCTTCGTTGCGAAAGAAACCTCGCCCGGATACTGGTAGGCGCGGTACTCAGTCATGAAGATGCTCCCGCCGCCTGCCACGCGCTTCAGCACGCCGAACAGTCCGCCTCCGCCACCCATTTGGGTATGCGTCGTCATCTGGATGGAAGCGGTCATCCACGAAAGCTCGCCGCTTTCAGAGAACACGCTTTCGTTCGGGTCAAGCTGAATGTCCAGCACCGGCATCGTGGTGCCTTGAATCCGGGTCTGCATACGGGGACGCCCTCCTGTTTTCCGCAAGTGTATAGGCTGCCATCGCCACTGCGCAGATTAAAATCGCCATTCGCCAAAGAACGCAATTTGCGATAGGGAAATCCACTTTTGCCTCACCACACTTCAAACGCAATCGATTGCCCGCCGGTTCCATCCCGGCGAATAATCGAGTGCCTGCGAAAGCGCGCATCGTCGCGATTGGCGAAGTCGTTGCGGTAATGCGCCCCCCGGCTCTCCGTCCGCGCAAGGGCGGAATCCAGGATCGCCGCCGCTACCGTGCACACCGCCTGGGCCTCGACAAGCCTCCTGCCGAGCCTCCCGCTCTGCGCCACGCTCTCCACCCGATCCTTGCATTTGGCGCGTACACGCTGCCCCTCGCAGAGCGATGACTCTTCCCGCAGCAGCCCGGCATCGACCCACATGGCCTGCTGCAACGCAGCGATTGCGCCTTCCAGTTCACCCGTGTCGCGGGGGTCGAGAGGCTCGCATCCAGGCTCCGGCGCATTGGACGAGGTCAGCGGAAGGCCATCGTCGAGCATCGCCTTGGCTGCCCGCGCACCGAACACCAGTCCCTCCAACAGCGAGTTCGAAGCCAGCCGATTCGCTCCATGGACACCGGTGCACGCCGCCTCGCCGGCAGCATACAAACCGCGCAAGCTCGTGCGCCCATCGATGTCTGTGCGGACTCCACCCATCAGGTAGTGCGCTGCGGGCCGCACCGGGATCAGGTCGCGGTGCAAATCGAGACCATAGCGGCCGAGAAACGCGCTGATCCCGGGAAAGCGCTTGTGCAAGTCAATCCCCTGCACGTGTCGCATATCCAGATGCACCACTCGGGTCTCCCCAGGCCTATCGCCGATGCCTTCCCGCGTGATCGCCCGCGCCACCACATCGCGCGGCGCCAACTCGAGCAGCGGATGATAGCGCTCCATGAAGCGTTCCCCGCGATCATTGCGCAGATACGCGCCCTCGCCGCGAAGAGCTTCCGACAGCAGGAATCGCGGAGCGCCCGGGGCCGAATAGGCCGTGGGGTGAAACTGGAAAAACTCCATGTCGGCCAGTTCGGCGCCCGCGAGCGACGCCAGCGCAATGCCGTCTCCAGTGGCCACAGCGGGATTGGTGGTATCGCTATAGACCTGCCCCGCGCCACCACTTGCTATGAGCAGGACTCTTGCAAGGGTTCGCCCCACGCAGTGGTTTCGATCGAGAAGGTCGGCGCCGATCACCCGTCCGTCTTCCACCAGAAGTCGCGACACCGTTGCCCATTCTGCGAATCGGATGTTCGTGTGAGCCCGCGCAAACGCCGCCAGCGACCGGCTGATCTCCGCGCCCGTCGCATCGCCATTGGCGTGCAGGATTCTCGCCAGCGAATGCGCACCCTCCCGCGTTCGCACCAGCCTGTCGCCTTCGCGATCGAAGTTCGTCCCCCACGCAATCAGCTCCTCGACACGCGCCGGTCCCTCATCCACCAGAACACGCGCCGCAGGCTCAT
>Ga0335069_10011918_pt1 | contig 12251 bp, 16 predicted proteins | sample Lox_Sample_11_FD_206714 | JGI IMG/M metagenome (GOLD analysis project Ga0335069, IMG submission 206714) | Soil microbial communities from Loxahatchee National Wildlife Refuge, Florida, United States - Lox_Sample_1.1 | ecosystem: Environmental > Terrestrial > Soil > Wetlands | place: USA...
GACGGCCGAGTCCGCCTTGACGTCGTCGAAGTCGTAGGTCAGAGCTTCACGAAAATCCGCAGGCTTCGCCTTAACGCTGACGCGTAGCGCGTCATCATCCTGCTTATAGGTAAAGCTACCCCAGGCGGTGTGCTCGTTGGAAAAGATGATGGTCCATTCATTTTGTCCAGGGATCATGTGCAGACCATAGACCCCCTTTGCCAACGGCTTTCCCTCGATGCTGATCGGATCGGAGAAAGAAATCGTCGTGTTCTCGTTGGCTCCGGCACGCCATACTTGTCCATAAGGAACCACTTTCCCCCAGATTTCGCGCTTATTCACCAGCGGGCGATGATACTTGATCGTGATATCGGTGATTCCGATCCGCTGTGTGACCACCGCGTGCTGGCTTGGACGCGGTAAGTCCAGCAACGCCGACTGCGCGAAGCACATTGACGACGCCAATAACAAAACAAATACCGCTGCAGATAGCGAGAGTCCACGTCTCGACATCGAACGACCTCCAGAATTTGAAATGCGTTTCGTTGAGGGAAATCGACTTCCTTCTGACAAACTGACGGCTTAGACGCGGGGTGTTGTAGGTGGATAGCGAGTTGTAAACAGCTGATTGTCGTGCAGCGGTAAGTCAATAGTGGTATCGGGCTTGAAGGAAATCTATTCGCGAGGGACTGAGTCGGTAAACAAGACGGTGTTCTTGCGTGATCCTGCGCGACCAGCATCCTGCGAGCACATACTTCAAAGGTTCAGGCTTCCCAATGCCGGTAAAGGGCTCACGTAATGTTGCTTCAACCAATTCCAGGACACGAAGGGCGACACGGCGGTCATTCTCGGCCCAATACTTCAAATCCTGGCGGAACTCGCGGTGAAACACCGCCTCCCGCTCAGTTTTCAAGTCCAAATTCCCGGCGTAGCTTATCGACTGGTTCCGCTTTACCTTTCTTGTCGACCGCTCGCTTCAATGCTGAAAGAAGCCGCGTAGCATTCTTGGGGGAACGCAAAAGGTGAGCGGTCTCAATCAGTCCCATGAGTTCGTCCGCGGGTACCATGGCGACGGTCTTGCTTCCGCGCCGCCGGACGACGACGATTTCGTGGTCATCGGCAACCCGATCGAGAACCGAGGCTAGCGTTTGTCGCAGCGCGGTATAGGTCGTTTCGGTCATGTCCGTCTCCTAGTAAATATTGTACAGGAATCCTGTACTTAGGTGACAATTTCCTGTTTGACAACGACAGAAAGCCTTTACAATCAGTCTCGTGTCCCCAACCGACAACTCGCGTCTCGACCGAGTGCTGCATCAACTCGGCTTGTACGAACATCCGATACTTATTTTCGACGCCCGGGCGAAGGGCGAGGCGGTGGAAGTCATCATTAATTTCAAGGATCCTTCCATTCCAGTTCACACATATTATTTCGAACTGCATCCCCGGGATCTCGACCATCCGCAATTCGAATGGACGTTTCAACGCCAGCTCTACGACTGTCTTCACGATTACATGATCGAAATGTTTACCCGGACTCCGCAAAGTCGCGCCGAACGCCAGCGAGAAGGCTTGTGACATTGCGCGAGAAGATCATCCGACAGATTCGCGAGCACGGCCCCATGCCGTTCTCCCGCTACATGGAAATTTGCTTGTACGATGCCGAGTTTGGGTACTACTCCCGATCTGCTGGGCAGTTTGGCAAGGCGGGCGATTTCTACACCTCGAGCGATGTCCATGCAGTGTTTGGCAGGTTGCTGGCTCGCCAGTTCGAAGAGTTGTGGCGAGTTCTGGGTTCGCCGCAGCACATCGAGCTGCTGGAACTGGGGCCGGGAAGAGGACTGTTTGCGCGCGACGTGCTGGACTGGTCGCAGAAGAAATTCCCCGCGTTGTTCGAAGCGATGAGCTACACCCTGGCCGAAACGTCGCCGGCGCTGCGAAAGAATCTGGAATCTCGCTTAGCCGATCATTTTAGTTCCGGCAAGGTCGCCCTCAGCGAGAATCCACCGATGCGCGCGTTAAGCCCCGACGTCCCATTAATTGTTTTTGCCAACGAATTCTTCGACGCCTTGCCCGTAGAGATCCTGAGCTCACAGGGAAAGCTCATGATTTCCGAAAGCGATGGCCGTTTTGTAGAAAGTTGGGTCCCGGCCACTCCGGAAGAGTTGGCCTTTCTCGATCGCTACAGCGTTCAGCCCGAACTCGGAGAGCGGCTCGAGATTCCGCTTGTTTCGCAACAAGCCATAGGAGCTATCGCCGACCAACTGGAGCGAGGTGTTCTGATTGCTATCGACTACGGCTATACCCGAGCAGAGCAATTGGCGGGCAGGCATCGTGGAACCCTAATGACCTATCGCCAGCACTCGGCGAGCCCAAATCCTTACGAGGCACCGGGCGAGCAGGACATTACAGCGCACGTGAACTTTACAGCTCTAGCTGCTCAGGCAGAGCAAAGCGGTCTTCAGGTGCAGCCACTGATAACGCAAGCGCAATTCCTGCTCGGTATCGGAGAAGAAAATCAATTTGCTGACGCTTTCGAAGATTGCCAGCTGCCCCAGGAAAAGGCCAAGGTCGCGTTGCAGTTGAAACATTTGATCACCCCCGCCGGTGTGGGGGAAAACTTCCAAGTCATGCTGGCGAGCCAAGGTGTACCAGAAGTATCTATTCTCGATCTCGCAGGCCTGAGCTTCGGAAAACATCGCCCCGAGGTTCTGAGAGCTAAAAGCTGAAAGCTGAGAGCCGATAGCTGACAGCCTCTATAATTCCTGCATGCTCGACGAACAATCATTCCGCAAGAACGCCGACGCTGCGCTGGACTCATTGAAGCGCAGCTTATTTGCAGCAGAAGAAGACGCCGACATCGAAGTGGAAGATCAAGCCGGCGCCCTGCAAGTCTCCTTCGACGATGGCACTCGCTTTGTCATCTCGCCAAACGCGCCGGTCCAGCAGATCTGGATCTCCGCTCTGGCCACAAGTTTCAAACTGGATTGGTCTGACGGCGATCAGGATTTTGTTCTGCAGAAGAGTGGCGAGAAGTTAAAGCCGCTCGTTTCCCGCCTGATCAATCAGCAATTGGGAGAAGAAGCGGTATCGATGTAGAGCCTAGTTAATGCCCAGCTTCTGCTTCAGATGGTTTGCGATCTGCTGTCCGTGAAAACGCCCGTTTTCGATGAAAATTTCATTCGTCCGGGAGCCTGCCACGATCACGCCGGCCACATAAATTCCTGGCACGTTGCTTTCAAGTGTCTGCGGATCGCACATCGGGCGGCACTGATCGGCCGAGAGTTCGATACCCATCGACCGCAAGAAATCGTAGTCGGGGTGATAACCGGTCAGCGCAAACACAAAATCGTTCTTTAGCTTGACCGTTCCTTCAGGACTCTGAAGAGTGACGTAGTCGGCCGCAATCTCCTGCACCGTGCTATGGAAGTAAGCCTTGATTTCGCCTTTGCGGATGCGGTTCTCAATATCCGGCAGGATCCAGTACTTCACATGGTTGTGCATCTTCGGGCCGCGGTGAACAAGTGTCACCCGCGCCCCATGCCGATACAGTTCGAGCGAAGCGATCGCCGCCGAATTCTTTCCGCCAATCACCAGAATATCGTTATCGAAGTACGGATGCGGCTCGCGATAATAATGAAACACCTTGGGCAGATCCTCGCCCGGAATGTGCAGCATGTTCGCCAAATCGTAGTAGCCGGTGGCAACAACTAGTTTCTTCGTGTGGTAGTCGTAGATCCGGCCTAGCCGATCGGTTGCGGTGATTTGAAAATCGTTGTCGTGCCCGACTACCGTTTTCACCCATTGATACTGCACCACCGGGAGCTTATAGTGCTCGGCTACTTTGCGGTAGTACTCGAGCGCCTCCTGTCGGTTTGGTTTTTGATGCGCCGTAGAGAAAGGAATGTTCCCAATCTCGAGCAGCTCCGGCGTGGTGAAAAACGTCATGTTAGCCGGGTAGTTGAACAGCGAATTTACCAGGCAGCCTTTGTCAATGACGATAACTTTCGCGCCGATCTTCTGCGCTTCAATCCCACAGGCCAGCCCCGTGGGACCGGCGCCGATCACCAGCACATCGATGCGGCGCGAGCGTTGGGAATCGATCTGCGGACGAGGCAGTACATCTGGAATGTGCGCTGTGTCCGCCATTTGCTTGACCGGCATAATGAAGGGAAGAGTTAGAAAGTTTAGCACGCGGAGGCGGCAAGCCCCACTAAGTGCGTCACAATCTGCTGTGACTAAGAACGAAGGTGAAATCGGTCGGAGATATAATCGAAATTGATATTTCACGTCACAAAAAAGGACATTATGGCCAGCATGGTTGAAAATGCCACGCGTATCGAATCCGACAGCATGGGAAAGATCGAAGTCCCCTCGAACGTTTACTGGGGCGCGCAGACCCAGCGTTCGCTGCTGCACTTCAATATCGGACGCGACACCATGCCGCCGGAACTGATCCGCGCTTTTGGCATTCTCAAGAAAGCCTGCGCGCTGGTGAATCAGGACCTCGGCAAGCTTCCCGCAGACAAAGCCAAACTCATCGTGCAGGCGGCCGATGAAGTCATCGCGGGCAAACTGAACGACCAGTTTCCGCTACGCATCTGGCAGACCGGTAGCGGTACCCAGACCAACATGAATGTCAACGAGGTCATCTCCAACCGCGCCATCGAAATCGCCGGTGGAGAGATGGGATCGAAGAAGCCGATTCATCCCAATGATCACGTGAATATGTCGCAGTCGTCGAATGACACCTTTCCCGCGGCTATGCATATCGCCGCCGCGGAGCGAGTAAAGAACCGCCTGATTCCTGCAGTCCGTGAAGTTCGCGATGCCATCGAAGCCAAGGCGCGAGAGTTCAACGACGTCGTGAAGATCGGTCGCACCCATCTTCAGGATGCGGTGCCGCTTACTTTCGGCCAGGAATTCGGCGGATGGGCCAGTCTTTTGGAACGTGATATTCAACGGCTGGAGAAAGTGCTGGATGGCTTGTATGACTTGGCGATCGGCGGTACCGCGGTTGGCACCGGATTGAACACACATCCAGAATTTGCCGAACGTGCAGCGAAAAAGATTGCCGAACTAACCGGCCTCCCATTCCGTTCTCACGGAAATAAGTTCGCCGCCCTCTCCGCGCACGACGAAATCGTTTTCGCGCAGGGTGCGCTGGAGACGTTAGCAGCGTCGTTCATGAAGATATCGAATGACATTCGCTGGCTCGCATCCGGTCCGCGCTGCGGATTGGGCGAGATCTCGATTCCAGAAAATGAACCAGGCTCTTCGATCATGCCGGGGAAAGTGAATCCTACTCAGTGTGAAGCGATGACCATGGTCTGCGTGCAGGTTCACGGCGCAACGGCTGCCGTGGGCTTCGCCGGATCGCAGGGAAACTTTGAGCTGAACGTCTTCAAGCCGGTGATGATTTATAACTTCCTGCACTCGGTCACGCTTCTCGCCGATGCCTGCCACGGATACGTGGAATATATGGTGAAGGGCATCGAGGTCGACAGAGCCAAGGTCGATTGGTATGTCAAGAACTCGCTGATGCTGGTCACGGCGCTCGCACCGAAAGTCGGTTACGACAAAGCTGCGCAGATTGCCCACACGGCCCACGTAGATCATTCCAGCTTGAAGGAAGCTGCGCTGAAGCTCGGGCACCTGACCGAGCCGGAATTCGATCAGCTGGTAAAGCCCGAGAAGATGACCAAGCCGTAACAATCGTCAGCAGAACTTCATGTAGACACAATGTAGATACTAGGTATATACTACGAATCTACAGGAGGCGCCACGTGCCGAAGGCACAGGTCGTGAAGTGGGGCAATAGCCTCGCGGTTCGGATACCTAAGACCGTCGCTGACGAAGCTCGCATGCACGAGGGTGACGCAGTTCTGATGACTGCGGCAAAGAATCGTATCGAACTGCATCGGGCTGAAAGAATTCCGACGTTGAAAGAGTTCGTGGCCAAGTTCGATGCCAGGGACCAACAGAAAGAAACTGCCTGGGGACCGGACGTCGGCAAGGAAATCGTTGAATGGTAGGCCCGTACATCCCTGATGCGGGGGACATCGTGTGGTTGGATTTTGATCCGCAAGTAGGGCGCGAGCAGGCCAAGCGTCGCCCGGCCTTGGTATTAACCGATCGATCCTACAACCGCGCGAGCGGACTGACTGTAATCTGCCCTCTGACCAGCAAGCAGAAGCCCTATCCCTTCGCCCTTTCAGTTGTTGTCGACAAGGTGGAAGGTTCGGTGCTGGTGGATCACCTCAAGAGCGTCGATTGGAAAGCGCGTGGCGCAACCTTTTGCTCAAAAGCCGACGTGGCGCTCCTGAGCAAGGTCCGTGCTTATCTGGGAGTTCTTCTGAATATTCGCACCGCGTAGGCTGATCTTTGCGCGCGGACGCCCTCCACAGTTACATTAACCATTCGCCATGGAACCAGAGCCAGAATACGAAGAGCAGCCTCTGTCTCTGCGCGCCTACGTCAGCCTGGTGCGCAGGAACCAGAATTTCCGGAGGCTGTGGTCTGCCCAGATCGTCAGTGAAATCGGCGACTGGTTCTATTCGCTGGCAATTTATAACCTGCTGCTGCAGTTCACTGGTGAAGCCCGGTCAGTCGCGTTGGCTCTGGTCTTGCAGGTTATTCCGCAAACGCTCTTTGGGCCGTTCTCTGGAGTTGTCAACGATCGTATCCGCCGCAAGCATGTGATGATCGCGACCGACCTCGCAAGGGCCGTGATTGTCGGTCTCATGTTGCTGGTTCGCTCGCGATCAATGGTGTGGCTGGTCTATCCCTTGCTGTTTCTTGAAAGCGTGATGTGGGCGTTTTTCGAACCAGCTCGCACCGCCGCCATCCCAAATGTTGCCAGCAGCGAGGATCTCATTGTTGCCAACACACTGTCGTCCACGACGTGGTCTCTGAACCTGGTGGCCGGAGCTGCCCTGGGCGGCGTTGCGCTGGCTCTGCTCGGGCAACGCGTGTCGTTCATCCTGAATTCCCTATCGTTCCTGGTGTCAGCGCTGCTTTTAAGTCGTATGCATTTCGAGGAGCCGCATGCGACGGCTTTTTCAAAGTTGCGGGCCAGCGACTTCCTGAACCACTCGCCGGTGATCGAGGGTTTGCGGTACGTGGGTCACGATCGGCGACTCTCGGCGTTGGTTCTGGTCAAGAGTGGCCTTGCCCAGATGGGCGTGAGCTGGGTTTTGTTTACCGTGATGGGCGAGCGCGTTTTTCCCGTGCATGGTGCGAACGTGGATCCCGCTCGCGGCGCCGTCTTGGGAATGAGCCTGCTCATGGGTGCCCGCGGCGTGGGCGCGCTCTTTGGCCCGTTGGCCTCGGCGCGATGGGCAGGGCAGCGGCAAGCCCGGCTGCGCACGGGAATTCTCATCGGATTCGTCGCGGTCGGACTTGGCTACGGGATGCTGGGCGTGGTCGGTTCGCCTTGGGCCGCATGTGCCTGGGTCATTCTTGCTCACTGCGGTGGTTCGACGGTATGGGTTTTCTCAACTACGCTTTTGCAGCTCAACACAGAGGACAAATTTCGCGGACGCGTCTTCTCTGCCGAGCTCGGACTCTCCATGCTAACTCTCGCCATCGGAGCATACCTCGCAGGGGTCTTCATCGATCACGGTGTCGACTCGCGCATCGTCGCGGTCGCTACCGGCTTCCTCATGCTGGTCCCGGCAGTTCTATGGGGATTTGCCATGCGCTTATGGAAGCCTCAACTGGAGTCTTCGTAGCCACTTATCCCGGATATAACGTGTCGATCTTCGCGGCTATGATGAAGTCGCTCTCCGTCAGCCCATCCACCTTGTGGGTCCAAATGGTGATCTCGGCTTTGCCCCAGGTCAGCAGAATGTCCGGATGATGTCCCTGCTCTTCCGCCACTGCGCCTACCCGGTTCACGAAGTCCAGCGCCTGATTGAAATCAGGAAAGGTAAAAGTGCGCGCGATGTGGTGCTCGTGAACCACATTCCAGTTCGGCAGTTGATGACTCAAGGCGTGCAGCTGTTCTCCCTTGAGGGCGGGCACGCCGCCGCGGCAGGGAACACAGGTCTTTTCGGCAAGGGAACTCATGATGGAACTCCTATCAGAAAGATTGGCTTGACGGCTCACCTAAAGTTGCCGGTTTTGAAAGCGTGTTTGTCTGCGAACCGGGAAAGAAACGCTTCAACCAGATCAGGTACCCCAGAAGCAACATCATAGCTCCCCAGGCCCACCACAGAAAAACATGAGAGCGAAACAGCGGGGACGATTGGATCACTTGCAACTCCGATTGTCCAAAGCCCATCTTCCCGTACGCCCCGTACAGATCTGCGCGCCAGAAAGTGATACTCGCCGAAATCAAGCGTAACGTCCACATTCCCACGGCCAACCACCACCCGCTGACGCTAAGCCGGAAGAAGAGGTAGGCAACCACCGCGTCGACCATTGCCGTTGCCAGACCGCACAGGGCTGCAGGCAGGCCGGTAAGGTATCGGCCGAACAGAGGAAATATCGGCGTGCTGACGCTGATCAATGCATAGTATCCGGCTCCACAGCCAAACAGCAGAACAGCGGCAAGCACCGGTGTGGGGATATGATCGGTCCAGCGTTCAACCGGATCACGGTGGCGGCAGGTGTCAAGCACATCCTGGCGGCTATAGAAGATGACATAAGCCAGCGGCAATGCGATCAGAAATATAGCGAATAACACGATGACGAACGTCAGGATCACCGCGGCGACGCCCAGCGGCAATGGAGGGCCGCCCGGATGCGCCGCCGCCGCTTGGTGCATCCCGAGTGCAAAAGCGGCCGGCAACACCGCAATGAAAAATATGGTGAACAGAACGCCTACTACCAGCCAAATCCACGAAGTTACCAGCGTGAGCGCGCGTGCCCAGCGACGCGCCTGAATCGAGCCGATACCCAAGGCCACATTCGTAACCGCCAGGAAGGCGTACATCGCAATGCTGGAGACAAAGTGGCTAACCGGTTGGTGTATTCCCAATGTCTTTCGAGAAAGCAACATGCTCAGCAGGACGAATGGAACCGCGAGCGCTGCCAGCCCGCCACATATGATCTGAACAACGCCGCAAATTATCAGGCCGGTGCTGCGGTCGCGATACTCGGGCGCAGAAGTGTAGAGAGCAGGAATTTCTGGTTGGGGCGGGATTTCCGGAGGTTGGAATTCGTCCACGACAGCCTCCAAGGCTAGCGGGACAGTGTAGTGGAAGCGGGCGGGATTGTCAGCAGCCAACTACGCTGGCAACAATCCCGCAGGATAGTTAGAACGGGATATCTTCGTCGCTGATCGGCGATGACTGTGCTGGCTCCGGCTCTGGCGTTCTCTGGTCGAAATTATTGCCGCTGGCTGCGGCACCACGGGCAAACTCGCCACCGCCGCTCTCGCCGCGTCCACCCAGCAGAACCAGGTCGTTCGCCACGACTTCTGTCATGTATTTTTTCTGATTGGTCTGCTTGTCATCCCAGGAGCGGGTTTGCAGGCGGCCTTCAATGTACACCTTGCCGCCCTTCTTCAGATATTCTCCGGCAATCTCCGCCAGCCGCTGCCACAGCACTACGTTGTGCCACTCGGTGCGGTCCTGCCACTCGCCGTTCTTGTCCTTATAGCGCTCGTTGGTGGCCAGCGTGATCTTCGCCACCGGCGTGCCCTGCGGAGTGTATTTGACCTCGGGGTCTTTGCCCAGGTTGCCGATCAGGATGACCTTATTAACGCTCTTTCCCGCCATAATTGCTGCTCCTTCCGCTGTTCTGAAGGCCCACTATAGCAGAATCGCAGGGGTGCGGGATTGTGATGAATGAACATTGGTGGGGCGATTCGAGTTCTTATTTGAAACTGAATCGTTTGCAATGAACGTAAGCCGTTGGCCGGGAGCCTAGGACCTATAGCCTAAAGCCGAGAGCCAAGATATAATTCCCGCCATGCCCGCCGAAACCAAGGCAGTGGGGATGGTTCCAGACGAGATGAAGTTTGAGCCCCGGTCCACGGGGATCGACACGCCTCGCAAGAAGAAGCCAAAAGAGTTAGCTGTCATCACCGAGTGTTGCACCGGCTGCGCCGGCTCTCCTGCCTGTGTGGAATATTGCCCCATTGAAGACTGCATGTTCTGGGTTCCGGACGAGGACCATCCGCCCTTTGGACGCATTCAGGTCGATCCCATCCTGTGCATTGGCTGCAAGAAGTGCACCAGCAAGGGGCCTGATGGAGCATTCCTGGACGGCTGTCCCTGGGACGCGATCGTGATGGTGGAAACCGTCGAGGTCGAAAAAGAAGTCGGGGTAATGCCGATCTAGCTGGTAGCTTTCAGCTCTCAGCCGACAGCTAAACCACCCATCCTATTGTCATTCCGAGCGAAGCGAGGAATCTGCTTTACTTCTCCCTCGCCTTGATCGCTGCTTCCGTCTCGGTTGCCTGCTGCCGCACCCGATCAGAAATGTCGGGCAACTCCCGCTCATAAGGAGTCACCGCTGCAATGTCTTCAGTCTGCCCAATTAAGTAGAGTGCCCGCAGCGCTTCCCAGACCTGCTCCGTGTCGGGTGCAATGGTCGCAACTTCCTGGCCGGCGACGACGTGTGCGCCCTTCGCGGTTGAAATCGATCGGATGCGTCCAGTAATCGGCGAACGTAGCTCTTCGGCCGCGCGATCTCCGACCGTGAGTTTGGCGACCACACCCCCACCGCGAACCGCTGATCCGGCCACGCCAGTGTCACTAATCGTTCCATTGCCAGGTGCAACAATCGTTTGGGTGTGGAGCAACTCCAGGATTTGCGGTTTCCCCGTTGCATCGCCGAACCGCACGAGCGACAGTGCCGCATTCCCGCGAACCGTCAGCGATGGATCGTTCAACATCTTTAGCAAAGCTTCATGAAATCCGGTTCCCGAAGTGTCCTGGCCCATGACCCAGGCATCGGTATTGCGGACCTCTTCCACCGGATACGTCGCCAGCCGCAGCGCATCGGGATACCACTGGCCTACGCGCTTGTCGCCGTGGCTGATGCGTTCGCCGATCTGCACCAGCGCTTGCTGAATGTGCCTCGGCTTCTTATCGTCGTGCAGATATTCGGTCAGTTGCTGATCGGAGAGGTTCCTACCGAACCAGGTGTTCCACCAGAACAGAAACGGCATCAGGACGATCAGCCATCCGGTGAGCAGGAACAGCAGCCGGTTGCGGGTGGACATGCGGGGCTTTTTCGGTTCGGCTGTTTCGGTTTCCATTTAGATGAATTCTCTGCGATCTCGGCGGTGAGAGCTTTAATCCACTACATCCGCATCCATTACCCGATCCTGCTCCAGATAATGCGACACTGCATACTGCGCTAACAGCGGCGTCTGCAATTCGACCTCAGCTCCAATCCACTCGCCCTTGTTGTGCGGAGCATTCGCCGGATGCTTGCACGGCCCGCTACTTCCGAACTGCGGTCCGAACTTCGCGCTCTTGATCTCGTCAAATTGCTTGATACCCCGCCAAGCCTCGTCACCTACCGTGCCGGAGACATCGATTTTGAGCCGGACTTTTGACATAAAATCCTTTAACACAGAGGACACAGAGTGCACAGAGTTTACACAGCGAACAGCTTATACAACATCAGATAAATCACCACGCCGGTGACCGACACGTACAGCCACAGCGGGTACGTCCAGCGAGCGATGGCCTGATGCCGATCGAATCGCCTGCGCAGCGCCCGGCTCAAAGTGATGATGATCATCGGCACAATCACTGCCGCCAGAATCGTATGCGAAATCAAAATGCTGAAATATACCGGGCGAATCCAACCCTGGCCCTGAAAATGAACCGATCCTACGTGCCAGTGATAGTACAAGTACGAAGCCAGGAAGAGGCTCGACGAAACTAGCGCCGTCAGCATGACGAAACGATGAGCTTCCATCTGGCCGCGCTTGATCAGGCGGCGGCCAACGACCAGTAGCACCGCGCTGGTTCCATTGAGCGTGGCATCGATTACAGGATAGATTGCATACTCCGGCGGCACCTGCATCATGCGGCCGGTCTCGTCGTCCTGCGGTTCACCATGACAAAACAAAGGCCGAACATAACGGCAGTGAATATGACCAATGCAATCATGGAGATGGAAATCGATGCTATAGCAGAAGTTGAAGGGTAAAGAAGCTCGCGCAGAGCCTCGACGCCGTAGGTCAGGGGGTTGATCCGCATCAGCAACCGCAGCCATCCCGAGGCTCCCGAGAGCGGGAACAATGCGCCAGACAGCAGCCACAACGGAATCAAGAACAAGTTGATGATAGCGTGGAACGCCTGGCTGGA
>Ga0335069_10011919_pt1 | contig 12251 bp, 5 predicted proteins | sample Lox_Sample_11_FD_206714 | JGI IMG/M metagenome (GOLD analysis project Ga0335069, IMG submission 206714) | Soil microbial communities from Loxahatchee National Wildlife Refuge, Florida, United States - Lox_Sample_1.1 | ecosystem: Environmental > Terrestrial > Soil > Wetlands | place: USA: Florida...
CGATGCCGGCCGGGGCCGGCGGCGCGGCGGGCGTCTTCTGCACCTGCACCTCTCCGCTCGCGCCGCGCATGAGCTCCGGGCTGGCCTTGTCGTGGAGCTTCCTCTGATCCACCTGATCCTGCTGCGCCAGACTCAGACCGCTCCACGCAACGACGATCACGGCGATGACGAACGCTCGTTTCATGGCACGCACCTCCGGGTGTTGGCGGACGCTTCGCGCGCTCTGCCTACACCCCGCGCCGCGCCGCGTGGCCAAGCGCCGCGGCGGGGCGGGACGACGCGGCGGGGCAGCCGCGAATTGAATTACCCGACCGTTCTGTATAAGCGTCCCCAGTTGTTTTGCGCCCCATGAGCGAGCCGCACACCGCCACGTATCACCGGTTGCGCCTCTGGCTGATCGCGCTGGTCGTGTTCGCGGCAGCAGTCCGGTTGATCGGCCTCAACTTCGACGACCGCCACTTCTTCCATCCCGACGAGCGGCGCATCGCGTTCGCGGTCGAGGAGCTGTCGTTCAAGCCGCTGCAGCTCAACCCGCACTTCTTCGCCTACGGATCGTTTCCGCTCTACGTGACCCGCGCCGCGACCAGCGTGCTCGGCTTGGTCGACGAGCGCCTGTCGCACTACGACAACATCATCCTGATCGGGCGCGGCGTGAGCGCCCTGGCCGGGACGTTCACCGTCATCCTGCTCGTCCTGCTCGGCGCACGGCTCTACAACCGCTCGGTCGGCCTGCTCGCCGGCTTCCTGCTCGCCGCCTGCGTCCTGCACCTGCAGAACTCGCACTACATGACCACGGACGTCTTCCTGACGTTCATGGTGACGCTGGCGCTCTCCTTTCTGGTCGGCGTCGTGCAGCGTGGCTGGACGCGCGACTACGTATACGCCGGCATTGCCATCGGCCTGGCCACGGCGACCAAGTTCAGCGCGCTGCCGCTGCTCGCGCCGCTCGCCATCGCCTGCGTCGTCCGCATGGCGCGCGAGCGCCGCGTGCTGCCGATCGTCGGCAAGGGGCTGCTGGCCGTGGTGTGCGTCGCGCTCGCCTTCGCCGCCGGCCAACCGTACGCCCTGCTCGACTTCGCCAGCTACTACCACGACGTCGAGGAGCAGAGCCGGATGGTCCGGCAGGCCGGGCTCATGCCGTACACGAACCAGTACATCGGCGTGCCGAAGTACGGCTACGACCTCACCCAGCTCGTGCTGTGGGGCATGGCGCCGCCGCTCGGGTTGGTCGCCGTCTGGGCGACCGCCACGCGCGTGGTCGGCGCGGTGCGCGAGCGCTCCGCCACCGACATCATGCTGCTCGCGTGGGTGCTGCCGTTCTTCCTCATCACCGGCGCCTTCGACGTCAAGTTCGTCCGCTACCTGTTGCCCATCTACCCGATCATGATCCTGTGGGCGGCGGCGTGGCTCTGGCGCGTCGGCGAGCGCTCGCGCCTCGGCCGTGCGGCGCTGTGGTCGGTGGCCGTCGCCACCGGCCTCGCCGCCCTCTCGTTCATGTCGATCTACACCCGGCCACACACCGCGGTGACCGCCTCCGAGTGGGTGTACCGCCACATCCCGGCCGGGAAGACCATCCTCACGCAGCACTGGGACGAGGGCTTCCCGATGCCGCTGCCGAGCGGCGGCAACCCGGGCAAGTACAAGGTCATCGACCTGCCCTACTACGAGCCCGACACGGCGCAGAAGTGGCGGCAGATCAGCCAGCAGGTCGCCACCGCCGACTACATCGCCTTCCAGACCAAGCGCCTCTACGGCGCGCTGACCATGGCGCCGCAGAAGTACCCGCTCAGCAACAACTACTTCTACCTGCTGTTCGCCGGCGACCTCGGATACACCCCGATCTACGATCTCGCCTCGCGCCCCGGGCTGCTCGGCATCGAGTTTCCCGACGAACTCGCCGACGAGTCGTACACGGTGTACGACCACCCGAAGGTGATCGTGTTCGAGAACACCGGGCACCTCACCGCCGACGAGATCTTCCAGAAGATTCAGCAGGGCATGCCGTCGCGCAAGCTGACGCGCACCGACCTGCTGCTGGCCCGCGCCGGCGACGCCGAAACCGCCGAGCGTCCGGCCAGCCAGCCGATCCGCTCCAGCCTGCCGGCCCTGCTCTGGTTCGCGCTGGTCGTCCAGGTGCTCGGCATGAGCACCTACGCCGTGCTGCGGCGGTGGCTGCCGGTGCCGGGCGTGTACGCGCTGGCCAAGGTGCTCGGCGTGCTGGTCTTCGCCTACGTCCCGTGGCTGCTCACCAGCCTCGGCGAAGCAGGGTCGACGCGCAGCACGCTGATCGCGACGCTCGTCGGCATGGTCGCCTGGGGGTGGCTGGCCTGGCGGCGCGGGCACGACGACGTCGCCCGCGGCGCCGAGTGGTGGCCGACCGAGCTGCTCTTCTGGGGGGTGTTCGGGCTCTTCCTCGTCATCCGCGCGTTCAACCCCGAGGTGTTCTGGGGCGAGAAGCCGATGGACTTCTCGTTCCTCAACGCGCTCACGCGCGCCACCACCCTGCCGCCGCCGGAGCCGTGGTTCTCGGGCTCGACCCTGCACTACACGTACTTCGGCCACTACATCGTCGCCGTGCTGGGCAAGGTGTGCCACATCCACCCCGGGGTCACGTTCAACCTCGGCATCGCGCTGTTCGGCGCGCTGACCGCCATGGCGGCGTTCGCGCTCGGCTGCGCGATCAGCGGCCGGCGCGGCGTCGGCTTGCTCGCCGCCGCGTTCGTCGTGCTGATCGGCAACGTCGCCGGCCTGCGCGAGCTGCTGGCGCGCAAGGTGGTCAACTTCGACTACTTCTGGGCCACCTCGCGGGTCATCAAGGACACCATCAACGAGTACCCGTTCTGGAGCTTCCTGTTCGCCGACCTGCACGCGCACGTGTTGGTGATGCCGTTCTCGCTCAGCTTCCTGGCGCTAGCGGTGTGGTGGGCCCGGCGCGAGGAAGCGCCGGCGCCGATGCGCTCCGGGGTGGCCTTCCTGCTGCTCGGCTTTCTGCTCGGCGCCATCATGGTCACCAACGGCTGGAGCTCGCCGACCTACGTGCTCTTCCTGCCCTTCCTGCTCGGCGCCATCCAGTGGTCGCAGCGCGGGCCCGGCCGCGGCCGCATCGCCGTGCTGCTGCTGCTCGCGCTGCTCGCCGCCGGCGTCGTGACGGCGCGCGTGCTCGCCCCCGGATCGCCGCAGTGGCTGGTGGCGCGCCTGGGCGACGACGCCGCCAATCTGCACGTCTACGCGCTGGTCGCGCTCGGCGGCCTGGCGGCGCTGGTCGCGCTCCCCGGCCCCACCGTGTTCACGGCCGCCGTGGTCGGGGCGGCGTACGGCCTGTTTCTCCCCTTCTGGCGCGACTTCGAGGCGCCGCCGCGCAACTTCGGCCTCGAGGACCAGTTCGCCAACTTCTGGGACTTCGGCAACATCTTCGGGTTGTTTTTGTTCATCGCCATTCCGTTCCTGCTCGCGCTCTGGCGCCGCGGCCTGCAGTCACCGGCGCGCGAACGGCTCGGCCCGGTCCGGACGCTCGCGATGTGGGCGGTGGCGATCGCCATCCTGGGGTGCTGGATCCCGTCGATCCCCGGGGTCGCCGGTGTCCTGCCCGCCGGGCTCGGCGTGCACGGCTCGCTGCGCATCGGCTTGGCCGCGCTCGCCGTGCTGGCGTTCTCCATCGCGCTGCAGCGGGCGCTGACCTCGTCGCAGCGCATCGCCACCATCATGCTGTCGTTCGCCTTCGCCGTCACGGCGGGTACCGACTTCGTGTTCATCTGGGATCGGATGAACACGATCTTCAAATTCTACCTCGAAGCCTGGTTTCTCCTCTCGGCCGCCAGCGCCGTGGCCGTGGTCGATTGCTGGCAGGGGTTAATCCGCACGCCGTGGCTGCGGCGGACCTGGGAGCTGGGCGTCGTCGGCCTGCTCGGACTGGCGCTGTTCACGGCCGTCAGCGACGTGTGGGCGGTCGTGCGCACCGAGCGCGTCCCGACGCCGCTGCCGACGCTCGATGGCACCGCCTACCTCCCCCTGCACGCGCCGCACGACCGCGCCGCTTACGAGTGGATCAACGAGAACATCGCCGGCATTCCGGTCATCGCCGAGGCCTACGGCCCCTCGTACCAGGAGTTTGCCCACGTCTCGATGAACACCGGGCTGCCGACCGTGCTCGGCTGGGACTACCACGTCCATCAGCGCGCCCAGCGCTGGCCCGACATCAACAAGCGCAAGGACGACCTGAAGAAGCTCTACACCGGCGACAACAAGCAAGCGGCGGCCGAGATCCTGAAGAAGTACCACATCGCGCTCGTGTACGTCGGCCCGATCGAGCGCCGCACCTACAACGGCGCCAACCTGGAGAAGTTCAAGGAGTGGAGCGACCTGCTCCAGCCGGTCTACTCGAACGCCGGAGTGACCGTGTTCGCCGTGCAGGGTCAGTTTGCCGGCGCGATCCCGGTCAGCACGATCGAAGAGGTCCCGCAGGTCCAGGAAGAGGAGGCCGCCGTGCCGCAGGGCGCGCCCGGCCAGCTCAGCCAGCCGCGCGGCGTCGGGCTCGACGCCGAGGGCAACGCTTACGTCGCCGACTTCGGCAACGACCGCATCCAGAAGTTCGGCCCGCAGCTGCAGTTCGTGAAGGCCTGGGGCGAGAAGGGCGACCTGCCGGGCCAGTTCAAGCAACCGGGCGACGTCGCGGTCGGGCCCGACGGGCAGGTCTTCGTCGCCGACACCTGGAACCAGCGCGTGCAGGTGTTCACGCCGGACGGCGTCTACAAGCGCGAGTGGGGCGACAAGTACTACGGTCCGCGCGGCATCGCCGTGGCGCCGAACGGCACCGTCTACCTGGCCGATACCGGCAACCATCGGGTGCGCAAGTTCAGCAAGGACGGAGCGGAGCAGCTCAGCTGGGGCGGCCTCGGCAAGGAGCCAGGACAGTTCACCGAGCCGGTCGGCCTCGCGGTCGACAAGGACGGCCACGTCTACGTCGCCGACAACGGCAACGCGCGCCTGCAGATCTTCGACGCCGACGGCAAGCTGCTCAGCATCTTCCCAGTCGAGGGTTGGGAACAGAAGGTGTTCTCGGAGCCGCACGTTGCGATCGCGCCCGACGGGACGATTTGGGTGAGCGTCCCGGTCGCCCGCATCGTCCGCGCCTACGATCGCTCCGGCAAAGTGCTGCGCGAGATCAAAGGCGGCGAGGACGCCGGCATGCCCTTCAACCGCCCGATGGGCCTTGCCTACGACAAGAAGACCAACGAGCTGGTGGTCGTCGACCTCGAGCACCGCCTCGTGCGCGTCCCGGCGAAGTGACGGGCGACACTCGGGCTCTTCCAACTCTGTGGTGGAAGCGGCGGTCCCGCCCACGAAGTCGGCGGAGCGCGGTTCAGCCACCGCGGCGCTGTGCCCGGCCTCGCTCCAGGAGGCGCACGTCGAGCAGATCCTTGGGCGCTGCGCTTGTTGCGCACCAGGTCCTCGCGCCCGATGACGGGAACCTCGACGTCGCCCAGGCGGGCCGCAATGCGCCGCGGCCACGCCGTGGCGAAGGTCACGCCGTCGATGCTGGTGAGGATGTCGATCCGGCGCGGCGGCACGCCGAGCTGAAACACAGTGCCAGGGCGGGCCAGGTCGGCGGCGGTCAGGTCGAACAACGGAGCGCCGAAGCGCTGCAGCGCCAGCAAGACACGCCGCGCGTTCTCACGACTCGGCCGCACCCACAGGTCGATGTCGCCGGTCGCCCGCGGCACGCCGTGCGCGGCCATGGCGTAGGCGCCCACCAGCAGGTACTCGGCGCCGGCGGCGGACAACGCGCGCAACATCTCTGCGAAATCCGGATTCAGCAACCGCCTCCCCTCGCATGGCCCACGCATCGACCGCCAGCGGCCACATCATCGCCAGGCGCTCGGCCACCGTTCCCCCGACGAGCTCGTCCTCGGGTGGACGCTCGCCGTTCCGGAAGGTACGCGCGGGCCACGATCTGCGATCCATTCTTTCAACGTTACCACAATGCATCGGGGCCTTGAACCGGAAGCTCCAGATGAACCTGCCTCCCAACTGACGTCGGCTCGCGCCGCAGCGGTTCAGTCAGCCAGCTCCGCCATCAGCTTCACGTAGTCGCACGCGACCTGGTCCCAGTCCCAGTGGGCGCGGGCGTAAGCGTTGATCGCCTCGCGGGTGGCGGGCTCGAGGAGGCGGTCCCCCGACGCCAGCAGCGCGCCGACCGACTCCGCCGTCGGCACCGGCTCGGCGACCAGGAACCACTCGCGCCCTTCGTTCCAGGCCGCGTAGGTCTCGGGCGAGACGATCGCCGGCGTGCCGCACACCATCGCTTCCATCACCACCAGCGGGAAGCCCTCCCCGGTGGAGGGCAGCACGAGCACGTCGCCGGCCCAATAGTAGTCGCGCAGGCCGTCCTGCGGCTGGACCGGTTGCACGATGACGTTGGGGAGGTGCCACTGGCGCGGATCGATCGGGCCAGCGCCGATGAGGACGAACACGGTCTGCGGATCGCGCCGCGCCAGCGCCTCGATCACCGGCACGCCCTTCATGAACAGAAAGCGGCCGACGTAGAGCACCACGCGGCGGTCGAGCGGCAGGCCGAGACGCTCGCGGGCGGCGCGGCGGGCGGCGGCGTCGCCGTAGCTGAACACCGACGTGTCGACGCCGTTGGTGATGAAGCGCGGCGGGCGCGGATAGCGCACCCGCGCGCTGAACCACGTCTGCACGGCCCGGCTGATGAACACCGCCTGCACGACGCGGCGGTGCACGGCGAGACCGAGGGTGTGATAGGCGGCGAGCTGCACGGCGCGCAGGATGGAGCTCTGGTAGAATGGCCAGGGGCCGGCATGCTGGGTGAGGACGAGCGGCTTGCCGGCGCGCGCGGCGTAGCGAAGGGCCAGCACGCTGCCCGGATAGAGGCAGTCGTGCGGGTTGACGACGTCGCACCACTCGATCCACTGGCGCAGCCGCTCCGCGGCGCGCGGCGACCACAGCGGGTAGGCCACGCCGACGGTGTCGAACGGCAGGTCGGAGGCCGGCACGCGCACATACCCCGGCGGCGGCTCGGCCACCCGCGGCAGGTCGCTCGACAGCCAGACCGACTCGTGCCCCATGCGCCGATAGCGCTCGTGCAGGGCCGCGCCGGTCATCTCGATGCCGCCCCAGTGCGGCAACTGGTAGTGCGTGACGGTCAGGATGCGCATGGCCGACGCAGGTGTATCGAAACGGGCGCGAAAAGGCAGCGCCGGGCGAGGCCCCTCGGCGTGCGGCCCGGCCGTTTCTTGCCGCTCATCTCGCCGGCCGGTAGACTCCGCGCGGCAATGACCGGACGGGATGCAGAGGCCGCGCGGGTGGTCGCGGCCGATCGGTCGGCGGCGGCGCCCGGCGATGCCGCCGAGGCGCTCCAGGTGTCGGTCGTCCTGCCCTGCTTGAACGAGGCGGAGACGATGGAAACGTGCGTCACCAAGGCGGTGACTACGCTGCGCCGGCTCGGTCTGCGCGGCGAGGTGATCGTGGTCGATAACGGCTCCACCGACGGCTCGCCGGAAATCGCCGCGCGCTGCGGCGCGCGGGTCGTGCATGAAGCGCAGCGCGGGTACGGCAGCGCCCTGATGCGCGGCGCCGAGGAGGCGCGGGCCCCGTTCATCATCATGGCCGACGCCGACGATTCCTACGACCTCACCGACCTGGAGCGCTTCGTGCGCGGCCTCGAGGCCGGCAACGATCTGGTCATGGGCTCGCGCATGCGCGGCGTCATCGAGCCCGGCGCCATGCCCTGGCTGCACCGGCGGATCGGCAACCCCTTCCTCACCGGCCTGCTCAACCGGCTGTTCGGCGCCGGCGTCTCGGACGCCCACTGCGGCATGCGCGGCTTCACCAAGGATGCCTATCGGCGCATGCAGCTGCAGACCACCGGCATGGAGTTCGCCTCGGAGATGATCATCAAGGCGGCGCTCGGCAACCTGCGCATCGCCGAGATCCCGATCACCCTGCGCCGCGACGGGCGCAGCCGCCCGCCGCATCTGCGCTCGTTCCGCGACGGGTGGCGCCATCTGCGCTTCATGCTGCTCTTTTCGCCCACCCACTTGTTCCTCCTGCCGGGCCTGTGCTGCATGGTGATCGGCCTGATCCCGCTGCTGGCGCTCAGCAGCGGGCCGCGCCGTCTTCTGGGACTGAACTTCGACGTGCACTACATGGTCGTCGGCAGCCTGCTCACCGTGCTCGGCTTCCAGATCCTGACCACCGGGCTGTTCGCCAAGGCGTATTCGCAGGCGGCGCGCCTGTACGCCCCCGACCGCACCCTGCGCGTGGTCTTGCGCTACTTCAGCCTCGAACGCGGCCTGGTGCTGGGCGGGGTGCTGTTCGTCGCCGGCTTCGCGCTCGACACCGCCATCCTGGTCCGCTGGCTGGCCAGCGGCCGCGCGACGCTCGACGCGGTCCGGCCGGCTCTGCAGGCCTCCACCCTGATGATCGTCGGCGCGCAGACGATCTTCTCGTCCTTCTTCCTCAGCATGCTGGCCGTGCCGCGGCGCGAGCCGTGACGCGCCCGACTGCCGCGAGCGCATGGGGGAAGCCACGCTGAGACCGTCGGCCGGCGTCGGGCCTGCCGCGGAGGGAGTCGCGGCGCTGCGGACCGGTCGCCGCTGGCCCGGCGTCCTCGCCGTGCTGGTGACGGTGCTCGCCGCCTACACCCTGATCGCACTCATCGGCGTGCGCGAAGACGCGCGCGACGAGCGCATCCTGGGGTCGCTCTCGCCGGTCTTCCTGTGGCTGCGCGACAACGGCGCGGCGGCGCAACAATGGATGCAGCAGAACCGCACCATCGTCGGCCGGGTGGGCAGCGGCCTGCTCTCGGCGGTCGCCCTCGCTGCGCTGATCAGCCGCGGGCGGCGCGCCGCCCCGGTGGTGCTGCTCACCGTCGCCTTCGGGCTCGCCGGCTGGGCGCAGGTCGCGGTGCAGGGCAAGGACACCAGCCAAGGTCTGTATCTGTACCTGGCCGCCGTCGCCGCGGCGCTCGGCCTCGGCCTCTGGTGCCCGCTGCGCCGGCTGGCCACGTTCCCGCCCTTTCCGCCCGATCGCGCCGCGCCGCGCCGCGGCCTCACCTGGGGATGGGAGTGCGTGCTCGTCCTGGGGCTGACGCTGGTGGCGCTGGTGTCGCGCACCTGGGCGCTCACCGAGCTGTACGACTTCTTCGACCTCGAAACGATCGACTGGATCGTCCAGGGCCGCACCTGGTTCGGCTACCTCGGCTACCTCGACTACGGCTTCGTGCAGAACAACGGCGGCGCCGTCCAGTTCCTGCCGACCCAGGTCATCCTGCGTCTGTTCGGCACCTCGATCTTCACCCTGCGCATGACCGCCGTCCTGTGGGCGATCGCCGCGGTGCCGCTGATGTACACGCTCGGCCGCCGCCTCGGCGGGGTCACCACCGCGCTCCTGGCGAGCGTGTTCTTCATCACTGCGCCGGAGCAGCTCTTCTGGGCCCGCAACGAGAACCTGCACTTCGCGCCGATGGCCGTCTGCGCGCTGCTCACCGCCCATCTGGCGCTGTGGATGGTCGAGCGCCTGTCGCCGCTCGCCGTGCTGCTCAACGCGCTGTGGATGCCGTGGTGCCGCTGGTTCTACTCCGCCTGCATGGTGGCCTTCCTGATCCCCATCGCCACCGGACTGCACGCGCTGATCTTCGGCCGCCGCCTGTGGCGCAAAGTGTGGTACGTGGTGCCGCTGCTCGCCGGCGGCCTGCTGCTGTGGATCTTCAGCCTCACCGTCATGAAGGCGTCCCTGCACAATTGGCAGTGGCAGTTCGTCGACCCCTCGGCCGTGTACGGTGCCTCGGCCTGGCGCAAGCAGGGCGAGTTCCGCGACGCCAGTATGTCCGACCTGGCCCGCCTGCAGGCGGTGTCGATGAGCACGAACTTCGCCACGGTCCTGCGCAACATGAGCGACAACACCGAGAACTTCTCGCACTGGTGCCAGCGCTCGCAGCCCGCCGACCACCGCACGATCCTCAACATCGGCCTCACGCTGATCGTCTTCGTCGGCCTCGGCTACCTGCTGGCGCAGTTCCACGACCGGCGCGCCTTCGTGCTGCTCGCGTGGTGGGGCATCTCGGTGCTGCCCGCGATTCTCAGCCAGGATCCGGCCGACCGCCGCATGGCGATGGTCTTCCCCGCCTCGCACGCGCTGGCCGCGACCGTGCTCGGCGCCTTCCTGCACCTCGTCGGCGAACGCGGCGGCCGGCTTGCCGAAGCGCTGGCCGGCGTCACGACCGTCCTCGGCTGCGCGGCCATCGCCCTCACCAACCTGGCCTCGCACTTGTTGCTGCCGATCAACCCCGTCCTCTACAGCGACTACCCGAAATTCACCCGGCCGCTGCTCGAGGGCAGCGACGCGACGTTCACCAACATCCCCGGACCGTTCCGCACCCTGTCCGTGTTCGGCAACCTCGACCACTTCCTCGAATCGCCCACGTGCCTGCAGTACATCGAGCCGCAGCACTGGCTGGAGACCTTGCTCAACCCGCGCTGCGCCTTCGACGATTCGGTCTACCGCATCACCGTCGGCGACGCGGTGATCGAACGCCTGCGCCAGACCTACCAGCCCAAGCGGATCAGCTATCTGCTCACCGACGAGCCCAGCAGTGCGCCACAGATCGCGCTGCTGCGCGCGCTGCACCCCGACGCCGCCCTGATCAGCCATCCGGTGCCGCGCGCCGAACGCACGCTGGTGGCGATGACCGTCGGGATCGACGAGGTGAACAAGCTGCGCACCCCGTCGCTCATCGCCGCCGGCGCCGTTCCCGCCGAGATCCTCGCCGGCGTCCCGCTGCAGCGCGAGAGCCCGCCGTCTGGCGATGCCCCGGCCGCGCTGACGGTGGAGGGCGGGATCCTGGTCGACACGGATGGGTGGTACCGCTGGCAGGTCGACCCGCCATGCGCCGACGCAGCACTCAGCATCGGCGGCAGTGCGCTGCCCGGCGAGGCGGTGCGGCCGATGCTCGCCGGGGTGCATCCGTTCACGCTCACCGTCCCGCCGGGCGACGCCTGTGGGCTGCCCATGCGGATCGTCATGGACGGGGTGGTGCCGCACCGCACCGAGCCCGTACCGCCGGAGCGCTACGTCAGCCGCACCGTTGCCGCCCTCCCCGAGGTGCGCGCCCCGCGCGTCGAGGCGTTCGCCGGCTACGCGCCGCCGGCGCAGGCCATGCAGTTCCGGGCGCGGCCGGTCGACTTCGGTATCGACGCGCAGGGCAACATCTCCGTGCTCATGCACGAGGGCGAGACGCACCGCATCCGGCGCTTCGATCCCGCCGGCAAGGAGCTCGCCGCCTGGGACATCCCGGTGCCCCTGACGATCAACCCCGCAGCGATCGCCGTCGCGCCCGACGGCAGCACGGCCGTCTTGGTGCAGCGCACCATCCATCTCTACGATCCGCAGGGAAAGGAGATCGCCACGTGGGACCACCCGTGGTTCGTGTGGGAGACACAGCTCGCGTTCTGGGGCGGGAACCTGGTCGCCAACATCCATCACCGCAATGCGATCGCGGTGTTCACGCCCAAGGGTGAGCTGGTGAAGGAGTTCACGACCTTCCAGGGCGGTCCCGGCAGCTTCTATGCGCCGATGGCGTTCGGACTGGATATCGAGGGCAACCTGCTGGTCCAACAGCTCGACGGCCAAGCGCTGCGCTTTCATCTCGACGGGTCGGAGTTCGCGCCGGTCTTCATCGAGGAGTTCCGCGTCGACGCGGCCGCCCCCGGCAGCGGCTTCGACGGCCCTGACCGCATGCTGGTCCCGAGCGAGCACGGTCTCCGGGTCTTCGGCCCCGGCGGGGTGCGCCTGCTGGCGACTGATCCGGCACGCGATCTGTCGCAGCAGGCTCTCGGGAGCGCCCTGCGCATTCACCGCGCCGACGGCCGCCTCTTCATCCTCGACTCCGACCGCCTGACGCTGTGGACGATCTCCGGATGAGCGTCGATCCCGTCACCGGCGGTGCACCGGACGCTCGCCGCTCGCGGCGGCCGGCATCGGCGGTCCTCACCGTGGTCGCGCCGGTCTACAACGAGGTCGAAGGCATCGCCCACTTCGTCCAAACGCTGATCGAGGTGATGGACGGCCTGCCCTATGCCTACACGCTGCTGCTGGCCGACGATGGCAGCACCGACGGCACCGGCGCCGCGCTCGACGCCCTGCAGGCCGAGCATCCCGAGCGCATCACCGTCCTCCACCTGTCGCGCAACTTCGGCCACCAGGCGGCGCTCACCGCCGGTATGGACTACGCC
>Ga0335069_10011920_pt1 | contig 12251 bp, 12 predicted proteins | sample Lox_Sample_11_FD_206714 | JGI IMG/M metagenome (GOLD analysis project Ga0335069, IMG submission 206714) | Soil microbial communities from Loxahatchee National Wildlife Refuge, Florida, United States - Lox_Sample_1.1 | ecosystem: Environmental > Terrestrial > Soil > Wetlands | place: USA...
GGCTCGAGCGCACCCTGCCGCCCGGCCTGGGCGGACGAGACGAACGGCTGCTGCGCGCCTTCCGGCAGCGCTTCGACCGCCTCGTCGCGGCGATGCCGCGGCTCTCCCTCGAGCGCCTCTGCGACCGGATCGTGAGCGAGCACGACTACGACCTCGCCGTGCTCGCGCAGTGGGACGGGCGCCGTCGCTACGCGAACATCCGCAAGCTCGCCAGGCTCGCTCGGTCGTACGAGGAGCTCCGCGGGCCCGACGTCGAGGGATTCGTCCGTTTCGTCGCCGACCAGGAGGCGGTCGGCGCGCGCGAGCTCGAGGCGGTGGCGGAGGAGGAAGGCGCCGACGCGGTGCGGCTGCTCACGATCCACGCGGCGAAAGGGCTCGAGTTCAAGGTCGTCGTCGTCGCCGACGCGGGCCGGGACAAGGCGACGCCCTCGGCGGACGAGATCCTTGCGCTCTCGGACGGCCGCTTCGGCTTTCGCGTCGCCGATCCGTACACGACGAAGCGTCGCGGAGCCTTCGACTACGAGGAGGTCAAGCGGGTGCGCCGCTCGGAGGAGGCCGCCGAGCGGCTCCGGCTCTACTACGTCGCGATGACCCGGGCGAAGGAGCGGCTGATCGTCTCCGGCTCGATCGACCGCGGAGTGGAGCGCGACGCCTCGACGCCGATCGGCTGGGTCCTGGCGCGGCTCGGCGCGGACGAGGAGCTGGTGCGCGCCGCGGCAGCGCCGGTCGAGCTCGAGCGCGGCGAGGCGCGTCTCGTTCTCCGCGTCGACAGGCACGGGCACGAGGAGTGGCCCGAAACCGGGGCGGGAGATGTGGGCGGCGAGGTGGCTCAGCAGGAGGGTCAGCTCGCTCTGTTCGCGGCCGGCGAGGACGTGGTCGCCGCGGCGGCACCGCAGCTGCCGCCGCTCGTCGCGCCCCCGGCGCCGCCGTTGCACCCAGTCCGCCGGCTGTCGTTCACGGCGCTCTCCACGTTCGAGCAATGCTCGTACAAGTACTTCGCGCTCCGGGTGGCCGGAATGTCGGAGCGTCGCCCGGCGGCCGCGGGCGCCGAGCACGGCCTGAGCGCGACCGAGATCGGGGACGCCGTGCATCGACTGCTCGAGCAGACGGATCTCGCGGCACCTGCCGTGCCCGATCTCGAGCCCGTCCGGACGTGGTATCCGGCGATCTCGGGGGACGAGCTCGAGAGGATCCGCGCCCTGGTCGCCTCCTACTGCGACTCGGACCTCGCCGGGCGTGTCGCCCGTCTTGCGCACGTGGAGAAGGAGCGCCACTTCACCTTCGAGCACGACGGCGTGCTCCTCCACGGCTACCTCGACGTGCTCCATCTCGAAGGGCGGCGCGCCCTCGTGGTCGACTACAAGACGAACGTGATCGGCGACTCCTCACCGGAGGAGATCGTCGAGTCCGAATACCGGCTGCAGCGGCTCGTCTACGCACTCGCGTGCTTCCGGGCCGGAGCGGTCGAGGTCGAGGTCGCGTATCACTTCCTCGAGCGCCCGGACGCGATCGTCCGGACCTCGTTCACCCGCGAGCAGCTCGCGGATCTCGAGGCCGAGCTCTCGGAGGCGATCGCACGCATTCGAGCCGGCGAGTTCCGGCCCACCCCGAGCGATTTCGCCTGCTCCGGCTGTCCGGCACTCGATCTCGTCTGCGCCGGCCCGCGCCTCGGAGGCGGCCCCGTCGCGAGCGAGCCGCTGCTCGCCTCGGCCTGAGATGGGCCGCGGACGCGATCATGCGTCCGCATGGCTCGCAGCTACGTCGCCGAGGCCCGCCGCCCAGTCGGTCGGAGACGAGGCCGGATCCGGCCGATCATCGATCGGCTCGCGCGGGAGCATTCGGACGCCACGATCGCGCTTCGCTTCCGCAACCCGCTCGAGCTGCTCGTGTCGGTCATGCTGTCCGCGCAGACGACGGACGTCAATGTCAACCGTGTCACGGCGACCTTGTTCGAGAAGTACCGCCGCCCCGAGGATTACCTCGTCGTGCCGAAGGAAGAGCTGGAGCGCGACATCTTCGCCACCGGCTTCTACCGGCAGAAGGCCAAGTCGCTTCGGGGGACGATGCGGATGCTGCTCGACGAGTTCGGCGGAGAGGTACCACGGTCTCTGCCGGAGCTGATGCGGTTGCCGGGCGTGGCGCGAAAGACCGCGAACGTCGTTGCGGCCGAGCTCGGCCACGCGCAGGGAATCGTCGTCGACACGCACGTGCGTCGTCTCTCGCAGCGGCTCGGCCTCACGCGGGAGGACGATCCTGTCAAGATCGAGCGCGACCTGGCCGGAGTCGTGCCGAGGGCGGACTGGGCGCGCTTCCCGCACCTGCTCATCTGGCACGGCCGGCGCGTATGCGACGCGCGCCGGCCCCGCTGTGAGGAGTGCGTTCTCGTCGATCTCTGTCCGGCCGCGCGTGTCTGAGCGTGCGCGGAGCTTCGATTCGGTCGCGGCCGACTACGAGCGGCATCGGCCGGAGTACCCGCAGAGCGCGCTGCTCTGGCTGGCGGAGCGGCTCGATCTCGCTCCCGGGCGCCGGGTGCTCGATCTCGGCGCCGGCACGGGCAAGCTGACGCGGGGCTTGCTTGCGCTCGGCCTCGCCGTGGTCGCGGTCGAGCCGGGAGCGGCGATGCTCGGCCAGCTCCGCGGTGCCCTTCCCGGTGTCGAAGCGCACGAGGGGAGCGCCGAGGCGATCCCGCTACCCGATGCCAGCGTCGACGCCGCCGTGGCGGGCCAGGCGTACCACTGGTTCGACCCCGAGCGGGCCGTTCCGGAGCTCCACCGGGTGCTGCGTGCCGGCGGCGGGGTCGGCCTGCTCTGGAACTGGTGGGACATGCGCGATCCGTTGCAGGCGAGGCTGGTCGAGCTGCTCGGCCTCGCGCCCGCGGCCGGCGCAGCCGACCTCCCCTGGGCGCCGCTGTTCAGCGAGGTCGACCGGACGACGATCGAGAGCGTCCACGAGACGACGCCCGACGGCATCGCGGCCCGTCTGGCGACGACGAGCGCGATGCTCGTCGCCGAGCCCGAACGCCGTGTGCGCCTGCTCGAGGAGGTCCGCGCTCTCGCCGCCGGCTACGGAGAGCGCTTTCCGCTGCCTCAGCGCACGCACGTGTTCGCGTTCAGACGCTCTAGTTGAGCGACGGATCTTCCGGCATCCGCGCGACGAGCTCGTACACGCCGCCCTTGCGGCGGAGCACGTCGCGCCAGAGCTGCTCCGGGTCGTCGGTGAATGCGTCGTCGGGCAGCGCGGGCTCGAGGATCCAGTCGTCGCGCTCGAGCTCCCCCTCGAGCTGGCCGGCGCCCCAGCCGGCGTAGCCGGCGAAGACACGCCGACGGGTCGTGGCCGGCAGGACATCCTCCGGCTCCTCGAGCGAGGGAAAGCCGAGCCCGCCGAAGAGCGGCACGGCGGCGTCGTCCGGATCGACGAACTCGCCCAGCACGAGGACGGCGTCGGGCTGCACCGGTCCGCCGACCCAGACCTGGTCCCCGTCATCGACGAGCGCCTCGAGCGCCGGCACGACCTCCGTGACCTCGACCGCCGACGGGCGGTTGAGGACGAGCCCGGCGGCGCCCTCCTCGGTGTGCTCGGTGACGAGGACGACCGTGCGCCGGAAGTTCGGGTCGGAGAGCGCGGGCGACGCGATCAGAAGCTGTCCGCGAAACGAATCCATGTGCTCATTGTGCCTTCAGGGCGGCGACCGCGGGCCCCACCGCAGCGACGTGCGGTCACCTCCTGGGCTCGGTCACCTCACGGCCATCGCTCCCACGCAGCGCCCGGGATCGGAATGGCGGCGGAGTCGTCACGGTTCGGATTCGCTCAGCGCGCCGATCCCGGCAGGTGCCACCGGAGCGGTGATGTCCCGTTGCTCCTCGATCGTCGGCGAATAGAAACGCTGGGCGATCGCAGTCGGCACGATCGCCGAGAGGACGACCACGGCGATCAGGAGCGAGAACTGGGTGCGGTCGATGATTCCTGCGCTGAGCCCGTAGAGCGAGGTGATCGTGCCGAAGGTCAGGCCGGTGGACATCAACAGCGTCGTGAAGACGGCGTGCGGCGCGGTGTAGCGGCGGGCAAGCGGGTAGACCCCGCCGAGCTTTGGCGTCATCTTCCCGACGAAGAGAAGCGCGAGGATGCCGAGGTTCGCCCAGAGCGCGCTCGTGGAGACGTTCATTCCGCCCTTGAGGAAGAAGAACGGGGTCAGAAAGGCGAAGGCGACGACTCGCATCCGGTCCTGCTCCTGCCTGTTCCGCACGTAGTGCGACGACATGACGAGCCCGAGGACGAACGCCGGCAGTGCAGCCTGGGAGTTCGCGCGGGCTCCGAGCCACATGAGGCAGAAGAGGCAGGCGAAGACGAGCTTGATCTCCGGTTCGATGACCCGGTCGCCGTACCGCGAGAAGAACCAGGGCGAGAGCCTCGGGAGCGCAACGATCATCCCGACCGAGACGAGCGCGAACGGGATGATCCAGAGGGTCGGCTTGATGAAGAGGACGGTCAGGCCGGCGACCGTCGCGATGTCGGTGACGAAGGTCGCGGACATCAACCGCTTGCCCACGAGCTCACGGTTGAGCCCCGTCTCGACGAGCACCGCATAGACGACCGCAAGGCTCGTGGTCGAGAGCGCGAGGCCGCCGATCTCTGCCTGGCGGCGGGACCAGCCGAGTGCGTAGAAGCAGAGCAGGCCGATCACCGCGAAGGGGGCGAAGAAGCTGACGAGCCCGATCGAGAGAGAGGCTCTCCACTCGCGCCGAAACTGCGGCACGTCCACCTCCGCTCCCGCGAGAAACGTCAGCACGATCCCGGCGAACGAGCCGATGAAGGCGAGCCAGCTCGGTACGTCGAGGTGGAACGCGTTTCCGACGAACACACCGAGCAACAGCTCGATCAGAGCCACCGAGATCCCGATCTCGACCGAGATCGTCGAAGCAAGGAGAATCGTTCCCGCCAACAGTGCAGCGACCGCGATGTCGCTCACAGGCCTCTACCTCCATCTGGTTGGTAGAGGCCATCGGCTCGGAACGAGCGGTTAAACGGGGGCCTCACCCCGCTACAACGTCTTCCGAATCCTAGCGACCTGGAACCGTCGGGAGACGTCCCGCTGTCCGTGCCGGGGGGCCGCGGTTGCGCGGCCCCCCGGCTGCCGCCCGTCCTACGGGACGGTCTCGGCGGTCGCGATCGGAACCCAGGACGGAGGCTGTGTGTCCGCCTGCGGCGTCGCTGCGGTACCCGGCTGCACCCACACGTAGGACGAGCCGGGGATCGTGACCGCGGTGGTGACGGGTGCGATCGGCACGCTCGCCGGCGGTTGCGTCGAGGTCACCGCCGGCAGAGCGGTTCCGGGCTGCACCCAGGGATACGAGGCTCCCGGCAGGGCGCCGGCGGCCGTCGAAGCCGCCACCAGCGCCACCGCCGCCGTAGGAACGAGCATGAGGAGAACCTTGCGGAATCGCATGGTCCCTCCTTTCGAAGAATCTCTGGCGCGGGCCGACGGTCGTGCCATCGGCGGAAACCCGGATCGGCTCAGGTCGGCGTCGGCGTCAGCGCGACGAGAAGGCCGCCGTCGTCGTCGTAGGCGGGGAAGAAGTCCGCCGTGACCTGCTTCGTCTGTCCGCCGCGCGTCCGCAGCCGCAGGCGCTCGCCCAGCCGCCTGACACCCCACTCGAGTGCGAGCTTGACCGGGTTCCGCGCCTCGTCGAAGCCGGCTAGACCGAAGGCCGAGACGACGTCCTCGCCGATCACGTCCTGCTCGCTCCAGCCGCTCAGCTCGAAGACGCCGCGACCGAGCGCGAGGATGCGTCCTTCCTGGTCACAGGTCACGAACCCGGTGGTCGGCGCCGGGTAGTAGTCGTCCATCAACTCGAAGAGAAACCCGAAGCCGCAGCTGTGGCAGGCAGGCCCGTCCTCGCTGAAGCCCTCGCGGGCGTCGACGTCGACGGAGCGCTCCTTGCAGTTCGGGCAGATGTAGTGCGGCATCGAGCAAGGCTAGCTGCGACGGCGGGCGTCGACGCGCTCGACCCATCCGTGGAGCGGCGAGTCCGGAGCGAGGCGCTGGTGCTCGACCAGAGCAGGTAGTCGCGGCCCTCGAGCAACGCTTCGAACAGACCGATGGCCGCCCGCATCTCCGCAGAGAGCGCGTCGACGGAGGTGGTGGGATCCGGCTCTGCGTCGACGAGCTGCCCTTCGAGCTCGTTCGGGAGGCGCTTCCAGACCCGGTTGAACCAGTCCACGAAGGTGCGTACCTCCGCGCGGCGGGAAGGGTCCGCGGGGAGCAGCGCCGGCGTGGGATAGCGCTCCTCGAGCCATTCGAGGATGCGCGGCGAGTCGAAGAGCACCATCCCGTCGGCCTCGAGCACCGGCACCCGCGGCTGACCGCTTGCCGCGACGACGGGCGAGCGGTCGTCGGGGTCGACGTCGATCCACTCGATCTCGAGCCCCTTGTGGCCGGCGGCGAGCGCGACGCGCTCGCCGTTGGTCGAGAACGGGATCCGGAAGCAGCGGAGCGGCATCGGGCGCAGGCGCGGGATTCGCCGCGTCGCGTCAGACCTGCGCGGACTCCGCCTCGGCGCGGGTAGCCGTGAGGGCGGCGCCGCCGTGGCCCTCCTCGGCCGCGAGGAACCGCTCCGCGTCCAGCGCCGCCATGCAGCCGCTGCCTGCAGCGGTGATCGCCTGTCGGTAGACGTGATCCTGGACGTCCCCGGCGGCGAAGACGCCCGGTAGGTTCGTTTCGGTCGTCCCGGGTCTCGTGACGAGGTAGCCCGCCTCGTCGTGGTCGAGCTCGTCGAGGAAGAGCGCGGTGTTCGGATCGTGCCCGATCGCCACGAAGACTCCGTCTGCGCGGACATCGCGGGTCTCGCCGGTCACGGTGTCCTGCAGGCGAACCCCCTCGACCGTGGTCTCCCCGAGCACGTCCTCGACGATCGCGTTCGTCACGAACTCGATCTTCGGGTTCGAGCGGGCGCGCTCGAGCATGATCTGCGAAGCCCGGAACTCCTCCCGCCTGTGGACGATCGTCACCCTGGAGGCGTAGCGCGTCAGGAAGGAGGCCTCCTCCATCGCAGAGTCGCCGCCGCCGACGACGATCAGCTCCTTATCGCGGAAGAAGGCGCCGTCGCACGTCGCGCACGCCGAGACGCCGCGGCCCTGGAGGCGCTGCTCGCCCGCGAGACCGAGCCAGCGGGCGCTCGCACCGGTTGCGACGATCACCGAGCGGCCCCGGTACTGCTCGTCCTCGACCCAGACCCGGAACGGCCGCTCCGTGAAGTCGACGCGCGTCACGTCGTCGGTCACGAAGTCGGTGCCGAACCGCTCGGCCTGGCGGCGGAACTCGGCCATCATCTCCGGTCCGAGGATCCCGTCCGGGTACCCGGGGTAGTTCTCGACGTCACTCGTGATCATTAGCTGGCCACCCCAGTTGAATCCTTCGATCACGAGTGGTCTCAGGTTCGCCCGGGCTGCGTAGAGCGCGGCTGTGTAGCCTGCAGGGCCGCCCCCGATGATGATCACCTCGCGCACGTCTCCGCTCATCACGATCCTTTCGCAAATGTCGCCTCCTATTAAACGAATCGCGACGGTCGGACGTTCCCGGGGAGCGTCTCCGGCGGAGGACTAGAATCCAGGTCGAGGGGGAGAGCAGGCCAGTGGCGGGATCGATCACCTGGGAACAGCTGCGCGACCTTGCGGCGTTCCGGACGGAGAAAGGGTGCGCGGTCAGTCTCTACCTCGGCCTCGATCCGAGCCTGGTCCCGACCGCCGGCGAGATGGCCACGCGGACGCGGCTGCTCCTGGGGCAGGCGGAGCGTCGACTGGACGAGCGTCGGCGCACGTTGTCCCGAGACGAGCGCTCGGCCCTGAAGAGTGACCTGGAGCGTCTCGGCTCGTGGTTCGACGACGGGTTCGCCCGCGACGGCGTTCGCGGCGTGGCGCTCTTCGCAGCGGGCCTCGACAACCTCTTCACGACTCTGCTCCTACCCTGGCCGGTGGACGACGACGCCCGCATCGGAGCGCAGCTCTACCTCGCGCCGCTCGTTCGGCTCGTCGGGCGGGGCGACGGCGCTCTGGTCGCGTACGTCGGCCGTGAGCGCGGCGATGTCTACCGGCTGCGTGGCGGACAGCTCGTCCCGCTCGCCGACCAGACGACGGAGGTCCCCGGCCGGCACGACCAGGGCGGCTGGTCGCAGGGCCGGTACGAACGGCACATCGAGACGATCGTCGACCGGCATCTCCGAGAGGTGGCGGATGCGCTCGACGGCTGCGTGCGACGCCTGCGCGGCGTCCGCGTCGTTCTCGTCGGCGCGGAGGAGACCCGTTCGGCGTTCGAGGAGCTGCTCTCGAACGATGTGCGCACGAGCCTCGTCGGCTGGGCCGCGGCGGAAGCGCACGCAGACCCGCACCAGCTGCTGGCAGTGGCTCAGCCGCTGCTCGCAGACTGGCGGTCCGGTCGCGAGCAGGAGCTCCTCGGCCGCTGGCGCGAGGAGGCGGCGAAGAACGGCCGGGCCGCGACCGGTTGGGAGGAGACGCTCGAGGCAGCGTCTGACGGTCGCGTCGAGCTGCTGCTCGTGCAGGACGGCGTCGACCGGCCCGCGTACGAGTGTCCGGCCTGCGGCCGCGCCCAGCTCGACGACGGCCGCTGCCCGCTCGACGGGACGACGATGGAGCGGCTCGAGGCCGGCCTCGACGTGGTGGTCCACCAGACGCTCACGCACGGCGGCACCGTCGAGGTGATCGGCGAGGAGCGCCGGGACCTCGAGCCGGTGGGCGGCGTCGCCGCGCTGCTCCGGTACTGAGCCCGCCGACCCGGAGCGGGGAGGGTCTAGGCAGCGTCCACAGCAGGCGGCTCGGCCGGCGGGAGCTCGGGCGCGGTCACGGGCCTCACGCTTCGCTCGACGCCGTCCAGCCGGGCGAGCTCGGCGGTGGGAGAGACGCCGTGGTCGCGGAACTTCCGCGCGCTCGGGAGCACGCGCGTCTCGAGCGAGCCGACCGCTTCGTTGTAGGAACGGACGGCGGTGTCGAGCCCGCGGCCGACCTTCGCGAAGTGGTCGGTCAGCGTGGCCAGGCGCGAGTACAGCTCCCTTCCGAGGTCGCTGATCGCCTTGGCCGATTCCGCGATCGTCTCCTGGCGCCAGCCGTAGGCGACCGCGCGCAGGAGCGCGATCAGCGTCGTCGGCGTGGCGATGATCACCTGCTGGTTGACGCCCTCCTCGAGCAGCGAGGGGTCCTGCTCGAGCGCTGCCGAGAAGAACGTCTCGCCCGGGATGAACAGGACGACGAACTCCGGCGTCTGCTCGAACTGCCCCCAGTAGCTCTTCGCCGACAGCTTCGTCACGTGCTCGCGGATCTGCCGGGCGTGGTCCGCGAGGCGTGCGCGCCGCGACTCCTCGTCCTTCGCCTCGAGCGCCTCGAGGTACGCCTGGAGCGGCGCCTTCGCGTCGACGACGACCTGCTTCCCGCCCGGGAGCTTCACGACGAGGTCCGGGCGCAGGCGGGCGCCGTCGTCCGACGTGACGGTCGTCTGCTCGACGAAGTCGCAGTGGGCGAGCATGCCGGCCATCTCGACGACGCGGCGGAGCTGCATCTCGCCCCAGCGGCCGCGGACGACCGGCGAGCGGAGCGCCGTGACGAGGTTGCCGGTCTCGGTCCGCAGCTCCTTCTGCCCCTCGGCCAGCTGCCGTACCTGGACGGTGAGCTCCGAGTACGCCTGCGTGCGCGCGACCTCGAGCTGCTGGAGCTTCCCGTCCACATTCTGCAGCGACTCACGGATCGGAGCGACGAGCTGCTCGACGGCCTGCTTGCGCTGCTCGAGATCCTGGGTCGTCCGCTGCTGCAGCTGCTCGAGTTGCGATTTCGCGAGGTCGAGGAACGACCGGTTGCTCGTGGCGAGTGCGTCCGCGGCGAGCGCCTTCATCGTGACGGCGAACGACTCGCGTGCCTCGTCGAGGAGCGCGAGCTTCTCGGCAGAGGCGGCTCGCTCGCGCGCGAGATCTGCCGCGTAGCGCGATCGGACGGCGAGCCAGGCGCCGGCCGCGCCGAAGGCGAGACCGAGCAGGAGCGCGAGTACCGTGACCATGGACCCACGAACGGTAGTCCTGAGGTCGGACGGCGCCGTCAGCTTGCACACAAAGGTCGGCTCCGACGAACCCGTGAGTCCATCGGAGCCGGCGCGCCGAGGCTACTGCTTCGGGCTTCCCCGGAGCAAGCAGAAAAAGGTCGCTCTTTGCGGCTTTCCGGCCGGGCCTACTGGCCGAGCGCGGCGGAGATCGCCGTCACGGTCTGCTGCAGCGTCGGCACGAGCCCGGAGTTGTGGGCGACGTCCTGAGGCTGCGTCCCCCGCTTGCCGACGAGGATGGTCGGCGTGCCGTCCACCTTGTCCGCGGTCGCCTCGGCGTCGACGTCCTTCTGCAGCTGGTTCACGGAGCTCGAGCTGCGCTGGGCGAAGAGCTGCGGCACGTGCAGGCCCGGAACGCTGGCCGCGATCTGCGCCAGCATCCGGTCGGTCAGCCACCCGGTGTTCTCCACGCCCTGGTTGAGATAGAGGACATCCGCGAAGTTGAATGCCTTGTTCTGAAGCGACGCTGCGAGCGTCGCGTCCTGACCGCGCACCGAGTCGGGGCCGATGAATGCCCACGGCTTCAGCAGGATCTGCACCTTGCCGGTGCGGACGTACTTCTTGACGATCGTCGGCAGGGCCGTGAGCTCGTACTCCTGGCAGCGGGGGCACTGGAGGTCGATGAACATCAGCATCTGCACAGGCGCCGTCGGGGAGCCGAGCGTGAGCCCGCTCTGCGGGATCCCCTTGAAGAGCGCAGCCGCCTGCGCGGAGCCGGGAAGCGAGTTGACGTCGAGCTGGCCGACCGTGGGTGTCCCCGTTGGGATGCCCGAAGAGCTGCCGCCCCGGCCGAGCACGACTCCGAGCACGACCGCGACAACGACCACTGCAGCCACGATGCCGCCGATCGCAAGCGCTCGCGGGGAGGCCTGGCGTGGCCGGGCGCCGACGCCCTTCGAGCGAACAGGCGGCGGCGCCTTGACCGCGACCGCCGAAGCTGCGCGCCGCTGCTGCTTGCTCCGCTTACCGCTCGGCATATCGGCCCAGGGTAGCCGTCGCGTCGGCGTCACCGGCGGTCGCCAGGACCAAGAATTCGATGAGAAGCACGAAGCCCGTCAGCGCCAGCGTCGGGATCGTCATGTACCCGAACTCGTTGATCCACTTCGTGGCGCAGCCGCCCGGCGCGGAGACGAGACAGGCCGTGTTCTGGGCGATCACATTGTTCTCGATCAGGATGTGGTAGATCGAGATGCCGGCCCCGATCACCGGGAACGGGATCAGGTAGCGGGACGCCCGGTAGTCCCCGCGCAGCGCCATGAGGAGCAGGAGCAGCGAGAGCGGGTACATGCAGATCCGCTGAAACCAGCAGAGCTCACACGGGACGAAACCCGCGATCTCCGAGAAGAAGAGGCTTCCGCCGGTGGCGATCGCGGCGACCACGAACGCTGCCCACAGCTCGTAGCCCCAGAGCCAGGAGCGGACCGCGTCGAGAGGCCGCCGCACGCCGATCGCGGCCAGACCGCCGACGATCAGCAGGAGAGCGGCGACCACCTGCCCGACGACGCCGAGCGCCGAGAGGGCGACGATGACGTCGTGCGTCACGCGCGTACCGTAGCCATGCGGGCCGACGTTGCGGCGCTAGGCTGGCGCCGCCGGGATGGCGAAACTGGTCAGACGCGCTCGACTTAAAATCGAGTGGCCCTCGGGGCCGTGCGGGTTCGAGTCCCGCTCCCGGCACCTCACCTGCCTAGCACCGTAGCCACGACTCACTCGCCGCTCAGCCACCGCCAGATCCTGCTCGTCTACAGCGGGCTCATGCTCGGCATGCTGCTGGCTGCCCTCGACCAGACGATCGTCGCGACGGCGCTGCCGACGATCGTCGGCGACCTCGGCGGACTCGAGCACCTCTCCTGGGTGGTGACGGCGTACATCCTCGCCTCGACGATCTCGACGCCGCTGTACGGGAAGCTCGGCGACCTCTACGGGCGGAAGCGGCTCTTCCAGATCGCGATCGTCATCTTCCTCGTCGGATCGGTTCTCTGCGGCGTCTCGCAGAACATGGCCGAGCTGATCGGCTTCCGTGCCTTCCAGGGGCTCGGGGCGGGCGGCCTGATGGTCGGCGCATTCGCGATCATCGGCGACCTCGTGCCGCCGCGCGAACGCGGCCGCTACCAGGGGTACATGGGCGGGGTCTTCGCCATCTCGTCGGTCGTCGGAC
>Ga0335069_10011921_pt1 | contig 12250 bp, 8 predicted proteins | sample Lox_Sample_11_FD_206714 | JGI IMG/M metagenome (GOLD analysis project Ga0335069, IMG submission 206714) | Soil microbial communities from Loxahatchee National Wildlife Refuge, Florida, United States - Lox_Sample_1.1 | ecosystem: Environmental > Terrestrial > Soil > Wetlands | place: USA: Florida...
ACAACGACGACAATCAGGATCAGTAGTTTGCGCACTCATCAGAATAGCTCGAAGAAGATCGACGTGTGATCAGGTATTGCAGAATGGATTCGCGAAGTAAACACCCGGTCCACGCTGGAGAAACACCTTAGCAAAAGCGCACGCTGCTGGGTGATTTCCGTCATTCGATCAATGCCATACGACGGTCTACCATCATCTGGGGAGATCCTATGGAACCGTTTCGCTTTCATCTGTTCGTCTGTACGCAGCAGAAACCGGAGGGAGTAACGTCATGTCCGGCGAACGGGGCAATGGCCGTATTGAGCACGTTCGATCGCGAAATTCAGACGCGCGGACTGTCGAATGAGGTCCAACTCACCACCTGCGCCTGCATGGGACTGTGCGACGAAGGTCCGGTGATGGTCGTGTATCCGTCGGGCGTGTGGTACAGGAAAATAAAGGCCAGCGATGTGTCAGAGATCATCGAATCGCACTTGGTCGGCGATAAGCCTGTGAACCGTCTCGTCTGGGACGATGCCGCGGCCATGAAAGCCATGTCCGTCGAGCACAACGAGAAGTTCCGCGCCGTGATGGCTGCGCGCGACAAAGCGGGCATGCTGCCCGAAGCGCTGGAGCAAACGATTCGCAGTTTCATGCCCAGCCGCTGCATTTTGACGGCGCTTGAACTCGACGTCTTCACCGCCGTAGGCGAAGGCGCAACGGCAGAATCCGTTGCGACAAAGATGGGCGCGGATCCGCGCGCCACTGCCATGTTGCTGAATGCGGTAGTCTCCCTTGGCCTTCTTACGAAGACCGCCGATGTGTACAGGAACACGGCCGAATCGGCCCGTTTCTTCACTCAAGGATCGAAAAGCAATCACCGCAATGGGCTGCTGCACACGGCCAACATCTGGCATCGGTGGAGCACCCTCACCGAAGCTGTGCGCCGTGGCACGCGGGTTCCGATTGAACAGTCGGAAAAACCAGACTGGACTAAGAACTTCATCGCCGGGATGCAACGCAACTCCAAAGACCGCGCGCCGCTCGTAGTGAAGATCGTCGGCACCGAGGGAGTTCGGCGAGTTCTCGATCTCGGCGGCGGATCAGGGTCGTATTCCATCGCCTTCGCCAAAGCGTCGTCAGAGATTCAGTGCGATATCCTCGACGTACCGGATGTAGTGCCAATGACGAAGGACTATGTCGAAAGGGCCGGTGTAACCAATCAGGTAAAAGTTCGCGCCGGCGACATGCTTCATGGTGACTTCGGATCCGGGTTTAACCTCATTATGCTGAATGCGATCTGCCACATGTTCTCCGACCAGCAGAATAAAGACCTCTTCCGCCACGCGCACAGAGCTTTGGCACGGAACGGCCGACTTGTGATGCAGGATTTCATTCTCAATCCAGCCAAGACCGCGCCTCAACAGGCGGCTCTTTTCTCGCTGAATATGCTGGTTGGAACCGAATCCGGCGCCAGCTACAGCGAGCCCGAATATACCGACTGGATGAGAGCCGCCGGCTTCCGCGAAGTGAAGCGGATCAACTTGCCGGGGCCCAGCGATCTGATCGTGGGAACGAAGTAGTCGTCTTTCTGTGTATACTTCCGCGCGGTAAGTCCGCGAGCACACGGAGGAACACTTGTCCTGCATCCGCGCATTCTTATTCCTGTTGCTACTTCTACTCTCCATAGCTTCATCCGCACAGGTCCCCGGTCCCGCGCCAGCTGCGCCGCATCGCAAGCACATCCTCGTCATCGGCGCCGTCGAAGACTGGAACCACGATTCGGTCTCAGCATCCATGGTCGCAATCTATGAGATGGGCAAAGAAAGCGGATTGTGGGACGCGGAACTGCGCACCGACACTAAGCTAATCACGAAGAAAGAATTGAAACGCAACGCGAAGAACCTGAATTACTTTGACGCTATCGTCTTCGCGAACACCTCTGGCGAACTCAACCTGGACGCCAGCCAAAAGCAAGATCTGATGTCGTTTATCAAAGACGACGGCAAAGGCTTCGTGGGCATCCATGCTGCGCTCGACACCAATCACACCTGGCCCGAATACGGGGAGATGATCGGCGGATACTTCGACGAGCATCCGTGGTTCACGTTTTGGGCTCCGATCATCAACGAGCAAGCGGACTTCCCCGCTGTCAAGCACCTGCCACATGCATTCACCAAACTCGACGAGATCTACCAGCCTTCCAAGGAGTGGTCGCGCGATAAGGTGAATGTGCTGCTGAGTCTCGATCCCACCAAGCTCAATTACGATAACAACGCGCGCATCCACCGCACCGACCACGATTTTGCCGTCGCGTGGGTCAAGTTGTACGGCAAAGGGCGAGTGTTCTACTCGACTCTGGGGCACACAATGGAATCATGGGACGATCCCGACATCCGCACGATGTATTTCGAAGCTGTAAAGTGGGCATTAGGGATGACCGAAGGCAGCACGGCTGCCCACCCACGCCCAGGATCGAAATGAGGGCTACGTGATTGTAATCGCAGCTACCTCATAATCCGCTACTCGTGGAATCTTGAACGCCAGCGTTCTTCCGTTTACGCTGAACGGTACCGCCTGCTCTGCCCGCAACAGTTCCACCGACCGTACTTTCACATCCAGAGGCAACATCATGTTGACCACTTGCGGGCCGAGCGGATACACCGCTCGCTCCCATCCATGCTGCGCGTTAGGATTGGTGTAATTCAGCAGATGAACGGCGTACCCAGGCTTGGTCTCCCAGGCGAACAGTTCCACGAAGCCGTCACCACCCACTTGCACCAGGCGTTCGTCACGGGTGATCCAGCGAATGGTATTGTGCAGCACCCGCAAAAGATCTACATGCCCGGTTAGCCAAAATGTCCGCTCGATATCTCCGGGAAAGTAAGCGATGCGGCTCGGGCCCACCTCGCGTAAGACCACTGCTGGTTCGTTCGTATGCGACACCGGCGGATAGGCGAGTTCCGGCGGATAATTCACGAATCCGGGAACGACGGTGAGAACCGGCGAGTTCACCGGCTTGAGCGGCACGCGATTCTGCGCACCAGGCAGCCAGTTCGTATCTTTGAACCCATCGAGGATCGCATGCTCTTTTTCGATGCGGGCATAGTAAGCATTCCCATTCGTCCCGACGACGTCACCGGCCTTGCTGATCCCAAGAAGATCGGCGAGTCCAAACTCGGAACGCGCACTCAAGTTCTCGTCGTAGAGACTGGTTTCAAAACTAGCCAGCAGCGAGCCGCCAGACTGGACGTAATCACGTATCTGCTGGCATTGCCGGTCGCTGAGCACCGCGATGTTCGGCAAGAAGAGCGCACGATACTTGCTCAGGCGCTCTGGGTCGAGACGATCTTCGTGCACGAAATCGAAGGTGTAGCGGCCGCTCAGCAATGCTTCGTAAATGCCATGCGTCGTCTCGCGCATGTAGTGCTGCGATTTCGCAGCCGCGGGCCCTTTGTAAAGCAACTGGGTGCTCTGCCCCATTACAACGCCGATATTAGCCACCGACCGTCGAACCTTCAGGTGATCGTCGTGCTTGGCCGTCCAGCGGAAATATTCTTCCGTGACCGGTTGCCATCGCCGATCTTCTCCGAATCCGCCTTCCGAGCCGATGAAATGGGAATAAACGGCGAGCCCCGAAGCGACAGTTTCGTTCATCCACATCCGTGTTTCATCAGCACTCTTCGATCCGTTGCGCCAATGCACCACACCGGTCGAGTAAGCGGCGGTGAGGTTCGTGGCAAACTTTCCGTCCATTACGGCATTGCAGACGCGACCTTGCAGCGTACATCCCCAGATGGCGGGATCGTCGTTAGTCCGACCCTGGTTATCGCCCTGGAACCATACGATTGTGTTGCCGAGACGATCGAGGTTGGGCCCGGCATGAACATTGCCGCCAGAGTTAGCGAAGAAGAAACTGTCCGGCTTTTTTTCCTTCGCGATCGCGTCGTACTTGTTCCATAACTCGAACAGGCGATCGTTGAAAACACGCCAATAGGCAGGAGTTCCCGTCGGCGGAAGCTTGCTGCAGATCGCGCAATGGCATTCGGGCAGACTCCCCAGCGGAGGCCATCCATTGGCATAGAAACAGTCCACGTCGTACAGCGAGTTAACCTCGCGCATGATGGCGGGCACGTAGTCATCCATGTAACTGGTGAACATGCAAGTCTTGAACAGCCGCGGATCTTCAGGGCTGAGTTGTGGAGAACCATCCTTATGGCGCATCGCCCACTCTGGATGGGCTTCCAGCGCATCCCCCCAATTGAGATCCGGACTCATGCGCGCCACCACGTGCAGGCCGCGCATCCTGGCCGCGGCGACACACTCACCGAAAAAGTCGCGTCCGTTCAGGAATTTGCCCCAACGATGAAACTTCACCTTCGACGGATAAAACGCCAGTATCCCCGTCACGCTGATGAACACAATCTGGGCACCGCATTTGTGCCAATAGTCGGCCCACTCTTCGATGTTCATCACCGCTGGATCGTGCTCCGTCATGTTGCTCTGGCCAATGCGGCGGATACTGAGCTGCCAGGCTTCTTTAGCAGACGACGCTGCCGGCAAGCGTGTAGGCAACGAAACCAGTTGCGCGGCAACAGCACCTGTTGTCTGATCGGTGGAGAATGCGTTCGACAAACTCCCCAGCGCCCCGACCGCGGGAAGAGTGACGGCGCCGGCTTTCAGAAAATTACGACGGTTGATCATGAAGATTTTCCGTTGACGAGTGTAACGCGAGAGTGGCGGTCGGTGGAAATGGCCCTGTGGATAGGCGGTCCGGCAAGTACCTCTCGGCTGATCAAATCGCGTCTGCGGCAGTGCATGACCCATCGCGTACAATGTTGCCGCTCCCACTCGTGTAGGCTGGGAGGGTTATGCCTGAACTTTTCAGTAATTTTACCGGGCGTGAGATCGATGGCGTCGCGCTCACCGAGTGGGTAGGTGGCACCGCAACGACCGCGGTGTTCCGATCCTCGTTCAGCGGCGAACCGGCCGCCGTGAAGCTATTCGCCCTCGATGCCTCATCTGCCCCAGCAGAACTGGCCCGGCTGCAGTCCGTTCAGAAGCTCTCGCATCCCAACTTGCTGCGGGTGTTCAAAGTGGGGCGCGCGGAAATCGACGGTGCAGCTTTCCTCTATATCGTCACGGAATTTGCCGAAGAAAACCTCGCGCAGGTTTTGCCCGATCGAGCGCTCTCGCCCGAAGAAACACGCGAGGTTCTGAAGAGCACCCTCGACGCTCTGGGCTACCTGCACGAACAGGGATTCGTTCACTCCGACCTGAAGCCCGCGAACATCCTCGCGCACAACGACCAATTGAAGTTGTCGGTCGACTCCGTGCGCCACGCAGGCAACCCGCTGTCGCGCCCGCCCGGAGCGTACGACGCACCGGAAGCGCCGCAGGCCACAAAGCCTGCTTCCGACATTTGGTCACTGGGCATGACCCTCGTCGAGGTTCTTACGCAGAAGCTGCCAGCGCCATCCAGCAGTCCCAACTCCGGACCGGCAGTCGAGGAATCCGTCCCCGCCCCTTTCCGCGAGATCGCACAGCACTGCTTGCTCCGTACGCCGGAGCTTCGCTGGAGCATCGCCGACATCCGCACGAAACTGGGTACGGGCGAACAGACACAGGCCCCTGCACCTGCTGCCGTTCCGAGATCGGTCGAACCTGCCGCTTCACGGCCCGCGAAATCGAAGCGTCCGTTGATCTTTGTTGTCGTCGTATTGTTGGTTGCCGCAGCACTGGTCGTGTTCTCGCGTCATTCGGACGACAAGGACACCTCGTCGGCCACGCCAACTACTTCGCAAGGTCCCGCGCCCAAGACAACACCTCCGCAGGCCGCAACTCCAACGAGCGAGCAGTCGTCGCCGGCACCAGCTTCGGAAAATAAGGCCGGGCCGGAGAATACTTCAGCGCCGCAGCCATCGGCTCCAGCAGCGGTAGAACCTTCGGCTAAGAACTCGCCAGAACCCGGTCCGCGCCCGGAAGACAGCGAAAATTCCGAAGCCGTCCACCAGGTCATGCCCGACGTTTTGCCCGCAGCGCAGCGCTCCATCACGGGAAAGGTCCGCGTAAAGTTATCGTTAGACGTGGATTCCTCGGGCAATGTGACCGATACCAGCTTCGTTTCTCGCGGACCCAGCAAGTACTTCGCAAAGGTCTCGGAAGAAGCCGCTCGCCGCTGGAAGTTTCCGCCAGCCTCAGCCGACTCGCGCTCGTGGCAGGTGGAATTCGAGTATCGTCGTTCGGGGACAACTGTGCATTCGAAGCCGCAGCATTGAGCTACACACCGGGTAATTCATCAATAGTGACCGCACGATTCTCCGCGCAAGACCGATAGATGCTCGTCACCAGTTGTAGGGCTCGGCAGCCCTCGAATGCCGAAACCGCTGGCTTGCGTCCGGTCTGGCACGCGTCGGCAAAATCCAGAAATTGTCGTTCGAACGACTTCGTTGAAATAGCCATCGGATCGGATGCCCCCGAAGCCGCGGCGCTCTTCAGTGGCGGTGCCTCCCCGTTGTCGTCTCGTACATCCCAGACGGCGAGTTGGTCACCAACGATGACAGCCGTCCCCTTCGTGCCATGCAACTCGATTCGTTCCGGATAGCCTGACCAAAACGCCGTGGCTGCCTGTACTACACCGGTTGCTCCGGATCGATAACGCATTACGGAACAGATGACGTCCTCCGCCTCGATCTTGTGCAGCGCGCCCAATTGTCGATATCCGAACACTTCCGCAACCGGCCCCGCCAACGCCAGCAGTAGATCGACCTGATGAATCGCCTGGCTAATCAGCGCTCCCCCGCCCTCGCCTTCCCAACTACCCTTCACCGGACGCGCGTAATACTCCGGCGACCGATACCACTTGACGTAAGCGTCGGCCTGCAACAGCGTGCCCAACCTTCCCTTCGCGAGTGCCGCCGACAGAAACAGCGCTGAATCATCGAACCGATGCTGACTGACGACGCCGAGTTGAATACCGGCTTCTCGCGCAACCTGCGCCATTTTCAACGCGACCTCCATCCGGGTCGCCATCGGCTTTTCGACTAGAACGTGCTTGCCGGACTGCCCACAAAGTTCGACCACTGGCAATCGGTAATCCGGCAACGTACAAACATCGACGAAATCCACCATCGAATGCCGGCAAAGCTCCTCTGCCGTCGCCACGAACTCCGCTCCGACCTCTTGCGCAAACGCTCTCCCCTTGTCAGCGTTGCGACTGGCGCACGCTACGACCTGAAATCCGATATTGCGATACGCCGTCGCGTGTTTTCGTGCAACGGCGCCCGTGCCAAGAAGCCCTACCCGCATTCACGCATCCTTATGTCGCCGAAGCGAAGTTGGCAGCGCACCGTGTCCCTCGTCACTGACAGGCGCCCGCCCTAAAGCTGATGATAAATACCACACCGCCATTCACAGGCAAAGCGAGTTTGAGGTAGCTCGCTGCGACTGCCATGACGATGGAGGAGGTTCTATGACTTCTCTGTTCGTTGGCGTCTCACCCTTCGTTCTACTCTTCGCACCAACTGCAATCGTTCTTCAACTCGCAGTGCTAGGTTTCGTGGTCATCAGCTACCTGGTCCTGCACAGAAAAGTGAAGCACCCATAAACGAGGCGAGCGTCTCAGTTCGACCCGATGATCCGAATGCGCGCTGTGAACGCCCTGCCTTCGGCCTGTAACGCCTGAAGATAGCGCGGCGAGTCCACCACGTTGATGATCTCGTAGGGATTCTCGTGTCCGGTGGCGTTCTCCACCACTCCCCTCAACCCGAAGTAGGTTTTGCGAAAATGAAAACGGATTTCAAGACCCGGGCTTAAGGAAAAGTAGTCCGGGAACCGCCGCGAGTTCGGCGCGCCCACCAGTTCCTGGTTGGCATTCACGGAATTGAACGGATACCCGGTTCGCCAATCAACTGCATAGACAAAGTCAAGCCGCTTTGTCTTCGGCATCGGCAGCCATCCCCACGAAATCACACGATTAGGAGCATCCCATGGCAGCGGTCCGGCGCCCTGCGGACCCAGTATCGAAAGTGTCGGCGAATAATACAGAGCGGCAGTGGTTGTCGCCGACGAGCGCACGTAAGAACCGAACAACGAGTATCCGCTCTTAAACGTACGGCGCGCGCTGATCTCGAATCCGTTGTAGTGATCCCGCCGGTTGTTCGTGAGGGTATATGTCTGCACTCCCGGCTCACTCGTATTGTCAAACGCAAACTGATCGTATCCGACCTTCTGCGTGAAGTTCATCTTCAGAAAAATCTCTTGCCGCAGTTTGCGCTCAACTCCCAAACTCCAGTTCAACGTTCTCGGGGCGCGCAGGCTTCCCGGTGTGTACGTGAAGTTCGTCTGCACTGGAGATCCGATAGGCGTCACGCCATCAGCACTGTAGTTGGTATCCAGGCGCGGGCCGAATTCCGTGTTCTCGATCAGCCCGAGCTGAGCGTAATCGTAGTAGAGGCCTACCCCAGCAGAGAGTTTTGTCATCGACTCGCTGCCGAACGCGTACGTTACAGCCATCCGCGGAGAAAACATCTCTTCACCGGTGATGCGGTCCCAATCGAACCGGGCCCCCGGTTCAATCAGCCACCGATTCGTCGGCGAGTACTGGTCTTCGAAGTACGTCCCAAACTCCAGGTTCGTCCCCGACAAATCAATCGCATCCGGAAACGTGCTCTGGCGCAGCAATGTTCCGTCTTCTCGCAGGTAGTTGATCGGATGCACGCTCCCGTCCTGGGCGTACTGAATCTCATTCATGTCCGCCCCGATTTTCAACACGTGCTTCCCGATCAGGTGCTGCGGCGAAACATAGAGATCCACCTTTTCCTGTATCCGGTGCGAACTCGAATCGGAATTCAGGTAATAGCTCCCCTTCGCGCCCTCCGGAGTAACGATGTACGGCCCGGTTCCATGTGGCGCGAGCGTATCGTCGAACGTAATGCCCGACACTCCAGCCTCCAGCACCGTCCCGTCGTGGAAAGTCTGCTGATCGCGAACAAACGCGAACCCGCCCGTAATCTGCCGCTGCGCCGTACTGCTTTGCGGATTCAGCGCGGAAATGCCGTCATAAGGCGAGTGATAGAGGTTCACAACTCCGGCGATTGTCAAAATGTTCGCCGGTGTCACGTTCACCTGGAACCGCGTCAGATTGCTGCCGCGCCAGAGCAGGTTGTTATTGGCTTCGTTGGGCAACTCAGGAATCACGATATTGTCGTATTCCAATTCCAGTCCGTCGTAGAACCATGCCTTGCCTCGTTTGATTGGTCCAGCGAAAGTGAAACGTGGCACAAACTGGTTGAACGCGAGCCCCGCCCGATCTTGGAACGATGGGATGAAGTTCGTCGCATTGAAACGAAACTTGTCGTCTCCCATGCCGGTGCGAAACGAAATGATGCCGCCGCTGGTGTTCCCGAGATCGACTGGGTACCGCGTACTCTGGATTTCTGTGGAGCGCACCGCATCGGGACTAAAACGCAGGGAAAGCGTCCCACTCACTGGAGACGTAATGTTGAAGCCATCCAGCAGGTTCTCCGTCTGCCATGTCTCCGATCCCGCTACATGAACCTGCAGGCTCGCTGGATCGGGAACCACCCCCGGGTTGTAGGGCAAAAGGTTGCGGATATCCCGCGAAGTCGCATAAGGGATATTCACGATTTCCGGCGTCTGCATATGACTCGCGTCAGACGTCTGCTCTGGATCGATCGCCGGGATCGAACCGACCACGTTCACCTCCTGCTGAATCTGCTGCTGATGCACGATCGTGAACTGAGATTCAGGCGCGACCGCCACGTCAGCCGAATTCAGCACATAGTACCCAGGCTTCTCGACCCGAATCGAATACGGCTCAGTCGAAGTAGTGGTAACGAAGCAGCGGCCAAGGTAGTCCGTGCGCAACGATAAAGAAGCGGCCTGTCCCTGCTGGACGAGAACCAGCGCGTTCGGAACGGCTATCCCGTTTTCATCGACGATGCGAATCAACATGCGCGTCTGCCCAAAGGAGGCCCCTAAGAGGCAGACGCATATGAGAAGATGCAACCCGAGCATTCGCCAGGAATGCATGGACAGAGATTAGATGCAGAGAGCACCCCCTGCAACTGTCCGAGTACAACAAGCGAGGAAAAGAAAGCATGCCGAGTAGTTCGCCGCGGAAACCATCTCCTTCTTTGGCGCTATGGCGTCCCGGTAATCTCGGTCGCAGCGGCGTTCTTTTGCACGTTGCTGGTTCAACCGCTGTTTCCCTATCCCTTTTTGTGTCTATTTTCTGGTTGGCGTGATGGTAAGTGCCTGGTTCGGTGGAACCCCGGGCGGTATTTTTGCTGTCTTGGGTTCTAGGTTGTTGGTGGATTAACACTTCGTCCCGCCGGCACACTCGTTTCGTATCAGCACCATCGCAGAAGCATATTTCCTGGCATTCATCGCCTGTGCCATCGCAGCGAGTTGGGTTAGCTCCGCCAAGACAAAGACTGAAGATGCGCTCAAGGAAGCCCTCGACGAATTGGAGATACGCGTTTCAGAGCTCAATGAGCACTTTCCCCAAAGGTCAGTCGGAGTGAGTAGGCAAAGTTCGTCGGCGCCTGAGCCGGCAGCTGCACGTGCAAGCCGTCTTCGCGCTGGTCGAAACTCACCTTGGCATCGCTGCCGACAAGTGCGACAGATTTCACGCGCTCACTGCCGACCGTCTGCGCCAGCGAACGAATAACCGCTTCCCGGTTGGCAGGCCAGACGAAGCCGATGGCGTAGAGTACATCGCCCTTGGTGGTGAATCGGAAGTCTTCCGGCTTGTAGTTGGGCGTATCCGTGTCGTGAAACGCTCCAGCAGCAACCTTCGTCGGGCCTTCCCCGTAGGTTCTCCATGGACGCGTGCCGTAGATGGCTTCGCCGTTGATGTTCAGCCAACCGCCCACCGCGAGCAGAACCTGCTGGACCGGCTCGGGAATGGTCCCGTCAGACTTCGGACCGATGTTCAACAGCAGGTTGCCGTTCTTGCTGACGATGTCGATGAGTTGATCGATCACGAACTCCGGCGACTTGAAGGTGTCATTGTTGATGTAGCCCCACGACTTGTTGCTGACCGAAGTATCGGTCTGCCAGTAGGTTGGGCGTGTGTCGCCGAGTTGCCCCCGTTCGATGTCGAGGACGCCCGAGTGCTCCTGCATGGCGTAGTCTTTGTAGTTGATCACGCCGACGTGATCGCCGTACTTCAGCGATGTGTTGTAGTAGAACGCGGCGAAGCGTGTGAGGTTCGGGCGAATATACGCCTGCCCGATCCACCAGTCGAAGTACACGATGTCAGGATGATATTTCTCGACCAGTTCCGCGCCCCGTGCAAGCCAATCGTTAGCCCACTCCGGCGAAACGTAGGTAAAGTCTCCCCAGACTGGTGTTCCCCACTTGGGCAGCCAGGTATGCGCCGGACCGTAAAACGCAGCGTACTGCGGATCGTTGACGTCCGAGGGAATATCGCGGCCGACGCCAAGAAAGAAGTTGTGCTCGACGCGATGTGAGGACACGCCGAAATGCAGCCCATCCGCACGTACGGCTTTTGCGAGTTCACCGACAACATCGCGGTGTGGTCCCATTTTGGCAGCGGTCCAGTCGCTCAGCCCGCTGTCGTACATCGCAAATCCGTCGTGATGTTCCGCCACCGGCACGACGTACTTGGCGCCTGACTTCTTAAACAGGTCGGCCCAGGCAGCTGCATCGAAGTGCTCGGCCTTGAACATCGGGATGAAGTCCTTGTAGCCGAACTTATCGACGGGTCCGTAGGTGGCGACGTGATGCTTGTACTCGTCGCGACCTTCGATATACATGTTTCGCGGGTACCACTCGTTGCCGTAAGCGGGAACCGAGTAAACGCCCCAGTGAATGAAGATGCCGAACTTCGCGTCCTTATACCAGTCGGGTGCTTCGAACTTCTGAAGCGACTCCCATTCGGGACGAAACGGCCCTTGCTGATCGGCGGCGTCGACATCCTTGAGCAACGTGGCGCGCTGAGCATCGTATTTGCTGCTCGCTTTTTGCCAGACCTGGTCGATGGTAACCGGATCTTCAGACGCGGTCGGAGCTGTAGGGTTCTGGGCATACAGGCCGGTTAACCCGAACGTGAACAACGCGATAGCAGAGAGCTTGCCAAGGAAGCGCGACGAGAATGAGTATGAGAACATGAAACCTTTCGTCAAGACTTTAGCTGAAGTTCTGAACGCAGAATCTTAAAGCGTTTCTGGCATTTGGTGTGAGATAAATGGACGATTCTTTTCGGAGACCATCATGCGCTACG
>Ga0335069_10011922_pt1 | contig 12250 bp, 5 predicted proteins | sample Lox_Sample_11_FD_206714 | JGI IMG/M metagenome (GOLD analysis project Ga0335069, IMG submission 206714) | Soil microbial communities from Loxahatchee National Wildlife Refuge, Florida, United States - Lox_Sample_1.1 | ecosystem: Environmental > Terrestrial > Soil > Wetlands | place: USA: Florida...
AGTCACGCTCATAGAGAAAACCGATGAAATGCCGAAAAAGGGATGTTCCGGTCCCTTTTCGATGTCTAAGCGCTTCCACGAAATTTGAACTGAAGCACCAGAACATTGTTCGTTTGAAAACTGAAGTCTCGCCCCTGTGCGCTCAAGCAGAGTCTTAGCAATAAATATTCCGAGCCCTAGTCCTGCAAAATTCCCTGTTTTGAGAGGGCGGCGGCCCCTTGATCGCAAATATGGTTCGCCGATTTGCGCCAAGACGTCAGTCGGAAAGCCTGGACCATCATCGGCGATCTTGATTTTGACCTCATCAATCGTCCATATCAAATCGATAACAACAAAGGTTTTCGCAAACTCCGCCGCATTTTCGACAAAATTAAAAATACCGTACGAAAAGACCTGATTATTAAAAATAAGAGGTTCCGGTTTATTTCCGACGCAATTAACATAAATTTCGATATTTTGCTCCCTGATCGGCGCAATTAATCCTTCTATCAAATGGCGTAATTTTATTTTTTCTGGTTCTATTTTATTGTTATCAGATAAAGACGCCAATCGTCCGAGTATTTCTCGACAACGCTGCGCTTCCTGAACTAATAGATTTATATCTTCGACAAATTCACTAGGAATTTTTGAATGACTTAATTCACGGCTCACAACGGAAATTGTTGCAAGAGGTGTTCCCAATTCGTGCGCCGCAGCCGCGGCGAGCCCGTCGAGCCGCGACAAATGATTTTGGTGTTCTAAAACCACTTCGGTCGCCGTGAGAGCGAGGCTCAAATTCCTTGCTTCGCGGGCAACCTGAGCAGCGTAGGTTGAAATAAATATTGTCGCTACAATTAACGCTGCCCAAAATCCTAATCTATAAAGCGTTGGCAAATTGATTGTTTGATTCAGATACCAAGGCAACGGCCAATGGAAAATACTTAATATGCTCACGCATAGAATAACGATAAAGACCAAGCCAATAATTTGACGCGTTTGCAGCGAAACAGAAGCAATCGTAACGGGCGCCAAAAGCAATATTGCAAATGGGTTATCCAGCCCGCCGACAAGGAATAACAAAATAGAAAGTTGAATAATATCAAATAAAAGCAAAGCGGTCGCAGGTCGATCCTCCAAACGAAGCGATCTCGGAAAATAGAGATCGACGACAACATTCAGAACGACCGAAGCACTGATAACAAGTAAACACCAATGCAACGGTATGTGAAATCGTAAACCATAAGCAATCGCCAGCACTGTGACAAGCTGGCCAAAAAGGGCGAGCCAACGCAACCGGGTAAGTGTCTCGATGCGCAGATTTCGGCTATCAATACCAAAAAATTGCGAAACGGGTCTATTTCCCACGAGATCGGCCGCCTTTTTATCCGCCCAGCTTGCTCAGCGAACTTCCGGAATTCTCTCAAGTCTGTTTGCGTAAATCAGCAATTTATTACTTCGCACGTTCGGCCCGTTTACGGTCGTTCGGATCAAGGATCGTTTTCCTGAGACGGATCGATTTTGGCGTAACCTCGACTAACTCATCGTCTTCGATATAGGCCAACGCCTTTTCCAACGTCATTCGTATTGGCGGCGTCAATTTCACGGCTTCGTCCTTGCCCGCCGCGCGAATATTCGTGAGCTTTTTGCCTTTAAGGACATTAACCTCAAGATCATTCTCGCGAGTATGCTGGCCTACGATCATGCCCTGATAAACTTTCCATCCGGGTTCAATCATCATAGGACCACGATCTTCCAGATTCCACATCGCGTAGGCGACGGCTTCACCGGCATCATTGGAGATCAGAACGCCATTTCGACGGCCCTGGATATCGCCCTTGTATGGCGCATAGTCGTGAAAGAGACGATTCATAATCGCGGTGCCGCGCGTATCGGTCAACAGTTCGCCTTGATAGCCGATAAGACCGCGCGTGGGGGCATGGAACACCAGCCGCAAGCGATTTCCGCCTGACGGGCGCATTTCAATCATTTCGGCTTTGCGCTCAGACATCTTTTGGACGACGACGCCCGAAAATTCTTCATCGACGTCGATAACAACTTCTTCAATCGGCTCGAGGCGCGTCCCGTCTTCCGCTTTCTGATAAACAACACGGGGACGAGAGATGCCAAGTTCGAATCCCTCGCGCCGCATCGTCTCAATCAGGATGGCGAGCTGTAATTCGCCGCGTCCTGAGACGATATAGGAATCAGAGCCAACCGAATCCTCAATCTTGAGGGCGACATTTCCTTCCGCTTCCTTGTAGAGGCGATCACGAATGACCCGGCTCGTGACCTTATCGCCTTCCGTTCCCGCGAGAGGCGAGTCGTTGACCAAGAAGGTCATAGACAGTGTCGGGGGGTCGATCGGCTGCGCTTGCAACGGTTCGGTCACGTCAGGAGCAGAAAGCGTGTCCGCCACGTTGAATTTTTCCAAGCCGGCGATTGCCACGATATCGCCCGCTTCCGCCTCATCGATTGGCTGACGTTCGATACCGCGGAAAGCGAGGATCTTCGAAACGCGTCCCTGTTCGACGATATTTCCCAATCGATCGAGGACTTTGACCGCCTGGTTCGGCTTGATCGCTCCGGAAAAGACTCGGCCCGTAATGATGCGGCCAAGATAGGGGTTGGATTCAAGCAAGGTTCCAAGCATTCGAAAGCTCCCGGCCTCGACACTCGGTTCAGGAACGTGATCGAGGACGAGATCGAACATTGGAGACAGGTCAGGGGTCGGATTGTCTGGACGATCCGACATCCAACCTTGCTTGGATGAACCGTAGAGGATCGGGAAATCCAGCTGCTCATCATCCGCGTCGAGTGCAGCGAAAAGGTCGAAGACTTCGTTAATGACCTCCGTTGGACGAGCGTCGGGCTTGTCGACCTTGTTGATCGCTACGATGGGTTTCAGACCAATTTTGAGGGCCTTGCCAACGACGAATTTCGTCTGAGGCATCGGGCCTTCCGCCGCATCGACGAGGACAATTGCGCCGTCGACCATCGAAAGAATCCGTTCAACCTCGCCGCCGAAATCGGCGTGCCCAGGGGTATCGACAATATTAATTCGGGTGTCTTTCCAGACAACCGATGTGGCTTTCGCCAGAATGGTGATCCCACGTTCGCGTTCGAGATCATTGGAATCCATTACTCGTTCCGCAACGCGTTGGTTCTCTCGGAAGGCGCCGGATTGCCGAAGCAATTGATCAACGAGCGTGGTTTTCCCGTGGTCGACGTGAGCGATGATGGCGACATTTCGCAGTTTCATGGGCGTCCGAAAGGTAAGCCCGCTTCATTGGAATTGAAACGGACGACGTGAAAATCGAATGTGATTCGCGTGACGCGATGTGGATCTGCTTGTTCTACGTCGCAGAATGTGCGTCGGACGAACAGAAATCGCAACAAAGCCGGTTCCTCCGGACGCCTAGCTCATCATCCGGGGTCCTGCTGGGGCGCAGCAATTTCGCGCCTGATGTAACGGAAAAACTCCGTGTTGGAAACAGGCTAAGCGTCATTCATGCAGGAAGTTCAGGGCGGCGCTCCCGGCATCGGTTGATTGGCAAGTTGGACGCGCCGATCCGCGATCGCGAGTCGCGCTTGTTGAACTGCAAGCGTCAAAGCTGCAATTTGGTGGCTATCGAGTTTCGGCATCTCTGCGGCCGCGAGGGACCGCGTCAATATTTCGTCGATCTGGACTTCAAGGCCAGCCAGGATTTCGAGCGTTTCCGCTTCGCGCCCTAATTTGAGAATCGTCAGCGTCTTTTCCATCAATTGATCAAAACGAGCATATCCGGATACGGCGAGGCGGCTTGCTAAAGTCGCAAGGCCCGAAATGAGCACGCTACCAACCATTGCGCCGATGTAGATCATGTCGCTGTATTTATCAAAAAAAGTCTCTTCCTCCCCGTCCAAAAAGGCTGCCGCCCCCGGATGAGTCGGGAGCACCTCTCCCTTGTCCGTGCTGGGAGCTTCAATGTGATTGGCGCTCGGAACTGTCGAAGCCGCCGACGCGCGATTTGCCAAAATCAGGCGAGTAACCTCCCCGACCGTTGAATTGTCGAGGTCGTCCCGGGCGACAAGTCGAATTGTTGCGCCAATTGTTTGAACGTTCTCAAGCGGACGAGATGGTGAACCGCCAAACGCGCCACGGAGAATTTGCTTTGCTTCAAGGCCAGGGAATTTTTCAACGAGGGCGTTCGCTTCAAGAATAGGAACAAATACGGGAGGACCTGGCTCCAGCCCCAAGTCAGAAATGGCGTTGACCGTTTCAAGAATTTGCCTCGAATCGACAGGTCCAAATGCAAATAGCGCGTCAATCTGGTGATCGCTGAGCAATTTCTTCACTTCGTACGGAAGAACGTTGAATATCCGGATATCGCCGGGCGCCAGAGAATATTGAGATTCGATCGTCGCGAGCAGATTACGATTCGCATCTCCGGATATTTCTGTCTCGACAACGCCAATGGTTTTTCCTTTCAGGTCGGAAAAATTAGCGAAATTCGATCCCGGTCGCGCAACGACAACAACCGAGTAATGAGCGAAGATCAGGGCTGTTTGCGCATTGGTCGGCATTGCAATATCGGAGCGGACAACAGCCATATCGGCGCCACCTTCTCGAATAACTTTGGAGGCTGCTTCATCATCGGCCGTTGGAACAATACGAAATCTAATATCTTCATGCCCGTGAACAAACTCCTGATTCATAACGACCAGCAGTTTCTGGTAGTCGCTCCCGCGAGGAACAGCGATTCTCAATGAACTGGGACGTTCGTAAAAATAAAGACCGATCGTTGCGATCGCGACCAGACCTGCCAAGGCGGCCAAAATCAGAAGGGAAAGGCGCCACATCAACCGATGATCCCGAGACTGAGGCGTCGAGAGATCAAAAAGTCGCGTCAAATTTGCGGCGTCGCCCGGGTCAACCCGTCGGGCGACGCGCTTTCCGATCAACGATGTGCGATTTTTTGCCGTCTCTTGGCCAAAGTCCGCAAACGCAAAGCGTTCAATTTGATGAAACCCGCTGCATCACGATGATCGTAGGCGACCGCTCCTTCTTCAAAAGTGACGAGTTCCTGATCATAAAGTGAATATGGGCTTTCGCGACCAACCACCCAGGCGTTGCCCTTGTAAAGTTTCATTCGAACCCGGCCAGTGACGTTCTCCTGGCTCTTGTCGATAAGCGTTTGCAGGAGTTCCCGCTCCGGCGAAAACCAAAAGCCATTGTAGATCAACTCCGCATATTTCGGCATCAATTCATCTTTAAGATGAGCCGCGCCACGATCAAGTGTGATCGATTCGATTCCGCGATGTGCGAAATAAAGTATCGTTCCGCCGGGCGTTTCATACATGCCCCGCGACTTCATGCCGACGAAGCGATTCTCGACCAAATCAAGCCGACCAACGCCATGAACCCGACCGAAGTCGTTGAGCTTGGCGAGGAGGGAGGCCGGAGACAGCCGCTCGCCGTCGATGGCTACGGGATCGCCCTTGTTGAAATCAATTGAAATGTAGATTGGCTTATCAGGCGCGTTTTCAGGATCCACCGTCCGCGAATAGACATAGTCTGGCGTCTCCTGGCTTGGATCTTCAAGAACCTTTCCTTCCGACGAGGTGTGAAGGAGGTTAGCGTCCGTCGAAAAAGGAGATTCGCCACGCTTGTCTTTGGCGATCGGGATCTGATGCTTTTCAGCAAATTCAATTAGCGCCGTGCGGGACGAGAGATCCCATTCGCGCCACGGGGCGATGACCTTGATGTCGGGTTCGAGCGCATAATAGGAAAGCTCGAAACGCACTTGGTCATTGCCCTTGCCGGTTGCGCCGTGGCAGACGGCGTCGGCTCCGACCTGGCGCGCGATTTCGATCTGCTTTTTTGAAATCAGCGGACGCGCGATGGATGTGCCGAGGAGATAGAGCCCCTCATATTGGGCGTTCGCCCTGAACATCGGAAAAACATAATCGCGGACGAATTCCTCACGAAGGTCTTCGATAAAAATGTTTTCCGGTTTGATGCCAAGCAATTCCGCTTTTTTTCGTGCTGGCTCGAGCTCCTCGCCCTGCCCGAGATCGGCGGTAAAGGTCACAACCTCGCAATTATAGGTTGTTTGCAGCCATTTCAGGATGATCGATGTATCGAGGCCGCCCGAATAGGCGAGGACAACCTTTTTCGCGTCGTTGGAGGGCTTGGACATTTTTTCATTCCGGTGGAAGGATGGCGCCACATCAACTGCGTGACGCCGCGCGAGCAGTTTATTCGGCGTTGAAGGCGGCGAGCGCAGCCATATTGACGATATCCGAGTCTTTCCCGCCGAGTTGAACGAGCTGCACCGATTTGTCGAGACCGACAAGCATGGGTCCGATCACGGTTGCGCCGCCAAGTTCCTGAAGCATCTTTGTTGAGATCGATGCGGCATGGAACGCCGGCATGACCAAAACATTTGCGGTTTCCGAGAGGCGGCAAAACGGATAAAGCGCCATGGCCTCCTTGTTGAGTGCGACATCCGCGGCCATTTCGCCATCATATTCGAAATCGACCCGGCGCTGATCGAGCAATCGGACGGCTTCTTTCACTTGCATCGAACGTTCGCCAAGGGGATGCCCGAAATTGGAAAAAGCGAGAAGCGCAACGCGCGGCTCGTAACCGAGACGTCGCGCAAATCCCGCGGCCTCAGTCGCAATATCGGCGAGATCTTCCGCATCGGGCAGTTCGGTAATCGCGGTGTCAGCGACAATGATCGGTCGGCCGCGAGCGAGCACGAGCGATACGCCGATAAGCTTGTGACCCGGTTTCGGATCAATCGCGCGCTGAACTTCTTCCAGGGCGATCGAGAAATTACGAGTCACGCCGGTGACCATTGCATCAGCGTCGCCCGCCGCGACCATGGCGGCGGCGTAATGATTTCGATCATTATTGATGACGCGTTGGCAATCGCGCATCAAGAACCCCTTCCGCTGCAAACGCTCATAGAGCATTTGCGCATAAGTCGCATTCCGTTGCGAAATTCTGGCGTTGTGAATTTCAATCAGCTTGTCGTCTAGTTCGATGCCGGCTTTTTCAGCGACCTGCGCGACGCGGTCCTCGCGCCCGACAAGAATCGCCGATCCCAGACCCTGATTGACGAAAGCAGTGGCGGCGCGGATAACCTGCTCCTCTTCGCCTTCGGCAAAGACGACTCGCTTAGGGTTCCGTTTGACCCGATCCATGATTGCTTGCATCAAGCCGGCTACTGGATCCCGGCGCGCCGAAAGCTCCGCCCGATAGGCTTCCATATCGACAATCGGCTTTCTGGCGACGCCAGTGTCGATAGCAGCCTGGGCGACCGCTGGCGGCACGATCGAAATCAGGCGCGGGTCGAAAGGCACCGGAATGAGATAGTCGCGCCCGAAGCGCGGACGCGCGCCTTGATAGGCTCTTGCAACATCGTCCGGGACGTCTTCGCGCGCCAGCTGCGCGAGCGCGTGGACCGCGGCGATCTTCATTTCCATGTTGATTGTCCTGGCTCTTACATCCAGCGCGCCGCGGAAAATATAGGGAAAGCCGAGGACATTATTCACCTGGTTCGGGTAATCCGAGCGACCGGTCGCGACAATGGCGTCCGGACGAACCGCCTGCGCATCTTCCGGCGTGATCTCCGGATCAGGATTGGCCATGGCGAAGATGATCGGGTTCGGCGCCATTGACTTGACCATCTCAGGCGTAAGCGCACCCTTGGCCGAAAGTCCGAAAAAGATATCGGCGCCCGCCATGGCCTCCTGAAGGGTGCGCTTGTCCGTCACCGCCGCATGCGCTGATTTCCACTGGTTCATGCCGGCTGTGCGGCCCTGATAGACGACGCCCTTGGTGTCACACAAAATGACGTTTTCCGGCGCAAAACCGATTGCCTTGATGAGATCGAGGCAAGCGATGCCGGCCGCTCCGGCGCCGTTGCAGACAAGTTTGGTCTTCTTGATATCCCTGCCCGTCAAATGAATAGCGTTGATCATGCCGGCGGTCGCGATGATGGCGGTGCCGTGCTGATCGTCATGAAAGACTGGTATATCCATCAATTCCCGTAACCGTTCCTCGATGATGAAACATTCCGGGGCCTTGATATCTTCCAGATTAATGCCTCCGAAAGTCGGTCCCAGGAACCGCACGGCGTTGATGAATTCGTCGGGATCTTCGGTCGCCACCTCGAGGTCGATCGAGTCGACGTCCGCAAAGCGCTTGAACAGGACGGACTTGCCTTCCATGACCGGCTTCGAAGCCAAGGCGCCCAAATTTCCTAAACCGAGAATCGCCGTCCCGTTGGTGATCACAGCTACGAGATTTCCTTTTGTCGTGTAATCATAGGCTCGCGACGGATCGTCGGCGATCGCATTGACCGGCACAGCGACTCCGGGCGAATAAGCGAGCGAGAGATCGCGCTGGGTCGCCATTGGCTTGGTCGGCGCAATCTGAAATTTACCTGGCCTGCCCCGGGAATGAAACAGGAGCGCCTCCTGCTCGGTAAAAGTAGGTCGCTTTCCCCGGTTCGACTTATTTTCGGACATTGAATTTCTCGTCTCGGCTCGCAACGAGCGGCGAACTTAGCCGCGTCAAGTCGCCAATGCCAAGCGATCCTTTCGATGGGGGAGGTTTTTTTCGAGGAACGCAGCAAGATCGCTTGCCGCGACGACTGAAAACGCCGATCAGGCCGTTGATTGGCGATGCTTCGGGGACTTCGCTTTGTTACGGTCCGAAATCAAAACCTTGATCGGGAAAGCCATGAACGCGAAAGACGCGCGCAATGCGGTGAGCCGGAAAAATCCGGAGGTCGGCCAAGGGTCTGACGCTGGGCTTCCGAACAAAGCCGGGGACGAGGCAGGCAAATCTGAGCGTGTCACTCCAATGATGGCACAGTATCTTCAAATAAAAAAGGCCAATGACGATAGCCTGTTATTTTATAGAATGGGTGACTTTTATGAATTATTTTTCCACGATGCTGAAATAGCTTCACAATGTTTGGGAATTATTTTAACAAAACGAGGAAAGCACCTCGGTGATGACATTCCAATGTGTGGCGTGCCTATCGAGCGCGCGGATGATTATTTACAGCGGTTGATCGCAGCCGGGCATCGCGTCGCGGTTTGCGAACAAACCGAGGATCCCGCCGAGGCGCGAAAGCGCGGAACCAAATCGGTCGTTCGTCGCGAAGTGGTTCGAATTATCACGCCCGGCACGCTGACCGATGAGCGCTTGCTGGAGCCCGGCCAAGCGAATCTTTTTGTCGCGCTTGTTCGAGTCCGAAGCGCCGAAGCGGAATGGAGCTTTGGCGTCGCGGCGGTCGAAATTTCAACCGGCGATTTCGAAGTTCTCACAACAGACGCGATCGGATTGCCCGCCGCTTTGGCGCGGCTTTCGCCTCGCGAAATCGTTGCGACGGAAGCGATTCTTAACGACCAGGGACTCGTACGCAATTTGAACGAGTATGGCGCCGCTCTCGCGCCGCTCGGGCGTTCCCTTTCAGACGGCGATTTCGCCGAGAAGCGCCTCAAAGAATATTATGGCGTCGCGAGCTTGGACGGTTTCGGGCCGTTGACGCGAGCGGAAGTCTGTGCGGCGGCGGCGGCGGTCGCCTATATCGAACAGACCCAAAAGTCGGCGCGGCCGAGATTGGCCTATCCGCGTCGTTTGGAAGCTGAAGATAATTTGCAGATCGACGCTTCGACGCGGGCGAACCTGGAACTCACGCGTACAATGGAAGGGAGCAAGTCCGGTTCCCTGCTTTCTGCGATCGATCGCACGAAAACGTCGGGCGGCGCCCGCATGTTGGCCTCGTGGCTGGCGACGCCTTTGCGCGATTCGACAAAGATCACAGCGCGGCAGGATGCTGTCGCATTTTTTGTGGCAGACGCGAATCTGCGCGACGATATTCGGGATCGGCTGAAGAGAGTTCCCGATCTCATGCGCGCCCTCGGTCGGATCGTCCTGGATCGCGGAGGCCCGCGCGATCTCGCGGCGTTGCGTGAAGGTCTGCTGGCCGCAGTTGAATCAGGCGGGCGTCTCCTTGCCGGCGAACCGCCCAATTTACTTAGGTCGACGGCGGAATTCCTATCGGGCGTCGATATCGATTTGGCGCAGGAATTGACGGCGGCGCTGGAAGCCGACCTCCCCTTCGACCGAAAGGTGGGCGGCTATATTCGCAAAGGGTTCGACCCGGCCCTCGACGAGGCGCGCGAACTGCGCGACCAAAGCCGACGCGTCATCGCGGAAATGCAAACCCAATATTCGGACCTGGCCGAAACCAGGCAGTTGAAGATCAAACATAACAATTTTTTGGGCTATTTCATCGAAGTTCCGCAGGCGCAAGGCGAAAAACTGTTGCGGCCGCCCTATGGCGCGACTTTCATCCATCGCCAGACCATGGCGGGCGCCATGCGGTTTTCGACCACCGAATTGGCGGAGTTGGAAGCACGAATTTCCAATGCCGCCGATGAAGCCCTCGCCATAGAAAGGCGGATATTCGACCAATTCGCTTCGCGAGCGTCAGGCCTCTCTGCGGAGATCGAGACCGCGGCCAAAGGACTGGCCTTGGCGGACGTTCTCACCGCGCTTGCGGAAATCGCCGTCGATGCGGATTGGGTGCGGCCGCAGGTCGATGACAGCATCGATTTCCAAATTGCGGGCGGTCGCCATCCAGTCGTCGAATTCGCACTGCGGGCGCGTGGCGAGGCTTTCGTGCCGAACAATTGTGACTTGAGCGCGCCGGTGACGGGACCATCCGCCACGCCTGCGGGCAGAATCGCTGTCGTTACCGGCCCAAATATGGCGGGTAAATCGACTTTCCTCCGACAGAACGCTCTGATGGTTATCCTCGCCCAGATTGGGTCGTTCGTCCCGGCAAGATCGGCCAAGATTGGCGTTGTGGACCGTCTGTTTTCACGCGTTGGCGCTTCGGACGATCTCGCGCGCGGACGATCGACATTCATGGTCGAGATGGTCGAGACTGCGGCGATTCTGAATTTGGCGACCCATAAGTCCGTGGTTATTCTTGATGAAATCGGGCGAGGCACCGCGACTTACGATGGGCTTTCCATCGCTTGGGCGGTCATGGAGCATATCCACGAAGTCAATCGCGCTCGTGCGCTGTTCGCGACCCATTTCCATGAGTTGACACACCTGGGCCAGCGTTTGACCCGCCTGGTCAACCTTTGCATGCGGGTGACCGATTGGAACGGCGAGGTCGTATTCTTGCATGAAGTTGGTGGCGGCGCCGCGGATCGTTCCTATGGCGTTCAGGTCGCGCGACTTGCGGGTTTGCCCCGAACCGTCATCGAGCGTGCGAAGGAAATTCTCGCCGAACTGGAGAAGACAGACCGCCATGGCCCGATTGAGCGGTTGGTTTCGGACTTACCCTTGTTCGCGCGGCTTGACGCCGATCGGTCTCCGCCCACAGAACGGAATGCCGTCGTTCGCCTCCTTGAAGCGATGAATCCCGACGAGATGACGCCACGAGAAGCTCTCGAAGCAATTTATGCGCTGAAAAAAGCAACGAATTCGTGAAGCCGTTCAAGCACTTCGGTGTTTCGAAGAGCAACATTTCAGCCGTTCTGTCGCTTGGCTGGGGACAAAACTCGATGAATAATCGCCAAATGTTACGTTTCGCCCGAAAGCTCATGCGGCCATCAGCTAAAATTGGGTAATCGGGAACGACCGTTGTGACGGCCGAACCACAAACGCCGCCTCGCTCGGTTACGAAGAACAATTTTCACGTCAGGCCTGTCGATATGGTTGTTCGGGTGTCAACCGTGGCGTTCCAGGGAATCGAAGCCCATCCCGTCGACGTTCAAGTCCAGCTTTCCAATGGCAGCGTCGTTTTCAACGTCGTCGGTTTAGGGGACAAGGCGGTCGCGGAATCACGGGAGCGGGTGAGATCGGCATTGGTTGCGTCCGGTCTGTCGCTTCCCGCCAAAAGGATAACGGTCAATCTGGCTCCGGCCGACATGCCCAAGGAAGGCAGCCATTATGACCTTCCAATCGCGCTGGGAGTGATGGCCGCAATTGGCGCAATCCCATTTGACGCGCTGGACGGCTATACCGTGCTGGGGGAACTGGCGCTGGACGGGTCCATCAGTCCTGTCGCCGGCGTATTGCCTGCAGCCGTCGCCGCCGGTGCGCGAGGTCGGGGACTGGTTTGCCCCGGCGAATGTGGATCGGAAGCCGCATGGGCGTCGACAGACATTCCGATCATCGCGCCGCTCTCTCTTGTTCAACTGGCGAATCATTTCGCTGGAACCCAAGTGATTTCGCGGCCAGCGCCGG
>Ga0335069_10011923_pt1 | contig 12250 bp, 10 predicted proteins | sample Lox_Sample_11_FD_206714 | JGI IMG/M metagenome (GOLD analysis project Ga0335069, IMG submission 206714) | Soil microbial communities from Loxahatchee National Wildlife Refuge, Florida, United States - Lox_Sample_1.1 | ecosystem: Environmental > Terrestrial > Soil > Wetlands | place: USA...
CCATTTCCGGCAGATCCAGGCCTTCCACTTCGGCCTTCGCGGAGACTCTCTGTCCCACCAGCGCGTCGATGATGAGATTGACCACGAAGCTGAAAGTGAAGACAAAGCCCACCAGAGTGACGACGCCGATAAGCTGCGCCACCAACTGGCTGGCATCGCCGTAGAACAATCCGGTGACCGAACCGGTCACGCCGTTCCAGGAGCCGCCGTAATTGCTCTTGCCATCCGCGAAAAGGCCCACGGAAATGACGCCCCACAGCCCGTTCGTGCCGTGCACGGAAATCGCGCCCACCGGGTCGTCGACCTTGAGCACCTTGTCGACGAATTCGACGGAGAGACAAACCAGCACGCCGGCGATCAGACCGATGATCGAAGCGCCGATCGTGTTGACGAAGCCGCTGGGCGCCGTGATCGCCACCAGGCCGGCCAACAAACCGTTGCCGGACATGGAAGCGTCAGGCTTCCCGTAGCGCAGCCACATATAGAACATCGCGCCGAAACCGCCGGTCATGCCGGCCAGCATCGTGTTCACCGCGATGGAGCCGATGCGCAGGCAGCCGTTGCCGGAGGCGCCGAGCGTCGAGCCAGGATTGAACCCGAACCAACCAAACGCCAGGATGAAGCAGCCGGTGAGGACGATTACGATGTCGTGCCCGATGATGGCATTGGGCTTGCCTTCCCGCGTGAACTTGCCGATGCGCGGGCCTACTATCATTGAAACCGCCAGCGCCGTGATGCCGCCCACCGCGTGCACCACCCCCGATCCGGCGAAGTCGCAGTAACCCTTGCCGAGTCCGAAGTTCGTGCCCAGGGTAGCCAGCCAGCCGCCGCCCCACGCCCAATTCGCAAACAGCGGATAGGTGAAGGCGCCCATGACGAATGAAGACACGATGAACGCCGCGTATTTCCACCGCTCCGCCGCCGAGCCGGTAACAATCGTAAGCGCCGTATCCATGAAAACCATCTGGAACAGGAACAGCACCATGACGCCGACATCGTAGGTTCCGCCCTGTGTCAGGAAGAGACCGTGCTGGCCGAAGAGTCCGAAACTCTTACCGAATAGATTGAAGCTCCATTCGGTGTTGAGCGGCGTGACGCCTCCCAGGTTCCCAACTCCGCCCACGCCGCCCATCTGGATGGCGAAGCCAATCAGCCAGTAGGCGAACATCCCGACGCCGTAAACCATGAAGTTCATCATCATGGTGTGATTGGCGTTCTTGGCGCGGCACAATCCGGTTTCGACAATCGCGAAACCGGCCTGCATAAACATGACCAGGAAGCCCGTGACCAGCGTCCAGGTGAAATTGATGGCGATCTTATTCTGGCCGACCTGATTCAGAACGTCCCCGACGCTCAGCCCTTTCTTCGAGTCGCCAACGGATATGTCGGAAACCGTGCCTGTGAGCCCGCCGTCCGGATCGCCCTTGAGGCGCGCGTCGGTGCTGGGGGTGTCGACGCTTTTCAAGTCGGTGGTCGTGATTGGCACGGGCGCCGGCGGCGGCGCCGCAGCCGGCGCTTGCGCCATCAGCAGAGAGGCCGCCCATACGGCGGCCAGAGTCGTCGCTATGAGTCTCTTCACGGTGTCATTTCCTCCAGATGGCGTTCTTCAAATAGGCGCGATTGAGCACGCCCATGATGCCCGTCAGGCTTACCGCCAGCCCAATCAGCACAATGACCATGCGCCCGCCAACGCTGGCCGTCATCCCCAAGCTCAGAATCGCGATCACGAAACCGAGCAACGTCACTAGAATTCCTGTCAGAATCATCGGTTCAGTCCCCCTTTATTCCTCGCGGTGCTCCCACGGTCTACACTTCACAAAGAGCCCGATAGACGCGGCGAGCGTAGCAAAGCCCAACAACAGGGCAATGACGCTCACATCCTCCGCCAGGCCGTAAGCGATGAAAGTGAACGCGACCAAAAACAACACGACGCCTTGCGCTTGAGTGCGGTTTGCCCCCATAAAACACCTCCTGATGAATTTCTGCTGTTTCCCTGCTGTTAAAGAGCCATGTCCCCGCGGTCCCCGTTGCGGATGCGGATGGCTTCTCCCACATCGAAAACGAAGATCTTGCCGTCGCCGATCTTTCCGGTGCGCGCGGCCGCGGTGAGTGTCTGAACGACTTCGTCAAAGCGTTCGGCGGGAACCACCATCTCCAGCTTCACCTTCGGAAGGAAGTCGACGTTATATTCCTGGCCACGGTACACTTCGCGGTGGCCTTTCTGGCGGCCATGACCGCGTACCTCGCTGACGGTCAGGCCCTCGATTCCGATGCCCGCCAACGCGGTCTTGACCTCGTCCAATTTGAACGGTTGAATAATCGCTTCAATCTTCTTCATAGGCCTTCCCTAGCGCGGCGTTTGGCCGCACAGACACACTAAACTCGCGTTTCCGGTTAGTCAGTCTCTTGGAGGCGCCGACAGGGGCGCTAACCATTCGCCGGGGAGTGGCTCGCTGCGCCACTGGCGTTTGGGCTTGGATCGAGCATAGCGGCTATGCGGCAGCGTGTCCAATCGAATTTTTCAATTTACGCACTGCGGTTTTTGGACAATCTCTGCCGAAAGTTCCGCCGGTTGAAACGAACGTTTGGCCGTTCAGGGCGCGCCTGTTCAGCCTTGCGGCGCGGCGCCGCGGCGTTTACCTTTAGAAGATGGGCGTTGCATTTCTCGGGGAGAATCGGCGGAGAACTCTCATAGCCGTCGGCGCGCTCATCACGATAGTGGCCACCGCCGATCGGGCCGTCGGCAACCACGCTTCGCTGGGACTCTTCTACATCCTCCCCATGATGCTGGCGGGGACCGTCTCGCCGCCGGCGTCTATTGTGGCTCTCGGCGCGGGCTGCTCGGTGCTCCGGTCGATCTTCGACCTTCCTTGCCCGCCGATTGAGAGGGTGCTCCGTTTCGTTTTCGCCGCGCTCGCCTACGCCGGCTCGGGATTGTTCGCGGCGGCCATGATCCGCAACCGGGATCAGGCGGTCAAGCATCTCGAACGAATCCGGCGCGAGCAAAAACTCCGCCAGGAAGCCGAGGAGCAATTGGCGCTGCTCGTGGAGAGCAGCCCGGCGGCGGTAGTGACCACAGACTCCTCCGGAGCGGTAATCGCGTCCAACAAAGCCGCCCGGACGCTCTTCCTTAGTGAGTCTCTGGACGGCAAGATGATCGGCGACTATGTACGGCTGCTTGCCGACGCGCTCAGCCTGCGCTCGGCGCCGGAGGATTTCCGGACGGCGGCGCAATGCCAGGGGCGCAGAGAAAACGGCGAGGTCTTCCTGGCGCAGACCTGGTTTTCGCGCTACGCCGCCCCCAACGGGACGCGCTTGGCCGCTATCGTGGTGGACGCCTCCGAGGAAATGCGCGACCGCGAGGAGGAAGGCTTCCGCCAGTTGCTGCGCGGCAACCGCATCGCAACCGCGGCCGTCCTGCACGAAGTGCGCAACCTCTGCAGCGCCATCGCGCTGCTGTGTTCCAATCTGAAGGAGAATCACCCGTTGTCGGGAGACGCCGATTTTCAGGGGCTCATTTCGCTGACCGCCGGATTGGAGAAAGTCGCTGCCGTGGAGCTGAGCGCGGACGCCGGCGAACCGCTGGAACCAGTCGAACTCCGCGAAGTCCTCGATGACCTCCGCATCGTGATTGAGCCGGATTGGCGGGAGATTGAAGGCTCCGTGGTTTGGCGTCTTCCGCCGGAGATGCCCGCGATTCTGGCGGAACGCCACGGCTTATTGCAGGCGTTTCTCAACCTCGCCAAGAACAGCCACCGCGCCGTCCAGTCTTGCGCCCGGCGCGAACTGCGGATTTCGGTAGAGGCGGGCGGCGGCGAAGCGCACGTGCGCTTTTGCGACACCGGCCCCGGCATCGCCGAACCCGAGCGTCTGTTCCAGCCCTTCCAGGAGGGCGCCGAGGGATCCGGCCTTGGCCTTTATATCTCGCGCGCGATGCTCCGCGGCTATGGCGGCGAATTGGCCTACGAGGACCGCGCGCCCGGGACCTGTTTCCGCGTGGATCTCCCCACGCTTCCGGGAGGCCGTGCATGACCGAACCTCTGCCCGAGATTCTGAACCTGATGATCGTTGACGACCACGCCATGTTCCGCGAGGGCTTGGCGCGGTCGCTCGAGAAGCACTCCGAAGTGCGCGTGGTGGCGCAGTGCGCGTCTTGCGCCGAGGCGCTCGCCGCCTTGCAGAACTCCGCGGCCGGCATGGTCCTTCTCGATGTGGATCTCGGCGCGCAGCGCGCCCTCGATTTCGTGGCGGAGGCCAAAGGGCGCGGATTCGCCGGCTGGATTGTCATCGTCACCGCCGGCATCAGCGATCAGGAGGCCGTCAACCTGGTGCAGGCGGGGGTTTCCGGCATTCTTCTGAAGCGCCATTCCACCGAAGAACTGCTGCGCGTGATCCGGCAGATCGCCTCCGGCAAGGTCTGGTTGGAAGAGAGGTACCTGGCCCCGTTATTCCGCTCCGTGGATCGCTCCCGCCCCGGGAGCGCGCGCAAACTGGACGACCGCGACCGCAAGCTGCTCCGCCACGTCCTGCAAGGGTTGACCAACCGCGAAATCGCCGCCCGCCTGGAGGTGACCGAGGGGGCGATCAAAGCCGCGCTCCACCACATCTTCCGGAAGCTCAGCGTGCGCACGCGCGCGCAACTGGTGAAGGTGGTTCTGGAGCAATACCGCGATCAACTATAGGGGCGCGAACCCGAACGCCACCGCTAATGGGACGCGTCGTACGGCGCGCTAGGCTGCCGGCTCGCAATCCTCGCCCACGGACGGAGGATCGGAAGGATCCGCCTCGGGTTCGCTCGCTTCGGGGACCGGTTGCGGCCAAGCCGCTCCGGAATCCGCTGGAGCGGCCGCGCGCGGCGGGGCGGCCATGGGCTCCGCCAGCCGCACTTCGCATTCGCAGCAGTCGCTGCAGCGGCCGCACTTATCGCAGAGGTGGTTGTCGCACGCGTCCTTGGTGCACCGCACGCAAATCCGCGTGGATTCCTCGCCGCAAATGCTGCACGTAAAGGCCATGACTATTTCTTCTTTCCTGAAGAGGCGGCTGGCGTGGAGGGCTGGCTGAACAGAAGAGTCCGGCAGCGTTGCGCCTCCTTGTCCATCACGGTGAACCGCTGCTCGCGCTCGGCCGCCAGGTCCACCAGGTACTTCTGAAAACGCCCGAAGTTGGTTCCGTTCTCGGCCGCCAGAGCCGTCAGGGCCTGCGCATCTTCCGCGCTCTGGTACTTGCGAATGCCTTCCTCCAGCGAGCCCAGCATGTTGTTCACGCCCTCGATGCGGAACAGCAACTTCAGGGCATCGGCGAGGTTCTCCGGATTCTGCGCCAGCGCGAGCGCCTCATCGTGGAAGGCTTGCGTTTGGGCCTTGCAGGAATCGAGCTGCTGGGCGTAGGTTTCCGAGGCGCCCTTTTCCTTCCACGCCTGGACGTTGGCTTTGTCCAACGCGGCCCGCAGGCGGCCGGCGTGGGCGCCCATCTCGCCGAGGACCACGCCGATATCCCAATCCGGTTCCAAATTGGCCGCGCTGGGAGCAACGGGTCTTGCGGCGCTCTGGCCGTGGAGCGCCGCGGCGCAGGCGAATACCGCCAGCGCCCGCAGGGTAAATGCCATAGCCCTTTCAATCTATCATGCGGGCGCAAGCGCCCCTCGCCGCGCGCGCTCTCACGCATAATGGTGCTTTGAATACCTTTCCGCGGCGTTTGTGGCGGCGGCTTTGCGATCCGCCCGGCTGGATTGGCCTGTGCGTTCTTGCGTGGGCGGGCGCCTATATCTGCCGGGAGTCCTTCTATACCGAATCCACCGGGCACTTCGCCTCCATGCACGGCGAATGGCTGGCCATGGCGCGTCTTGTTGGGCTCCACTGGTTCGGCCCGCGCTGGTGGCCGTACTGGGGCGGCGGCGCGCCGGCCACCTACGCGTATGCGCCGCTGGTTCCGTTCTGCATCGCCGCGATCGCCGCCGCGGTGCATGTGACGCCGGCCATGGCGCTCCATATTCTCACCGGTCTGGTGTTCTGCGGCGGGCCCGTTGCGCTCTACCTGGCCATCTGGCGCGGCGCCGGCGCTCCCGGCCCCGGCTTCCTTGTCGCCTTGTTCTATGCGCTGGCGCTGCCGGCGGACTTCATAGACCCGAACGGCGCGCACGGCTTGGCGTGGCTGCTCACTCCGCGGCGCGCGTACCGCCTGTTCGAATGGGACGACCTCCCGCACCAGATGGCTTTCGCGCTGTTTCCCCTGGCGGTATGGCTGCTGGCGCGCGCCTTGCGTTCGCGCCGCGCGGGAGCTTATGCGGCGGCGGCCGCGATCATGGCTCTGATGATGCTGGCTAGCATGTTCGGCTGCGTGCTCTGCGCGCTGGCCGCGCTGACGGCGCCCATCGCCCTCGACAATCGCCTGCGCACGCCGCTGCTGGCGCGCGCCGCCGCGACGTGCGGCGCGGCTTATCTGCTGGCCTGCCCCTGGATACCGCCGTCCTTGTTGGGAACCATCGCCGCGGACGCGCGGATCGATGGCGAATCCGATTGGAGCGCGCGCGGCTTCCTGGCGCTGGCAATTCTCATCGCCGCGTGGCTGCTGGTTTGGCTGGCCGCCCGCCGCTTGCGCGCGGGGGATGGCGCGGGCTGGCCGCTTCGATGGGCGGCGCTGTACGCCTGCCCGGCGATCGCGATCCCGGTGCTGGACCATTACGCTTCCCTGCACTTCGCGCCGCAGCCCAGCCGCTACGTGGTGGAAATGGAACTGGGGTTCGCCCTGGCGGGGGCATGCGCCGTAGCGCCGGTGGTCCGCCGCGTTCCAGCGCGCGCGCGGGCCTTGCTGGCCGTGCCCCTCCTGGTCTTCGCCGGATTCCAACTGGTGAAGGAGCGCCGCTTCCTCAAGCGCATCGACCGGCCCGCGAACGTGGCGCGGAGCATCGAATATCGCGGCGCGCGCTGGCTGGACGATAACCTTCCCGGCCGCCGCGTCATGATGCCCGGCTCCATGTCCGCGTGGCTCAACGCATTCGGCGATTCGCCGCAGTTGGCCGGCCAATCCTACAGCACCGCTCCGAACTGGGTGCAGCAGATGGCGCTGTTCACCATCTATAGCGACGACGGCCTGGGCGCACGCGGGGCCGAGTATTCCCTGCTCTGGTTGAAAGCCTTCGGCGTGGCCGCGGTGGGGGTCTCCGGGCCGCACAGCCCCGAGTACTGGAAGGCCTTCGCGCATCCCGCCAAGTTCGAGGGGCTGCTGCCCGTGCTGTGGCGCGAGGAAGACACTACCATCTACGGCATCCCGGAGGTCACCGCCTCCCTGGCCCACGCCGTGCCGGAGGGAAGCCTGGTCCGCCACAAGCCCATCAATGGCGCGGACGTGGCTGAACTGCGCACGTACGTGGCTGCGCTGGAAGACCCCGCCTCCGCCGCGGCCTTCGAGTGGCGCGGCGCAAATCGCGCCGCCATCCGCGCGCGGCTCCAGGCGGGCGAAGCGATCGCCACGCAAGTCACCTACGATCCCGGATGGCGCGCCACGGTCAACGGCGCCCCGCGCGCCGTGTTCCGCGACGGCCTGGGCCTGCTGGCCATCCACGCGGATTGCTCGGGCGAGTGCGCGGCGGATCTGATCTACGACGGCGGCCGCGAGGCGCTGGCCTGTTACGCCGCCTGCCTGGGAACCGCCGCGCTCGGCTTGGCCTTCGCCGCGGGCGCTCTGGGACGCGTCCGCCGCCGCGCCAAGTCCCAGGCTTGAGAAGCTTTCCGGACATGAGAAGCTTTCCGGACTGGCGCCTCCCTCTGGCCCGGGCATATAATCGTGGCCATCGCCGGGCGGCACGCCCGGAGGGGAGGTTCCATGCCAACCAACTCACGCCGATTTCTCGCCGCTGCAGCTCTATTGGTTCTGCCGGCATTGCTTCCCGCGCAATCGCCTCAAATGGGGCGCGGAGCGCGCGGACTGATCGCCGGGCCCATTAACGACGGCCGTCTCCGCGTCCTGCCCGGAAACACCCGGCCGGAAGCCATCCCGGCGAACGACCGCGGCCGCGTGGAGGATTCCCTCGCGCTCGACCACATGCAACTCCAGATGCAGCGCTCACCGGAACAGGAACAGGCGGTGGACGAGTTCGTGGAAAGCCTCCAAACGCCCGGCTCGCCGAATTTCCACCAGTGGCCGACGGCCGCGGAATTTGGCGAACGCTTCGGCGCGTCTCAAGCCGACCTGGATATCGTGACGCGCTGGCTCCAGTCGCACGGATTCACGGTCAACTCAGTCGCGCCGGGCGGCATGACCGTTGACTTCTCAGGCACAGCCGGGCAAGTGGCCGCCGCGTTTCATACGGAGATTCATTACCTGAGCGTGAACGGCAAGACCCACGTGGCGAACGTGAGCGACCCCGGCATTCCGGAAGCGCTGGCGGCGGCCGTCTCCGGGATTGTCTCCCTGCATGACTTCACGCCGCACGCCATGAGCCGGCCCCATCCGGCTTATACCTATACGTCCTCGGGCTCCACGTATCAGGCCGTGGTCCCCGCGGATCTCGCGACCATCTATAACTTGAACCCGCTATTCTCGGCGGGCGTCAGCGGCCAGGGGCAGACGATTGCGGTTGTGGAAGATACGAATCTCTACAGTTCCAATGACTGGACCACCTTCCGCACGGAGTTCGGCCTTTCCAAGTACACCTCCGGGTCGCTCACCACCATTCACCCCGGCAACTGCGGCAATCCCGGCGTTCCCAAGGGCGGCGATGACGGCGAAGCGATCCTGGACGCCGAATGGGCCAGCGCCGCCGCGCCCTCCGCGGCCATCCAGGTAGCCTCCTGTGCGAACACCCGCACCACATTCGGCGGCTTGATCGCCATTCAGAACATGATCAACGGCGCCAATCCGCCGCAGGTCATCAGCATGAGCTACGGCGAATGCGAAGCGGAGAACGGCGCGGCGGCGAATGCGGCCTACAACTCCGCCTTTCAACAGGCGGCGGCCGAGGGCGTGTCTGTTTACGTTTCGGCGGGCGACGAAGGAGCGGCGAGCTGCGACGCAGGCGCTTCCGGGGCCACGCATGGCGTCGGCATCAGCGCCTTCGCCTCCACTCCCTACAATGTGGCGGCCGGGGGCACGGATTTCGGCGATACCTTCGCCGGCTCCAACGCCACTTACTGGAATACGGCGAATAGTCCGGCCTATGGCTCGGCTAAGTCCTATATCCCGGAGATTCCCTGGAATGACTCCTGCGCCGGGCAGTTACTGGCCAGCTATCTGGGTTACAGCACGACTTACGGCGCTTCCGGATTCTGCAACAGCTCGACGGCCAGTTCGGATGGCTTGCAGCTTGTGGTAGCTGGCAGCGGCGGTCCCAGCGGCTGCGCTACCGGATCGCCTTCCACCTCCGGCGTGGTGAGCGGCGCTTGTAAAGGATACGCCAAGCCGGCGTGGCAGACGGGCATGACGCCCTCCGACGGCGTGCGCGACATCCCGGACATCTCGCTGTTCGCGGCGAATGGCATTTGGGGGCACTACTACGTCTATTGCTGGACCGACATCCGGGAAGGCGGCGCCGCTTGCACGGGTGCGCCCAGCGGCTGGGCCGGCGCGGGCGGCACCTCGTTTTCGTCGCCGATTCTGGCTGGCATCCAGGCGCTCATCGATCAACACAAGGCTGGACGCCAAGGCAATCCGAACCCCAGGCTTTACGCCCTGGCCTCCGCCGGGACCTGCAACTCCTCGCTGGGCAGCGCGGCCCCGAGTTCCTGTGTCTTTTACAACGTCACCCAGGGCGATAACGACGTGAACTGCGGCGGCAGCGTGCAATGCTACGGTTCCACCACCACCACCAGCGGCGGGCGCCACCCCACCACGGTCCAGCGGTTGGACGGAGCGCTCTCCACGTCGAGCAAGAGTTACAGCCCGGCTTACCCGACTGGCGCGGGCTGGAATTTCGCCACCGGGATCGGGTCGGTCAATGCTTACAACCTTGTGATGCATTGGTAATCGCCGGCCGGAGAGGCGGGAGCGGACGAGGGTGTTGATAATCGCAACATTTTCGCGCCGATTCAGCCCTTCTCCGACGCGCCTAGTACGGACTTCTCGCCAGATGGCCAGATTCCCGCGACTTTTTGCCGCGGGAGGAGTTCTAATCCTCAGTCGCGGTGAAAATAGGCCGCGAGGCGGCCCGGGGGAATGGGAATCGGCCGCCGGAGGGAATTGCGAGGAGGGCCCATGAGGGGCGTAACCGTACCAACACTCCTGTTGCTCGCGTGCGCCGGCGCGGCGGACGCGCAGGCGGTCTCCACTGCCGCCGCCACTCGTTTTCTGGAGCAGGCCACCTGGGGACCGACGCCCGCCAGCGTCGCCCACCTGCAAGCCATCGGCTTCACCAATTGGCTCGATGAACAGTTCGTGACCGCGCCTTCGGTGATTTCCGACGTGCCTCCGGACGCGAATGGCCGCGAGCCTATGAGCCCCGTGCAGCAGCAGTTCTTCTACAATGCCGTCAACGGCGCGGACCAGCTCCGCCAGCGCGTGGCGTTCGCGCTGGGGGAGATCTGGGTGACCTCCGCGGTGAAACTGACCACGGCTGACGAGGTAGTCCCGTACCTTCGCCTCCTGGCCCTGGACGCTTTCGCCAGTTATCCCACCATCGCGCGAGATGTGACCCTGAGCCCCTCCATGGGCCACTATCTCGACATGGTGAACAACGACAAAGCCAACGCCGCCACCGGCCATTCCGCCGACGAGAACTACGCGCGCGAGGTGATGCAGCTCTTCACCATCGGACTGAGCGAGCTCAATATGGATGGCACGCCGCAGCTTTCCGGCGGCCAGCCGGTCCCGACTTACGATCAGGATTCGATTGAGGGCATGGCGCGCGTCCTTACCGGCTGGACGTATCCGCTGCAGCCGGGCGCCAAGCAGGGCTCGCACAATCCACCTTATTTTGAAGGGCAGATGGTGGCCGTGGAAGCCAACCACGATACCGGCGCGAAGACGTTCCTTGGCGTCACGCTGCCCGCCGGCCAAACCGCCGAGCAGGATCTTTCCGACGCGCTGCACGCCATCCTGAGCCACCCCAACGTGGCGCCGTTCGTTTCGCGGCAGCTCATCCAGCACCTGGTGACAGGCAACCCCAGCGGGGCGTACGTACAGCGCGTAGCCACGGTCTTCAAGCAATCGAACGGGGACATGAAGACGGTGATCACGGCGATCCTGCTCGATCCCGAAGCGCGCGCCGGAGACGACGCCGAACCAGCGCCGGGCTTCGGGCATCTGCGCGAACCCGTGCTTTACATGAACGGGCTGCTGCGCGGCCTGGGAGCCGAGGTAGCCTCCTCGAATTCCCTGCCCGGGCAAGCCAATACGCTCGGCCAGAACGTCTACTATCCGCCGACGGTCTTCAACTACTTCTCGCCGAAATACAGCTTCAACACGGGCAGCGGAACGGCGATCACGTCCGTCAACTCGCCCGAGTTTCAGCTTCTGAGCGGCGCCAGCGCCATCCTGCGTACAAGTTTTGTGAACACGCTGGTCTATGGCGGCATTGGCGGAGTGACTCTGGATTGGACGGCCCTCGAAGCGCTGACGCCCGCGCAAATGGTGGCCGCCGCCGACCAAGCCCTGCTGGGCGGCCGGCTCACGGCCCAGGACACGGCCGCCATCCTGTCCGCGGTCAACGCGCAAACCACCGCCAAGGCCAAGGCCCAAGCGGCAGTTTACCTGGTGGCATCTTCTTCGCAATATCAGGTGGAACGCTAGGAGGAGAACCGTGAGCCTTATTACCAGACGATCGTTATTGCGGTTCGGCGCGGGCCTCGGCGCCGCCTGGGCCGGCGGATTGGGCCGCTTCGGCTTACTCAACGCCATGACGCCGGCAACCTCGGATTATCGCGCCCTGGTGTGCGTGTTTCTCTTCGGCGGCAACGATTCGAACAACATGGTCGTTCCCATGGATTCGCAGTCGCTGAGCGCCTATACCAGCATTCGCAAAGGGCTGGCGCTTTCCGGCAGTTCGCTGCTGCAAGTGCAGACGCCGGACAAGGCGGTCTACGGATTTCATCCCAGCATGGGGGAGATCCAGAAGCTGTTCCAGGCGGGCAAACTGGCGGTAGTGGCCAATGTGGGCACGCTCACGCAGCCGCTCACGTTGAAGCAATACCAAACCAACCAGTCGATGGCGCCGGAAAACCTCTTCTCTCACGCCGACCAGCAGATGCAGTGGCAGACGACCACCACGCATGGCGTCTCCAACACGGGCGGGGGAGGGCGTCTGGCGGATGTGATGGTG
>Ga0335069_10011924_pt1 | contig 12249 bp, 11 predicted proteins | sample Lox_Sample_11_FD_206714 | JGI IMG/M metagenome (GOLD analysis project Ga0335069, IMG submission 206714) | Soil microbial communities from Loxahatchee National Wildlife Refuge, Florida, United States - Lox_Sample_1.1 | ecosystem: Environmental > Terrestrial > Soil > Wetlands | place: USA...
CAGGAAGTTGCCGGCGCGATAGTCGGCGTGCACCAAGACAATCTCGCCGGTCTCGGGCAGATGACTCGCCAGCCACTGCAGCGCTGCTGCGAGCGCCGGCCGCTCTTCCAGTTTCTGCCGATGATACTCGCGCTCCCACCACGCGAGCTGTGCGCGAGCGGCATCGTGGCCCGAGGCCGGCGCCGCGAGGAAATCGAGATCGAGTTTCGGCCAATCGGCTTGATGAACGCGAGCGAGATGCGCGACGAATTGCTCGGCAAGCGCGCGCCGCGTGGCCTCGCTCTCGCTCGGCGGCACGACGACCGGCGGGGCCATGCCCGGCAGCCGTTGCATCACCATGAACGGCCGGTCGAGCCAGCGCGGATCCTCCTCCAGCCAGTACATTTGGGGCACGGGGATGCCGATTTTACCGGCGGCGCACAGTACGCCGAACTCGGTCTTGCGGTCCGACTCCAGCACGCTCGCGGTCGGGTCGCGGCGAATGATCAACGGATGCACCACTCGGGTGCCGTGTTCGCTCCACTCGGCGTCGACCAGCCACGTTTCACGCGACGCGCCGCCGCCGGTCCGTTCGAGTCGATGAATGACGATATCGCCGCCCGTCGGCACCCGCGCAGCCAGATACTCTCGCAAACGATCGCGATCCATGCGGCTTCTCTACGCGAACCGTGTAACCGAAACCAGTGCGCACGAATGGCAATGGTCAGCAATGAGGTTGACGGACTCGCCTTGTCTTCGCCGCTGCTCAGTCGCCGTAGCAGGAGGCGACGTTCATTTCGTTGCCGTCGCGAACCGCGCGGTACTTCTCCCAGAACAGGTCGTCGATCTTCTTGAGCGCAGGCTTGGGTTTCTTGGCGCGATAGCGAGAGCGATGACCGGGGCCGCCGTTGTAGATCGCGTAGGTGGCACGCGCGAGATTATCGATGCCGCCGGGTTGTTTGTGTTCGTCGTTGGCGATGGCGTAGTCGTCGAGATAGCGCATCAAGATCTCGCTGCCGGCGCGTCCGTTGTACTGAATGTCGCCGAGCAGGCCCTTGAGGTCGTAGACGCCGCGCCAGACGTGCTGGTTCACCTGCATCATGCCGACGGAACCGACGGGGGACTTGAGCGGCACGAGCTTTCCGCCGCTACGGATGAACTGGCGCCAGCAGCTCTCTTGCCACGCGGTGGCGAAGACGAGATTGCGGTACACCGTCTGGAAATCCGGCGCGAGGTCGCTGGAGGTGAGTGTTTGCTCCCCAACGTGCTGCAACAGCTGACGCACCAGTGGGAGATAGGCATCGACGTCGGCGCGCGTCGGAGCCCAACGATTGAGCTTGCCGACGACGTCGGGAGCGATTGCAGCATAGGCAGGAGCGATGAGCCAGTTGAACAGGTAGTCATTCCGGCGAAGGTCGGATAGGTCGATCTCGACGTCGGTCGGAATCTCGGGCGGTGGAATTGGCGCGCCGAACCCCAGGGCGGTGCGAAGGTCTGGATCAATGTCGGTGCTGAAGGCAACCGGGTCTTCCGCTGCAGTTGGCGCCACGATGCGCGCGAGACGCCGGAGGCCGTCGGCGGAGATGTCCAGGCCGAGATCGGGGCCGAGGTCCTTGAGGGCGGCGAGCGCGTCGCCGGCGGCGATGAAGCTGGTGTACTGCAAGGCGGTCTCGGCCGGCAGACCGGAGGCGGTTTGCCGCAAGACTGGTGCAAGCCGCTCCCAGGTCGTGACGAAAAATCCCGGCACCGGATCGGGCGCGCCGGGAAACGGCGGTATGAGCGCTTCGAGGAGCTCGTAGCGCCCGTCGAGCAACACATCAAGGACGGCGCGATGGAGGTCGCCGCTGGTATCGCGGGCGAATCGCTTGACGATGAAAGTGAGAAACGCATCCCACTGCTGCCACTTGGTTTGCCACGCGTTCAGCTCGGCGGCGGTGAGAGTGGGCTCCGGTGTCGGCCCGCCGGTGGGCGCGCGCGGCTCAACGTCGAAGGCGATCGTGACGGCGAGCTTCCCCTCGCTCATGCGCGGATCGCGCAAAGTTATTGAAGACGCCAGCCGTTCCACCCGCTCGGCGCTTCCCGGCAAAATGAGCGGCAGCCATTCGCGTAGCTCGTTGAAGGGTTGATTGAGATCGATGCGCAACGACTCCAGGCGCGGGTGCACGTAGTCTTTGACCAGGTCCCAGAGCTTGCCGCTGGTGAGGCGCTTTTCGTGTTTCTCGTCGTAGATGTTCGAATCGACGACCTTGAATGTGAGCACGCGGTTGCCGGCATCGAGTTGCGGCTCTTGGCGGACCTCGACGAAACCCTTCCACTCCGTCAGGACGAGGCACGGTCCGCCGATGGTGGTGCCGATACGGGCGTCGCCGCGGCTGACGATGCGCAACGCCCCGCCGGCTTCATCGACTTGCGGTTCGTACAGATCGAGCCAGCCGCAGCCGTGGCCATCGTCGAAAATCTTGGCGCGCTCACCCGGTAGCGTATAGATCTGCTGGACCAGGGCCTGTCGGACAAAGGGCAGGTCGAGACGAACCGGAATCAACACCTCGCGCGCGCGCGCACCCGTTGCCCACAACGGCACGATCACGAACAGCGAGAAGACGACCCGCCGCGCCGAGATCATCGCGGTCGTTCCTCATTCACCTGAGATGCCACGCGGCACCATCGGTGGCGACTCGCTCTTCCTTCTCCAGCTTGCGCAAGTGCGCGCGGACCGACATCGCGGCGGCCGGGTGCAGCGCCTCCGGCACGTCGGCGTACATTCGCTTCACCAACGCCGGCACCTCGGTGATGCCGGCTCGCAGGCCGTCGAGCACTTGCTCTTCCCGTAGCAGCCGATGCGCAATGTATTGCTCAACCTTTGCGCGTGCGTTGCGAATCATCGGGCCGTGGGCCGGGTAGATCACGTCTAGGTCGAATTCGAGCAATCGGCGCAGCGAGCGCAAGTAGTCGCCGAGATCGCCGTCGGTGTCGCTGATGACGGTGGTGCCGGCGCCGAGGACGTTGTCACCGGTGAAGAACGCGCGTTCCTCTTCGAGATAGAAGCAGAGGTGATCGCGTGCGTGTCCCGGCGTCCACAGCGCGGTGAGCGTGGCACCGTCGGTGGCGATCACGGCGCCGTCATCGATCGGGTCGAAGGACATTTCAGGATCGCGCCCTGGCCCCGGTTTCTTTGAAACGCGCAACGGCCCGAATCGTTGCTGAATCGCCGGCACCCCGCCGACGTGGTCGGGATGCGCATGAGTGAGGACGATTTCCTGCAAACCGGCCGCGTTCCGCTCTCGGACAGCTCGTTCGAGCAACGGCAGGTAGCTCGGTACACCCTGCCCGGTGTCGAGCAGCAGCGGCCGGTCGCTTGTGCCGATGAGATAGGTGTTGGTGCCGGGTCCGGTGAACATGCTCGGGTTCTGACCGAGCACCACCGTCACGCGCGGACTCCACCGGTCGATGTCGGGCATGCGCAGACCGATCATCGAGTCGGTGACGACTCGCGTCGGTGCCACAGACTCTGCCATGGCTGGTGACTAGCTCGAATCCCGGAGGGTCACAAGCTGGGCTGCCCGCGCAGCGCTGCTGTGCGTGCTGCCCGCGTTATTGCAATGCCACCCGAGCGTTGTAATGACGCAGGTCAGCTTCCGGCCGAAAGCACCGAGCGCACGGCCTGCACGTAGGTTTGCGGCGGCGCCGGACTGCGGATGTACCCGTGCGCACCTGGAAGGACCTGGGCGATGTGATGGTCGCCGTCGACGACCAACACACGGACATTTTGCACCCGCGGCGTGCAGCGAATTTTTTCCAAGATTTCTGCGGCGCTCTTCCCGTCGACGAGCAGGAGATCGGGCGGATCGCTGAGGAGGCGCAGCCACAACGCTTCGGTGCTGCTGCACGCTGTCGCCACCGTGCCGAATCCTTTCAACGAGAGCACCTTCGCCAGCGCCGCGCTGAACTCCGGGTCACTCCGATCTGCAATGAGAATACGAGCCATCCGCGTCCCCCTAGCAAGACGATGGCCACGATCGCGAAACGGATTCAGTTGGCTTGCGCGCGCAGTTGTGTGACGTGCGAGCTCGCATCCGGTTCGAGTCGAATCACCTTCGGTCCAGCGGCTTCAATCTGCCACGTCGGGAAATTCGAGTTCGACGCCCACACGCCACCGGCATCGTCGAAGTCGATCTCGCGCGTGTAGGTCACGCGCGTCGGTAACGGGAACACCGTGAAGGTTTCGGTTGCCGGATCGAAGCGAATGAGCGTGTCTGAGTTGGTCCCGCAAATCCAGACGGTGTCGGTGCGTCGATCCACGTTGAGCGCGTAGGGAGTTTCAACCCCGTTGATCGGGAGCTTCCAGGCTTTGAACTCTCCGGTCGCGAGCGAATAGCGTGCGATCACGCCGGCGCTGAACCCGGGAATCCACAGATTGCCCTTCGAATCGAAGCGCAGGCGCCGCGGACCCGGGAACGGCGTTTCGATCAGTGTGATCGCATTGCTGTCGGGATCGATGCGGCCGATGCGGTGTTCGTTGAGCTGGCTGAACCACACCGCGCCGTCGGCTGCGATGTCGATGCCGTATGGAACCGGAAGATTCATCCCCTCACTGTTCGAGCTTTGATCGCCGATCGGCAGGTACTTTGCCGCCCACAAGAACATCGGCATCACGCGCACGGCGATGGCTTGGCCCCAGGTGCGCGCCGGCAACCGAATCGTGCGCTGCTCGCCGGTTTTGGGATCGATCATGCCGACGTGGTTGCTGACCGCGAGCGTATACCACACGCGACCGCGGCGATCGAAGCGCAGCGTGTGAGGATAGAGACCGTCCTTCTGTTCGATGATCTGCCACTGCTCGGTGCGAGGGTCGAAGCGGCCGACCTTGTTGCCGAGACACAAGGTAACCCAGATGGCGCCGTCGGGTCCGACCTGCAGACTATGCGGCGCCACGTGGGCATTGCTGTTGGGGGCCAGCAATGTACCTGTGACGTTGAAGACGCCGCCGAGCGGGGAGTCACCGCGCGGGATGTCCCAGGCCTTGCGTTCGTTGGTGCGCGGATCGAGGCGATAGAGCTGATCTTGATTCGTATCCACTGAGTAAATGGTCCCGTCCGGGTGGACGGCGAGATCGTGCTGCATCGAGGCCGGGTGACCGAGATCCCATTCGGTGATGACCGTGCGACCGCCGGTCGGCGCCGTCGGTGCGCGCGATCGAGCGTCCTGCAATTGCGGCAGGTAGTTCGCCTCGTCGTAGGCGGTGTTGAACGCGTGCGGCAACTCGGCCCGCAGTGCGGGCGAGATGATGCCGCCCATGCGTGCCATGAGCTTGAAGATCTTGTCCCAGTCCTCGGCGCTGCGCGGCACGCGTGTGGCCCAGCTCCCTTGTTGGTGGCAGAAGGTGCACTGGCGGGTGAACTCCTCGCGCTTTTCATCACTCGACAGTTGGGCCAACAGCAACGGCATCCACAGGCTCGACGGCAGTTGCCACGCCAATTCATGCGGCTCGGTCTCGGTCATCAGTACCAGATCGAGTCGATGTGTCCCGTCTGAGAGCGTGCTGCCTTGTTGAACGAGATCTTGGAAGCCTAGCCGGCGCACTCGAATGTCGTACACACCCGGGTCGAGCGGCGGCAGGCGAAAGGCACCGGTTGCATCGCTGTAAACCGTGGTGCCGCGCCGGAGTTGCCGATGGGTCGCGGTGATCATCGCGCCGTCGACCGGTCGGCCATCGCCATCGGCGACCCGACCGTCAAACACGCCGGTCTCGATGGCGGCGGCCGGCCGGACGACCAACAGGTTGGCAGCGCTGAACAGTGCCAGCAGTGTGCGTCTCATTGGGTCACCTCCGGTTGCTGGGTCACAACGAGCGTGAGCGGGCTGTTCGGTGCGCCGGCGCGCAGGTCGAATTCGAGAACGATAGGGACGAATTGATGGTGGTGCGCCAATCCAACGTACTCATTCCGCGCGCCGGCAAATTCAGTGATCACACGATAGCCGACCGGCTCGCCGGCGGCCTCGCGACAGGCTTCCAAGTAGTCGACACCCACACGGTAATGTCCGGCGTCAGGTTCCACGAAGGAAACCGCCTCGACTTGAGGCGTGTTGGCATCGCTCGGGATCACGGCGCAGCGGGCATCGTGTTCGAGCGTGCCGCCACTCTTGCTCGGGGTATTGCCGAAGTAAACCGTCTCCCACGAAGGACCGGTGACGTAGAGATCGAGGTCGGCCGGTCCGGCCCAGACCAACGTCACTCGCAATCCGGCCGCGGCGGGCGCTGTGGGTGCCGGCGGGGGTGACGGCGGCATTGGGCGGTGCGTGCAGGCGGCAAGCGACACAACCATCGCCGCCGGCGCGAGCCATCCGAGGCGTGCGCTAGGTCTCATCCTTGCGCGTGACTAACTCGATCATCACGCCCTGGGCGGCATCGGGATGCAGAAAGGCGACGCGCATCGAGTCGCCGTCGCGCACGCTGTCGATTCCGGGGACACCGTCGCGTTGCAGCGCGGCGAATTCCGTATCCACGTCGGCGACGCGCAAGCCGATGTGGTAGATGCCGGGCTCTTGGTGCGGCAGGTAACGAATCATCGTGCGCGCCGGATCTGCCGCTTCGATCAATTCGAGGCGCACCGGTCCAACCTGAACGCACGCCATGCGGATCGGCGGCTCGCTACGGGTTTCGATTGGCGACGCGGTCAAACCGAGCGTCTGTGTATAGAACGCCAGCGCGGCGTCGAGGTCGCGGACGAGAATTCCGATGTGATCGACCGCGGTGATCATTGGTCCTCAGACCGTCGGGTTGGAGCGGGCGCGCCCGCGACGGCGCCGAGTAGCGCCAGCGTCAGACCGTTCAATCCCAGCAGTACACCGCCCGACAGAAACACGATGTCGAAGCCGCGCTTGATTTGGGCGAGACCGAATTCGAGTTTGTAGACGTCGTTATTGGGATTGCGGCTGGCGACCAGCGCCTTCTTGGCGTAGTCGTCGTCGTGCGCGATGCGATGGGCGAACAGCCCGGCGGTGATCAGACCGACCGCGATGAGCACGATCCCGATGATTCTGCAGGCCCGCGCCATTTACGACGCTCCACGCAGACTGCGGGCCGCGCCGATCGCGGTGGCATATTCGGCATGCTGCGGGATCATGAAGTTGCGTTCGAACAAGAAGCGCGTGGCTTTGATCCGATCGACAAACGGTTTGACGCGCACCAACTTGCCGGTGAGCACGATGTCACGATGATCGGCCGCGCGCGCGGCCGACACGCTGAGCACGACGATCACCTCGGCGATCATGTTGACGAGGGCCTTGGCCTTGTCTTCGGGAGTGGCATCCGACGTGACCTTGCCAAAGTTACTCGCGGTTGCGTCGGCGGGCAGCGCGCCGACGGGACCGCCGGCGATGTCGCCGACGGTGAGGTCGATCCGGGTCAAGTCGCCGCGTTCGGCGAGTTGTTCGAGCGTCTCGAGCCGCGCCACGTTGAGAAGATGTTTCGACAAGCCGAGCAATGTGCCGCCGCCGACACCGGTACCGCCGACGTGCATGATCTTGTCGTTCTTGACGGAAACCACGGCGGTCCCGGTTCCCATCGACACGACCAATGCATCGGACTTCTCAGCCAGCGTCGAGCCGCCCACGCCGATGGCGGTGATTTCGGGAACCTTGTGTACCGGAATACCGAGCAACTGCTCGCCGAGACTGCGGACGCCGCCGCCGGTGGCGGCAATCGCGGTCACGTCACCCAGCCGGGCATTGAGGTCGCTGACCAGCTTGCCGAGCGCGCCTGCCGCCGCCGCAACTGGATCGTTGGCTTCAACCGAGACCACGCGGATTTCGTCGTCGAGCAAGACGGCGTCGGTGGTCGACCCGCCGATGTCGATGCCGATGATCATGCGCGCGGTGGAGCCACGATATCCTGGCGATACACTGCGACCTGCGTCAGCCGCGTCGAATCGTAGTTGCGCCACTTGGCGGCCGGGACGTCGTCCATGCTCACGCGGCGAAATCCTTGCCGTTCGAAAAAAATCTGCGCCCGCTCTTCGGTGGTGCACGCGAACACATAGCGCAGTCCCTGCGTGGCGGCGTCGGCGAGCACGCGCTGAACCAGCTTGGCGCCGACGCCCTCGCCCTTGAACCGTGTGACGGTGTAGAGGGCGACGATCTCGCCGGCCTGCTCGGGCGCATATGGTGCGGTCACCAGTGCGCAGATGCCGGCAAGATGATGCACACTGATCGTCGCTCCGTAGCCAGTGAGCAGAATCTCGCTGATCTCGTCGGGGCTCCGCAGTTTGAGGAAGCCCTCGCGTTGCCCGCGCTCGATCAGGCGTTCGACTTCCTCGAAGTCGTCGATGCGCAAGCGCTCGACACGACAATAGTCGGCGAGCGTGAAGAGCGTCCCGGACCCCTCGTACGTGAAGAGTTCGCGCGCCAAGCCCGCCAGCGTACACAGATTGACCGACCCGACGCCGCCATTGAGCGCCGTTCGGGCGACTTCCAGTGTCTCGCGACGATGGGCCAAGCCGGCCCATTCGGCCTCGCCCTCGTGCTGCACGGCGGCGAGCATGGGCTCGTCCATGAAGGACAACGCACGGGCATCGGCGGCGCAGATGCCGCCGGTGGCTTCGACCAAGACGAGCTTGTGGACACCGAATCGCTGCGCCAGCGTGCCGGCGACTTGAAACAGCGCGGCCTCATCTTCGACGGCGCCGACGAACAGCGGGCCTCCGCGCAAGATGTTCCACACCTGTGACATGATGGCGATCGCCGTCCCCGCGTCTGCCAGCGTTTCGGCTGAGATCCGAGCAAACGGTGCCGTCCGGCCGCGTTGGCCGCGCATTTGGGGGAACAGCGGCAAGACATCTTCGCGAAACAGGCGTGGCCCGAGCCGGCGCTGCAAGCGCCGGAGCAATTGCTCGCCCGACATTCGCCGGGTGCCGCCGAAGAGCAGCAAAATCCGGGTGTCGTTCCGCAGCAGCTCGCGGACGATCGCGCCGAGCGCGTCGTAGTGCTCGGCGCCGGTAAACTCGCTGAGCGGCAGCGCGAACACCAGGGTTCGGCCGCGGAATTCGTCGAGGTAGAATTCCTTTTCGCCGAACTGGAGGTCGCCTGCGCTCTCCAAGGGCGCGGGTTTGGTCACAGCGGCTGCATAGCACAATCGCGCCGCAGCGGTAATCGGACCGAACGCCGGCTTATCGACATCACCGTGCGCCCGCAGTAAGTGCTTCGGTGTGCGGATCCAGGTGGGTTTACTCGCCCTGTGGGGAGGGCGCACGGCCGTGCGCGACGATCGTGTTCTGCGGCTCCCGGTTTGGTGGTTCATCGCGATCCTGCTCGCTCGCAGTGCCGGCGCGACGGTCGCGACTCACGGCATGGTGGCGTCGGATCATGCGCTGGCGTCGGCCGCCGGCGTTGAGATCTTGCAGCGCGGCGGCAACGCCGTCGACGCGGCGGCGGCCACGGCGCTGGCGGTGTGTGTGGTGAATTCCAGTTCGTGCGGGATCGGCGGTGGCGGGTTCATGCTGGCGTACTTTCCGCGGACGCAGCGCGCGATCGCGCTCGACTACCGTGAGCGCGCGCCGGCAGCGGCTTCGCGCGACATGTTCGTTCGCGATGGCAAGGCGGTTCCGGAGTTGAGTCGGGCGGGCGGCCTCGCCATCGCGGTGCCGGGTGAGATCGCCGGTCTCGCGCACGCGGTTCGGCGCTACGGTCGCTTGCAATTGGCCGTCGTGATGGAGCCGGCGATTCGGTTGGCACGCGACGGATTCCCGATCGGCGAGCATCTCGCCGACGAGATCGCGCGCGGGCGCGAGGCAATCGCGGCGTACCCGGCACTGGCCGCGGTACTCCTTCACGCCGACGGTACGGCGCGCGCGGTAGGCGAGCGGCTGCAGTTTCCGGCGCTCGCGCAGACCTTGACGCAGATCGCCGATCAGGGACCGCAGGCATTCTATTCGGGCGCCATCGCCGCGGATCTCGTCGAGACGGTGCGCGAGGCCGGCGGGGTCTTCACCCGCGACGACCTGGCTTCATATCGGCCGCTCGAACGCCCCGTCCTGCGCGGCCGTTATCGCGGTCGCACCGTCCTCACCATGCCGCCGCCCAGTTCCGGCGGCGGCGTGTTGCTGCAGATTCTCAACATCATCGCCCGCGACGATCTGGCAGCGCTTGGCGCGCAGTCGCCGACGACGCTGCACTTGCTCGCTGAAGCGATGAAGCACGCGTTTGCCGATCGCGCCGAGGTCTACGGCGATCCCGATTTCGTGCGCGTGCCGTTGCCGCAACTGTTGTCGCCACGCTACGCGGAAACGTTGCGCAATCGAATCAGTGCTCGGACCACCTTTGACCGCAGTTTCTACGGGCAAGCCGATCCGCCGCGTGACGCCGGCACGTCGCACCTATCGGTGATCGACGGCGAGGGCAACGCGGTGGCCCTCACCACGACGATCAACACGGGCTTTGGATCATTGGTGATGTCGCCCCGCACCGGCGTTATCCTCAACAACGAGATGGACGATTTCGCTGCGCAGCCGGGTGTGCCCAACGTCTTCGGATTGGTCGGGGCCGCAGCCAACGCAGTTGCGCCGCGCAAGCGGCCCCTGAGCAGCATGACCCCGACGATCGTGCTCGATCACGGGCGACCGGTCCTGATCGTCGGCGGGTCCGGCGGCCCGCTGATCATTACGGCGACGCTACAGACACTGCTCAACGTCGTCGACTTCGACCTCGATGCGGCGGCGGCGATTGCCGCGCCACGGATTCACGACCAGTGGGTGCCGGACGTGCTGGCAGTCGAGCCCGGCATCGATGGCGCGACGCGCGATGCGTTGGCGCGGCGCGGCCACCTGATCAAGGAAATGCCTCGCATGGGGGCGGTGCAGGCCATTCGAGTAGACGGCGGCGGACTTGACGGCGCGGCCGATCCACGAAAGGGTGGCGCCGCCGTCGGCTGGTAATCATGCATCGGGTGACAGAACTCTTCGAATCCTTCTGGTTCAAATGTGTACTCAGCGTGGGCTTGTTGTCGCTCGTGCTGTTACGCAAGACCGATCTGCCCGAACTCGGCACGGCGGTCGCGCGCGCGCGCATGGTCTGGGTGCTGGTGGCGTTCGTCGGCTACTTGGGGAGCCAGGTGCTCAGCGTCGTGCGGTGGCGGATGCTCGCGCGACCGCTCGGGTTTACGGCGTCGTTCGGGCGCTACTTCGTCTGCTACTTCAGCGGCATGTATATGAATCTGTTCGCACCGAGCACGGTGGCAGGCGACATTGGGCGCGCCCTCTTTCTTGCCGGTGGCGAGAAGCGCAAGACGCTGGCGTTCACGTCGGTCATCGCCGATCGGGCGCTGGGATTCGTCGCGCTGGTCTGGGTCGGAGCGATTGCGATACTGGTGCAACCGGCCTACCCGGTTCCGCGGCTCCTGTATTACGGCGCGTGGATCGTTCCGCCCGGGACGTTGCTCGGATGGTTGTGGGGGCCCCAGTTGGTGGTGCAACTGTTGCCGCCGGCAAACAAGTGGCGCGTGCTGGTCGAGCAAGAGATCGCGGCGTACTGGAACGATTGGCCGTTGTTGATTCGCACCACCGTCCTGGCGATGTTCTTTCACGTGGTGCAAGTCGCGACGCAGGTGGTGCTCGGTTGGGCGCTGAACATTCAGGCACCGGCGTCGTTCTTCCTGATCTTCGTGCCGGTGGTGAACATCCTGGGGATGCTACCGATCAGCTTCAGCGGTGTCGGGGTACGTGAGGGCGGCTATGTCGTCGCGCTCACCAGCATCGGGGTTGACCGCGAGCTAGCGGTCGCACTCGGCTTGCTCGGGAGTGCGGTCGCGCTCGCCACCGGCGTAGCGTCGGGCTTGGTGTTCGTGATCAACAAGACGCCGGCGCCGATTCCGGACCGCGGCGAAATCGCGACCAGCGACTCGTAGCGCTGTCGCCCTCTGCCGAGGGTATCCGATCACGCCGTGAACGGGTTGGCCAGCACGATGGTCTCTTGGCGGCGGACGCCGACCCCGATCATCATCATCGGCGTGTTGGTCAGCTCCTCGAGTCGCCGGATGTAGCGCTCGGCGTTTTCCGGCAGCTCGGCACGGATGCGGGCATTGCTCAGCGGCTCACTCCACCCAGGCAAGTCCTCATAGACGGGTTGCACCGCGCGCAACACGGCGGCGCTCGCCGGCATCTCCTCGATCCGTTTGCCGTCGTGTTCGTACGCCACGCACACGCGGATCGGGTCGATCCCGGTCAAGACGTCGAGCTTGGTCAGAGCCATGCCGGTCATGCCGTTGAGTCGGGCGGCGTG
>Ga0335069_10011925_pt1 | contig 12249 bp, 10 predicted proteins | sample Lox_Sample_11_FD_206714 | JGI IMG/M metagenome (GOLD analysis project Ga0335069, IMG submission 206714) | Soil microbial communities from Loxahatchee National Wildlife Refuge, Florida, United States - Lox_Sample_1.1 | ecosystem: Environmental > Terrestrial > Soil > Wetlands | place: USA...
AGACCGACCTCGGCCGCATCCGCTGGGGGCAATCCGCATCGATTCACACCGACACCTATCCCGATCGCCGCTACGCCGGGCGCATCTCGTTCATTTCGTCGCAAGCCGAGTTTACGCCGAAGAGCGTTGAGACTCACGTCGAACGCGTGACCCTCGTCTATCGCGTTCGAATCGACGTGGAGAATCCGCATCACGAGCTGAAGCCCGGCATGCCCGCCGACGCCACGATCGACCTTGCGACCGAGAACCATGGATGAGTCGCAGGCAGCGATCACGGTCGGCGAACTCACCAAACGCTTCGGCGATTTGATCGCCGTCGATCACGTCGTGTTCACCGTCACGACCGGGGAGATTTTCTGTCTGGTCGGACCCGACGGCGCCGGCAAGACCACGACCATGCGCATGCTCGCCGGTGTCATGGCACCCGACTCCGGCTCGGCGACGGTTGCCGGCTTCGACGTCGTGCGAGACCCCGAGGGAGTGAAGAACCACATCAGCTACATGCCGCAGCGTTTCGGCCTCTACGAAGAGCTGACGGTCGACGAGAACATCCGTTTCTACGCCGATCTGTTCGGGATCAGCCGGCGTGAGCGGGAGCCGCGCGCCGAACAAGTGCTGGCCGCCGCCGGCATGTCGCGCTTCCGTGATCGCCTTGCGGGCCAGCTCTCCGGCGGCATGAAGCAGAAGCTCGGCTTGAGTTGCGCCCTCATTCACACGCCGCGCGTGCTGTTGCTCGACGAGCCGACCACCGGCGTCGATCCGGTTTCGCGGCGCGACTTCTGGCGCATTCTCTACGGCCTCGCGTCGACGGGCGTGACGGTGCTCACGTCGACCGCCTATCTGGACGAAGCCGAACGCTGTCACCGTCTCGCGCTGCTTCACAAGGGCAGAATTCTTCTGTGCGACACTCCAGCGGGTCTCAAGGCGACGATGCCCGGAGCAGTGATTGCGGTGACGGCCCCGTCGCCGACGGCGGCGCGTGAGGCGTTGCGGGATCTACCGGGCGTCGCCAGCGTTCTTGTCGTCGGCGACGGCGTTCACCTCGCCGTGGACGACGCGCAGCAGCGTGTGCCGGCGATCGAGCAACGACTGCGCACGGCCGGCGTCGCATTCGCCGAGGTCACGCGGGTCGCACCGACGATCGAGGACCTGTTCGTGGCATCAATCACCCGAGAGCAAGAGGAGCAACGGTGAGCGACGGTCCGTCCGCGGTGGTGGTGAAGGATCTGGTGAAGCGTTTCGGCACGTTCACCGCCGTCGACCACGTCGGCTTCGATGCCCGGCGCGGCGAGGTGTTGGGATTTCTCGGCCCCAACGGGGCCGGGAAGTCGACGATCATCCGGATCTTGTGCGGTCTGCTGCACGCGACGTCGGGTGAGGTGTTCGTCGGCGGGCTCGATGTCGGGCGGGAGCCCGAAGCTGTGCGCGCGCAGATCGGCTACATGTCGCAGCGTTTCTCGCTCTACAACGATCTCACTGCGGTCGAAAATCTCCGCTTCTTCGGCGGACTCTACGGCGTCACTGCGGCGGAGTTCGCGTCGCGTCTGCGTTGGGCGATCGAGATGTCGGGCCTCGCCGGCCGCGAGACCGCGCTGGTTGCGACCCTCGCGGGAGGCTGGAAGCAGCGCCTCGCGCTCGGCTGTGCGGTGCTGCACCAACCGCGCATTCTCTTTCTCGACGAGCCCACGTCCGGCGTCGATCCGATCTCGCGCCGTCAGTTCTGGGATCTCATCCACCGCATGGCGGCGACCGGCGTCACCGTGTTCGTGTCGACGCACTACATGGACGAAGCGGAGTACTGCAACCGCTTGGCGCTCGTCGACCGCGGACGCTTGGTCGCGCTCGGTACCCCGAGTGAGCTCAAGCGCACCAGTATCACCGGCGGTTTGCTGCTGGTCGAGTGCGAACCGTTGGGCGCGGCGCTCGCCGCACTCGAACAGGCGCCCGGCGTGCTGGAGGCGGCGATCTTCGGCGACGCGTTCCACGTGACTGTCCTCGCCATCGAGCCGGCGCTGCAGGAACTGCCGCGTTATCTCACCGCGCGCGGGTTGCGGTGCGGGCGCATCACCCCGATCCCCCTCTCGCTCGAAGATGTGTTCGTCCAGAAAGTCGGCCGCGAAGCGGTTGCCGGAGCGCCGGCGCCATGATGCTCGGAATGAATCTCGGGCGGGTCGCGGCAATTGCGCGCAAGGAAGTCCTTCAGATCTGGCGCGATCCGCGCAGCCTGTTGATTGCGCTGTTCATGCCGATCATGCTGCTCGGCTTGCTCGGTTACGGCGTGCGTCTCGACGCGAAGCACGTGCCGATGTACGTGTTCGATCGGGACGGCAGCCAGGACAGCCAGGCGCTACTCAAACACTTCCAAGCCTCCGACTACTTCGCCATCGAACGGGTCGTGGAAACCTACGACGAGATCGCGGCGGCGATCGACGCCGGCCGTTGCAAGCTGGCGCTGGTGGTGCCGGCCGACTTTGCCCGGCGGCTGCGTGACGGCGGGCGGGTCGCCGTTCAGGCGATCGTCGACGCTACCGACGACAACACCGCCAACTTGGCGATCGGCTATGCCACCGCTGTGGTTGCCGGCTATTCGCAAGATGTGCAGCTCGAGTGGGCCGCACGTCAGGGGCTGTCCGACCGTTCAGCTGCGCCACCGCTCTCGATCGAATACCGCACCTGGTACAACGAGGAGCTCGAAAGCCGGAATTTCATCATCCCGGGCGTGGTCGCGCTGGTGATGACGCTGATCGGCGCTCTGTTGTCGTCGCTCACCATCGCCAGGGAGTGGGAGCGCGGCACCATGGAGCAGTTGGTGTCGACGCCCGTGACCGCCCGCGAGATTATGGTCGGCAAGCTCATTCCGTACTTTGTGATCGGGCTCATCGATGCGACGCTGTGCGTGGTCGTCGGCATCGGCTGGTTTCAAGTCCCCTTCCGCGGCACGCTGTTCACGCTGTTTGTGGCGACCGCGCTGTTCCTCACCGTCGTCCTCGGCATCGGCTTCATGATCTCGGTGGCGATTCCCAATCAGCTCGGCGCCAGCGTGATCGCCATCTTGGTCACGCTGTTGCCGACCAACATGCTGTCGGGCTTCGCGTTTCCGATCGACCAGATGCCCGCACCGATCCAGGCCATCACATACATCGTGTGGGGGCGGTACTACGTGACGATTCTGAAGGCGGTATTTCTGAAGGGCAGCGGTTTGAGGGAGATCGCCGGGCCGCTGCTCGCACTGGTGGTCTACGCGACGGTCGTGGCCACGCTCGCGACGCGGGCATTTCGCAAGACCCTGACCTGAGGCGAACGGCGATGCTGACGCGGATTTTTCACATGGTGGTGAAGGAGTTCCTTCAGTTGCGTCGCGACCGCTATGCGCGCATTCGGCTGCTGGTGCCGCCGCTGATTCAGATGGTGATGTTCGGCTATGCCGCGACGTTCGAAGTCCACCGCGTCGCCACCGCGCTGATCGATCGCGACAACAGCCAGGAGAGCCGCGATTTGCTGTCGCGCTTCACGGCCAGCGGTCGTTTCGACGTGATCGCCGTCGCACGCGACGAGGCGGCGCTCGCTCGGCTGATCGACCGTGGTAACGCTACGGTCGCGATCGAGATCCGGTCCGGATTCGCCCAGTTGTTGCGGAAGGGAGCCACCGCACCGGTGCAGGTGATCGTCGACGGGACCAACTCCAACACCGCGCTCATCGCCCTCGGGTATATCAATCGGATCGCCGCGGCTTTCGCCAGCGACTACGCGCGCAACTCGATCGCGCGACTCGCGCCGGCACGCCTGCGCGTGGTTCCGAGCGTCGAGTTGGAAGAGCGGCCCTGGTACAATCCAGGGTTTTCGAGTCGCTGGTACTTCGTGCCGGGAGTGATCGGCAGTCTCATGCTGATTATCACCGTCAATCTGACCTCGTTCGCCATCGTGCGCGAACGCGAAATCGGCACGCTCGAACAGGTCATGGTGAGTCCGATTCGGCCGATGGAGTTCATCGTCGGCAAAACCCTGCCGTCGTTTCTGGTCGGGCTGGTCGAGGCGGTGCTGATCACGCTCGTCGGGATTCTGTGGTTCCAGGTTCCGTTTCGCGGCAACCCGGTGGTGCTGTTCATGGGTGTGGCGCTGTTCCTCACCTGCACCCTCGGCATGGGGTTGCTCATCTCCACGTTGTGCAAGACCCAGCAACAAGCGTTCGCGTCGAGCTTCTTCATTCTGACGCCGGGCTTTACGCTCTCCGGCTTCAGCTTCCCGATCGCCAGCATGCCCCAAGTGCTGCAATGGCTGACGTACTTGAATCCGCTGCGCTACTTCCTGGTGGTGATTCGGGGGACGTTCCTGAAGGGCGTCGGCCTCGCTGTCCTCTGGCCGCAGATGCTGGCGATGGCGGCAATCGGCGCCGTGGTGCTGAGCGTCAGTGTCTTCCGTTTCCGCAAGTCGCTGGACTGACCTGCTCGACCCGCCGTGCCCGAGTTTCGTTGGGATCACGCTCGTTTCCCTGCTGATCTCCCTCCGTCGCCGGACCTGGCAACAGGGGGAGGACTTGAAGGCGGCGCTCGCTACCAGCCCTTGTCCTTCCACTGTAGACAGAACCGGCGGATGTAGTAGGAACCGATTCGCCGAAGGAGAGCCGTTCATGGACTTCGAGATCCCGAAAGACATCGCAGATTTTCTCGCCGAGTTGGATGCATTCATCGAGCGCGAGATCAAATCGCTCGAAGCGCGCGACGACAACCGGCGCTTCTTCGATCACCGGCGCGAGCACGCGCGCACCGATTGGGACCGGGGTGGCTTGCCGAACCGCGAGTGGGAAGCGCTGCTGCACCAGGTTCGCCGCATGGCGACCGACGCCGGCCTCTACCGCTATCCGCTGCCGAAGAAATTCGGCGGGCGGGACGGCACCAACCTCGGCATGGCGATCATCCGCGAACATCTTGCCGCCAAGGGGCTCGGGTTGCATTGCGATCTGCAGAACGAACATTCGATCGTCGGCAACGAGGTCGGAGTGCTGCTGATGCTGCACTACGGGACGGACGCGCAGAAGGAGCAGTTCCTCAACGGGCTGCTTGAAGGGACCACCGGCTTCGCGTTCGGCATCACCGAAACCGCGCACGGGTCGGATGCGACCCACATGGAAACCAGCGCGCGCCGCGACGGCGATTTCTGGATCATCAACGGCGAGAAGACGTGGAACACCGGCGTTCACGCCGCCCCGTACGATTTGATCTTCGCCCGCACCAGCGGCAACGCCGGCGATGCGCTCGGCATCACCGCGTTCTTGGTTCCCACCAACGCCGACGGCTTCAAGGTCGAGGAGTTCCTCTGGACCTTCAACATGCCGACCGACCACGGCCGCATCTCACTCACCGACGTGCGTGTGCCCAACGACGCCATCTTCGGCGGCGAGGGCCGTGGACTGCAGGTCGTGCAGCACTTCTTCAACGAGAATCGTATCCGGCAAGCCGCATCGAGCCTCGGCGCCGCGCAGTACTGCATCAACGAGTCGGTCGAGTACGCCAAGGTCCGCAAGCCGTTCGGGAAGCCGCTGGCGACCAATCAGGGCATCCAGTTCCCGCTGGTCGAGCTGCAGACGCAGTGCGAAATGTTGCGCGCGCTCATCCACAAGACGGCGTGGATCATGGACACCCAAGGTAACTTTGCCGCGTCCGACAAAGTCTCGATGTGCAACTACTGGGGCAACCGCCTCTGCTGCGAAGCAGCCGATCGCGCCATGCAAGTGCACGGCGGCCTCGGCTACTCGCGCCACAAACCGTTCGAGCACATCTATCGCCATCACCGCCGTTACCGCATCACCGAAGGCGCGGAAGAGATCCAGATGCGTCGCGTCGCCGGCTACATGTTCGGTTTCATGAAGCAACGCGCGCCCAAGGGCGTGGCCGAAGCGTGAGCGGCGATCGCATGGAAAAGGGGAGCGCGGCGAAAGGCGGCGCCAGGGCCGAGCTGGCTGCGGCAGTCGCGCGCATGCTGGCGGAGCGGGTTGCGGGGTTCCGTGCGCTCGAATCGTGCGAACGGCTGTCGGGCGGCGCGAGTCAGGAAACCTATCGCGTCGTGATCGAGACTGTTGAGGGGCCGCGCAAGCTCGCGATGCGGCGCGCGCCCGGCGGACAGAAGTATTCGTTTTCAGGCGCGGGTCCCGGGTTGCCGACCGAAGCGAAGCTGCTCAGCACCGCGCGCGCCGCGGGCGTGCCCGAGCCGGCGATCCTGCACGTGTTCGAAGAGCGCGACGGCCTCGGCGACGGCTTCTTGATGGAGTGGCTGGAAGGGGAGACGCTCGGCGCGCGCATCACCCGCGCGCCGGAACTCGACGCGGTTCGCCCGCAACTCGCGCGCCAGTGCGGTGAGGTGCTCGCCCGCATTCACGCCATCGACGTGCGCGCCGCCGGCCTGACGGACGAGCTGCAGCAACGCACGCCCGAACAGCTCGTGCATGAGAGTTGGGATCTGTATGAGGCCTACAACACCCCGCAGCCGATGATCGACTTCGCGGCGCGCTGGCTGTTGGAGCATTTGCCCCCGGTACTTCCGCCGCGTCTCGTGCACGGCGACTTCCGCAACGGCAATCTGATGATCTCCAACGAACGCGGCATCGTCGCCGTACTCGACTGGGAACTCGCGCATCTCGGCGATCCGATTCGCGACCTCGGCTGGCTGTGCACCAACTCGTGGCGGTTTGGACGCAGCGAGCTGCCGGTCGGCGGATTCGGAACGATCGACGAGCTCCTCGCGGGCTATGCGTCGGTGTCCGGAAGCAAGATCGATCCGGACCATGTCAAGTTTTGGATCGTCTTCGGATCGTTTTGGTGGGCGGTCGGGACGTTGTCGATGGCGCAGTTCTATCGTCTCGGCGCCGACAAGTCGGTCGAGCGTCCGACGATCGGACGGCGCACGTCGGAGTGTCAGGTCGACTGTGTCAACCTGATCATTCCCGGCGCAGTCGAGGAACCGAAGAGCGAAGCCAACGAGTCGACGCTCGACATGCCGCGGGCGACCGAGATGCTGACGGCCGTGCGTGACTTCCTCCGCAACGACGTGATGAGCGGCACGACCGGGCGGACCAACTTTCACGCGCGCGTCGCGTCGAACGCGCTCGATATCGTCTTGCGCGAGCTTGAGCTGGGGCCGGCGCATCGCGCGCGCGAACAAGAACGGCTCGCGCACATTCTGGGACACGCGGGCGATCTGGAGACGCTGCGCTGGGAACTGGTCCGCCGGCTCCGCGACGGCTCGATGCCGCTCGACCGCCGCGGTCTCGCCGAGCACCTCCGCCAGACCGTCGTGACGCAGGTCGCGATCGATCAGCCGCAATACTCGGGATATCGCACCGCGTTGGGGAAGGACTGAAGGTCGCTGAACTTTCGCCTCACCCTGACCGTCTCCTCGAAGAAGAGGGAACCCAACGACAACCGCGAGCTGTCGATCTCACTCGTCCAATGCATTCGCACGCGCAATTCCCCCGAGCCAATCGGCGCTCGGCTTGGGTCGGCGGCGTTGGGTGTCACGATCGACGGCGACCAGACCGAACTGCGGCCCGTAGCCGAACAGCCACTCGAAGTTGTCCAGCAGCGACCAGTAGAAGTAGCCGCGTACGTCGATGCCGTCGCGCAAACACTTCACTACGCCGCGCAGGGCGCGGTGGACGTACTCGAAACGCTGCTCGTCGTCGGTGGTCCCGATGCCGTTTTCGGTGACGTAGATCGGCACCTTCGCCACGGAGCTGGCGTAGCGGATCGTCTGCTCCAGCGCTTCAGGCCAGAACTCGTAGCCCATGATCAAGGTCGGCACGCCGGCTTCCGGACCGAGCGGACCGTCGGGACCGAAGCGGTGGCGGCTGTAGGTTTGCACGCCGACGAAGTCGTCCTTGCGCGCGGCTTCGAGAAACGGGTCGAACGACTCGGCGCGCGCGCGGTCGCGGCGCGCCTCGCCGCCGGGCACGGCTTGGTAGTCTTGCATCGCCAGCGTCACGCCGACCGGGAATTTTCCTCGCCCGGCTTTGATCACCTCGCGCGAGCGCACGTGCGCGTCGAGCATCGTGTCGCGCATCTTCATCGGATGGCCGAGTAGGAACGGTCCGAAGCGATCGAGACTCGACCCGACACGCGTGGCGGCGTCGCCGACGAACTGCGCCACCGACTTGAGCCCGCCCGGCGGAAACACGCCGGTGGCCGCAAGCGTCGCGGTGAGATTCGCCTCGTTGATGGTGTACGCGGTGTCGATGAGATCGCCGAGATGTCGGACGGTGCGCTCACAATAGCGCAGGAAGCGGTCGACGTTGGCGCGATCCTCCCAGCCGCCGTCAGCGGCGAACCACAGGGGTGACGTGAAGTGGTGGAAGGTGACGCACGGCTTCACGCCGTGCTCGTGGCAGCTCGCCAGCATGCGGCGGTAGTGATCGAGCGCGGCGAGGGAGAAGCGACCCTCTTCCGGCTCGACGCGCGCCCACTCGATCGAGCAGCGATACGCGCCGAAGCCGAGCTGGCGCAGCAGCGCGATGTCCTGTGGATAGCGATGGAAGTGATCGCACGCATCGCCCGAGGGCTCGCGGAAGAGCGTGCCGGGCGCGTGTTCGAGCAGCCAGAAGTCGCTGCTTACGTTGTTGCCTTCGACCTGGTGCGCGGCGGTTGCCGTACCCCACACGAATCCCCGCGGAAAGGTGTACGCCATGCGCTTCCGTCTCACGACGGCGCAGCGGGATCAAGAGCGACATCGTCCTTGGAGGCCCTGCGATCGCGTGCGCAAGATGCGCGTCTACGCGCGCGAATCGGTCGGAGCTCTCTGGCTGGTCGAACCGCTCGCGAAAACACTCGAAGTCTACCGACTCGAAAACGGCCGCTGGGTTGTGGCCAGTACCCGCAGCGGCAGCGAACGCGTGCGCGCGGAACCGTTCGACGCGGTCGAGATCGACATCGCGCGTTGGTGGGTGGAGTCGTAACGCTCTTCGCTGTCCGCATCCCTCAGATCTTCGTCACCTCGACGTACGCCGTGGTTGGTGTGGGCGAGTCCGTGAGAACCTCCTGCCGCTAGGGTCGGCGAGTGCGCTTGATGTCCACAGCGGTCATGCCTACGACTTCTGCGAGCGCAAGTTGACGATCGTCGGCGGTCACGAAGCGGGAGCAGCCGAGCAGCAAAGCGCAGGCTACGTGCAGGATGTCGAGACTCCGGCAGAGCAAGCGGGAGGTGTGCGCCGCGCTCAGTTGCTCCGCCCGCTCGAACAGGCGGGTGAAGTCGATCGGGACCTGCGCGAGTCGGTGGCTGGCCATGTCGTCGTCAAGCCAACTCAACACGGCACGAAGCTGCGTCGTCGAGATGTGTCCGCGGCCGCAGAGCAGGTGAAACGTGTTGCGCACCTCGAGGCCGTGCACCAAGGTGAACGGCACTTGCCGCGCGGCGCGCACCTCACGCTGCGCGCGCGCGGAGAACGCCTCCGGCAGGTAGATCGGAATGAGCGCGCTGGAATCGATATAGGTCTTCACCGGTCGCCGCGCGCGTCGAGGATCACCCGGCTTGCCGCGGGCTTGATCGTTCGCTTCCCGAACACGCCGCGAACGCGTTTGGCGAGATCGGGCCAGGCGGTCGGCTTGAGGTGCTGTGGCAGCGGGCTCAACTGGGCGACCGCACGCCGCCGCCGCAGGACGGCGATGATCTCGCCCCGCTCCACTCGCTCGATGACGCGCTTGGTCTGCTGTTGCAGTTCGCGCACTGTGATTTGCCCCATGTCGGACAATTTGCCGGACATGGCGAAAAAACTCAAGGCCAACCCGCTCCGGAGCAACCCGAGTCCAGGATCTCAGATCTTCGACACCTCCACGTGCGTGTCGCGGTCAGTGTGGCTGGGTTGCAGGCAGATCGCCATCGGGCGCAGGTGGAATTGACCGCCCGCTAGCTCGACCGGATTGAGCGGTGTCGGGATCAGGTTCTGGAAACCTTTGTGGCCGCGGAATTGGTAGTTCTCCCACGCGTGATAGATGATGAACTGGCCCGGCCGGATGCTCGGCGCCACCTTCGCCATGATCTCGAAACTGTCAAGGTCGTTGTGCACGCGGACATACTCCCCGTCCTTGATGTCGCGCGCGGCGGCGTCGACCGCGCTCATGTAGGCGACCGGCTGACCGCGCATGTTGCGGAGCATGATCCGGCTGTCGCGCCACGCGGCGTGAATGCTCCAGCGCGTGTGACCGCCGGTGAGCTGCAGCGGATACTTGCCGCCGGCGATCGGTGAGTCTTTGTGGGTGGGGAGCGTCTCTCCCATCTCCAGGTACAGGTCCTGGTCAATGTAGAATTGGATGCGCCGTGACAGCGTCGGGTACGGCTTCTTGTCGAAGACGTGGTCGGTGAACGGGGTGATCGTGTCATCGGGCTTGATTTTGGTCGCTGCGCCGATCGAGGCGATGCTGTTGCCCACGGACGTGAAGCGGGCCCAGCCTTTCTTCTTCAGCTTGTCCCACTCGACACCTTCAAGGTTAGTCGAGCTCTGCAGGATGGCGCCGGCCACCTTGTCGTCGTCGGTGGGACCGTACTCGCCGTTCGAGGTGAATTGGTTGTAGAGCCCGGCGAAGGAGCGCGTGCGGCCGGCGCGATCTTTGAACTCGGTAACGCCGCGCGCCGCGGCGCGCGCATCGACCGCCTTGGCCATCAGCGCGAAGATCTCCCAGTCCGATTTGGCCTCGTAGAACTCGGTGGCCTTTTCGCCGGCGTGGATGAACGGCATCAGCGGCGTCACCCACTTGTGTTCGGTGCGCTCGTACCAGCCGGCCGCGGGCAGGACGTAGTCTGACTGCAGCGCGGTCGAGGTCATCCGCCAGTCGATGGTGACGACCGTGCGCAACTTCGGCCACAGGTTTTTCAGCAGCAAGGGATAAGCTCGGATGCGCCGCAGCGGATTGCTTACCAGCGAGAACAATACTCGTGGCGCGTTGCCGGGTTTCGGCCAGACGTATTGCCAGCCCTTCTTCAGCGATTCGTCGAGCACCTCGCGGACCGGACGCTTGAGGTACGGGTCCCACGCTTGCGACTTTTCGCTCGCTTCGAGCAGACCGCCGTGCACGTACCAGAACAGCGACCCGCACACCTCCATGCCGGACTCGAAGCTCTTGCGGCTCCGCTCATAAATCTTCATCTCGTCGGTGAAGCCCGCCAGCTCCAGGCGGGTCCCTTCGTACAGACCGAACGCGCCGATCAGCCCGCGTAGCCCGAGGCCGAACGCCCCGAGCACGAACTTCTCGAGCCCGTCGTGCATGAGGAACGGGAAGCCGACGAAGCCGCTGCCTTTCTTGCCGTAGTTGCCGGTGAGCGCGAACACCAGCGCCTGCGTCCGCTCGATCAGGTTGCCGTGGTAGTACTTGGCGAAGTTGCTGGTGGTGACCATCGACGCCGCTTTCGCCTTTGCCAAGCGGCGCGCGAGGTCCTGGATCAAACTCGCCGGCGTGCCGCTCATTGCCGACGCCTTGTCCGGCGAGTACGCGGCGAGGTGCTCGCGGAGAATTTCGAACACGGGACGGACGCCGACCTTCTTGCCGTTGGCGAGCGTGACTTCGAAGCGGCCTTCGAGCGACGGCGCGAGGCCTTCGAGCGCCAGGCTGCGCGTGGGTGCCGCGACGACGCCCTTCTGGGGATCGTGAAGATACAGTTGGTCGCCGTCCCCGCCTTCCTTGAGATCGGAGCTGCGCAAGAAGCGGTGCGTGTCGTCGCGCACCAGCATCGGCAGATCGGTCTGTTCGGCCACGAAGGCCTTGTCGTAAAGCTTCTCGGCGATGAGGACGTGGGCAACGCCCAGCCCGAGCGCGGCGTCGCCGCCGGGCTTCACCGGGATCCAGCGATCGGCGTGCAGCGCCGACGCGCTGTAGTCGGGCGTGATGCAAACGAGTTCCGCGCCCTTGTAGCGCGCTTCGAGCAGAAAGTGCGCGTTGGGGATCTGCGTGTAGAGGGGATTGGCGCCCCAGCACAGGATCAGGTCGGAGAAGAAGTAATCGTCGGCTGAACGCTCGAAGACGATTTTCCCGAAGGTCTCCGCCGCGCCGCGGTGTCCATCGCCGATCTCGGTGTTCATGTCGAGGGAGGTCGAGTCGAGCAGCGCCCGCAGACGACCTTGGCCGCCCATCTGCGTCCCGAGCGAAATGCCGGGTCCGAGATCCCAGATCACCCGGTCGCTGCCTTCCTTGACGATGGTGTCGATCATCGAGTCGGCGATCTCGTTGAGCGCCTGGTCCCAGGAGATGCGCTCCCACTTCCCGGAGCCGCGCT
>Ga0335069_10011927_pt1 | contig 12248 bp, 11 predicted proteins | sample Lox_Sample_11_FD_206714 | JGI IMG/M metagenome (GOLD analysis project Ga0335069, IMG submission 206714) | Soil microbial communities from Loxahatchee National Wildlife Refuge, Florida, United States - Lox_Sample_1.1 | ecosystem: Environmental > Terrestrial > Soil > Wetlands | place: USA...
CAACACCCCATCGACCCCGGCCCGTCGGGCGTCGGCCGCAAAGCGTTCCGGACCGTAGTGGAAGATCGGGTTGTAATACCCGTAGAGAATAACCGGCAGCTCCGACTCCCGGCGAAAATCGGCGACCACCTCGAGCACGCGTGGGAGCGATGCTCCGGCGCGCAGACCGATCTCCGCAGCGTGCTGCAAGACCGGACCGTCCGCCGTTGGATCCGAGAACGGCACACCCAGCTCCAGCAGATCGGCACCACTGTCGGCCGCAATGCGCATCAACTCGCGGGTCGTGTCCAGATCCGGATCGCCGGCCGTGAGGAAGGGAATCAAGGCGGCCGCACGTTGTGTCCGCAACGCCGCGAAGGTCTGATCGATTCGATTCATGTGGCTACAGCGTCACGCCCAGATAGTCGGCCACCGTGTTCATGTCCTTATCACCACGCCCGGACAGATTCACGATGATGATCTGATCGGGGCGCAACTGCGGCGCTAACCGCGCCGTGTAGGCGATGGCGTGGGCGCTTTCGAGCGCCGGAATGATGCCCTCGGTGTGCGTCAACAGCGTGAGCCCTTCAACCGCTTCCGCATCGGTGACCGACAGATATTGCGCACGGCCGGAGTCGTGCAGATACGCATGCTCGGGGCCAACCCCGGGGTAGTCGAGTCCGGCGGAAATCGAATGTGCCGGCCGCACCTGCCCGAGTTCGTCTTGCAAGATGTAGGTCTTCTTGCCGTGCAACACGCCCACTTGGCCGGCGCTGATGGAAGCGGCGTGGCGGCCGGTGTCGACGCCAGCCCCGCCAGCTTCGACGCCGACCAGACGTACGTTGGCATCATCGAGGAACGGATAGAACAACCCCATGGCATTGCTGCCGCCGCCGACGCAGGCGACCAGATAATCCGGTAGCCGTCGCTCCTGCCGCAGAATCTGCCGGCGGGCTTCGCGGCCGATGACAGACTGGAAGTCCCGCACCATCATCGGATACGGATGTGCCGCCATGGTCGATCCGACCAGGTAGTACGTGTGCTCGACGTTGGTAACCCAGTCGCGCAAGGCTTCGTTGATCGCATCCTTCAACGTCTGGCTGCCCGAGGTCACAGCTCGTACCTGTGCACCGAGGAGCTTCATACGGAACACGTTCAACGATTGCCGGTGCACGTCTTCACGCCCCATGAAGACCTCGCACTCCATACCGAACAACGCGCACACGGTCGCCGTCGCAACGCCATGCTGTCCGGCTCCGGTCTCCGCAATCACACGCCGCTTGCCCATGTGCCGCGCCAGCAGCGCCTGCCCCAGGGCGTTGTTGATCTTATGGGAGCCGGTGTGACAGAGGTCTTCGCGCTTCAGGTACACCTTCGCGCCACCCAGCTTGGCAGTGAGGTGCTCAGCAAAGTACAACGGCGTCTCGCGGCCGGCGTATTCTGTCAGGTAGTGCCGGAGCTCCTGCCGAAAGGCGGGGGTCCGGTGGATGCGCCGATACGCCGCATCCAACTCGAGCACGGCCGGCATGAGGGTTTCAGCAACGTAGCGGCCGCCGAAAATGCCGAAGTGACCGTGCCGATCAGGAAGCTTGTGCATTTGCGATGAACCGCCTCATCAGAGTAGCGTCCTTCTGACCCGGCGCACGCTCCACCCCGCTGGCAACGTCCACCGCGAATGGACGCACGCGACGCACCACCTCGGCCACGTTCTCCGTGGTCAGCCCCCCGGCGAGAATCAGATGGCGTCGCTCGAAGCCTTCCAGCAGGATCGGAACGATGCGTCTGCCCGTCCCGCCCCGTTGCCCCTCCACATAGGCATCGGCGAGTATGAAATCAACCGCGTACGACTGTGCCTTCGCGGCCGCGTGCGCGTCGCAAACGCGGATCGCTTTGATCACCTTTTGCGGCCATCCGCGGCAAAACTCCGGGGCCTCGTCGCCGTGAAACTGGAGCGCGGTGAGGCCGACCTGCCGTGCAATCGCCTTCACCCGCTCGCTCGGCTCGTTGACGAATACACCTACCGTACAGACGGTGCGCGGCAACTGCGCAACGATGCCCGCCGCCTCCTCCGGCGTCACATAGCGCCGGCTGGGCGGGTAGAAGTTGAAGCCGAGCGCCGCTGCACCTGCATCGACAGCAGCACCCGCGTCTGCACGATTGGTGATGCCACAGATCTTGACTTGGACACCGAGGGTCATGGGCGAGCAGCGCCGCGCGGACTTGGAAACCTCAGCAACCCACACCGAAGCGGACCATAGAACTGACGGCGGCCGCGGGCCCCGTCAACGGGCACCGAGGAACTCGGCGAGCCGGGCCCCTGGATCAGGCGCTCGCATGAATGCTTCGCCGATCAGAAACGCACCAACACCCAAGCGTTCGAGGCGCTCCATATCGGCCGGGACCTCAATGCCGCTCTCGGCCACCACCAAGGCGTTCGGCGGCACGACGGGCAGCAGATCCTCGGTGGTCGTCAGCGAGGTGCGGAATGTCCGCAAATCACGGTTGTTGATACCGAGGAGCCCCGCACCGCTGCGCACCGCCCGGTCCAGTTCGTCGCGGTCGTGCACTTCCACCAGCGGACACAGGTTCAGCTCTTCGGCCAACCACAGCAGCTCCTGCAACAGCGTGTCCGGCAAAATTGCCACGATCAGCAACACGGCATCGGCCCCGAACGCGCGCGCCTCGTAGAGCTGATAGGGATCGACCAGGAAGTCCTTGCGCAGGAGCGGGACGCTCACCGCCGCACGGATGGCGACGAGGTAGTCGAGGTGGCCTTGGAAGTAGCGCTCCTCGGTCAGCACCGAGATCGCGGCGGCCCCGTTTTGGGCGTAGTTCACTGCGATGCGTACCGGATCAAAGTCGGCGCGCATCACGCCCTTGGAAGGCGAGGCCTTCTTCACCTCCGCGATGATGGCGCGATGCCGCGCCTCCAGAGCCGCGCGGAATGGGCGGCGCGGCATCCGAAACAACGCGCGCTGTTGCAGGTCGGCGAGCGGCACCGCAGCTTTGACGCGCTGCAAGTCGGCTTTCTTGTCGCGCACGATGTCGTCGAGAATCATCGCCGCGAGAACTCGATGAGCCGCTCCAGCTTTTGCCGGGCGCGGCCGCTGCGGATGGACTCGCGCGCCCGATCGATGCCGGCGGCGATGGAAGGTGCCAAACCGCCGACGTAGATCGCTGCCGCCGCGTTGAGCACGGCGATGTCGGCGCGTGGGCCCGTGGCACCCCCCAGGATTGCGCGAATCATGGCGGCTGCCGTGTCTCGATTGCCGCCTTCCAACTCTGCGTGGCGGCAGCGCGTGAAGCCGAACTCCTCCGGTGTCACCCGATAGGTGCGCACCGTGCCGTCGTGCCACTCCGACAGCTGGGTCGGGGCCGCCAACGAGATCTCATCCAGACCGTCGTCGCCGTGGACGGCGAGCGCATGGCGCGCGCCCAGACGGCCGAGTGCGTGCGCCAGCGGTTCTGTCCACTCCGCCGCATACACACCGACCACTTGATGGCGTGCCCCTGCGGGATTGGACAGCGGGCCGAGCAGATTGAAGATCGTGCGCACACCCAGCTCGCGCCGTAGACCGGCAACGTGCCGCATGGCGGGGTGGAACACCTGCGCGAACAAGAATCCGATGCCGATCTCGTCGATGCACGCCGCCACCTGCGCGGGCGGCAACTCGATGGCCACTCCCAACGCCTCCAGAACGTCGGCACCACCGACCGTGCCCGACATAGCGCGATTGCCATGCTTGGCGACCGTGAGCCCCGCGCCAGCCGCAATGAACGCGGCGGCAGTGGAAATATTGAACGTGCCGCACCGGTCGCCGCCGGTCCCGCAGGTATCGACGACCACCAGCGATCGCGGTTCGATGTGGGTCGCGTGGCTGCGCAGCACCCGCACGGCACCGATGATCTCCTCGACGGTCTCACCCTTCATGTGCAGCGCAATGAGGAAGCCGCCGATCTGTGCGGGCGTTGCCCTGCCCTCCATGAGCTCGCGCATCACTGCTTCCGTCTCCAGCTCGCTGAGCGCCGCGCCAGAAGCCACGCGGGCGATTGCCATCTGAATATCCACGGTCTACACCGCCGCACGGTGCGTGAGGTCGAGAAAGTTCTTCAACAGCGGCTTGCCTTCGACCGTCAGAATCGACTCCGGATGGAATTGAATTCCTTCCAGCAAGATCTGCCGGTGGCGCACACCCATGATCTCGCCCTCGGCCGTCCAGGCACTGATCTCCAGACACTCTGGCAACGTGGCACGCTCGATCAACAAGGAGTGATAGCGCGTTGCTTCGAACGGCTGACTGAGGCCGTGAAAGATGGTGCGGTTGTCGTGGAAGATCGGCGAGGTCTTGCCATGCATCAACCGTCCGGCGCGAACAATGCGGCCGCCGAGGGCAGCACCGATGGCTTGATGGCCGAGGCACACACCGAGAATTGGAATGCTGCCGGCAAAGCGACGGATCAAATCGACGGAAATCCCAGCTTCCGCCGGTGTGCAGGGTCCGGGCGAAATCACGATCTGTTGCGGGTGCAATTCCGCCACCTCGTCGAGCGTGATCGCGTCGTTGCGATACACGCGCACCTCTGCCCCCAACTCACCAAGGTACTGGACAATGTTGTAGGTGAACGAGTCGTAGTTGTCGATCATCAGCAGCATAGGTCACCGCGAATCGAGCTCGTGAAACGATCGGAACACACTTCGACCAACACGAGCACGACCATCACATCGCCTCCGCAAGGCGCACCGCTTGTACCAATGCACGCGCCTTGTTGACGCATTCAGCGTACTCACGTTCCGGGTCCGAGTCGGCCACGATGCCGGCGCCAGCGCCGATGTAGACCTTGTTGCCCGACACCTGCACGGTTCGGATGGTGATGCAGGTGTCCATGTTGCCCGAAAAATCAAAGTAGCCGACCGCCCCGCCGTAGACGCCGCGGCGCACCGGCTCGAGCTCCTCGATGATCTCCATGGCGCGAATCTTCGGCGCACCGGTCAAGGTGCCGGCGGGGAAGGTCGCCCGCAGCGCATCGAAGGCGTCTAGGCCGTCGGCCAGCTCGCCGCGCACGTTCGACACCAGATGCATCACGTGCGAGTAGCGCTCGACCACCAGGCGCTCGGTCACCGCGACGCTGCCAATCTTCGCCACGCGGCCGACGTCGTTGCGGCCGAGATCGACCAGCATGATGTGTTCGGCGATCTCCTTCGGGTCTGTTACCAACTCGTGCTCGAACTGCGCGTCTTGCTTCTCCTCGGTGCCACGGGGACGCGTGCCGGCGATCGGGCGCACGGTCACCTCGCGCCCTTCGAGCCGGACCATGACCTCTGGCGACGCCCCCAGCAACGTATGGGGCCCCATGCGCAGGAAGAACATGTAGGGCGACGGATTCACGGCCCGCAAGCAGCGGTAGATGTTGAACGGGTGCGCTCGCAACGGGCACTCGAAGCGCTGTGCCAGTACCACTTGGATCACGTCTCCGGCGACGATGTACTCTTTGGCCCGGCGCACAATGCCCTCGTATTGTTCCTGGGTGAGATTCGAGCCGATCGGGCCCGGCTCGTGGAGCGCCAATGCGCGTGGCGCTTCGACCGGTCGCTGCAGACGTACAATCAGCCGTTCCACCTTCGCACACGCCTGATCGTAGGCCGTGCGCAGATCGGCGCCGGCATCGAGGTGGGCGTGCGCCACCACTTTGATCTTGTGGGCCACGTTATCGAAGATCAGCAGCGTGTCCGCGAGGAGCAAGTGCACGTCCGGCATGCTGAGGTCGTCGCTCGCGAGCGCCGGGATCTCCTCGAAGAAGCGCACCAGGTCATAGCTCAGAAAGCCGACCAGCCCGCCGGAGAACCGCGGCAAGCCTTTGACCTGCACGGGACGATAGCGTGCAAGAAGCTCGCGGATGGCGATCAGCGGATCCGCCACCTGGCGTTCCTCGGACGGCTTTCCTGCGCGCTCGAGCCACACGCGATTGCCCTTGCTGCGCACGGCCAAATCAGGAGCCGTCCCCAGAAAGCTGTAGCGCGCCCACTTTTCGGTACCTTCGACACTTTCCAGCAGAAACCCGTCGCCGCCGTCGTCGATCTTCAAGAACGCAGACACGGGCGTCTCCAAGTCCGCCAGAATCTCCCGGTAGACCGGCACCAGGTTGCTGCGCTGGGCCAGCGCGCAGAACTCATCGAACTCCGGTGTGTACATGGAAAGGGCAACCAGTAATCAGTGATCGGTGATCAGTGATTCACCATTCGGCTTGGCCTACTGCGGCGTTACGTAGGCGTTCTCCATCCCCTCGCTCTTGAGCTTCGCCTCCATCTCCTTCGCCTTGTCTCGCACGGTGAAGCGCCCGACGCGGACGCGATACCACGTCTGCCCGCGCATGGGGGCCTGCACGGTGTACGCGTCGTAGCCCTTCGCGCGCAGTCCACGTGCGAGCTCTGCGGCTTGCTGCGAGTTGGTCGTGGCGTTGACTTGCACGGTCCAGCCCTTGTCTGCCCATTCATCGCCAACCTCGGCCTCGTGCCGGGGCCGTGCCGTTGGCGTTGCCGGCGGCGCGCGCTTCTCGGTGGGTCGCATCTTCGGTGCCCCGGTCGGTGCGACGGTGCGCGGTCCCACCGGCGTCACGCGTGGCGCCGGCGAAGGCGACGTGGCGGTAACCGTTTCCTGCAGACGTTGCTCGGCCTTCTCCTTCAACTTCTGGTAGAAGGCCAAGTCCACATCGGTGCCCTTCACCTCTCCCGGTGTGGGCGCCGGCGGCACCGGCATGCGCACCACACGCTCCTGCGATGCCAGGCGGCGCTCGGTGATGTCACGACCAACCCAGATACCGAACAGAAAGATCAGCGCCGAGGTGATCAGGAAGCCGAAGATCAGCGCAAACAGCTGTCCCAAGCCAATGCCCGCCGTGCGCCCACGTGCTCTGCCTGTATGCTGTTTTCGTCCCACGGTTCCTCTCACATCTTCTCAGGGGCGCTCACGCCGAGCAATGACAAGCCCGCCTTCACCACCGTTCCGACCGCCCACGCCAGGTAGAGGCGCGCCGCCGTCTGTGCGGCATCTTCGGTGATGATCCGGTGGCGGTTGTAGAAGCGATGAAACTCGCTGGCCAAGTCGATCAGGTAGAACACCAGTCGATGCGGTTCCAAGGCGCGCGCCGCTTCCTCGACAACGTCCGCATACTGCGCCAGCAGCTTCACCACCGCCACTTCCTCCGTGGCCGTGAGCAGGTCCAGATGTGCGGCCGCGGCCCGTGGGCGATCAATCCCCGCCTCCCTGGCCTGGCGTGACAGGCTGCACACACGGGCATGCGCGTATTGCACGTAGAACACGGGATTGTCCGCCGACTGCTTCTTGGCCAGGTCGAGATCAAACTCCAAATGGCTATCTGCCTTGCGGGTGAGGAAAAAGAACCGCACGACGTCGCGGCCCACCTCGTCGAGCAACTCGTCGACGGTCACGTACTCGGCACGCCGGGTCGACATCTTCACCTGCACGCCGCCGCGGGTCAGCGTCACGAACTGGTAGATGACGGCTTTGATCTTGTCGACATCGCAGCCGAGCGCTCGCAAGGCACCACGGACGTCCTCGTGCTCGGCGATGTGATCCGCACCGAGCACGTCGACGAGCAGATCGAAACCGCGCGCGAGCTTCTCCTTGTGATAGGCCATGTCGGGCAGGCGATAGGCAGGCTCACCGCTCGACTTCACGAGGACGCGGTCCTTGCCGAGCCCGAGGGGCTCGCCGCGCAACCAGACAGCGCCCGCCTGCTCGAACGCCAGGTCACGAACACGCAGTTCCTCCAGCATGCTCTTGATGTGTCCCCCGGAGTACAACGAGTCTTCGTTGAAGTAGGTGTCGAAGCGGATACCCATGCGCGTCAACGTCGTCTCGATGTCCGCAAAGATGGCGCGTTCCGCCGCCTGCTTGAAGCGGCCCGTCGGTGGCTCGTCACGCAGAGCGTCACCGTGCTCGCTGTGCAGGGCGCGCGCAATCTCGACAATGTACTCACCGCGGTACCCGTCCTCCGGAAATGAAACAGCGTCGCCGAGTAGCTCCAGGTAGCGGGCGCGCACGGATTCCCCAAGGAGCGCCATCTGCCGGCCGGCATTGTTGAAGTAATACTCCTTGGAGATCTGGTGCCCGGTGGCCGCGAGCAGCCGTGCAATGGCGTCGCCCAGCACCGCGTTACGGCCGTGGCCCACGGTGAGCGGACCGGTGGGATTGGCGCTGACGAACTCGACAAGCACCTTGCGCTGGTCACCCAGTTCGACAGCGCCGAACCCTTCGCCCTCGATCTCGGCCAAGCAGCGCTGCCAGAAGCGTGGCGACAGGCGGAAGTTGATGTACCCGGGCCCGGCGATTTCGGTTGATTCCAGCAACCCGTCGGGATCCTCGATGTGCCGGACGATCAACTCGGCGATGGCGCGCGGGGCGCTGCGTTCCTGGCGCGCCAGCGCCAGCGCAACGGTCGACGCCAAATCACCGAAGCCTGGATCCTTCGGTATCTCGAAAAACAAAGGGGGGAGGCTTTTGGACTTCAGCGCTCCCCCCTCAATGGCTTTCGCAATCGCCTGCTGAAGCAGCCCCTCAAGCCGTTTTTTCATCCTCCGGTCGCCAGTTGTCGCCTGTGGTGTGCATCGCCCGCAGCTGCTGCTTCAGAGATACAGCGCCCCGCGTATACCTGCGGGCTGTGAGCGAGTCAAGGTACTCTACTCAATGTACGTGGAACGTCAAGCTGCGTAGGAGGGCACGACCGACTCATGATGATGGCGTCCTGGCCACGACCGTAGTAGTTGCGCCGCACGCCGCGCTCGGTGAAGCCGAACGAAGAATACAGTGCCATGGCGGCCGCGTTTTCCCGTCGCACCTCCAGGGTGATGATGCTCGCGCCGCGTTCCTCCGCTTCCTGCACGACCAACTCGACGAGCGCTCTGCCGACCCCTGCGTTTCGCCGGTCGGGGCGGACAGCAAGGTTGAGGATGTGCACCTCGTCGCCCACCAACCAGCGACAGATGTACCCGAGCAACTCTCCCGAGCCGTTCGGCGCAAACGCCAGAATGGTCCTTGAGAAGGGGACCTTCAGTTCGTGCAGGAACAGGCCCGGGCTCCACGGCTGTGGGAATGAACAGCGCTCGATCTCCATCACCGCATCGAGGTCATCGCGGCTCATGGGACGGAATGTCAAGGCGATGTGCGGCACGCGAAGAAACCGTTCACCACCGAATCAACGCCGAGGCCCAGGTGAAACCGGCGCCGAACGCAGCGAGACACAGGAGACCACCGTCGCGAATGCGTCCGGCCTCAAGCGCCTCGTAGAGGGCGATGGGAATCGATCCCGCAGTGGTGTTGCCGTAGCGGTCGATGTTGTTGAATACCTGGTCTTCCGACAACTCCAGCCCCATCGCGACCATCTGGCTGATGCGCAGGTTGGCCTGATGCGGAATCAGCAAGGAAAGGTCGCGCGTCGTCAAGCCGTTGGCGCCGAGCGCCTCACGAATCACCTCGGGAAAACGGGTCACGGCGTGGCGAAAGACGTAGCGTCCCTCCATCTTGGGAAAGATGCGTGCATCCGGGCCGCTGATCATCTCCTCGGTCAGGCGCGGCCGTGACCGGCTGGCCGGGCTCTCCAGCCAGAGCTTCTCGGCAAACTTGCCCTCCGCATGCAGGTGGGTCGAAAGAATGCCGCGGCGCGCGTCCGCTTCAGGACCGACAACAACGGCCCCGGCACCGTCACCGAAGATAACCGCCACCTCGCGCCCCCGGTTCGTGAGATCGATGCCGGTCGAGTGCACCTCGGAGCCCACCAGCAAGACGCGATCGTATGTAGCGGTCTTCACAAACTTGTCGGCAATCGCCAAGCCGTAGAGGAAGCCGGAGCACTGGTTGCGCACGTCGAACGCCGGCATGCCCGCCACCCCCAACCGATGCTGCAGCAGGCACGCGGAAGCAGGCATGTCGACGTCCGGGCTCAGTGTCGCGAAGACGATGCACTGTATGTCCTCGGCGCGTAACCCAGCACGATCGAGCGCTTCACGGGCGGCTTCTGCACCCATATCGGCCGCTCCCGTCCAGCCGTCGCTGAAATGGCGCTGACGAATGCCGGTGCGTTGCTGGATCCACTCGTCCGACGTGTCCATGCATGCGGCCAGCTCGTCGTTCGTGACCACACGCTCGGGCACGTAGCGCCCAACGCCAAGAATGCGTGAATTGCGCATGGCCGCTCCTACAGGGTCAGCACCGCAGCGCCCCAGGCGAACCCAGCCCCGGCGGCCGCCAGACACACGGTATCGCCACCGCCGAGGGTTCCTGCCACAACCTCTTCGCTCAACGCCGTCGGCAGTGCCGCGGCCGTCAGGTGCCCATGACGCGCGCCGGGAATGTTGAGACGTGACGACGCGACGTTGAGGCCCTTTGCTACAGTCTCTGCAACGTCGACCAGCACGTGGCTGATGATGAAGCGATCGATTTGTTCTGGCGACATTTCCGCCGCCTGCAGCGCCTCGGCGATGACCGCAGGCAACGACTGCTCGCCAAAGGTCCGCACTGCGTCGATGTCCATGGTGATGAAATGACGCCCTTCGCGGAAGTTTTCCGGCGTCATCCGCACCGGATGTTGACGGCTCGCGGGATACTCGCACCAGAAACGATCGTGGTGCCGACCGTCCGTATGGATCGCTGCCCCGCGCAGACCACGATTGCCGTCACCCCGCCCGATCACCGCAACGCCGGCACCATCGCCGTACAACGCAGCCAACCGCGCACCGCGCTCCGAATAGTCGAGGCCGGCGGAGTGCACCTCCGCGCCGATGACGAGGATGTGCGCATAGACGCCGGCTTTCACGAATTGATCGGCAATCACCAGACCGAACAGAAAGCCGGCGCACTGGGCGCGGATGTCCAACGCACCGACGGTTGCGCAGCCCATCTGATCCTGAAAAAAGCACCCGGCGCCGGGAAAGGTAACGTCCGGGGTCATGGTGGCAAAGACGATGAAGTCCACGGCCTCCACTGACAGCCCGGCCTGTGCCAGCGCCTGATTGGCGGCGGGCACGGCGAGTGTCGATGGCCCAACCGGGTCGACGGCGATGGGGCGGCGCACGCCGACCGTGTCCACCTCGGGAGGAAGGTGGTGGCCCAGTCCGAGAATGGTAGCGCGCATGCGCTCAGCGTTTCAGGAGTACTACCTCCAACACCCGGTCGCGAATGCGGTGCTTGAAGGCCTTCACGGGGCCAGGAAGCTCCACGTTGGTGGTGAAGTCGGGTGGAAAGGCAGGCGACACCGCGGCCAGCTTGCGAACGCTCTGGTCCGGCACGCGGCCCTTGACGACGAAGAAGCCGTTGCGCAGCGACAGGTCGTAGTCGTAGGCCGGCATCTCATCCGGAATTCCCAGCTCCTCTTTCATGGCCGACTGCGGCACGCTGCGTGGAAACTCGAGTCGCAGCAAGTAGCCGTTCCCCTTTTCCTGCAATGAGTAGACTTCGCCGTAGCGCCGCTCGCGTTCGAGCTTCTCTTCGAAACCGCCGCCGTGGAAGCCGTCGAGCCCGACGGTCCCCTGCTGCGACACAGGATGCAGCGTGCGGGTGAACGGCGCGAACAAGATTGCCAGCGGCGGCGCATACCAGGCCGCCCGATACACCACTTGATCCATGGGCATGGCATGCAGCACGGCCTCACGCAGGCGCATCGTCATTTCGAGGATGGCAAGGCCGACACCGAGGATGATGAGACCGTTGAGTTGGTTGCTGAACACCGTGCGATCCAAGCAGAGCGCACCCATGGCCGCCAGGACCACCGGATACAAGATCATGTTATGCAAGATGTTCACACCGGTGGCGCCGGCGGCGGTAAAGAAGCGCGCATCCCCCACGGCCTCTTCGATCGCCTTCTTTTGCGAAAAAGGCAGGGCGCCCAGCAGGGGCTGGCTGAGGGCCGCAAACCACTTCAGGCCCGTCGAGGTACCGGCACGCACCGATCCCAACTGCGCCAGCGCATTCTCGAACGAGCCAGGTAGCTCGCCCGGAAAGACTTTCTCCTTCATCTGCATGACGGGCAGTGGCGGTGTCGGTTTGGGCGCGGCGAGCGGCTTCTCGACACGGCCAGCTGCTGCCGCCGCTGGCGCGGCCGCCGGCTTCGCCGCCACGGCGGCAGCGGCAGCCGCAACGGGCGCCGGGGCGGCTGCGGCGACCGGCGCGGCAGCCGGCGCAGGTGCTGCGGGAGCTGGGGGTGGTGGGGCGGCCGCCGCTCCTGCAGCGCCTTCCTTTTTGAAGCGGGAAGGATAG
>Ga0335069_10011928_pt1 | contig 12248 bp, 12 predicted proteins | sample Lox_Sample_11_FD_206714 | JGI IMG/M metagenome (GOLD analysis project Ga0335069, IMG submission 206714) | Soil microbial communities from Loxahatchee National Wildlife Refuge, Florida, United States - Lox_Sample_1.1 | ecosystem: Environmental > Terrestrial > Soil > Wetlands | place: USA...
CGTGGTTGGCGCGAGAGGCGCTCTGCCACCGCCAGTCCCACCACCCCCGCACCGATGACCAGGATGTCAGTATCGGTCATTTGAGCCACTGTAGCAGGCGGTGCGCGGGAGGTCCACGAGCCGCTTGTCGACCCGCCGACCGGATCACCTTCTTCTTTATTCATGAAGGCCGGGTGATTCATGGGCGTGCTCTTTGCGCTCTCGATCCTGCCTGCGGCGAGGGCTGCCGCGCCGCCGTGGCCGCCCGGTAGGCGCGTACGCGCTCGCCGGTCAGGTGCTGACCGCGCGCCTGACCGAGGGGATTCCGCACGAGCTTCCGCGATCCAGCCCGGTGGCCATCCGCCCGACCGTGGACTCCAACGGCGCGGCCGGTTTCCAGGTCAGCCTTTCGTACTGACCCCCGCGGCCTCGCCGCGCGGGATGCGGCGGCCCAGAGAGCCCACGGCGGCGCCGGCCACGATCAACGCCATGGCGATCCCCGCCAGCGGGCTGAGGCCGCGGCCGCCGATCACCGTCAAGGCCAGCGTGGACAGCAGCGGCGTGAGGTAGGACAGGGCGCCGATCACGCGGGGGTCTCCCCTCTTCAGCGCCGCATCCCAGAGGAAAAACGCCGCCCCCATCGGACCCACCCCGAGGGCGGCGAGGACGGGCACATCCGCGGGCTGGATCCCGGAGAACGCGCCCGTGCCGGCCCGCGCGGCGTAGACCGCCAGTGACAGGGCTCCGGCCGCCAGGCAGAAGGCCCCCACCGCGCCGCTTCCGAACGCGGGCAGCCGCTTGGTGAGCAGCGAGTACACGGCCCACGTGAGCGCCGCGGCGGCCGCCAGCAGGTAGCCCGGCAGCGAGGAGAGGTCCGGGTGAATCGATCCTCCCGACACGATGAGGGCGGCACCGGCGAGCCCCATGACCGCGCCGACCACGTGCCGCGGCCGAAGCCCGAAGCCGGCCAGGATGACCGGGCTCAGCAGCACGATGAGCAGCGGCCACAGGTAGTTGACGAGGTTTGCCTCCACGATCGGCGAGAGGCGAAAGGCCGTGAACAGCATCACGTGGTAGCCGAAGATCCCGCCGATTCCCACCGCGAGGGTGGCGAGCGGCACGCGCCACTCGCGCACCCGCACCAGGCCGAGGCACCCGCCAATGCACAGCGCGATGCCGGTCACCAGCAGCGCCGGCAGGTGAGAAACGCGAGACCCCAGGAGAGCCAGGGAGCTCCATAGCATTATGGCTCCCCCGGCCAGGAGGAAGGAGGCAGGCCCCATGCTACCGGTTGATCACGGGAAACAACGCCTCCCGCCGGGCCCGCATTCCCTCGGCCTCCCCCACCGCGAACTCGACCTGGTCCTGCTCCAGCGCGGCGAGCATGGCCGCGACGAAGTCCACCACGGGCATGCCCCCGTGGGAAGTGGCACCGGTCCGCGACCACCGCTCCCGACCGAGCTCGGAGTCCACGCCGGGGGGAGCCACCTCGTAGACCGAGATGCCGAGGTTTCTGACCTGGTGGCGAAGGCTCAGCGAGAACGAATGGACCGCGGCCTTGGTGGCGCAGTACACGGGCATGAACGCGAGAGGGCAGAAGGCAAGGCCCGAGCTGAGGTTCACGATCGCGGCGCCGGGCTTGCCCGAGAGCTGCCCGGCGAAAAGGGACGAGAAATGCACCGGGGCAACCAGGTTGGTCTCCACTTCCGCCCGGATGCGGGAGACGTCCACCGGTTTCGTGAGATCCGCGAGGAGCTGAACGCCCGCGTTGTTGATGAGCACGTTGGCCGCGGGATGATCGCGCTGCACCGTGTCCGCGAAGCCCTTCCGCTGGACCTCGTCCATCACGTCGCACGCGTAGGCCGCCACCGCCGGGTACCGCGCGGTGAGCTCCTGGAGGCGGTCCGTGCGACGACCGCAGGTGACCACGCGGTTGCCGCGCTCTACCAGGCGCCGCACCAGCTCCTGCCCGATGCCCGAGGTCCCGCCCGTGATGACGATGGTGTTGCCCGTGAGCTTCATGGAGTTCCTCCCGGGGGCGCATCATAGCGCACAACCCGGGTGGGCGTCAGGCCGCGTGGCCCGCGAGTCGCCTAGGCGGACTTCTCTCGGTGCGTGAGGGCCGCCTCCCATCCGAGTATCGCCTTCTTGCGCTGCGGGCCCTCGCCGTAGTTGCCCCACTCCCCGAGCTTGCGGATGACGCGGTGGCACGGGATGAGGAACGGGATGGGGTTGTGCCCCACCGCGTTTCCCACCGCGCGGGACGCCTGCGGCATGCCGATGTGCCGGGCGATGTCCTCGTAGGTGACCACCTTGCCGAACGGTATGCGGACCAGGGCCTGCCACACCTGGATCTGGAAGTTGGTGCCCCTCACGAACAGGTGCAGGGGCCCGGGCTCGTGGTCGGCGGTGAACGTGAAGACTTCCCGCGCCACCGGCGCGGTGGCCTCGGGGTCCTGCCGCAGCCGCGCACCGGGCCAGCGCCGACGCAGGCCGGCCACCAGATCCTCCTCGGGGCCTTCCTGCACGAACGACAGGCCGCAGATGCCGCGCCCCGTCACCGCGAGCAGGCACCGGCCGAATGGCGACGGGTGAAATCCATAGTCGATGGCAAGGCCCTCGCCGCGGGATTTCACCTCTCCCGGCGTCACGGCCTCGCAGCTCACGAACAGCTCGTGCAGCCGGCCCGGGCTTGAAAGGCCGGAGTCCAGCGTCACGCTGAGCACGTCCCGTGACTCCTCCAGGAGAGTCCGCGCGTATTCCTTGGTGAGGAACTGCAGGAAACGCTTGGGGCTGATCCCCACCCAGCGGCTGAACAACCGCTGGAAGTGGAACTCGCTCAGCCCCGACGCGGCGGCGATGTCCCCCAGCGACGGCTGGCGCAGCGCCTCCTCCTCGATGAAGCGGATGGCCTGCTCCACGCGGTGGTAGTCCTCTTCCAGCTGCTCCATGGTCATCATGGCTTCCATAGTGTACCTGCCCCGACCGCTCCGAACCACCCGTTTCTTGCGGGGGTGAAGGGTTTCGCGGGCGGCAGGCGTCCAATCCTGCAAAGGAGACAATGAATGGCGTATCGAATGTTGGGATGGCTCGCGGTCGCCCTCCCGGTCGGGCTGGCGGTGGGAGGCCCCGCGTGGGCACAGGACCGCGGCGCGGCGCCCGGCCCGGCCGGCCAGGACTCGGCGGGCCCGCGTCCGTGGTACGACCTGCGGATGATGCCGGACCCCATCCTGGACCAGGTGCTCTTGTTCTATCTCAGCGAGGCCCGACACGGCATGACCGACATCGGGGAGGTCCTGGACGCGGCCAGCCGGGTGTCCGCGGACGACGAGTACAGCTGGACACGGGAGTTCCAGGCAACGGCACAGCGCGTCCGGTCCGCCGCGGAGGCCAGTGAGAAGGCGGGACATCCGCTGAGCGCGGGTTCGGCGTGGCTGCGCGCATCGGCGTACTACCGGGCGGCGCTGCACCGGCACCCCGATCCCGCGGCTCCCGAGATCCGGCAACTTGCCTCCCAGGAGGTAGCCGCGTATTCCCGGGCGGCCGCGCTGCTGCGCCTGCCGATGACCGCCGTGAAGATCCCCTATGAACGCACGACGCTGCCCGCCTATTTCTTCCGCCCGGCCGGCGCGGCCGCGATGAAAGCGCCCCTGTTGATCGTCCACCAGGGTCGCGACGCGTGGGCGGAGGACGACACCTACGTCGCCATGGACGCGGTTGCCCGCGGCTGGAACTGCCTCCTGGTGGACGGCCCTGGGATGGGGCAGACGCTTCGCCTGCAAGGCCTGCCGTTCCGGCCGGACTGGGAGAGAGTGATCACCCCGGTCGTGGACTGGGCGGTCTCCCAGGCGGGAGTGGACCCTGCCCGCATCGCCCTGGTCGGGATTTCGATGGGAGGAGCCCTGGCACCCCGCGCGGCGGCCTTCGAGCACCGCCTGAAGCTGGTGGTGGCCAATCCCGGGGTGCTCGAGTGGTCACGGGTCGTGACCGGCTACATCACCGAGCGCATTCCCCAGGCGGCGGACCTGCCCGAAAAGGACCCCGCCGCGTTCAACGCGCTCATGGACCGTGTCGTCGCGGAGAACCCGTTCCTCCGCTGGGGCATGCGCGACACCATGTGGAAGCACGGCTGCACCACGGCCGCGCAGCTCTTCACGGAGATGAAGAGGTACACCAACCGCGGGATCACCGACCGGATCACGGCCAAGGTGCTGGTCATCGACGGAGAGGCCGAGGAGTTCGGCCAGGCGAAGGACCTGTACGCCGCCCTTCCCGGCCCCAAGGACTACATGATGTTCACCGCGAAGGAGGCGGCGCAGCTGCACGTGCAGACCGGTGCAACGGCCGTGCAGAGCCAGCGCATCTTCGACTGGCTGGAGGACAACTTGTAGCCAGGGAGGGCGAAGGCGCGCGAGGCCAGGGAGGGCCGATAGCGCGCCTGTAGCCAGGGAGGGCGAAGGCGCGCGAGGCCAGGGAGGGCCGATAGCGCGCCTGTAGCCAGGGAGGGCGAAGGCGCCTGCAGTCGGAGGAGGTTGCACGATCGGCGTCGCCGACGCGCTCGAGGCGGCGCCGAACGCTTGTCACGTCGAACGGTGCTCCGCTATATTGGCTGCCGAGATAGTTGGCAGCCGAGGCAGGGAGGCACCGCGATGGGAAAATACGTGTTCGATCCCGAGGTCATCCACGAGTGCGCCATGAAGGGCCTTGGCCTTCGCAAGCCCGAGATGTTTGACGTGATCGCGCGGGAGGTCGAGCGGCGCTACCCCGGCCACATCGACCACTCGCAGCCCTGGATCTACAGCATCGCCGGCGGGGCGATGATCCAGATGAAGCTGTACTTCGCCTCCATGCGGGAGTACGTCATGATCTGGGGCACGCCCATCGGATCGGAAGGCCACTCGGGGCGGCACCGTGCCGCGTTCTGGGACACGGTGATCGACGGCGAGACCTGGTACTACGCCGAGGGCCAGTTCGAGAAGCGCATCTACAAGCCGGGGGACCGCATCTTCGTCGGCAAGGGGCAGGCGTGCGGGATGAACTTCACGGACGGCGTGTGGGCGGTGGAGTACGCCCGTGGCGCCATTCCCTTGAGCATGCCGTTCGGCCTGTCGGACGAGCTCCTGAGCGTGCTGGACCTGCCCACCGCGGTGCGCACGTTGTCCATGTACACCAGCCTGATCGGCCGGCACTGGGGAAACCGCCAGAACAAGGACTACCCGTTCTGGATTCCCTTGCGCAGGTTTCTTGCCATCTTCATGAACTGGATCGGGCCTGCCATCACGAGGTCCCTCACCCCGCCGCCACCCATCGAGATCAACCCGCCCCGGCCCGCGCGGGCGCTTCCGGCTCGCCGCGCCGCCCAGCCGATGAACCGGCCGAGGGGGCGGGTCAGGACCGGGCGCCGGAGGTAGCCGCGCCAGCCCGCGGCGGAGACGCGGCCGCGCGCGCAGGATGGCCAGGATGGCCAGGGCGAGGCTGCGGATGAAGCGATCCGGGTGCCCGAGGCAGCGCGCGTGTTCAAGGGAGTCCACGTAGGAGGAGCACGGGACGCCGAACGCCTCCTGCGCGACGTCGGGATCCTTGTCCGCGGAGCGCGCGGTGCGTCCCGCGAGCACGGGGAGCAACGCGGCGAGGTCGTCGCCGAACTCCGAGATCAACCCGCGCAGCGCCGGCGGGCATCGGCGGGGCCGGCGTGTGCGGTTCTCCCCTCGTTGCACCGGGTATCGGAGCGAATCCGGCTTCGAAAGCCCAGCCGACGCAATCATGGCTTGCTGCCTGGCGGCCCGGATTGTACCCTTACCGTGGAGTACTGGAAGATGGGAGAGGAAAAGAAGCGCCTCGCGCTCCAGAACCAGGTAGAGGCTTCACTCCTGGATGCACTCCTGCAGCAGGACGGTGTGCCGCACTTGGTCCGCTCCTACCACGACCGCGCCTACGACACGCTGTGGCAGTTCCAGCTCGGCTGGGGCTACGTGGAGACCCCCGCGAGGTATGCGAGCGGCGTGGAAGCCCTGCTGGAGCTGCTCCGCCATAACCGCTACGACGAGTAGCGCAGATTCCCTCGGTGGCTTCCTGGCACTGGTCGCGCTGCTGCTGGCGGCAGCGGTGATCGTCGTGCTCGGACGATTTTCCGCGCTGGAGGCGGACGTTGCCCGCCAGAGCGCGGAGCGTGCCCTGGAAGCGCTCAACGACAGGACGGCCGCGCTGTCGGCCACCCCCTCCGACCGGTCGCAGTGGGACGACGCGGCGGCATTCGTCGCCGGGCGCGACGCGGGTTCCGCCTTCTTCTCACCGACGTGGTGATGCCCCGCATGGGAGGGCCCGAGCTCGCAACGAGGTCGCGGGAGCGCCACCCCGGCCTGAAGGTGCTGTTCATGTCGGGCAACGCCGACCTGCGGGGCTGAGCGCGCCACGGGGTGCGCGTGGGGCGGGCGCGCTCGGGTTACGCTCGGGTTACGCTCGGGTTACGCTCGGGCGGGACGGGCGGGACGGGCGGCGCGGGCGCCCCTGCGCCCTCACGCTTGCCCGACCTCGACCCGCGTGGCATGATGCGGCGCGATGGCCGCGTACTTTGCCCGCCGGCTTCTCCTGGTCATCCCGACGTTCATCGGGATCACGTTCGTGCTCTTCCTCCTCACCCGGCTGGTGCCGGGAGGACCGATCGAGCAGGCCATCAACGCCACCCTGTTTCACGCGGAGGGTCGGCCGGCAGGGCCCCGTTCGGCCGGCCAGAGGACCACCAACCTCAGTGACCAGCAGCTCGCGGGCCTGAAGGCCTTCTACGGCCTGGACAAGCCGCTGTTCCCCGCGTACGTCACCTGGCTGGGACGCGTGGTGCGGCTGGACTTCGGGAAGTCCACCCGCTACGGGGACCCGGTGCTCCCCACGATCATGGAGCGGGTGCCGGTGTCGCTGTGGTTCGGGCTGTTCTCCCTGGTCACCGCGTACCTCGTGTCGATCCCGCTGGGCATCGCGAAAGCGCTGCGCCACCGACGGCCCTTTGACAACGTGAGCTCCACGCTGGTCTTCGTGGGGTACGCGCTGCCGGGCTACGTGGTGGGGATCATCCTGTTGTCGGTGTTCGCGTTCCAGCTCCGGTGGCTCCCGCTGGGCGGCATGCAGTCGGACCTCTACGACACGCTGGACCTGGGCGCCCGGGTCGTGGACCGCCTCTCCCACCTGGTGCTCCCGCTCTGCGCGTACGTCATCGGGGATTTCGCCATGCTCACCATGATGACCAAGAACAACCTCATGGAGCAGATGGCCTCCGACTACGTGCGCACGGCGGTGGCCAAGGGCCTTGCGTTCCGCTCCGCCCTGTGGCGCCACGCGCTTCGAAACAGCCTGATCCCGGTGGCATCCGGATTCGGCGGAATCGTGACCGTCTTTTTTGCCGGCTCGTTCCTCATCGAGAACATCTTCAACATCCGCGGCATGGGGATGCTGGGCTACACCGCGCTGATGGACCACGACTACCCCGTGGTGCTGGGGGTGCTGGCGGTGAGCTCCTTCGCATCCCTCATCGGCAACATCCTGGGAGACTTCTTCGTGGCGCTGGTGGACCCGCGGGTGCGCTTCGGAGAACGGGCGTGAGGCCGCGCCTCGATCCGCTCACGCGGGACCGTTTCCGGCGATTCCGCTCCATCCGACGCGCGTGGGTTTCCCTGTGGATCCTCGTCGCCCTGGTGGCCCTGTCGCTGGTGGCCGAGCTTCTGGTCAACTCGCGGGCCATCGTGGTGTGGTACCGCGGCCACCTGTACCTCCCGACCTACGACCGCGTGCACTTCGGCGACGAGCTCGGGTTGGGCTACCACTACGAGGCCAACTACCGCGAGCTGGCGCGCGCCGTGGCCAGGGACGGCAGCGGATGGGTCCTGATGCCGCCCGTCCCGTACAACCCGCTGGAGCAGGAGTTCCGCGAAGGATCGTACCCTCCGTATGCGCCGTCCTGGAGCAGCCGCCATTTCCTGGGCACCGACCAGATCGGGCGCGACGTGCTGGCCCGGCTGTTCTACGGCTTTCGCATCGCCATCGTGTTCTCGCTGTCCTTCGTGGCCCTGACGTTCCTCGCGGGGACGCTCCTGGGCATCCTCATGGGGTACGCCGGGGGCTGGTTCGACCTGGTGGTGCAGAGGATCATCGAGGTCTGGGAGCAGGTCCCGTTCCTCTACGTGGTGATGATCGTGGTCTCGATCTTCCAGCCCGACTTCCTGGTGTTCCTGCTGATCTTCGTGGTCTTCGGATGGACGGCCCGCACGTGGTCCGTGCGCGCCATGACCTACCGCGAACGGGAGCGGGACTACGTGCGCGCGGCGCGGACCATGGGGGCCCGCCGGTGGCGCATCATTGCGGTGCACATCCTGCCGAACGTCCTGGTGGTGGTGCTCACCAGCCTGCCGTTCGCGGTGGAAGGCGGGATCGGCGCGCTCACGGCGCTGGACTACCTGGGGTTCGGCCTGCGCCCGCCCACTCCCAGCTGGGGCGAGCTCATCGGGGAGGGTATCTCCACCTACCAGGGCGCTCCGTGGATCATCATCTCGGTGGTGGGCGCGATCACGTTCGTGCTGGTGCTCATCGCCTTCATCGGGGAGGGTCTTCGCGACGCGTTCGACCCGAAGCGGTTCACCGTATTTGAGTAGATTATGGCTCGTGGGCGGGCAACCGGCCCGCGGGGGGGGAGACGGATGGTGCGGACGTTGAAAATCGGCATGGCAGTCCTGCTCGCCTCGGCGCTGGGCCTGGCCGCCACGGCGCGGCTGGGAGCCCAGTCGTACTACACCTCGCCCGCGGTAGACGCGGACGAAAAGGCCATGGCCGCGGAGAAGCGTCCCGACTTCTCCAGCCCCATGGTGGAGGACAAGGCCCTGTCGGTGCCGGGCCTGCCGGAGAAGCTCACGTGGTATACCAGCCGGCCGGGCATCTTCGGGTCCCCGCGGGCCAGGCACGGCGGCACCTTCCGGGACTACCTGGCAGACTTCCCGGACACGTTCCGCACCGTCGGCCCCAACGCAAACGGGGCCTACCGCTCCTACTTCCTCACCAGCCCGAACACGGTGGACGTGAACATGGAGACCAAGCAGTGGATGCCCGCCCTGGCCACCGACTGGGCGTTCGGCGCCGACGGCAGGAGCGTCTACTTCAAGCTCAACGAGAAGGCGCGCTGGACGGACGGCCAGCCCATCACCTCCGCGGACTACACGTTCATGTACGACATGATGCGCAGCCCCAATATCCAGGACCCCTGGTCCAACGACTACTTCACCACCCAGGTCACGGACCTCAAGGCATACGGGGACTGGGTGATCCGGCTCACCTGGCAGTCCCCGGCGTCCCACGACGACCTGTTGAACGACCTCGCGGTGCAGCCGCGGCCGCGGCACTTCTACCCGGGCGGCATCCCGAAAGACTACGTGGACCGCTACCAGTGGGTGTTCGAGCCGACGGCGGGGCCGTACGCGCTGGACACGTTCAAGAAGGGGCTGACCCTCACCTTCAGGAAAGTCAAGGACTGGTGGGGGTACGTCTACGACTACAACCGGTACCGCTTCAACGTGGACACCCTGGAGTACCGCGTGATCACGGGCGGCAACGACATCGTTCGCAACTACTTCTACGGCGGCGCCATCGACACTTTCGTCACCATCATCCCCCAGGAGTGGGCGGATTCCGGGAACCGCGACCCGGTGAAAAAGGGCTGGGTGGACCGGCAGTACACCTACTACGTGCCGCTCACCGGGGTGTCGGGAATCGTCCTCAACCTGCACGACCCGCTGTTCGCGGACGTCAACGTGCGGCGCGGGCTGTACTACGCCATCAACATCCAGAAGATGATCGACACCGTGCTGCGGGGGGAATACCGGCGCTACCACAACATCGGGCTCGGCCACGTCTTCGGCGGACAGTCGTTCGACGACGCCACGATACGCAAGCCCGACTTCGACCCGGTCAAGGCCGGCGCGCTCTTCGACAAGGCCGGCTACTCCCACTTCGGCCCGGACGGCGTTCGCGTGAACGCCGCCGGCGCCCGCCTGTCCTTCGAGCTCCTGTACCAGTCGCCCAACCACACCGAGCGACTCTCGGTCCTCAAGGAAGAAGCGCGAAAGGCCGGCGTGGAGATCGTGCTCAAGCTGATGCAGCAGGAGAGCTTCACCGCCGTGCTGGAAAAGAAGTTCCAGGCGTGGTGGGGCGGCATGTCCACCGGCCTGTACGACGACTACTGGCAGTACTTCGACTCGGCCAACGCGGACAAGCCGCAGACCAACAACTTCTGGGGCTACTCGAACAAGGAGATGGATCGGCTGGTGGAGGCGTTCCGGGCGGAGAGCGACCTTGCCAGGAAGGCCGCGCTCAGCCGGGAGATCCAGCGCAAGGTGGACGAGGCCGCGCTGGTCATCCCCAACTACTACGTCCCGTACTACCGCGGCGCGGCGTGGAAGTGGGTCCGTTTCCCGAAGTGGCTCTCGCAGAAGTACCACGACGACTTCTACGATCCGTTCTCCGGCACCACGGGATACGTGGGCTATTTCTGGGTCGACCAGGACATCCAGAAAGAAGTGACCGCCGCGCAGAAGGCAGGAAAGGCATACGCGCCGCGCATCTTCCGCGACGAGACGTTCAAGCAGTAGGAAATGGCCGGGCGATGACGGCAGGGCTCGCGCGGTGAGGGAGGTGGGCACGGTGGGCGCGCCGGGGGCGTCCTCCGGGGATCCCGGCATCCCGGTGCTGGAAGTGACGGGGCTTTCCGTCGGGTTCGCGGACGCCACGGGCGCCGTGGTGCCGGTGACCGCCGACGTCTCGTTCTCCGTCTCCGCGGGGCAGACGCTTTCCCTGGTGGGGGAATCCGGCTGCGGCAAGACGGTGACCGCCAGCGCCGTGATGCGGCTGCTGCCCCACCCCGCCGGCCGGATCCTCTCGGGTTCCGTGCGCCTGGGTGGACGCGAGGTCACCGACCTGCCGCTTCCCGTGCTGTATGGGCTGCGCGGGAGCCAGATGGCCATGGTGTTCCAGGAGCCCATGACGTCCCTCAACCCGGTGCGCACGGCGCTTGACCAGGTCATGGAGGTGCTCCGCCTGCACCGAGCGGAGGTGCCGGCCCGGGAGCGCCGCGCGGCCGCCCTGAAGCTCCTTGAAGAGGCGGAGTTCCCGGACCCGGCGCGCCGCGCGGCCAGCTACCCCTTCCAGCTCTCCGGCGGCATGCGCCAGCGCGTCATGATCGCCATGGCGCTGGCCGGGCAGCCGCGCCTCCTGATCGCGGATGAGCCCACCACGGCGCTGGACGTCACCGTGCAGGCGCAGATCCTTTCGCTGCTGAAACGCATCCGGGCCGAGCACGGCATGAGTGTCCTCTACATCACGCACGACATGGCGGTCGTATCCGAGATCGCGGACGAGGTGGCGGTGATGTACGCGGGCCAGGTGGTGGAGACCGGCCCGGCCGCGCGGCTCCTGGCCGAGCCGCTTCACCCCTACACCCGCGGCCTCCTGGCGTGCGCCCCGCGGCTGGACTCGCGGCCGCGGACGCGCCTGGAGTCCATTCCCGGCGCGGTGCCCGCCCCCGCGGAATACCCCGCCTCCTGCCGTTTCGCGGACCGCTGCCCGCTGGCGGAGGCGGCCTGCCGAGCCGCGCCGGTGGCCCTGCGACCCGTACGGGGTCGGCAGGTCCGCTGCATCAAGGCGGGCGCATGAGCGGCGGACCCTTGATGGAACACCGCGCGGCCCCGGCCATCCCCCTGCTGGAGGCGCAGGGGCTTTCCATGCGTTTCTCCCAGGCCCGCTTCAGCGGGCGTACGGTGGTGCACGCGCTCACCAATGTGAGCCTGTCGGTTTCCCGCAACGAGACGCTGGGCATCGTCGGGGAAACCGGAAGCGGCAAGAGCACGCTGTGCTTCTGCCTGGTGCGCCTCTACCGCCCCACGGGCGGCCGCATCTTCCTGGAGGGCCAGGACATCACGCGGCTTCCCGAGCGCGGCCTCGCGCGGCTGCGGCGGACCGCGCAGGTCATCTTCCAGGACCCCGCGGACTCGTTGAATCCCCGGCTGCCGGTGGGAGCCATCATCGAGGAGCCGCTGGTCATCCAGTCGGACCTCCCTGCCGCCGCCCGGCGCGAGCGCATCCGCGGGCTGTTGGACACCGTCGGCCTGCCCCGCTCCGCCGCGGAGCGCTACCCGCACGAGTTCTCCGGCGGCCAGCGCCAGCGGGTGGCAATCGCGCGGGCACTGGCGCTGCGCCCGAGCCTGCTGGTGTGCGACGAGCCGGTGAGCGCCCTGGAC
>Ga0335069_10011929_pt1 | contig 12247 bp, 8 predicted proteins | sample Lox_Sample_11_FD_206714 | JGI IMG/M metagenome (GOLD analysis project Ga0335069, IMG submission 206714) | Soil microbial communities from Loxahatchee National Wildlife Refuge, Florida, United States - Lox_Sample_1.1 | ecosystem: Environmental > Terrestrial > Soil > Wetlands | place: USA: Florida...
CGTCGACGTCGACCTCGACCGCGTTCTCGAGGAAGCGGTCGACGAGCACGCGCCCGTGCACCGGCACGAGCCGCACCTCCTCGTCGGTGTAGCAGATGCGCATCGAGCGCCCGCCGAGGACGTACGACGGCCGGATCAGCACCGGGTAGCCGATCTCGTTCGCGACCGCGACCGCCTCGTCGACCGACGTCGCCATCGCCCACGCCGGCGGGCGGAGGTCGTGCGCGCGCAGGAGGCCGGCGAACCGCTCGCGGTCCTCCGCGAGGTCGACCGCGTCGACGGGCGTGCCGATGATCGTGTACCCGGCCTGCGCGATCTCGTGCGCGAGCTTCAGCGGCGTCTGGCCGCCGAACTGGATCACGACGCCTTCCGGGCGCTCGCGGTCGCAGACGGCGAGCACCGACTCGAGGTCGAGCGGCTCGAAGTAGAGGCGGTCCGACGTGTCGTAGTCGGTGGAGACCGTCTCCGGGTTGCAGTTGACCATCACGGCCTCGTAGCCGAGCTCGCGGAACGTCGCCACCGCGTGGACGCAGCAGTAGTCGAACTCGATCCCCTGGCCGATCCGGTTCGGGCCGGAGCCGAGGATGACGACGCGCGGCTTGTGGCCGGTCGGTGCGGCTTCCTCGGCCTCTCCCCAGGTCGAGTAGTAGTAGTTCGAGGCGGCCTCGACCTCGCCGGCGCAGGAGTCGACGCGGCGGTAGACCGGGCGGACGCCGCAGTCGCGCCGCCGCGCGCGCACCGCGTCCTCGGTCGCGCCCGACGCGGCGGCGATGTCGGCGTCGCCGAGCCCGAGCCGCTTCAGCCGGAGCCAGTCGCCGGCGACGAGCTCGTCGATCGGCCGCGACGCCTCGCGGAGCCCGTCCGCGATCCGCGCGAACTCGGCGTGGAAGAACGGGTGCACCTCCTCCGGGACCTCCGCGAGCGTCTGCCACGGCGTCGCCGCGCCGCGGTCGAGCTCGCGCGAGCGCATCGCCTTCAGGAACGCCTCGGCGAACGTCCGCCCGATCCCCATCGTCTCGCCGACCGACTTCATCTGCGTGCCGAGCGTCCGGTCGGCGCCGGGGAACTTCTCGAACGCGAAGCGCGGGAACTTCACGACGACGTAGTCGAGCGTCGGCTCGAAGCTCGCGGGCGTCGTGCCGGTGAGGTCGTTCGGGATCTCGTCGAGCGTGTAGCCGACGGCGAGCTTCGCCGCGACCTTCGCGATCGGGTAGCCCGTCGCCTTCGACGCGAGCGCGGACGACCGCGACACGCGCGGGTTCATCTCGATCACGCGCACCTCGCCGGTCTCCCGCGAGCGCGCGAACTGGATGTTCGAGCCGCCGGTGTCGACGCCGACCGCGCGCACGATCGCCGCCGCCGCGTCGCGCAGCTCCTGGAACGCCTCGTCCGGCAGCGTCATCTGCGGCGCGACCGTCACCGAGTCGCCGGTGTGCACGCCCATCGGGTCGAGGTTCTCGATCGAGCAGACGATCACGACGTTGTCGACGCGGTCGCGCACGACCTCGAGCTCGAACTCGTCCCACCCGCGCACCGACTCCTCGACGAGCACCTGCGAGATCGGGCTCTCGTGCAGGCCGATCTCGACCTGGCGGCGCAGCTCCTCGCGCGTCGACGCGAAGCCGCCGCCGTGGCCGCCGAGCGTGAACGCGGGGCGCACGACCGCGGGCAGCGCGACCGCGTCGACGTCCTCGAGGTCGGTGAGGATGCGCGACGTCGGCGTGCTGAGTCCGCACGACTCGACGGCGTCCTTGAAGAGCTGGCGGTCCTCGGCGCGCTGGATCACGTCGAGTCGCGCGCCGATCAGCTCGATCCCGAGCTCGTCGAGCACGCCCGCCTCCGCGAGCTCGCGCGCGAGGTTCAGCGCGGTCTGCCCGCCCATCGTCGGCAGCAGCGCGTCGGGGCGCTCGCGGCGAAGGACGTCGGCGACGCCGGCGAGGTCGAGCGGCTCGAGGTACGTCCGGTCGGCGAAGCCGGGGTCGGTCATGATCGTCGCCGGGTTCGAGTTGACGACGATCGTGCGGAACCCGTCCTCGCGGAGGATCTTCAGCGCCTGGCAGCCGGCGTAGTCGAACTCCGCCGCCTGGCCGATCACGATCGGGCCGGAGCCGACGAGGCAGATCGTCTCGATGTCGCTACGCCGCGGCATTCGCCACCTCCTCGACCCACGTCTCGAGCAGCGGCCACGCGTCGTGCGGGCCGGGGCCGGCCTCGGGGTGGAACTGGAGCGAGCGTGCGCGGAGCTCCGGCAGCTCGAGCCCCTCGACCGTCCCGTCGTAGAGCGAGACGTGCGTCGCGTCGCGCTCGTCGCGCGCGCGAACCGCGAAGCCGTGGTTCTGGCTCGTGACGAGCACGCGGCCGGTCGCGCGCTCGAGCACCGGGTGATTCGCGCCGCGGTGGCCGAACGGGAGCTTGAACGTCTCGTGCCCGCTCGCGACGCCGAGCAGCTGGTGGCCGAGGCAGATCCCGAGCACCTTCGTCCGCCCGAGCAGCTGCGCGACGGTCGCCGCCTCGTCGGCGAGCGGCTCCGGGTCGCCCGGGCCCGGCGAGAGGAGCACGCCGTCGTACTCCGCGACCGTGTCGGCGTCGACGTCGTACGGGAAGACGGTCACCGCCGCGCCCGCCGCGACGAGCCGGCGGAGGACGCTGTTCTTCACGCCGTAGTCGACGACCGCGACGCGCGCACGCCCGTCGCGTGCGACGACGCGCGGCGCCGGGGTCGAGACCTCGCGCGCGAGCGCGCGACCGGCCATCGGCTCGATCGCGCGCGCCGCCGCGACAGCTTCGTCCGCCGTGACGTCGCCCGCCGCCGCGACCGCGCGCATCGCGCCGCGCTCGCGGAGCGCGAGGACGAGCGAACGCGTGTCGATCCCGGACAGCGCGACGACGCCGCGGTCGCGGAGCCAGTCCGTCCACGCGGGTCCGCGCGCCTCGCGCATCAGCACCGCCTTCGCGTGCACGCGATCGGACTCCGATCGTGCCTCGTCGACGCCGTAGTTCCCGACCATCGGCGCCGTGAAGCAGACGATCTGCTCCGCGAAGCTCGGGTCGGTCACGGCCTCCTGGTAGCCGGCCATGCCGGTCGTGAAGACGGCCTCGCCCGCGGCGAGACCGTCGGCGCCGACCGACTCGCCGCGGAAGACCGTGCCGTCCTCGAGCGCGAAGAGCCCCGTCACCCTTCGTGCACCACCGCGCCGCCGGCGACGGTCAGCGCGACCTTCCCCGTCAGCGACTCGCCGAGCAGCCACGAGTTCTGCGACCGCGAGCGGAACCCGCCCTCCTCGACACGCCACTCGCGCTCGAGGTCGAGCAGGACGAGGTTCGCCGGCGCGCCGGCCGCGATGCGCGGCGCGTCGAGCCCGAAGATCCGCGCCGGCCCGGCCGACATCCGCTCGAGCAAGGTCGCGAGCGGCAGCGCGCCGGTCGCGACGAGCCGCGTGTAGAGCACCGCGAATGCCGTCTCGAGCCCGGTGACGCCGAACGGCGCCGCCTCGAACGGGACGTCCTTCTCGTACCGCGCGTGCGGCGCGTGGTCGGTCGCGATCGCCTCGATCGTCCCGTCGCGGAGCGCGTCGAGGAGCGCCGTGCGGTCGCGCTCCGCGCGGAGCGGCGGGTTCATCTTCACGTTCGGGTCGAGCGAACGGACCGCGTCGTCGGTGAGGCAGAGATGGTGCGGCGTCACCTCGCCGCTCGCACGGACGCCCGCGCCGCGCGCACGCCGGAGCGCGGCGACGGACTCTGCGGCGGAGAGGTGCAGCAGGTGGATCGGCTGCTCCTCGTACGCCGCGAGCGAGAGGTCCCGCTCGACCATCAGCGACTCGGCGACGGACGGGTACCCGGCGAAGCCGAACTCGGCCGCGACGCGGCCCTCGTGCACGTGGCCGCCCTTCGACAGCGTCCGCTCCTCGCAGTGCAGCGCGAGCGGCCGCCCGGTCGTCGACGCGTACTGCAGCGCGCGCCGCATCATCCCGGCCGAGACGACCGGCACGCCGTCGTCGGAGAACGCGACCGCACCGGCGTCCGCGAGCTCCCCCATCTCCGTCAGCTCGTCGCCGCCCTGGCCGCGCGTGATCGCGGCGAGGAAGCCGACGTGCACCTCCGCCTCGCGCTTCGCCGTGTCGGCGAGCGAGCCGAGCGTCGCGGCAGAGTCGACGATCGGATCCGTGTTCGGCATCGCGAGGATCGCGCAGTAGCCGCCGGCGGCGGCCGCCGCGGTCCCGCTCGCGAGCGTCTCCTCGTCCTCGCGGCCCGGCGTCCTGAGATGGACGTGCGGGTCGACGAACGCGGGCGCGAGCACGAGCCCGGCGCCGTCGACGACGCGGTGGCCGTTCGCGTCGACGGTCTCCGCGACCGCCGCGATCGTGCCCTTGTCGACGCGGACGTCGAGCACCGCGTCGATCCCCTGCGCCGGGTCGACGACGCGCGCGCCGCGCACGACGAGGTCGTCGCCGGGGCGTTCCTTGATCCACAGCATCACGCCACCTCCGCCGCCGCGAGGGCCTGGACTCCCACCGGCCCGCCGGTCAGCACGTCGTAGAGGACCGCCATCCGGACGACGAGCCCGGAGCGCACCTGCGTCTCGATGAGCGCGTCGGCCGAGTCGGCGACGAGCGGGTCGATCTCGACGCCGCGGTTCATCGGGCCCGGGTGCATCACCTTCTGGCCGGGGCGCAGCCGCTCCGGCGTCACGCCCCAGCGCGCGGTGTACTCGCGGAGGCTCGGCACGTAGTTGGCGCCCGCCTGCATCCGCTCCTGCTGCATGCGGAGGACGTAGACGACGTCCGCGTCGCGGATCACGCCGATGTCCGTCGTCGTCTCCGCCGGCATCTCGCGCGGCAGCAGCGCGGGCGGGCCGACGAGCGTGCAGCGGATCCCGACGAGGTCGAACGCCTGCACGAGCGACCGCGCGACGCGGCTGTGCAGCACGTCGCCGACGATCGCGACGTGGAGTCCGTCGAGGCGCCCGAGGTCCTGCTGGATCGTGTAGAGGTCGAGCAGCGCCTGCGTCGGGTGCTGGTTCTTCCCGTCGCCCGCGTTGACGATGTGCGCCTCGGTGACGCGCGCGACGAGCTGCGGCGCGCCGATCTCCGGGTGCCGGATCACGATCACGTCGGGGTCGTACGCGCCGAGCGTCAGCGCCGTGTCCTTCAGCGACTCGCCCTTGTCCACCGACGAGCCGGACGACTTGATGTTCATCGTGTCCGCCGAGAGCCGCTTCGCCGCGAGCTCGAAGCTCGACGACGTGCGCGTCGACGACTCGTAGAAGAGGTTGACGACGAGGTGGCCCTTCAGCGTCGGCAGCTTCTTCACCTGCCGGTCGAGCGTCGACTCGAACGTCCGCGCGGTGCCGAGCAGCCGCTCGACGTCGTCGCGCGTGAGGTCGGCGATCGAGATCAGGTGGCGACGCGGCGGCTCCGGCGGCCGCAGGTCGTCGTTCACGAGACGGATGGAATTCATCGGGACCCCTCCTCCGGGTTCGGCACGAGCAGGATCTGGTCGATCTCGTCGACCTCGACGAGCTGGACCTGGATCCGCTCGCCCCGCGCGGTCGGCAGGTTCTTGCCGACGTAGTCGGGCCGGATCGGCAGCTCGCGGTGGCCGCGGTCGACGAGGACCGCGAGCTGGACGCGCGCCGGGCGGCCGTACGCGAACACCGCCTCGATCGCGGCGCGGATCGTCCGGCCGGTGTAGAGCACGTCGTCGACGAGCACGACCGTCCGCCCCTCGAGCGGGAAGTCGAGCTGCGTCGCGCGGACGACCGGCTGCGGCGCGAGCGGCGCCTCGCCGCCGCGCACGCTCACGTCGTCGCGGTAGAAGGTGATGTCGACCGCGCCGAGCGCGGGCGCGGCGCCGGCGCGCTCCTCGATCAGGCGCGCGAGACGGTGTGCGATCGGGACGCCGCGCGTCTGGATGCCGACGAGCGCGACGTCGTCGAGGTCGGGGTTGCCCTCGATGATCTCGTGCGCGATGCGCGACAGCGTCCGCGAGAGTGCGTCGGCGTCGAGGACGATCTTCCCGGACGCCTCCACCGTGCTCACGGCGCGGCAGGCGTCGACAGGGCTGGGACGTGCGTGGTCATGCGGCTCCTTTCCGGCCTCACTGGACCGGGTTAAAGGACTCGTGTCGCCGGGCAGCGTACCGGCTCGCCCGGACGGCGGCGTTCCCTTGCAGTTTGTGTAAGGTCGCCCTTACATGTTCTCGCGCTGCCCGACGACCGAGGAGCTCGCCCGCCGCCGGATGCTGCTGCGCCGCGCGGCGTGGAGCCTCGTCGCCGTCGCCGCGATCGGCGCGCTCGCGTGGAAGGCGGCCGTCTCGCCGGACGGCGTGCCGGACCCGACCGCGCCGGGAACGCACCTGAGCCACGGCGCCGTCGTCGTCGACAGCGCGCTCCTCGTCTTCCGCGAGGGCCTCGAGGCGGTGCTCGTCCTCGCGGCGTTCACGGCGAGCTTCGTCGGGACGAACCGCGCGTTCCGGAAGCCGGTCGCGGCGGGCGCCGGCGTCGCGCTCGGGCTCTCCGTCCTCACGTGGTTCGTCGCGATCTGGGTCATCGGCGCGCTCGGCGGGCCGGGCCTCGACGTCCAGGCGGCGACCGGGCTGCTCGCGGTCGCGGTGCTGCTCGTCGTCATGAACTGGTTCTTCCACAAGATCTACTGGACGGGCTGGATCTCGGCGCACAACCGGACGCGCCGGAAGCTCACGGGCGGCGAGACCGCGGGCCGCGGCGCGCTGCTCGGGCTCGCGATCCTCGGCTTCACCGCCGTCTACCGCGAGGGCTTCGAGGTCGTGCTCTTCCTCCAGAACCTCCGCATCACCGCCGGCGGGCGGACCGTGCTCGAGGGCGTCGCGCTCGGCTTCGCGCTGACGGTGCTCGTCGGGATCGCGACCTTCGCGCTCCAGCGGCGGCTGCCCTACCGGAGGATGCTCGTCGCGACCGGCGTGCTCCTCGGGTTCGTGCTGCTCGTGATGGTCGGCGAGTCGGTCCAGGAGCTCCAGCTCGCGGGCTGGCTCCCGGCCCACGACCTCGGCGTGGCGTTCCCCGGCTGGACCGGCCTCTGGCTCGCCGTGTTCCCGACCGTCGAGGGCCTCGCCGCGCAGGCGCTCGCCGCGGCGGTCGTGATCGGGTCGTACGTCGTGGCCGAGCAGCGCGTGCGCCGCCCGCGCCGCGCCGCGGCGACGGCGTAGCGCCGGAGCCCCGGCGCGCGCTACCGTGTCGCGCCGTGGACGAGGGCCTCCTCACCCGCTACGCCGACCTCATCGTCTCCGTCGGCGCGAACGTGCAGCCGGACCAGGTGCTCTCGGTCGAGGCGCTCCCCGAGGCGCAGCCGCTCGTCGCCGAGATCGCGCGCGCGGCGTACGACCGCGGCGCGCGCTTCGTCGACGTTCTGTACATCGATCCGCAGGTGAAGAGGATCCGCAACGAGCGGGCGCGGGAGGAGACGCTCGGCTGGGTGCCGCCGTGGCTCGGCCGCCGCATCCTCGAGCTCGGCGACCTGGACGCGGCGCGCATCGTCCTCGTGCCGCTCGTGCCGCCCGGTCTCCTGGACGGCGTCGACCCGGCGCGCGCGGGGCTCGACCGGCTGCCGACGCTGAAGGAGACGTTCAAGGTGATCGACGACCGCTCCGTCGCGTGGACGCTCTCGCCGTACCCGAACGCGGCCTGGGCGACGACGGTCTACCCGGAGCTCTCCCCCGCCGACGCGGTCGAGCGGCTCTGGGCCGACGTCGTGCACGTGTGCCGGCTCGACGAGCCGGACCCCGCTGCGGCGTGGACGGCGCGGATCGACGAGATCTGGCAGGTCGCGAGCCGGCTCGACGCGCTCGACCTCGACGCGCTCCACTTCGAAGGCCCCGGGACCGACCTGACGGTCGGCCTGCTCCCGAGCTCGCGCTTCGCGAAGGAGGGCGGCGCCTCGCACACGCGGCGCGGCGTCCGCCACGTCCCGAACCTCCCGACCGAGGAGGTCTACACGACGCCGGACCCGGAGCGGGTCGACGGCGTCGTCTCCGCGACGAAGCCGCTCGACGTCCAGGGCTCGCTCGTCACCGGTCTCCGCATCCGCTTCGAGGGCGGCCGCGCCGTGGAGATCGACGCGGACGCGAACGCGGACACGCTGCGGCAGCGCTGCGCCGCCGACGACGGCGCGTCGAGGCTCGGCGAGGTCGCGCTCGTCGACCGCGACAGCCGGATCGGGAAGCTCGGCCGCACGTTCTTCATGACGCTGCTCGACGAGAACGCCGCGAGCCACCTCGCGCTCGGCGACGCGTACGCGAGCCCGATCGCGGATCCCGCCGACGTCGCGCGGATCAACGCGAGCGCGATCCACATCGACTTCATGATCGGCTCCGACGACGTCGACGTGACCGGCATCACGAAGCGCGGCGACGCGGTGCCGGTGCTGCGCGGCGGCGCCTGGGCGATCTAGCGCGCGTCAGGCGCTCGGCGCGATCGCGCCGAACAGCCCGTGGACCCCGAGCTCGCTCGCGCCGCGCCACGCGTGCGGGCCGGACATGAAGTAGAGACGGTCACGGGGGCCCGCGGCGGAGCCGTTCCCGAACGCGAGCCCCCAGATCCCGTTTACGACGAGCGGCCGGCCGGAACGGTCGGGGAGGGTGCCGGCGAACCGCCAGCCGCTCGACGACTTGCGATATGCGAGAACGTGGCCGTCGCCGAAGTTGGCGACGAGAAGATCTCCGCCGAAGCGCGGGAACGTCCGCGGCGCGAGCGCGAGCCCCCAGGGCTCCTGCAGCTCCTTCATCGCACCGACGCGCGCGACGAGCTTCCCGTCGGGCGCGAACTCGTCGACGTAGCCGCCGGTCGGCGCGTCGTTCCCGTTCACCGGCGCGCGGTACACGTACGTGACGAAGAGGTGGCCGCGGAACGCCTGGATGTTGTCGGGTGCGTACCACGGCGATACCGCGGGATCCTCGAACGCGCCGGCCCGGAGCTTCAGCTCGCGCCAGCGCGAGTCGAAGACGTCGACCTTGCCGTTGTGGAAGTCCGTCGCGTAGAGGCGGCCGCCGAGCATCGCGACGCCGCGGAAGATCGCTCCGTCGATCGCGCGGTCGACCGCGACGACCGCCGTCGTCGACCAGCCGGTCGGGACGGTCGGCGTCCAGGCGCGGATCCGGCCGTCCTCGCACGCGTAGACGAACCGCGCGGGGTCGGAGTGGCCGCCGCCGGAGATGCGGAAGCCGGTGCTGCGGTTGAAGACGATCCCGGTCGGGCCGCCGGCGACCTTCACCGTCAGCCGCTCCTTCTCGCCGGCGCCGGAGTAGAGCGTGCTCCGGTCCGACGCCTCGTTCGTCGTCCACCACGGGCCGGTGACGTCGGCGGCGAGGCCCCAGCCGTTGACGAGCGCGCGGTCGCGGTACTGCGCGGCGACGCCGCCGTCCGAGACGAGCGGCTCGATCGAGAACCCGGCCATCCCGCTCGCGCGACCGCCGCCCGCCGCGAGCACCGCGGCTGCAGCGGCCGCGGCCGCGAGGACGGTCAGGGATCGGCTCACCGCGGAGGCGCCGTCGACTCGCGGACGACGAGGCCCGTCGACAGCTCGAGGCGGAGCGCCTCGATCCGCTGGCCGTCGAGGAGCCGCAGCAGGAGACTCACGCCCATCCGCCCCATCTCTGCGAGCGGCTGCCGCACCGACGTGAGCGTCGGGATCACGATCTCCGCCTGCGCCGTGTCGTCGAAGCCGACGACGGAGATGTCCTCCGGCACGGAGATGCCGCGGCGGCGCGCGGCGTGCAGCACGCCGATCGCGACGTTGTCGTTGAACGCGAAGATCGCGGTCGGCGGCTCCGGCAGCGCGAGCAGCTGCTCGGCGGCCTCGATCCCGCGCGGCGTCCGCCAGTCGGAGTACACGATCAGCTCGGGCTCGGGGAGGATCCCGGCGCCGGCGAGCGCCGCACGGAACCCGTGCAGCCGCTCCTCCGTCGCGTACCAGCCGGGGCTGCCGGCGATCGCGCCGATGCGGCGGTGGCCGAGCTCGAGCAGATGCTCCGTCGCCTGCTTCGCGCCGGCCGCGTGCATCGCCGAGACGCACGGGATGCCCTCGGGCGGCGGGTCGCGCGGGTCGACGACGACGAACGGGTAGCCCTGCCGTCGCAGCGCGAGCAGCTCGTCCTCGCGCTCCTCCGGGAGGACGAGGATCGCGCCGTCGGTCGAGCCGCCGCGCATCAGCCGCTCGACGAGCGAGACCTCGCGGTCGTGCTCGTGCAGCGTCGGGCAGATCACGATGCGCATGTCCGCCTCGTAGAGCGCCTCGGACGCGCCGAAGAGCATCGGCCCGAAGTACGCGTCGTTCACGAGCGGGAGCGTCAGCCCGATCGAGCCGCTGCGCTCGGGCGAGCGCCGCGGGCTCGGCGGCTGCTGCGGCTGCGCCTGACGCGCCGCGCGCTTGAAGCCCTGCTCGCGCACGACCTGGAGGACGTTCTCCCGCGTGTCGGGCGCGACGTCCGGCCGGTCGTTGAGGACGCGCGACACCGTCGCGATCGAGACGCCGGCGAGGTCGGCGATGTCCCGGATCGTCGCCCGGCCGCGAAACCGCGGCTCGCTAACACCGGCCCGGGTCAGGTCGTCTTCACCGTTGACGTCGTCATCGTGTTCCGGAACGCGTTTCGCCATCTGTTACGGGAACATACCCTCGTCTCCTGCAAGCCTGCAAGCGGAATTACCGGAAACCCGTTGACTTTCAACGGCAAACCTGTTTACGGTTCCCGGGAATTACCGGCAATGCAACCGTGGAGCTGTACGCCCTCGTCGCCCCGCACGGGGTGAGAAAGGAAGTGAGATGTCACGGCAACCCCGCTCGGCTCGCCGGCTCGGCCTCGCCGCCGGAAGCCTCGCAGCCGTCATCGCGGTCGTCGCGCTCGCAGTGACCGCCGCGGCGCCTGCAGCGCCGCGGATCGTCGGCAGCGCGAACGCGCACCAGTGCCTCGTCATGGAGGGCTCGGGTGATGCGTCGTTCACGAAGAACTTCAACCCGTACACGGGGACAGGGCTCCCGAGCGGCCAGTTCGTCAAGGGCGCGATCTACGAGCCCCTGATGGTCTCGCCGCTGGGCGGCAAGCCCACGATCCCGTGGCTCGCGCAGAGCTGGTCGTGGAGCAACGGGAACAAGACGCTGACGCTGAACATCGCGAAGGGCGTCAAGTGGTCCGACGGCAAGCCGATGACGTCGGCCGACGTCGTCTACAGCATCGTCGACGGCAAGCAGAGCGCGACGATGGACCTGAGCGGGTACGCGCGCCCGGGGACGAACATCGCGTCGGTGAAGGCCGTCGGCCCGTACAAGGTCGTGATCGGCCTGCACACGGCGGACTCGCAGTTCATCATCTCGACGCTGAACGGCGTCATCGTCGTGCCGAAGCACATCTGGCAGAACGTCGCCGATCCGGCCACCTTCACCAACCCGAACCCGGTCGGCACCGGCCCGTTCACGAAGATCACGCGCTTCACGAGCCAGGACTACGTGCTCGCGAAGAACCCGAGCTACTGGCAGGCCGGGAAGCCGCTGATCCCGTGCCTCGAGTACGTGCAGGCGGCGTCGAACGACGCAGCCCTCGCGAACATCCAGAGCGGCCAGGTCGACTGGACGCACAACTTCGTCCCGAACGTCGCCACGGCGTACGTCGCGAAGGACCCGAAGCACTTCCACGCGTTCTACGCGACGACGGCGTACCCGGTGTCGCTCGTCTTCGACGACACGCAGTACCCGTACAGCATCCCGGCGTTCCGCAAGGCGCTGAGCCTCGCGATCGACCGGCAGTCCGTGTCGAAGCTCGGTGAGTACGGCTACGCGCCGGCGACCGACGCGATCGGCCTCACCGGCCTCTTCCCGAGCTGGGTCGCGGACAAGTCGGTGAAGGCCCAGGCGAAGGCGATGTCGGCGTACGACCCGGCGAAGGCGAAGTCGACGCTGACCGCGGCCGGCTTCACCTACAAGGGCAACACGCTCCTCGACCCGAAGGGCAACCCGGTCAAGCTCGACATCCACGTCATCTCGGGCTGGTCGGACTGGGTCGCCTCGAACCAGATCATCACGAAGAACCTCCAGGCGATCGGGATCGACTCGAACGTCGCGCTCGAGCCCGACTGGAACTCGTGGTGGCCGAACGCGTCGTCGACGAAGTTCCCGACGCTCCTCTGGCAGGGCGCGTCGTCGGCCTCGCCGTACGGCTACTTCAACGCGAACCTGTCGCAGAACGCGTACATCCCGTCCGGTCAGGACGCCTCGTCGACCGGCAA
>Ga0335069_10011930_pt1 | contig 12247 bp, 8 predicted proteins | sample Lox_Sample_11_FD_206714 | JGI IMG/M metagenome (GOLD analysis project Ga0335069, IMG submission 206714) | Soil microbial communities from Loxahatchee National Wildlife Refuge, Florida, United States - Lox_Sample_1.1 | ecosystem: Environmental > Terrestrial > Soil > Wetlands | place: USA: Florida...
ACCGAACCCCTGCCCACCGACCCGAGTGAGCAAGAGCAATGCCTTCATTGGCGGCGACTGCTACTCAAGCGGTCGCCCGGTCATTTCGCTTGGTATGAGGCCAGTAATGTGCCACCGCAGGTGCCATGGGTGCGCCAACCCGCCGTTGCTACGGCAGTCCGTTGCCTCGGCCGGTAGCGCGGGGCCGGTGAACAGCAACACCGCCTCCCGTGTCGGAACAGGCTGCTCAACGGGGTTTGGGCACTGCGCGCCCGGCTCAACGGAAGCAGCGGCCCACGATCTCCTCGGCGGCACTCAGCGTCAACCCCGGTGGCAAGCCAAGGTAGACGGAGACGAAAGCACCGTGGCGGGTGGTCTGCGCGTCGAGCGCGAAGATGTTGGCGCCGAGATGGCGGAACACATGGTAGGCCAGCGCATAGACCAGACCGCTGGCGTCGAGCGCCGTCTCGTGCCGCAGCAGGTACAGCCCGGGGCGGCGTTCCTGTAGGACGGTGCGCCCCTGTTCAGAACTGGGCAGTCCGGCGGTGTCCGCATCGTCGATGTGCCGACGTTCGCGGATCGCGCCCTCGATCACCCGCGCCAGCTCATTGCCCCCGAGTTGGGTTGACGGGGGGAGGTGAAAGAAATCGAGCGCCAGGCCGTAGTGCATCGCGGAGAACAAGTGCGCCTGCTGCAGGTTCACGCCGCGCTGCCAGAGTTCGCCGGTAATGCACGCCGCCAGCCCGCGGAAGTCGCGCGCCGCGACGCCGAGGATCCGCGACGTGCCGTTGCGCAGCAGCCGCACCTTGGGCGGTGCCGCCTCCCCTTCCTCCGCCAGGCGCAGGAGATCCGTGCCGAACGTCACGGCATACGGCCGGTAGACGCCGCCGAAGAAGTCGGGGCCGAGATCTTCGAGGATGGCCAGCTCAACCGCGGAGAAGCCTGCATTACGCAGGTGCTGCTTCGGATCGATGCCCGGCCGGATCCAGCGCATCGTCTTCACGTACAGCTCGTCGATCCGAAACCAGCGCGCCGGCTCCTGCTCGCGCGTCTCCCAGTCGGCGCGGTCGACACAGGTGAAGACGAACAAACTGCGCAGCGCCTGCTCGCCGCCGCAGAGGTCCGCGAACTCCTGCACTTGCCGATCGTCGTTCAAGCCGAGCTCGGCGCGTTCCTTGAACGCACGCCGGTACTTCACCAGTAACCCGGTCAGCCGCAAGGTCTCCTCGGAGAACTCGCAGCGTGCGCAATAGGTCTCGTAGTACGACGCCAGCGGAATGTCGGAGAACCCGGACGCGAGGCGCTCGTGCAAGGGCAGCGCCGCATCCGAGCGCTGCCGGACGTCTTCCTCCGTCAGCGGCAGCCGCTTCGTCGTCAACGCCAGCTTCACCGCGGCAAGCTCGTCGGGCCCGAGCAGCGCCGCCTCGATGCGGGGGTCTACGGCGTCACCTGGATCCGCTGTCCGCCGTGTGCCAACCGCCAGACGCAGCGCGTCCCTGCCTGCCTGGACGAGCCCTTCGAGGGTTTCGAGCTTCTTACGCACGCTGACGCCGCGGAGGTATCTCCGCTCGCGCATCACACGGGCATCGATCGACGTCTCGAAGCGCGCATAGCCCGGAAACAACCGCTCCAACGCGCCGTCGAATTGCGCGAGGAACTCGAACGACTTGGCAAGACTGCCGCGCGGTTCGTAGAACAACGCTGACAGCTCCGGCACCGGCGTAAGCCAGTCACCCGCGTCGCGGAAGGTGGCCTCCAGCTCGGCGGGGTCGATCGGCACGTCGTAGTGCTGTGCCGCCAGCAGCAAGCTCAACGCCGCGCGACTTTTCGCTACCGGTGTGGTGCAGCTGTCCGATGTCCTATGGGCCAATCCCGCCAGGCGGTAGATCCAGGGGCTGTCAGGCCCAACCGGTCGCCCCGGCGTCAGCTCGCGTGCGAGCACCGATGTCGTGAATCGTGCGACGCGCCGGCGGGCCGACAGCAATCGCTCGCGCACCTCGTTGGCAAACTCGAAACGCGCCGCCTCGTCGGCCTCTGGCCCAAGCCACTCTCCGAACGATGCAAAGTCCTCGAACGCGAGGCGATCTTCCGGGTGATCGCCAGGGGCTGCGGCACGCTCGGCCGGCGGGCGCCGCGCGTGCACGAAGCAGCGCACACGCAGCAAGAAGTAGTAGGCAGCGAGGTCGCGCGCATCCGCAAGCTGCGCATAGACCTCGTGGCTATGCCGAAACTCCCGTCCCGCCAGCATCCAGATGCTCGCCAGGAAGAGCCGCAGCGCATCGTGCTTGATGTCGAACGCGTCCAGCCGTTCCGCGGCACCAGCCTGCTGCTGCCAGCGGAGCAACCAGCTGCTGCGCAAGGAGAGAAAGTGCGCGAAGGGATCGTAGGTGGCACGGATGCGTTCGATGAAGCGCTCCGCCAGGTTGTCGGGATCGTGCACCGGCCGCAGATCGAGGAAGGAGTTCAGCTGCGTGCCGGTGAGCGCGGAGGCGTCGTCGAAATTGAACGGCAGCGGCTCGAAGCGGAAGCCGTAGGTGTCGAAGAAGGCGTCGGTGTGCAGCACCTGACGCTGCAAGTCGCCGAGGAAGACGTTGTCCTCGAGCGCGTCGTCGAACAGCAAGGCGAAATCGAGATCCGAGCGCGGCGTCACCTCGTCGCGCCCGGTTCCGCCGAGCGCCACCACGGCAAACGGCTTCGCATAGCCGTGCCGCTGCTGCTCCGCAGCCGCCCAGTGCCGCACCAGCTCGGTATGAATCGTCGCACGCGCGCCCACGATCTCCCGGCCGTCGTCGAGCCTCGGACGGCAGATCGTTGCGTCGTTCTCGCGAATGAACTGCTCGAAGACCTGCCGCGGCGCCAGCCGCGTCAGTGCGTTTCGCAGGCGGCTGCGCAGCGCCGCGAGTTCGGGAGGATCGGCCACAGAGCGCGGCCGCCGGAATTCAGGGGCGGATGTCACACGGCTCTCCTCACCGGCGCGCTGGCCGGCGGCGCACCCTACTCTTCACCATCACCTGTTGCGGCTTTCGCAGCCCTCATCGCCCATACCGCACGCCACAGATCTCCCAGTTCCAGCAGCAGGCCACGGCCCTCGGAGCTGGGCTCACTGTCGATGGCACCCGCCGCGGGGAGCGGGCTGGCACTCACACTCGGCCCCCACCGCCTTGTCGTCATTCGCCACAGGACAGCCGCAAAGACGTACGTGCCGAACGCCGCCCCCCAGGCAAAGTAATAGATCCGGTCCAGCAGCGCGAGCACGAGGAGAAGATAAGCAAAGTCGCGGCCAGTCAGCCGCTCGATTTTGGCGATCCACTGGCGATCGCCGGTCACCAGCCGCGCCCGCCGCCCCGCGATGGTGACCGAGACGAACCCACCCAATAGAAGAACGAGCAGCCACGCGTAGGCAGCACTTGCACTCGCCCGGTAGCAACCGATCATGACACCGGCGAAGAGCGCGACGTGCACCAGGTTGTCGGTCACCGTGTCGAGCTGGGCGCCGAAACGCGACTCGGCCATCTTGAGCCGCGCCAGTTCGCCGTCGACGCCGTCCAGCGTGGTCGCGACGAGGAACAGCACTGCCGCCAACACGCGCGGCCAATAGCCGGGAGAGGCGAACAGCGCCGCGCTCAACAGTCCAATGGCGGTGCTGAAGAGCGTCACCTGGTTCGGCATAACGGCGGTGTGCGCCAAACGGTAGCTGATGCGCCAGGACAGCCGCCGGTCGAGCCAGCGCGCCATCGGTGCGTCCTTCTCGGCGCTCTCGCGGCGCAGCTCGCGCGCCAGCCGCAGTTCCGCCTCACGCGCGTCCTCCGGACGTTCGTTGAGCACGAAGGGCAGTTGGCCCGTGGGTGCAATGCGTGCTGCGGCGTCGCGGTTGAGGAGCCGTTCCAGTGGCCCGACTGCCACCGCACCGCTGTGCGCTCCGTTCGTACTCTCGACCTCGACGACCTCGCCGGGGCGCAGCGCCTGACTGGCGAGCACACTACGCAGCTGCGCCGCCGCCACCACGAGACTGCCGCGCAGGGCCAGACAACGTGTGCCGTGGGGGAGTTGGTCGAGCACCTCGGCCAGCGAGCCGACGCAGCGGACGTCGGGGTTGTCCGCAAAGGCGCCGAGCGCGGCGCGCACGCCGGCCCCACCATCGGCCGCTTCAATGAAGAACCGCTGCACCCCGGCACGCCGGCAAGCGTGCAGCAGGCGTTCCAGCAGCGGCCGTCCGAAAATCAGGTCGCCAGCGCGTGGCGGGACGTAGATCAGAGCCGTCTCGACCGGGCGAGCTTCATTCAACATGCTTTCTCCAGTATCTCGCTTCTTGTATCCCGCATCTCACGAAGTTCCTGGCGCGACAATAGCTCACGAGCGACGAGCGACGCCGAGGCGCGCCGTCTGCAAAACCCGATGCGGTCGCAGCCACGCGAGCGCCGCCAAACCCTCGAGGACCGTCACGATGTTGTTGAGCCGAAACGCGACGCCGACGCTCAAACCCGCCGAGAGCGGTAATCCGAGCGCGGCAAAGATCAGCAACTTGCCGCCCTCCTGAACGCCGAGAGATCCGGGGATCACGAATGAGACAAAGCTCACCAACACCGCAAACGCCTCGATCGTCAAGCTCGAAAGCCAATCTCGCTCCAGTCCGATCCACCCCATCATGAGCCAGACCTGGACGACACCGACGCCCAGTCCGGCGAGGCCCCACAGGACCGAAGCCACAAAATCCCAGTGGCGTCCGCGGTAGAGTTCCTGCAGGTGTTCATCAACCCGTTCCAGGCCGTGCTCGATCCGCTCCACCCAGTGACCCAGGAAACGCAAACGAGCGGATACTATTCTTGCCGGCCCCGACAAGCCACGAATCTGCAGCACCATGAACGCACCGACGCCCACAGCGGTCAGGGTGAAGCCGATGGCCAGGCTGCGCACCGGTAGATGTTCGAGCTTGAGAGACCAGGACGCCGCGAGCATGCCGAGAATGACAAAGAGCGCGCGGGCCAGCGCCTGGGCGACCTTCGAACTCAGCAGGCTGGCGGCTGTTACGGATGCCCGAAAGTGCTCTTTCAAAAGCAGTATCTTGATCGGCTCTCCGTACACCGGTCCCGCGGGAACGCTCTCGTTCAACGCGCTTCCCGCGAGTTGGACCAGAAGGAGCCTCGTCAAAGACCCGTGGCGAGTCTGCTTTGGAAGCGTACACCACCACGCCCGCGCGTTCATTCCGCTGACCACCGCCTCCAATGCGACGATGACGACGAAGCGCCAGCCGATCGCCTGCAGGTCGAACCAGATCTTGGCAGAGCCGAAGCCGTACAGCAGGTACGCGAGCAGCGCGACTCCCAGGAGCAACATCGAGGCTCGCGCGAGCCTTCCCGCAACCGTCGGCGCGCCTAGGTCTGTCTCCTTCCGATTGATCGTGGTCCTCCGCGGGTTTCGTCAGCTCGCTCTGCTCCGCTGGGTGTCCGGTTGTCCGGCCGGATGCAGATAGGAAGTTCAGTCCCCAAGCGTGGCTTCTAGCCGAGGCGGCAAAGCGGGGCAAGTATGCGGCGGCTGGTCTGCGGCTCGAACCGACACTCTCACCGTCGTCCGCGCTCACTGCGGCGGGAATTGCCGGAGCAGCTTGTGGACCGCGTCGGTGATCCGCTGCCGGCGTTGCTCGGGCGTGGCAGTTGGATCGAAGATGCCGGTGACGACACCGCGCCAAATCGGCTTCGCCGTCTCCGGCTCGAACGCCATGAGGACCAGTGTCCCTTGCTCGAAATCGGCCGTATCGATGTGCTGCCGCGCCACAAACGCACCGCCGCCGGCGTTGGTCGATCTGGTAATGGCGACGACGCTCGTCTCGAAGTTTATTCCACCGTCGTACGCCAGGAGAAAGTCAGCGCTGCCCGCTGATGATTTGGTGAACCCCTTCGCCGCCAGTTCGCGGTCGACGGCGCCGCGGACGGTGGTATCAACGAGTGCGTCGCTGACCCGCGGATCGCCAAGCGAGGGTTGCGGGCCGGGTTTCCAGTCGTAGGTCTTGAGCGCCTGAAAGTTCACTGCCGGATCGAAAGATGACTGTACCGTGTAGCGTGAGCAGCCGACACAGATGACCATCCCGAAGAGCCACACACTCCCGCGTCGACGCATGCATATCCTCCTCTTGCCGGCCGTCATCCGCCTTCGGATGGTTTGTCACCGCAAGGCGAAGAGGCCGACCAACGCCCCGCCAAGCACCAGAAGAGCCGGATTGGTCCGGCTGCCGAGCAAGACCGCGAATACTGCCCCACCAGTGGTCTGTGATCGCCGCGTTCACGCCACAGTGCCGCATTCGTCTTGGCGATCACCCCTTTGCCGAAATTCAGTCTGCCGAGATCGACGAGCACCTCCTCTACGATCGTTTGGTTCACGAAAGCAATCTTTTGGGTGCCAGGTTTGCCCAGGGAGGCCAAGCAGGGAAACAGACGCGCTAGGGTCGCGAGAGACGTGCGGTCCACCTCTTCCGCCTGGCTCAGGCCAAACTCCACGTTGTGAGAATACAACAGACGGAAGCCGCCGAGCTTGTCCTTCAGCGGTAACGCCTCCGCCTTGAACTTGATCCGGTACACACCCGGGATGTTCGGGCGGACGTCCAAATCCGCCGCCCTCTGCATGTCCGGGTGCCGGAACTTGAACACGACTTCCGGATCGCCCACCGGGAACCCGTCTTCATACTGAATGCGGCGCCGCAAGATGAAGGCATGGTTGTAAAGCCTGAAGTCCGGTGTGTCCAGAAAGACCACCTCTCTGATCTGCGGCCTCTGGCCAGCCAGGTGCCGCGTGGACAACCCAACATCAGTGAGGTCCGCCACTCGCCGCACCAGCTTGGCAAAATCGAGGTAGCTCTTGATCGAGGTGAAGCGGTCGGGCTTCAGGATGATCTTGCATTCGAGATAGTGCACTACATCAAGTGGATGACCGTCGCTATATGTCCCCGGCTTGAGCTCAGGAACCGGCTCCGACGGCGAATCCCTCTTGGACATCGTTGCCCCCCTTTTTGGACTCTGGTTCTCAACGGGTTGCAGGCCAGGATTCAAGCGATCACCAGGCGTTCGGGCAGGGGAATCGCTCGTTTCATGGGAGGAGGTCCGTGGCCGAACGCGTCGATCGTTACCGGGCGAGCAGCGCCAGCAAGTCGTAGTCGACCAGGTCGCCGATGCGCTCGACCGTCACATCCGCCGCTGGATAGGAGGCGACGACCTTCGGATCGCGGGCATACATCCCTTGCCGAGGCAACACGGTGGTCACGCGGTCACCCCAGGCAGTCTTGACCGCAGCGAGAATACGCAGCTTGTCGTCAACCAGGACGTAGTGGTCGGCGGGGTAGCGCCGCTCGACGTCGGCGAGTGCGTCCTCTTTGTGGATGTAGATGAGCACATGCCCCTCCACCGCCGCGAAGATGCCGGAGCGTTCGACCTTGCGCGGCTGGAAGACCACATCGCCGTCCGACAGGATGACCGTCCGCCCCCAGGAGTTGAAGCGCTCCAGCACATCGAGCGCTCCGGGGTACAAGCGATTGGCGAACGGGTAGTCGACCAGGTAGGACGACATGGACAGCAGGTGTATGTCTTGTGGGTGTTCGACGCGATAGCGCTGCAGGGCGCCGAGGTAGTCGCGGTAGCCCAGCTCGTTGAACAGGTCATCGAGAATCGCCCAGTACCGGTCGCGGCAGGCAGGTCCGAATTCACGTTCGAGATGGCGCCTGAGATCGTTCTGGATCCGATCGTTGTCGAGCAACGTATCATCCACATCGACCAGAAAGACGAGCGGATCAGGTTGCGGCTTGGTCATGCTTCCAGAGCGTTACTGACGATCCGCTGTGCTTCGGCGACGATCGCTTGCAGATGTTTCTCGTTTCTGAAGCTCTCGGCGTAGACCTTGTAGATGTTCTCTGTACCCGAGGGACGCGCTGCAAACCAGCCGCTGGCTGCCACGACTTTGAGGCCGCCGATCGGCGCATTGTTGCCTGGGGCGTGGGTCAGTTTGGCGGTGATTGGCTCACCGGCAAGCTGCGATGCCGTGACGGCCGTGGGCGACAATTTTCCGAGGCGCGCCTTCTCCTCGGGCGTCGCCGGCGCGTCGATGCGCGTGTAGTAGGGGGTGCCGAACTCGTCTGTCAGTTCCCGATAGTGCTCGCCCGGGTCCTTAGCCGTCCGCGCCGTGATCTCGGCCGCCAACAGGTCCATGATCAAGCCGTCCTTGTCCGTCGTCCACACGGTACCGTCGTGCCGCAGGAAGCTCGCCCCTGCGCTTTCCTCGCCGCCGAAGCAGTGTGAGCCGTCGAACAGGCACGGCGTGAACCACTTGAAGCCGACCGGCACCTCACACAGCCGGCGGCCGAGCTTCTCCACGACCCGATCGATCATGCAACTGCTCACCAGGGTCTTGCCGACCGCGGAGTGCGCCGGCCACTGGGGGCGATGCGTGAGCAGGTAGCGGATGGCCACCGCCAGGTAGTGATTGGGATTCATCAGCCCCACCAACGGCGTGACGATCCCGTGTCGATCGCAGTCCGCGTCGTTGCCGAACGCCACACGGTATCGATCTTTGAGGCCGATGAGGCGGGCCATGGCGTAGGGACTGGAGCAGTCCATGCGGATCTTGCCGTCGTGATCCACTGTCATGAACGAGAAGGTGGGGTCGATCGTTGGGTTCACGATGGCTATGTCGAGTTGGTAGACCGAGTTGATGGGTTCCCAGTAGGGCTGCGCTGCGCCACCCAGCGGATCCACGCCTAGCTTGAGGCCGGCGCGACGAATGGCGTCCATGTCGACAACGTTCCGCAGGTCGCGCACGTAGGGCAGGATGAAGTCCTGCTGGTGCGTGCTCGCGGCTGTGATGGCCACAGCATAGGGTACGCGCTGTACGCCGGCGTTGCCGGCACGCAGCAACTCGTTGGCGCGGGCCTCGATCCAGCGCGTCACGTCGGTGTCTGCCGGGCCGCCGTTGGTCGGGTTGTACTTGAAGCCGCCGTCCTCCGGTGGGTTGTGTGAGGGCGTGACGACGACGCCGTCGGCGAGGTGCTCGGTGCGGCCGCGGTTGTAGACGAGGATGGCCCGCGAGATGACCGGTGTTGGCGTCACGCCGTCGTCTGACTGGATGACGGTCTCCACCTCGTTGGCTGCCAGGACCTCGAGCGCTGTGCGCTGGGCCGGGCCGGACAGAGCATGTGTGTCCTTACCCATGTAGAGCGGGCCGTCCGTACCCTGGCTACGCCGGTAGTCGCAGATGGCCTGGGTGATGGCCAGGATGTGGGCTTCGTTGAATGAGCCATGCAGCGACGAACCGCGGTGTCCACTGGTCCCGAAGCTGACCGACTGATTGGGGTTACTCACATCCGGCCGGCGCTCAAAATACTCACGTTCGAGCAGGCCCAGATCCACGAGTATCTCCTTGGGCGCCGGGTGGCCTGCGAGCGGCGAGATCCTCGGACGGCTCTTCAATTCACTGGCCATTGGCTACCTCGCGCATCTTTTTGGTCCGTCGAATTTCAGACTTCAAGTGCCGACATGACGCGTATCGTTCCACAATCGGATCACCGGCTCGGAAAGGTTGTGTTCGTAGCTCAGGGCACTCAGGGCCGCCGTGCCGAGCAGCAAGAGGCGACCACCCGCCGGTTCGAGGCCGAGCCAACGCACCGTCAACGTGCGCAGAAAATGCCCGCTGGAAAAGAGCAGCACGTCTCCCTGCAGGGCGCGCACGCGCCGCACGACGCGGTCGGCACGCGCGCCCACGTCCTGCGGCGATTCGCCGCCCGGGCAGCCATCGCGGAACAGTTGCCAGTCGGGGCGTTGCGCGTGGATCTCGGCGCTGGTGCGACCTTCGTAGTCGCCGTAGTTCCATTCGCGCAGATCGCGGTCGACTTCGGCCACGCCCTCGAAGCCGGCCAGTGCGCACGTCCGTGCCGCGCGCTGCAAGGGGCTGGTCAACACCTTGGCGAATGTCAGTCCCGTGAGCCGTTCGCCAAGGGCGCGGGCGTTGCGCTCGCCGCGCTCCGTCAGCGGCAAATCGGTCAGCCCCGTGTGCTGGCCCGAGAGACTCCAGACGGTCTCACCGTGCCGGGCCAAGTAGATGACGGGAAGCCCTTTGCTCATGCGGCCGCTCGTGTAGCCATGCTGGGATCTTTTGCTGGGTGACTACGCTGAGATCAAGGTTCTTTCTGCGGCGTTCCGATCGTTCACGACAGTCGACTACATTCCCGTACACGGGCTCGACCTTCACGGCAATACGCCAGTGGGGTGCACACCGTGAAGGGCTGTAGACCCGAGGCGGGACGTCCCAGCCTTACCAGCGCGGCGGGCCACGGACAGGACGCCCGGCGCAGGCCCTACGGCGATGGGGTCGGAGTCGGGGTAGAGGTTGGCGTTGCTGTCCGTGTCAGTGTGGCGGTGCGGAACGTGGTGGGCGTTGGAGAGGGCGGTGAGGTACGTGACGGCGTTGGTGAGAGCGCGGCCAGCGCCGTCCGCGTTGCGGTGAACGTGGGCGACTGGGCGCGGGTCGCTGTGGCCGTGGGTGAGGCCGCCGCGATGGCATCGGGGCCAGCCAGCTGAGGTACGGTGGGGAGAGGTCCGGCAGACCCCGTCGATGTCGAGAGCACGCGCTGTTCGCCAGGTGCGAGAGTGACCGACTGCGTGCCGAAGGAGAAGTCGGGCAGCGCCATGTTCTGTGTGAGCACTGTGGTAATCGGGTTGTCCGTCGGGTTGTTCACAGCGACGGCCCACTGGTACTGCGGATTCGTAACCGTACCGCCGCTCAGCGCGGTCACCTGGATGAAGAGGTCTTGCCCGCGTGCGTCGGCAATGACCGGATGGCCCACCTCGACCTCAGTGACGGCGGCGAGGTCCGGGTACAACGGGACGTAGGCACGCCCATCGAGGTCGAGCCCGACGGCGCGGTAGCGGTTTGCGCCGGTACCGTAGTCGCCTTTGACGAAGCCATTGAGCTGCCACAAGCCCGCACTCCAGCGGCGATTGAGTCCATCGACCATCACCGGCAGCGTCAGGTTGCGCAGGGGGGTGGGACGCGGCACGGCCAGGTGCATGGCATAGTTGCTGGGTTGGACTTCAAACGCCCCGGGCGTGTTCAAGCGCCGTCCGCGCGTGATATTCGCGCCCGTCGGCTTGGTCAGGTAGGACCGCTGAGCAGCAAGCGCCGACGCACTGTGCGCAGCGGCGTCGAGCGGACACCCGACGGACAACAACTCGTATTGGTATTTCTGGCCAGCGGTGACCTGCGGGTTCGCCATGGCCGCCGACAGGGAGAGCCATTTCACACCCGGCGGCTGCGACACCTGCAGTTGAAGCGGGCCGCCACGGTTGATGAACAGCTGGCTATTGGCCGTCTGTTGACTGTAGAGGCCGAACCAGTCCCCGCTCGCGAGCGTAAAGCTGAGCACGCTGGCCAGCGACCCGAGGTCGATGTCCTTGAGCACCGTCGCGCCGCTCCCAACCACAAGGTGCAGGGGCAAGGACGGAATCCAGTGCCAGTCACGCAACAACCGCAGACTGTTTGCCGTCAGCGCCTGTTTGAAACTGATGCTGCCGCGGAACAGGGCTGCGCTGCAGCCGGATTGCACCGGAGGCGCCGCCCAGCCCATGGGCGGAACGCCGATGCTGGGCCGGTCGAACTCGGCGTAGCTCAGGGAGAAGTCCATGAGCCGCGACGGGGTGCGCGGGCCGAAGGTGTTCCACGGGTTCTGAACGCGCACCCGTTCGTCGATCAGTTCGTTGCGGATGGATCGCACGGCCACCGCTCCTTCGTCGGCGAACTCCAGCAGGGGGGTTTGGTTGTATTGATCGCCGTTCATCTGCCCAGCGTCCGCGGTGAGCAGGGGATTCGACCCTTCGAAGGTGATCGGCGTGAGAATGCCGCGCGGCCCGCCGTCCCAGGTGCTCCCCGGGTCGGCGATTTCCGGAGTGCGCAGGACCGTCATCGGGAACGGACCGTGTGCGAGGTACATGTACGCGCAGTCGTTGATGCGATCGCTGCAGAACACCGGTGCCCGTGACCCATCCTTCCAATTGCGGCGCGCGAAGCTCACGGCGCGCCCCCCGGCCGTATCCTGCGCGATCAACACCAGGTTGCGTTGTACGCTGCCGTCCAGATGGAGCAGAGTGCTGAAGACCGGGTCACCGTTTAGTTTGAAGCGGCGATAGAGATTGCCCCCGTCGTAGATCTGGATCTCGGCGAGGCCCTTGGCGGACGTGACGTAGATCGGCGCCTCCATGAGGCTGCGGCCGGTCACAAAGGATTCGGCACCATAGGT
>Ga0335069_10011931_pt1 | contig 12246 bp, 10 predicted proteins | sample Lox_Sample_11_FD_206714 | JGI IMG/M metagenome (GOLD analysis project Ga0335069, IMG submission 206714) | Soil microbial communities from Loxahatchee National Wildlife Refuge, Florida, United States - Lox_Sample_1.1 | ecosystem: Environmental > Terrestrial > Soil > Wetlands | place: USA...
TACTCTCCCGAGAAAATTTCACTGATGCGACATGCGTTTGATTCGTTCCATTGGCCGATTGCGAATTTTGGTAGCGGCGATGTGAGGGTGATAGGGGATTTAGGTGTGGGCTCGCCGAGTGAGATTCTCGGGAAGATCGAGCGGTGCGTAAACCATCCGGTGGGATGGAGGGATGCGGCGGGTGCGACTTCTGCTGCTTGCGAGGAAAAAGAGCTGGTTGGATCGGTGGAACCCACGGATGCGTAGGGAAAAAGCTTTTGAACGCAGAGATCGCGGAGAACGGCCGCAGAGAGCGCAGAGTGTTTGTGGCGGCGAGGTTCAGTTGAGGGAGTAGGGGTCCTTCGACTTCGCAACATCTTCACTGCGTGAAGACGCTGCTCCGCTCAGGATGACATCCCTGGAAATTCTTGTCTCAGGATGACAGCTGATGTGAAGAGGTTGGTTTTTCTTCCTTCAGAGAATATTTCAGCAGGCAGTAGAGGGCGCGAACGCCGTCCTTCCAGCCGATCTTTTTTCCTTCTTCATAAGTGCGGCCGGAGTAGCTGATACCTACCTCGTAAATGCGCAGCCTGCGGCGCGCCACCTTCACCGTAATCTCAGGCTCGAAGCCGAACCGATTCTCTTCGATTGGAATCGACTGGATGACTTCGCGGCGGAAGGCTTTGTAGCAGGTCTCCATGTCGGTGAGGTTAATGTTGGTCAGGCAGTTGGATAGAAGCGTGAGGAAGGCGTTACCGACCGAATGCCAGAAATACAGGACGCGGTGCGCGCCTCCGCCCATGAAGCGCGAGCCGTAGACGACGTCGGCTTTGCCGGCGATGAGTGGGTCGAGGATGGCGGGATATTCGGCGGGATCGTATTCGAGATCGGCATCCTGGATGATGACGAAATCTCCAGTAGCTTCCTGAATGCCTCGGCGAAGAGCGGCGCCCTTGCCCATGTTCTGCGGCTGGAGGAAGACGCGAATTTGCGGATGCTGTTGCGCAAGGTCGGCGAGGATATCGCGGGAGCCGTCTTTGGAGCCGTCGTCGACGCAGAGGAGTTCGATGTCGAGCGGGACGGAGAGGACCTTCGCGATGACGTCGCGGATCGTGTTGCGCTCGTTATAGACGGGCATGACTACGGAGAGCTTCATGAGTGACTCGGATTCTCCTTGAACCACCAGATTGTAAATCGCGTTTAGCGGTCGCGGTGAACTGTATCGGGTGAGAATGCCGGCAAGCACACGGCGATATATTCGGCCCCGCCTGGAAAGGGAGTCGAGTAGCGTATCCATTCTCCACGGTGCGCGATGACGGCCTGTCCGGTTTGGATGTCCATCTCTCCGGACTTGTGTTGCACTCGGAGAGTGCCGTGCAGCACCACCGTGAACTCGTCGAACTCCGGAGTCTGTCCCGGTTCCTCCCAGCCTTCAGGGCTGCGCATGCGGGCGACGCTTGCGCTGGCAGTTGACGAATTCACTCGCCCGACAAATTCATCGATGATCTTGGGCTTATTGCCGGCGGCTTGGATGCGAGTCGGTTGAGAAATTAGAGTTGGCATGGGAGAGCATCGTAACAATGGCGGAGCGTGATCGACAAGTTGTAATGGCTATCACCGCGAGTAACGGTCACTGGCGCTATACTCGCGTGTTGCAAAAGATTCCTGCGCCATACATTCGCACACTCTCGATTCCACGATGAGAAAGTTTCGTCAGCTTCGATTTCTTGGCGGGGCATTGGCGCTGGTCATCGCGATCGGCACGGCAGGATTTCATTTTATAGAAGGGTGGTCGTGGTTCGATGGCTTCTACATGGTCATCACCACTCTGACCACGATCGGTTACGGCGAGATTCATCCCCTGTCGCACGTGGGGCGAATCTTCAACATCATCATTATTCTCGGCGGAGTCACGCTGGTGTTTCTGGCCGTCGGGTCGGCCACCGAGGCTTTGCTAGAATTCGAGCTGCAGAGCTTCTTTGGAAGGCGGCGTATGGAGCGCGAGATTGGCCGTCTGACGGATCACTACATTCTGTGTGGCGCGGGACGCGTGGGACGAAGCGCGGCTCGCGAATTGGCGCGGCGCCCGGCGCCGTTTGTGATCATCGAAAGCAACGAGGCGAAGGCGCAGAAGTTTGCCGCCGAGAACTGGCTGATAACAGTCGGCGACGCCACGCAGGAACAGACTTTGCGCGAGGCGCAGATCGAGCACGCGCGTGGCCTGGTGGCGGCTACCACCACCGATGCGACCAATCTCTACATCGTGCTGACGGCGCGCAGCCTGAACCCGCGTTTGCACATCATTGCGCGCGCCAGTGAAGAGATGGCGGAAAAACATCTGCTGACGGCGGGAGCGGACTCGGTGGTCTCCCCGTACGCGTTTGCCGGGCAGCGGATCGCGCAGTCCTTCCTGCGACCGCATGTGGTGAGCTTTCTGGATACCGCTACGACGCATCTCGGAATGGATCTCGAGATCGGTGAAGTGCCGATTGTCGCGACCAGCGTTTTTGCCGGCAAGACGATTGAGAGTTCGCGCATCCGGCAGGAGCGCGGCGTGATCATACTGGCGATCAAGCGCGAGAAAGGAATGCGCTTCAACCCCGCGCCCGATGACCGCATCGAGGCGGGAGACTTTTTGATTGCCATGGGCGAGCCGCAACAGCTACGACAACTGGAACAGACGGCCGGATCAGGTTCATGAAAATCGTAACCGCGGCGGAGATGCGCGCGATTGATCGCGCGACATCGGAACGATTCGGAGTGCCTTCCCTCACATTGATGGAGAATGCTGGCTCGGCGGTGGCCCGATTTGTACTGACCGAGTATCCGAAGGCCGAGCGCATTGGCGTGGTGTGCGGCAAGGGGAACAACGGCGGCGATGGCTTCGTGGCGGCCCGCAAGTTGGCTGAGAATGGGCGGGCGGTGCGGGCTTTACTGCTTTGCGATCCGGGCGAGCTGCGCGGCGACGCGGCGGCGATGTTTGGACGGATGAAGATCGCGCCACTGGTTGTGCGGGATCTTGCGGGGCTGGGTTCGGCGGAGGCTGGCGAGATTTTCGCTTCGGACGTGATTGTCGATGCGGTGCTCGGGACAGGCTTCCGGCCTCCCGTCAGCGAATTGTATGCGGCGGCGATTGCGAAGATGAATGCATCGTCGGCTGCGATTGTTGCCGTGGATGTTCCTTCCGGGGCGGATGCGGACGCGATGGGGGCAGCGGCTTTGCGGTCGGCGGTCGCGGGCAGGAATGCCCGAGCCACACAGGTTGCAGCACGGGCGGATGCTGTTGTTACTTTTACTGCGCCGCGGCCGGCTCATGTTTTTGCCAGCTTGACTCCCGGCCCAACTCTCATCGCTCCAATCGGATCGCCTCCCGAGGCTATCTCCTCTGAATTAGGACTCAACTTGATTGCGCCCGCGGATTTTGCTTCGCTGCTTGCGCCTCGGGCGCTTGAGGCTAACAAGGGCAGCTACGGGCATGTGCTGGTTGTCGGGGGATCGGTGGGAAAGGCAGGCGCGGCGGCGATGGCGGGATTTTCAGCGCTGCGGGCGGGCGCGGGGTTATCGACCGTTGCAACCGCTGCATCGATGTTAGCGACCGTTGCTGGATTTCATCCGGAGCTGATGACTGAACCCTTGCCCGAGACGTCGGAGGGAACGATCGGCTTGGGTGCTTTCGAGAAAGCGTGCTCATTGTGCGAGCGGAAGACGGTAGTGGCGATCGGGCCGGGAATTTCGCGGAATGAAGAGACGGCGGAATTTGTGCGGGCGCTAACGAAGCCTGGTGCTGTCGGCAGGGAAGCTGCTTTCGTGATCGATGCCGACGGATTGAATGCATTCGACGGCAAAGCACAAGAACTGAATGGCCGCGGACGGACGATGGTGATTACACCACATCCCGGGGAGATGGCACGGCTGACCGGTTTAACGATTTCGGAGATTCAGGAGAAGCGGTTGGAGGTGGCGCGGCAGTTTGCGCGCGAGCACGAGTTGATTGTGGTGCTCAAGGGACATCGCACTTTGATTGCAGCCCCGGATGGCACGACGTGGGTGAACTCGACTGGAAACCCGGGAATGGCGACTGGCGGAACGGGAGACGTTCTGACGGGAATCGTTGCAGGATTGATTGGGCAGCATCCGGATCGGGCACTCGATGCGACGGCGCTCGCGGTTTACCTTCACGGGCTCGCAGGCGACCTTGCGCGCGACGCCGTGGGGGAGATCTCGGTTGTGGCAACCGATCTGGTTCGATTCTTGCCGAAAGCATTCCACGTAGCGCACAGACCAAAGGACGAATTCCGGATGAATGCTTAGAGGCAGACTAGCGTGGAATGTAGTTGCCGAGTGTTCTCAAAAGCGGGTCACCGAACTGCATCACGCGGGCCTGGGCAGCGTCTGCTGACTCCCCCTCAAACATGGGCGTGATCATGCGAACCAGGGCGCCGTCGCTACGATGAAGGCGAATGGAATCCGCGACAAGGTAATATTTCAGTTTGTATTCGCTGGACACTTCGCGGCCCTGCGCTTCAAACCAATAAATCATTAATGCGCGTGTCTTTCCCTGCACGATGACATAACGATTGGCGGGGAACGAAGATCCCTCGGGATCACGCAGAGAAATCGTTCGGTGCTGAGTCAGGGTCCAACCTGCCCCGGGTAGGCAGTGGGCAGGCGTGTGCGGAGTCTCTCCGGTTTTCTGACTAGCATAGTAGGCGACGAATAGATTGACCCACGGCTCAGTCCCGCCGGGGTTCTGATAGTCGCGAAGCACATATTCGGGATGGCCCAGAATATCCAGAGTTGAGTCATCGAGAGGTGGAGAGTCAACACCATTCAAGCCAGCAATTTCGTTCGGCAGGGAGCTGAGAGGCTGACGGACAGTAATGACTTCAGTTCGCGACCGCGCCCATAAAAGAACTCCAGTAGAGGTCATGAGCAGTGCGGCAACCAGGAAGCCCGCTGACCATGGAGTCGTTGTCGCCGCTGCCCTCCTCGCCTCGCTTCGCGGCGAAGACGGTTGGACGGAACTAGCCCCAGCGGAGGAAGACGGCCACACCCGATTGATTAAGCTGTGCAAGGCGAACAGCAGCAACAGAGAAAGGACGAAGACCAGCAAACCCGTGAGCTCGTGAGGCTTGCCTTTCGCCATACTTGGATCCCAGTACTCTGCTACGAGGCCTGTGATGCAAACCCGAAAAGCGTTGGCGAGGACCGCAATCGGAATCGCAGCGCAGACTAGAGCAACACGAATGCGCTTCCGCTTTTCCATCAAGTAGCCATAGATGATGGACAAGGTAATAAGGGAAAGAAGAGACCGGATTCCGCTGCAGGCTTCGACGACATTGAGCCCTTCCGGCACATGCGGTGTCTTGATAATATTCCCTTCGCGGAAGACCGGGAAGAATAGACGAAGTACTTCTGCCGAGAGCCTCGTGGCCAATAATTGAAGGGGAAACGTGAATTCTTGGTAGATAAGGTTAGGCAGCGGAATCATCAGAATCAGGAAGGCCAAAGGGAAGAACACCGCACGAAAGAACTCCCACCCGCGAAGAAGAAGGATCAACCCGGCGAGAAGGAATAGCAGCGACGAGCGCTGTGTGTAAAGTTCAATCCCGAGGACTCCCATTGCCAGTAGCAAAAGCCCGAAGACCACAAAGGGCAAACCCGTCCAGGAAGGAGCAGGCCGAATTGACACAAGCCTTTGCCTGTTCCCCCATAGTACGTACAAGCTAAAGGCGGGAACGAACCAGCCGTGCTGGAAATTCGGATCCTTGCTCCACTGTAAGGCTAGGTTGTACAGGACGGAGTGGTACAGCCAGCCCCCCAGCAGCAACAGCACCCACCAAGCCTGAAACCGGAGTAAACCGGAGAAAGTACGACCCTCTCTCGCGGCCGCGAGCGGAGCAACTTGAGCAGAATCCCCCATATTAACTTGCTGGAATTTGAGGATACGCCAAGTCAGGTGCTGCGGCAAAGCAATTAGCGACCCGGTAAGAAGGGACGAAAGCACGTGGCGACGGGCAAGAATGGCCAATGGGCAGCAGAGCGGTGTTCCGGAGTTTACCCAACATTACCAACGGTGTGGGCAAAAGTTTTCCCATTTATGTCCCCTGTGGTAATTTAGAAGCGCACTGCCCTTGGTCAAGGCAACGCAACCCATTGAAAGAAAGGGATGTGTGGTTTGAGTGGGAAGCGCATGTCCTGTCTGAAGTGGCAACTATTGTGCAGTAACACCGAGCACGCCCAATCCGAGCAGCGTCCCTCCCGCCTCGGAATGAATTTGTCTTTATCATGGATTTCCAAAGCAGCAAGATGATGGAGAGCGCAGGAACTGCGCCGGCTACGGCCTCGGTGAAGGTGTGGCTGGAGAGCGTCAGTCCGGGCATGCGCACGGTCGAGGCTGTGCTGCGTGAGTTGTCCCAGAACGATGTGCCTGTGCTGGTGGTCGCGGAGCATGGGGCGGGAAAAGCGGCAGCGGCAGCGCGGACTCACAGTCTGTCGCGGCGGGCGGGCGAGCCCTTCCAGGTTTTCCAGGCGCGCGAGGTGAGCGAGCCTCTACTGGCCGGTTGCGAAGGAATGGGCGGGACGATTTATCTGCAGGAGGTTGGCGAGCTTTCCGCCGCCGCGCAGCGAGAGTTGGTGCGGCAGATCAGCGTGGGCGACGCCGAGCGAAGCCGCGTGGCCCGGTACATCTGCGGATCGACCGGGGAACTGGAGCCGGAAGTGCGCTCCGGCAAGGTGCGGGAAGATCTCTATTACAGGATCAGTGGCGTTTGTTTACGCTTACCGCCGTTGCGCCAGAGGCGAGAGGATATTCCGATTCTGCGCGACTGGTTCCTGTCGGCGGCCGCACAGGACCTGGGCCGGGAAGTTCCGCCGCTTAGCAGCGCCACTCAGAGTTTTTTCCTGGAATACCATTGGCCGGGAAACATTCGCGAGCTGAAGGACGCGGCGCGGGCGATCGTGGCCCTGGGCGATGAGTCGCTGGCGATGGGCGGGCTGCGGTCACTCTTGCGACGGGCCGACGGAACCAACGGCGAAAAGATTTCTTTGAAGGATGCAGCGCGAGCGGCTTCACGCGAGGCAGAGCGGGAACTGATTCTGCAGGTCTTGACGCGCACTCGCTGGAACCGGCGACGGGCGGCTCAGGAGCTGAAGATCAGCTACAAGGCTCTTCTGTACAAGCTGAAGCAGATTGGTTGTGAGGAGTACGGATCGTGACGTGGTCCGGCAGTTGAATGAATGGGCGAGAAACGTGGGCAACAACGCCCGCGCCACAAGAGCGTTGGTCACATTTGAGGTTGAGGAGAGGATATGAACTTGAAAACGAAAGCGGTGGTTGCGGCGCTGCTCCTGGTCGGCAGCTTCGCGCTGGCGCACAACGCGTCAGCTCAAGCCGCTGTCAATCCCGCTACCGACAATGCAGCGGTAGCCCCTGCCAGCCAGGTGGACTCGACATATGTCATCGGGCCCGAAGACATTTTGCACGTGGCAGTTTGGAAAGAGACTGACCTGACAGTGACAGAGCCGGTTCGCGCGGACGGCAAGATTTCGCTGCCCTTGCTCAATGACGTGCAGGCGGCAGGGCTTACCCCCATGCAACTGGCGGACTCCCTGACTGACAAGCTCAAGAAGTTCGTCGCCGACCCGCGAGTCACAGTCGTGGTTACCGCAATTAACAGTAAGAAGGTTTATCTGATCGGCGAAGTTGGGCACACTGGAGCGATGTCAATTACTCCGAACATGACTGTGATGCAGGCCTTGTCAAGCGCGGGCATCAACCAGTTTGCGAATACGAAGAAGATTTACCTCCTGCGCACGGAGAACGGAAAGAAAGTCAAATACGCTGTTCCCTATAAGAAGCTGATCAAGGGGCAGGAGATTGAGCACGATTACGCTCTGCAGCCGGGAGATACGATCGTTGTTCCGTAGACCGATGTCCAGTAAAACATTGTCCCGATAGAGGACAAAGCGAAAGAAGAACATGTCGACAATGCGAAAAATATGGTTGGGGGTACTGCTCGGCGGCCTGAGTATCGCGGTCGCGGCGCAGAACCCGTCTCCTGCTGGAGGCAATAACCAGGCTCCACCGACTTCGCAAACGGAAAACACGACCCAAAGCGGATCTCAAACTGGATCCCAAAGTACGACGCCGGCGCCCGCATTCGGGCAGAGCGCTCCCATACTCAGTCCGGAGAATCCGCCGCTGTCCGGACTCGACGAGCCAAGTCTGGAGATGCGGGTTGCGAATCGCAGTTTCGTCTCGGCGGCCATTCAAGTTGGCGAGTCGGGAGATAGCAACGCGAACAACGCGCTCGGCGGATCGCGCGGGCAGGCGGTTTCCCATGTGCTCGGAGCGGGCGACCTGCAGAAGTTCTGGCCGCGCAGCGACCTGTTCCTGGAGTATCTGGGTGGCGTGGTAGTGAGCGACGACCGCGACTTCGTGCGGCAAATGCAGGCGCTCGGACTCGAGGCGGTAACGCGGTGGCGCACCGGGCAGGCGACGTTACGCGATGGCGCAAGCTATCTGCCGGATGGGTCTTTCTCAGCTTCGTCGGCAGGAGGGTTGCCGGGCTTCGGCATTGCAACGGGCCACCTCGGACTCGGGTTGCCGGGCATCTTCCACCTGGAAGAGGCGGCGGTCGGAACGATTCCGCGCTTTTCGAATGTGGCGTCGCTGGATGTAGTGCAGGCGATAACGCCGCGCTCGGCCTTTACAGTCGTCGGCGCTTTCGCGAACGATCACTTCTATCACAACGAGGGCAATCAGCTGATCAACGGCGACGAGACGACGGTGGAGGGCGGCTGGAGCCACCTCGTCTCGCGTCACGATCAGATGGCCATCGTTTACGCTTTTCAGCTTTTCCGTTTCCCACTGGCGGTTGGCGGCGAGATTTACAACAACATTATCAACGTCCGCTATAGCCACGTGATCAGCGGAAGGATGAGTTTTATCGCCGAAGCGGGTCCACAGTACACCGACTTGCTCTACGGGCAGCGATTCACCCGCTGGTCGCCGACTGGGCGCGGAGTGCTTCGGTACCGCTTCCCGCGGACCTTCCTGACGCTCAGCTACGAGAAGTTCCTGTCGCAGGGGTCAGGTTTCTTTGCAGGAGCGGACGCGCAGATCGCGGAGTTTACGGCGCGGCGTCCGTTGGGCCGAACCTACGAGTTGCTGTTGGAAACGGGGTATTCACGGGAAAAGCGGCTCGCGGCGACCGATCAAGGAACGTCAACGGCGAGCGTCTTTAACCAGGGTTTTGGGGGAGCGGTATTGCGCAAGCACATCGGGCGGAATTGGGATGCGCTCGCTGCTTACCGTTTCTCGGTGATCAATTTCAACAACCCGGTCGAAGTTCAGGATTCGACAGGCAAGACGAACCACCGGATGATCGGGACGATTGCCATCGAGTGGCACCCGAAGGCGGTACGGATCGAATAATTTTTTGGCCGCGCGGAGCGGCCGGATTGGTGGAAACAGTATGGCTGACGTGCACGAACTGACAATGGATGATTATCTGGCAATGGTACGGAGACGACTGAAAGTCGTCCTGATTCCCTTGCTGATTGCGCCCATCGCGGGCTTCCTGATCTCCTATGCCTTCACGCCGAAGTACAACTCGCAAGCGATCATCCTTGTGGAAGGGCAAAAAGTGCCGTCGAGCTTTGTGGAGCCGGTGGTCACGTCTGACTTTGCGCATCGCGTACAGACGCTGAGCGCCGAGATGGTCAGCACCACCAAACTTCGGCCCATGATCCAGGACCTTGATCTGGCCAAGCCCGCCGACGAAGGAAAGCTGATCGAGGACATCCGGGGCAATTTGCAGCTGACGCCTGGAGTCACGTCGATGAGCCAAGCTGCCACCACGGCAGGCCTGGCGGGAAAAAAGAAGCCGACCGCCGATGTGTCGATGCCGTCGGTGAACGTCAGCTATAGCGACAGCAGCGCTGACCGGGCGCAAAAGATCTGTAATGCGATGGTGCAGGCAATCATCAACGAGAACCTGAAGAATCGCGCAGATATTGCGAAGCAAACCACCACGTTCCTCTCCCGCCAGGTCGACGACGCGAAGGCGGCGCTGAACGACCAGGACGCCAAAATCGCGGAATTCAAGAAGCGCTATGCCGGCCAGTTGCCGGGCGATCTCGAGAACAATATGCGCGTGCTTTCTTCGTTGAACACGCAGCTCGATGCGACCACTCAGAGTCTGAATCGCGCGCAGCAGGACAGGGCTTATGCCGAGAGCATGCTGGCACAGCAGCTTGCAGCGTGGAAGACTTCGCAGTCGAGCGCGAATCCGCAGACCTTGCAACAGCAACTCACAACGCTGCAGGCTCAGTTGCTGCAACTGCAGGCCCGCTACACAGACGATTATCCCGACGTGATCAAGACCAAGGCTGACATCGCCAAGGTGCAGGCCAAACTGGATGAAATCGACAAGCAATCGAGCAATGCCAGCGCGTCGAACGAGAAGGCGAACGTGAACGAGCCGGCAGAGATCCGGCAACTCAGGCTTCAGATTCACCAGTATCAGCAGGTAATCGAGCAATCGGCGGCCGATCAGAAGAGATATCAAGCTTCGATCAACAGCTATGAAGCGCGCACCTCGATGAGCCCGGATGTCGAAGAACAGTGGAAGGTGCTGAACCGCGACTACGAGAGCGCGCAGAAGTTCTACAACGACCTGCTCACCAAGAAAAGCTCTGCCGATCTCGGTGTCCAGATGGAAACGACGCAGGAAGGCGAGCAGCTGAGCGTGGGTCAGCCTGCCAGCCATCCGGATCAGCCGGCGTTCCCCAACCGTCTGTTCTTCATGGCAGGCGGCCTCGGGGCAGGCCTGGGGCTTGGATGTCTGCTTGGCATCTGGCTCGAATTCAGCGACAAGTCGATCCGCACTGAGCGCGACGCGGCGGTGGCGATGGATCTGCCGCTCTTGATCTCAGTGCCATGGGTCGGGGAAGAACAGCATGTCTCGATGAACGGGCACGGCAATGGCGGCAGCAAGCGCCACTTCTGGGGACGCACGCCCGCTCATCACGATGAGGTTGGAGTTTAAGAAAGTATGTACAAAGAGTTTTTTGGACTGCGGGCGAACCCGTTCAACGTCAATCCGGATCCGCGCTACCTCTTTCTGACGCGGCATACGGAGGAGGCGCTGGCCTGTCTGACCTATGGCATTCAGAGCCGCAAGGGCTTTGTGTTGCTGACGGGCGAGGTGGGAACGGGCAAGACCACACTGATTAACAAGCTGATGGAGTGGCTCCGCCTGCAGCAGGTGGCGACCGCGTTCATCTTCAACTCGCGCATGGATGTGCCGCAGATGCTGGACTTCATGATGGCGGACTTCGGAATTCCATGCGACACGAAGTCGAAGAGCGCAATCCTGCAGCGGCTCTACAACTGGCTGCTCGACCGCTATCGCGCGGGCGAAACCGCGGTGCTGATCGTGGACGAGGCGCAGAACCTCTCCGATGAAGTCCTCGAGGAGATTCGTATGTTGACGAATCTCGAGACCTTCACGGAGAAATTGTTGCAGATCGTGCTCGTGGGACAGCCAGAACTGGAGCAAAGGCTGAAGCAGCCACAGTTGCGCCAGTTGCGGCAGCGCCTGACGCTGCGTGCTAAAACCCACGCCTTCAACCTGGAAGAGACGAAGTCTTATATCAATCAGCGGCTGCGCATCGCCGGGTCGAATGGCGAACCGATCTTCAGTGATGAAGCGGCGGTGGCGATCTTCCGGTATGCGACGGGTATTCCGCGGGTCATCAACCTGCTTTGCGAGCACTGCCTGGTCAGTGCATTTGTCGAACAGCAAAAGCTGGTTAAGCAGGAAATCGTCGACTCGGTCGCCCGCGATTTTGATCTAGCTGATGGAACGGCCGGCGCAATGATGCCTGCCGCGCCTGCTGCCGAAAGCAAGTTTGATCTGGTGGAAGCTTTACGGACACTCGCGACGCTTGCCGACAAGCTGCGCGAATCCGAACGTCAAGAACTCCCCAAGGAAAGGAAACTATGAGCCGTATCCATGACGCTTTAAAACGCGCCGAACAAGAAAGAGCATCGTCCCTGGGGACGCACGCGGAGCCCTCGCTTGAGCAGCCCGTTTCAACCGTGCCCATGCCACCGCTGCAGAGCCCGACTGGGGGCGGAATGCCGCTGGCATCGGATTTCAGCCAGGATTCATTGCTGGCGCGGGTCCAGCCGATGGCATGGAGTCCGGACCCGACGACCATGCTGTTCTTTCAGGACGATGAGACGCGCCTGGGGAC
>Ga0335069_10011932_pt1 | contig 12246 bp, 10 predicted proteins | sample Lox_Sample_11_FD_206714 | JGI IMG/M metagenome (GOLD analysis project Ga0335069, IMG submission 206714) | Soil microbial communities from Loxahatchee National Wildlife Refuge, Florida, United States - Lox_Sample_1.1 | ecosystem: Environmental > Terrestrial > Soil > Wetlands | place: USA...
ACCAGATCGCCTTGCCCTGCATGTCGCGCGAGAGCAGCTCCCACACGTCGCCCACCGCGAAGATGTCGGGATCGATCACGAGCGCGCGGCCCTGGAAACCCATCAGCTCGGGCGGCATGAAGCGCAGCGGCGTGAAGGACTGGAGGTCGTCGTTGTGCCAGAGGCGCCAGGCGCCGTCGCGCAGGTAGCGGCGACCCTCGTACTCGCGGAAGAAGGCGCAATGCTCCTGCTGGATGATGCGGACATCGAAAGCGTCGGGGCGCTTCGAGTTGCGGCGCAGCGCGTACTCGGCGACGAGCGCCCCGACCATCTGCTTGTCGTTGGTGTGGATGAAGACACAAGGCTTCACGGCGTCCCCCCGGATCGTCCCGCCGGCTCGTACGGCTCGCTCGCCTTCGGCTCGCCGTAGCCGTAGACCGGCGAGAGCTTCGCGCGCACCATTGCGTCGATGCGCGCGACCTCTTCGTCCTCGAAGTAGTCGCGGTAGCCCCCGACCTTCGCGCGCCGGACCTTGTAGGAGTCCGGATTGGAGCTGTCGCGCGCCGTCATGCGGCCGCCCGCCAGCCAGAACACGCGCTTCTCCTCGAGTTTGCGCATGTTCTCGACGGACGCGTACTCCACCGCGCCGCGGATCGCGGCGGTGTCCTCGGGCGCGCCGAGGAAGCGCACGATCTTCGCGAACACGCCCGCGGTGTCGGCGCGCAGGTCCTCGTAGCGGACGATCAGCAGATCGCGGATCCGCTCCCGCTCGTCGGCCCAGAGGTTCATGAAGTCGATGATCTTCGGCAGCCCCGCCGGGCTCGTCGCGAAGTCGTAGAGCGAGATGTCGGCGCCGTGGTCCGGGTACTCGTTCAGCGCCTTCTTGCGCGCGCGCATGCGGAACTTCCACTGGAAGTACTGCGAGACCGCGACGTCCTGGGGACTCCGCACCAGCAGGATCACGCGCTTGTCGTAGAAGTCGCGCTTGCTGTCGCGGTTGCCGCTGTAGTCCTGGATGTAGTTGTCGTGTGTCAGGAAGATGCGCGGGATGCGGCGGTCCTTGCGATGCAGGTTGTCGAAGCCGAGGAGCCGCTCCGAGCGGAGCCCGCAGTGGAGCTGGTAGAAGCGGGAGATCAGCACGCGGACCCAGGTCCGCCCGCTCTTGCCGTACGACACGATCACCGCGTCGGCGCGCCGGAGCTTCGAGCACTGCTCGTAGCCGCGGAGCCAGCGCTCGGCGCGGCGCTTGCGGTCGCGCGGGAGCCAGAAGCCCAGGACGAGCAGCGCGTAGCGCGGTGTCTTTTCGAGCAGGTTGCGGAGCATCGCCTCTTCCCGGGGAGGGTGTTCGCACCATAACAAACGCCGTCCGGCGTGACCGCGCGGACGTCTTTCGAGGGCCCGCGCGCGGTGTTAGCCTCGATCCGCCCACCCCCCCTGCCGGGAGGACGCTGCTTGAACGGCGCGGACCGGCCCTGCGTCTTCGTCCACACCAATCATCGCCAGTACCTGGGAGCCCTCGTCTCGCAGCACTCCCTGCGGCGGAACTCCGCGCACGCGGACCGCTTCGACGTGCGCATCCTGCACACGCAGGATTTTCCGTTCCTGCGGGCGCGCGAGGGACAGGAGTTCCTGCGGGACGGCGTGCGCGTCCGCTGGGAGATGGAGGACCTCCAGTCCTTCACGCCGCTGCGCTTCGCGCCTCCCGGCGAGATGGGCTACCAGGGCCGCGCGCTCGTGATCGATCCCGACATCTTCGCGGTGGGCGACGTGTGGGAGCTGCTCTCGCGCGACATGCAGGGCAAGGCGATCTGGTGTCGCACCCGGGGGAAGCCCGGCCGCGGCGAGCACATGGCGAGCAGCGTCATGCTGCTCGACAACGCGAAGCTCGCGCACTGGCGCACCGAAGAGGACTTCGCGGCGCTCTTCGACGGTCGGCGCGACTACATCGACTGGATCGGGCTGCGCTACGAGCGGCGCGACACGATCGGGCTGCTCGAGCCCGAGTGGAACGACTTCGACCACCTGACTCCGCAAACGCGCCTGCTCCACAACACGCGCCGGCGCACCCAGCCGTGGAAGACGGGCCTGCCGATGGACTTCCGGCCGGCGCGCAAGCGCGTGCTGGTCGCGAAGCCGGCCACCTGGCTCGGCCCGGTGCGGCGACGCCTCTTCGGCGATCCGCACGAGAGCGGCGTCTACCAGCCGCACCCGGATCGCGAGCAGGAGCGCTTCTTCTTCGGCCTCCTGCGCGAGTGCGTGGACGCCGGTGTCGTGGACGAGAAGCTGCTGCGCGAGGAGATGCGCCAGAACCATCTCCGCCACGACGCACTCGAGCTGCTCGACCGCACGCCGCACGCGGCCGCCTAGGCCGCCGCCGGGCCCGCCAATGCGCGTGCTCTTCGATTACGCACGACGCTATCCGTGGCGCAGCGCCGTCACATTGCTGCTGCTGCTCGCGTCCGGCGCGGCCGAAGGCGTGAGCCTCGGTGCGCTGGTCCCGCTCTTCGCGCTCTCCGAGCCCGGCGCGAACGACAAGACGAACAGCCTCTCGCGCAGCGTGATCGACGCGATGCATCACCTCGGCATTGCGCCCGATCTCGGCCCTCTGATCGCCGTCGTCGCGGTGTTCATGACGCTGCGCGCCGGGCTCGACTTCGTCGCGTACCGCTTCGTCGGCTACACGATCGCGAACATCGCGACCGACCTGCGCCTCGCGCTGGTGCGCGCGCTGCTCGCGGTGCGCTGGGAGTACTTCCACTCGCAGCCGGTCGGGCGCTTCGTCAACGCGATGTCGAGCGAGGCGGACCGCGCCTCCAAGACCTACTTCCAGGGCGCGAAGTTCGTCGCGATCGCGGTGCAGCTCGCCGTCTACGCGATCGTCGCGCTCTTCGTCTCGTGGAAGGCCACGCTCTGCTACCTGGCGAGCGCGGGCGCGATCGCGGTAGGGCTGCATCGCCTCGTGCGCGTCGCGCGTCGTTCGGGCAAGCGCCAGACCAAGATCCTGCGCTCGATCGCCGCGCAGCTCAACGACAGCGTGCTGTCGGTCAAGTCGCTGAAGGCGATGGGCCGGGAGAAGCTCGCCGACAAGGTGCTCGCGGGGCAGACCACCGCGCTCGACCGCGCGCTGCGCCTCGAGGTGATTGCGAAGCAAGGCCTCAAGTCCGCGCAGCTCGCGATCTTCGCCCTGCTCGTCGGCACCGGCTACTGGTACCTGGTCGCGTCCTGGCAGCTGCCGAAGTCCGAGGCGATGGTGCTGATCTTTCTGTTCGTGCGCGTGCTGGTGACGGTCGGAAACCTCCAGGAGATGCACCAGACGGCGGCCGTCGGCGAGAGCGCCTACTCCGCGCTCCTGGGCATGATCCACGGCGCGCAGGCGCAGGAGGAGCATTCGTCCGGCACGCGCTCGCCGTCGCTCGAGCGCGGCCTCCGGCTCGACGACGTGTTCTTCGCCTACGAGGGCAAGGAGCCCGTGCTGCGCGGCCTCACGCTCGAGATCCCGGCCGGCACGTCGACCGCGCTGCTCGGGCTCTCCGGCGTCGGCAAGACGACCATCGTCGACCTGATCATTGGCCTGCTGCGCCCGCAACACGGCTCGGTGACGGTGGACGGCGTGCCGCTGCAGGAGCTCGACCTCAACGCCTGGCGGCGCATGATCGGCTACGTGCCGCAGGACGCGCTGCTGCTCCACGACAGCGTGCTCCACAACGTGAGCCTCGGCGATCCGAGCATCGACGCGGCGTGCGCCGAGCGCGCGCTGCGCAAGGCGGGCGCGTGGGACTTCGTGTCCGCGCTGCCCGAAGGCATCCACGCCTCCGTCGGCGAGCGCGGCACGCGGCTCTCGGGCGGACAGCGCCAGCGGATCGTGATCGCGCGCGCGCTCGCGCTCGAGCCGAAGCTCCTGATCCTCGACGAGGCCACCAGCTCGCTCGACCCGCAGACCGAGGAAGAGGTCTGGCGGATCCTGATGAGCCTGCACGGGAAGATCACGGTCGTCGCGATCACCCACCGGCCGGTGCTCGTCCGCAGCGTCGACCGCGCCTTCCGCATCGAGAAGGGCATCGCGGTGCGCGTCGAGTCGGGCGAGGCCGCGGTTCGGAGCCTCGGCTGACGCCTCGCGTCTGGCTCGTGCTCGGCGACAAGCGCGGCGACAACGCGCAGGTCGAGGTGCTCGCGGACGCGCTCGGCTGGCCGTTCGAGCGCCGCCACATCGCGCTGAAGGAGCAGTGGGTCTTCGGCAAGCCGCGCGTCGAGCCCTCGCTGCACCACCTTGACGCGAGCCGCTCCGATCCCCTCGAGCCGCCGTGGCCCGACCTGATCCTGACGATCGGGCGGCGCCCCTCGATGGCTGCGCTCTGGGTGAAGGTGCAGAGCCGGGGACACTCGCGCGTGGTGCTGGTCGGCAAGCCCGCCGGACGCCTCGATCTCTTCGACCTCGTGATCGCGAGCGCGGAGGCCCAGATCCCGCCGCTGCCGCGCGTCTTCAAGATGAGCTTCCCGCTGATGCGCGTCGCCGAGCGCGAGGTCGCCGAAGCGGCAGAGGCCTGGCGCGCTCGCTTCGCCTCGCTGCCACGGCCGCTGGTCGCGTTCCTGGTCGGCGGGCCGACGCGGCCCTTCGTCTACGACGAGCGCGTCGTGCGACGCCTCGACGCGCTCGCGCGCGAGGTCGTCGCGAAGGGCGGCACGCCCTACTTCACCACCAGCCGCCGCACGCCGCCCGCGTTCGTCGAGTCGCTCGCGCGCGCGCTGCCGGATGGCGCGCCGCTCTTCCGCTTCGCGCCGGACGCCGTCGAGAATCCGTACCGCGCGCTGCTCGGCCTCGCCGACGCCTTCCTGGTGACGGGCGACAGCATCTCGATGATGGTCGAGGTGATCCGGCTGCGGCGGCCGCTCGCGATCCTGCCGATGCCGACGGGCCCGCTCGGGGCGCTCGACGCGCGCCGCCGCGCGCTCGCGCGCTGGCTCTTCTCGCCGGGCGACGGCGCGGCGAGCGGTCTGCGCCGGGCGCTCGGACACGCGCTCTTCCGCACGCGCATCCTGTCGCAGACGCGCGACTTCCCGGCCTTCCATCGCACGCTGGTGTCGCGCGGGCTCGCGGTCTTCGCGGGCGAGCCCTTCCGCGCGCCGGCGGGCGACGTGCCCGACGACCTCGCCGTCGCCGCGGCGCGCGTGCGCGCGCTGATCAGCCCCGCTTGAGCAGCCGCTTCAGGTGCCGCCGCCAGCTCCCGTACTTGTTCTCTCCGCGCTTCTTGTCCTTCGGACGCACCCAGTACATCTGCAGCGAGCGGCGCTCCCCGACGAACGGCTCGAAGCCGTGATACGAGGTCTCCGAGCGGCGGAAGACGATCAGATTGCCGGCGGCGGGCGTGATCTCGGCCGCGTAGTCGCGCACGTCGTGCTTGCCGCGCAGCAGCCGCAGGCGGCCCGCCGCATGCGGCCAGGTCTCGTTGAAGTAGATCAGCGCGGTCACGACCTTCACGCGCGAGTCGTTGTGCACGGCGCCGTCGGATTCCTCGGAGAGGCGGCGGAAGGTCATCTCGAGGCGCAGCGGGTCGAGGTCGACGCCGAACTTCGCGGCGACGTGCGCACGCAGCTCGGGAGAGTGGAGCTCCTTCACCAGCATCTCGCAGGCCGGCCCGAAGGAGAGGACCTCGGGCGGGAAGTTCCCCGGATCCGCGATCTGCGGGTAGTCGCGGTTGATGGCCGCGAGCGCCTCGGGCCGCACGAAGTGCTCCACGATCACGTGATCGCACGGGTCGTGCTGGAGCGGCGTGCGATCGAAGGCCTCGAGATCGAGCAGCGACATGTCGCCAATCTAGCCGCCGGGCCTTCGCGCTCGCTAATCGCTCGCGCTCGGGCTACCGGCCTTCGCTCGGCTCCGCCTCGCTGCGCGTCGGCCGACGTCCGTCGGCCTCCTTGCTGCCGTCCGCGACTCGATGCGCGAACTCGCGACAGCGCGCGGCGAGCTCGGCGTCGTCCTGCGCCGTCAGCAGGGCGCCGCCGATCAGCAGCATCGAGTCGCGCCCGTAGAACGAGACGATCTCGGGGATCTCCGCGAGCGCGATGCCGCCGCCCGGCACCGGAAAGGACGGCCGGAGGCCGTGGAGCGGCTCGCGCAGGCGGTCCGCGAGCGCGCGGCACGCGGCGCGCGGTGTCCCGTAACGCCCCGCGTAGCCGACGAAGATGACGGCGTCGGCACCGAAGAGGCGGAAGAGCGTCCCGAAGAGCGCCTCGGGCGCGAAGCGCAGCGCGCCGCCGAACGACGGGTGCGCCAGCACGGGCACGCTCGAGCGCCGACACAGCTCTGCGAAGGCCGGGAGTCCGAGCAGCATCGGCGACGCCATCACGGCGTGCGCGCCGAGGTCCTCCGCAAGGCGGAGCTGCCGCAGCAAGGTGTCGGGCGCGCCGATCAGGTTCGGCGCGTAGAGCGTGCGCCGGCCCGTCTCCTGCGCGACCTCGTCGACCGCCTCCAGACACGCGCGCACGCGCGCCTCGAACGGGCAGAAGGCGTGGTCCGCGAGACCCTGATCGTCCTTCACGACGTCGAGCCCGGCGCGCGCGAAGATGCGCAGTCGCTCCGCGAGCGCGTCCGGCGTGAGGCCCATCGGCTTGACCGCCGTGCACGTCAGCGCGCGCGCCTCGACACAGGTGGCCTTGCGCAGCCCCTCGATGCCGAAGCGCGGTCCGCCGAGCGCCCGGCAGAGCGACGCCGGCGGATCGATCGCGACGCACTCGGCGTCCGGCTGCAGCGAGGTCATGCCGAAGGCGACGTTGAGCAGCTGCGCGGGATCGTGCGCGGTGGTCTCGATCGGGTAGGCGATCGTGACGCGCGAGTCGGAGCCATCTTCGTCGATCGCCTCCACGCGCCCGACGATCCGCTCGCGCAGAGACTCGTCGCGCAGCGCCGCGCGCGGCACCTCGACCGTCTGCTCGCGCGCGATCTCCTCGGCGCGCGACTCCGCCGCGCGGCGATCGACCGCCAGCCGGTAGGTGACGCGCAGGCTCTCCACGGCTCGGGTCTTCGCTCGCCCGCCCCTCAGAGCTCGGACGCGAGGAACTCGAGGGTGCGCTCCCCGGCGCCCGGCTCGAGCGGCGACACCGCCGCGCAGAAGTCGGTGACGCCCGCCTCGCGCAGCCGAGCGAGCCCGGCGCGCAGCGCCCTCTCGTCGCCGACAATCGCGACCTCTCCCGGTGTCGCGGCGCCCTCGCGGTCGAGCATCGCGCGATACGAGGGGAGCTGTCCGTAGATCGAGAACTGCTTCGACGCGTTCTCGCGCGCGGCAGCCGCGTCGCGCACGAGAGCGATCGGCAGTCCCGCCACGATGCGCGGAGCCGGTCGACCCGCCTCTTCCGCGGCGCGGCGGAGCGCCGGAACGGTGTGGCTCGCCAAGGTCTTCACACCGGTCATCCAGGTGATGGTGCCGTCGGCGTAGCGGCCCGTGAGTCGCAGCAGCGCGGGTCCGAGCGCCGCGACCAGCAGCTTCACCGGCGCGCCGCCGGGAGCCGCGAGCTGCCCGCGCACGCGGTACTCCTTGCCCTTCCAGTCCACCGCTTCGCCGCGCAGCAGCGGCGTCAGCGCGGCGAGGTACTCCGACATGTGACGCGCCGGGTGGGCATAGGAGAGGCCGAACATGTCCTCGATCACGATCTTGTGCGAAAGGCCGATACCGAGGGTGAAGCGGCCGCCGCTCGCGGCGTTCGCGGTCAGCGCCTCCTGCGCCATCGCCATCGGGTGGCGCGGGTAGGTCGGCACGACCGCCGTGCCGAGCTCGATGCGCCGGGTGACGCGGCCGATCAGCGCCAGCGCCGTGATCGCGTCGTAGGCGAAGATGTTCGCCATCCAGAAGCTGGCGAAGCCGGCGCTCTCGGCGCGCTGCGCCTGGGCGACGAGCTGGTCGAGGCTCGAGCCGTCGCCGGCTCCCGCCATGGTTCCGATTCGCATATGTCTCCTCCCGGGCGGCGCGAGTCGCGCGATTATACTGCGGGCCTTCGCGAGGACGGGGACGTGAGCGCACAGCAGAACAAGGCCGTGGTGCGGGGGTTCCTCGAGGCGCTCGCGCGCGGCGACCGCACCTCCGCGCGCGAGGCCTTTCGCGAGGACGCCTGCTGGCGCTATCCGGCGTCGCTCGGCGGACCCGGCGTCCACCGCGGCCGCGACGCGATCTTCGACATCTACTTCGGCGTCGACGAGAAGCTCTTCGAGACGGGCGCGCGCCGCTACGACTTCGAGATCACGAGCGCCGTCGCAGAGGACGACCGCGTGGCGGTCGAGATGCGCCACCGCGGCCGCACGCGCGACGGGCGTCCCTACGAGACCGATTACCACGTGCTCTACCGACTCGTCGGCGGGCGCATCGCCGAGGTGCACGAGTACTTCGATTCGCTCTACGTGCGGCGCCTCTACCGCGACGAGGAGCTCGGTGTCGCTCGCCGCGAGTGAGCGCGCGCTCGCCGTCGCGGTGCTCGGGCTCTGCTTCGGACTCGCGTGCAGCGGCGAGGACGCGCACGACGGGAAGATCGAGGGTGCGCGACGCGCGTCCCGCGCGGCGCCCGCGCAGCCCGACGATCAGATCCTCTTCGGCGACCTCCACGTCCATACGACCTGGTCGATCGACGCCTTCCTCTACGCGCTTCCGCTGTTCGGCGGCGAGGGCGCGCACCCGCCGGCCGACGCCTGCGACTTCGCGCGCCACTGCGCCGGGCTCGACTTCTTCTCGCTGAACGACCACGCCGAGGGCCTGACCCCCGAGCGCTGGCAGCGCGAGATCGAGAGCGTGCGCGCGTGCGACGAGCGCAGCGGCGGCGCGAACCCAGACCTCGTCGCCTTCGTCGGCTGGGAGTGGACGCAGATGGGCGAGACGCCCGAGACCCACTTCGGACACAAGAACGTGATCGTGCGAGGCCTCGCGGACGACCAGATCCCGCCCCGGCCGATCTCGGCCCTCGCCGACGACGCGATGAGTCGCGCGAACATGTTGTGGGCCGCGCGCATGGCGGAGGCCGCGCTGGCGCTGCCGCCGACCGAGCCCTACGCGGATTTCCTCTGGTGGATCCGCCGGCTCGCCGCGGTGCCCTTCTGCGAACGCGACGTCGACACCCGCGCGCTGCCGCGCGATTGCCACGAGCAGGCGCCGACGCCGGAGCGGCTGTTCGAGAAGCTGGCGCAGTGGGGCGGCGAGGCGCTCGTGATCCCGCACGGGCTCGCCTGGGGCATCCACGCGCCGCCCGGCGCGAGCCTCGACGTGCAGCTCACCGCGGCGCGCCGCGCGCCGGAAATGCAGCGACTCGTCGAGGTGTACTCCGGCCACGGAAGCTCCGAGGTCTTCGAGCGCGCCGCCGACACGGCCGAGCGACAGGAACTCGCGGGCGTGTGCCCCGCGCCGACCCCGGAGTTCCTGCCCTGCTGCTGGCAGGCGGGCGAGATCCTGCGCAAGCGCTGCGGCAATCTGCCCGCGGCGGAGTGCGAGAGCCGTGTCTCGGAAGTGCGTCGGCTCGCGCTCGAGGCCGGCAAGCAGCCCCAATGGGTGCTGCCGGACGCGGCCGTCGCGGAGTGGCTCGACTGCGACCAGCCGCGCGGCGGCGCCTTCAAGCCAGTGCTGACGCCGCGACCGCACGAGAGCGCGCAGGCCGCGCTCGCGCTGCGCGACTTCGACGAGCTCGGCGCCGATGGACGCCCCGCGCGCTTCCGCTGGGGCTTCATCTCGTCGAGCGACAATCACTCGGCGCGCGCCGGCAGCGGCTACAAGCAGGTGCGTCGCAAGGGCATGACCGACGCGCGCGGCCTCGTATCCGAGGGCCTCGCCTCGCGGCTCCAGCCCTTCTTCGGCCCCGCGCCCGAGGACCCCGCGCGCGGCGTGCCGTCGCCGCCGGCGCCGGCGGGCTTCCGCAACCTCTTCGACGTGGAGCGCGGCGCCTCCTTCTTCTACCCCGGAGGTCTCGCGGCCGTGCATGCGAGCGGCCGCAGCCGCGACGCGATCTGGGACGCGCTGATGCGCCGCGAGGTCTACGGCACGAGCGGCCCACGCATCCTGCTCTGGTTCGACCTGGTCGGCCTGCCACAGGGCCGTGCGCCGATGGGCAGCGAGGTCGCGCTCGCCGCGACGCCGCGCTTCGAGGTGCGCGCGGTCGGGAGCCGCATCGAGCTACCCGGCTGCCCGCAGGAGAGCCGGCGCGCGCTCTCCCCGGAGCGGCTCGCGAAACTATGCATGGACGAGTGTCACAACCCGGGAGACGAGCGACACCGGATCGCGGCGATCGAGGTGGTGCGCGTCCGCGCGCAGCAGACGCGGGGGGAGCCGCTCGCGCCGCTCATCGAGGATCCGTGGCTGCGCTTCGAGTGCCCGCCCGACGAGGACGGCTGCACCGCGCGCTTCGAGGATCCTGAGTTCCTCGCCTCGGGTCGCGATGCGGCCTACTACGTGCGCGCGCTCCAGGAGCCGACTCCGGCGATCAACGGCGCGAACCTGCGCGCGCGCTACGACTCGGACGGCAACGCGATCTCGGTCGATCCCTGCTACGCCGGCTGGCGCACGCGCGACGACGACGACTGCCTCGCTCCGGTGCAGGAGCGCGCGTGGTCGTCGCCGATCTACGTGAATCAGGCCGGCTGACGCGCCGAGCGGCGGCGCTCGAGGAAGCGCTTCGTTTCGCGCGTGGCACCCGGGCCCGGCTCCGTGCGCAGATCGCGGCGCGTGAGCTCGCGGCCGTCGGCGTCGGCCACGCGTAGCTTCGGGACGCGGCGCCCGCTGCGGCGGTCCTTCACGACGACCGGCTCGTGGCCGCGACCGAAGACCCACTCGTCGGACCACTCGCGCATCGCGGTCAGCACGGGCAGCAGCGCCTCGCCCTTGTCGGTCAGCCGGTACTCGAAGCGCTGGCCCTCGGTGCCGACGTCGACGCGCTCGAAGATCCCGTGATCCACGAGATGCGAGAGGCGGCTCGACAGGATGTTGCGGGCGACGCCGAGGCTCTTCTCGAAGTCGCCGAAGCGACGCGCGCCGAAGAAGGCGTCGCGCACGATCAGCAGAGTCCACCAGTCGCCGATCGCCTCGAGCGCCTGGGCGATCCCGCAGTTCATGCCGGCGAAGCGCGTGCGCGCCATGCATGGAGCCTCGCGCAAACGGTTGCATGATGCAACCAGATCGCCTACCCCTCCCGCATGCGCGACCCCATGACCGCGAATGCATCCGCTCCCGCCTCCGAGTGGAAGTCCACCGCCTGCATCCTGTGCGAGTGCAACTGCGGCATCGAGGTGCAGCTCGGCGGTCCGGACGGGCGCCGGCTCGTGCGCGTGCGCGGCGACGATGCGCACCCGATCTCGCAGGGCTACGCGTGCGAGAAGCCGTCGCGGCTCGACTATTACCAGAACGGCCCGCACCGGCTGACGAAGCCGCTGCGGCGCCGCGCCGACGGGAGCTTCGAGGAGATCGACTGGGACACGGCGATCCGCGAGGTGGCGGAGCGCTTCGCCGCGGTGCGCGACGCGCACGGTGGCGAGTCGATCTTCTACTACGGCGGCGGCGGCCAGGGAAACCACCTGCCCGGCGCCTACGGACGCGCCACGAAGAGCGCGCTCGGCATGCGCTACCAGTCGAGCGCGCTCGCGCAGGAGAAGACGGGCGAGTTCTGGGTTGCCGGCAAGATGATCGGCGGCTTCTCGCGCAGCGACTTCGAGCACTGCGAGGTCGCGATCTTCCTCGGCAAGAATCCGTGGTTCTCGCACAGCATCCCGCGCGCGCGCGTGACCCTGCGCGAGATCGCGAACGACCCGGCGCGCACCTTGATCGTCGTCGACCCGCGGCGCACGGAGACCGCGGAGATCGCGGACATCCATCTCCAGGTGAAGCCGGGGAGCGACGCCTTCCTGATCGCGGCGCTCTGCGCCGTGATCGTGCAGGAGGGCCTCGTCGCGCGCGACTGGATCGCGGCGCACGCGGATGGGCTCGCGGACGTGCTGCCGCACTTCGAGTCGCTCGACGTCGCCGCGTACACCGTGAAGTGCAGCGTGCCCGAGTCGCTCGTGCGCAGCACCGCGCGGCGGATCGCGACCGCGTCGAGCGTCGCGCTCTTCGAGGACCTCGGCGTGCAGATGAACCTGCACTCGACGCTCGTCTCCTACCTCCATCACCTGCTGGTGCTGCTGACGGGGAACTTCGGGAGGGAGGGCACCGCCTACCGCCCGACCTCCTTCGTCCCGCTCGTCGCGGGCCTCGAGCGCGCCGACGCCGACGCGCGTCGCAGTCCAGTGACGGGCGCGCGCATCATCGGCGG
>Ga0335069_10011933_pt1 | contig 12246 bp, 11 predicted proteins | sample Lox_Sample_11_FD_206714 | JGI IMG/M metagenome (GOLD analysis project Ga0335069, IMG submission 206714) | Soil microbial communities from Loxahatchee National Wildlife Refuge, Florida, United States - Lox_Sample_1.1 | ecosystem: Environmental > Terrestrial > Soil > Wetlands | place: USA...
CTCTTTTATAACCACATGAAGCAGCCCCAAGGCCAGAGCGCCGTCGGTTCCTGGCCTCACCTGCAGGTGAAGATCGGCTTGCCTTGCCAGTGAAGTCTCTCTCGGATCGATGACCAGGAGCCTGCAACCTCTCGCGCGAGATTCCTTCAATTCATTCACTATGGATGGCGTTGACGCGAGCGGGTTCTTGCCCCACAGGACAATACATTTGCTGTGCACATAATCAGCAATGGGCAAAGTGCCATAGGTCATCACGTTGGCCATTGATTTCGATTCATGACAATGGCTTCCCGAGGTAGAAAAATTAGGGCTGCCGAACACATTGCAGAAACGCTCCACGTACGGAAAAAATTCTTTCCCCACACCGGCCTGGCCCACATGCATTGCCACAGACTCTGGACCGTACTCGGCTTTGATGCTACTGAGGTTGGAGGCAAGATAATCGAGGGCCTGCTCCCATGAAACAGGCTCGAGCCGGCCTGTGTCTGTTTTTTTGAGAGGTTGCCTCAGGCGGTCGGACGCACGTAACAGCTCAGGAAATGCCCGCCCCTTCGGGCAGAGGTGTCCTTTGCTGACCGGGTGTTCCCCGTCGCCTTCAATGGCAACTACGGCACCGTCCTGAAGCTTCAAGTTAATGCCGCAGGTCCCGCTGCATATGCCACAGACAGTCTGCGTAGTGGTAGGAGTCATCATCGACGCTTTACCAGATAGAACTCATGGGCCAAACGAGCTACTAGCGTATATTCATATCAGTAATTTGTCAAATATATATTTGGCATGGTAAATCCATGAGGTATACGTTATGAGCATGCAACATCCTCTTTCTAATTCATGCCCGATCCTTTGACGCTTACCCGTTCACGTGGTAAAGTGGATCGTTACTGCAGGGCCACGGGGCATGGGTCATGGATTCAGGCGTCATATCCAATGACGAACAATGCTAATGCAAGGAGGAGAAAATGATTTCCAGGATTCTGATTCCCACGGATGGTTCGAAAACTGCGCGGAAAGCGGCGAAGTATGCTGTGGAACTGGCGAAGCTTTCCGGCGCCACGGTTATTATACTCAACGTCATCGACCGCAGCAGTTTCATCAGCCCGGTTGTCCCCGGCTTCGTAAGTCCTTCGAAGCCCGGTGTTACACATCCGGAGCACCTGATAGAGCCGATAGAGGATTACCTGAAAGAGGCTGCAAAAGCCGACATGGACGAGATCGCGAAAATCTGCGGGCAGAATGGCGTCCAATCGACATCGATCATACGGCTGGGTCATCCGGTGGAGGCGATCGTGAAGGAAGCTGCAAAATCCAAAGCCGATCTCATCGTGATCGGCTCTCACGGCAGGAGCGCTCTCAAGGCTGCGCTTCTCGGCAGTGTCACGTTTGGCGTCATTCATAACGAAAGTAGGGTCCCTGTCCTGGTCGTCCGCAAATAGCGTGCGCCACTTTCTGGGCCTGCCCCTGACCACGTGGTGCTGTCTCATTGTGGCAGGCTGTTCTATCATTACCACACCTTATAGAGTGACGAAGAAGGCTGTGCAGGGCACGGTGTATGTGGTTGAGGGGGCCTATAACTTCACTGCCGGCACAACCAACCTGCTGTATAAAGTTGGCAAATTTACCTTCAAGGTGGTGAAGGCCCCGCTCGATTGGCCACTGGTTAACCATGACATCGAAACTATCGACGGCGTGTCGCCGAAAGAAGCCATACGCGAGGGCAGGGTAAAGACCGCGCCGTACACGGTGAAGGGGAAGACCTATCATCCCATGTCGGTCAAAGAAGCCCAGACCTATGACGAGACAGGTGTCGCGTCCTGGTACGGTTACGAAACCGTGAGGCGCAATCACGGCGCAATGACAGCCAATGGCGAGGCGTTCGACCCGAACGGCCTGACAGCGGCTCACAAGTATCTGCCCCTTCCGACGCACGTGAAGGTGACGAACCTGGAGAACAACAGATGGGTCATCCTGCGCGTCAACGACCGTGGGCCGTTCCCCAGCGATTACAATCCGAAATCAGGCGAGCGCATTATAGACGTGAGCGCTGGCGCTGCCAAGAAACTTGGTTTCTACGGGAAGGGTACGGCCAGGGTCCGCGTGGAGAGCATTCAGCTGCAGGAGGGATAAGACGAGAATGATGAGTCGAAGGCTCGCATGACGGGCGAAGAGTAGTCACATGACCACGTTATGCAGCTTGAATTCGCAACGTTTTTAGGTTACAATAACTCTTCGTACGTCTCGCATCGCACCACAATTACCTGAGAGGACGATGTTGGAAAAAGAAAGAATACGTAATATTGCAATCATAGCCCATGTGGACCACGGGAAGACCACGCTCGTGGATCGTTTGTTCGCGCAGAGCGGTATGTTCCGCGATAACCAGGTTGTTGAAGAACGGCTCATGGATTCCATGGACCTGGAGAGGGAACGGGGCATCACCATATCCTCGAAGAACGGCTCTTTCCGGTATAAGGATTTTCTCATTAATATCATCGACACACCGGGACACGCTGATTTCGGCGGCCAGGTGGAACGGGTTCTCAAGATGGCGGATGGAGCATTGCTGCTCGTTGATGCAGCAGAAGGCCCCATGCCCCAGACCTATTTTGTGCTGAAGAAGGCGCTTGCTCTGGCGCTTCCCGTCATCGTAGTGATAAACAAGATAGACAAGCCCGCTGCGCGCTGCGATTGGGTCGTGAACGAGGTCTTTGACCTCTTTGTCAAGCTTGATGCGCCGGACCGTATACTCGATTTTCCAGTGATCTATGCTTCTGCGAAGGAAGGCTACGCAACACTCGATGATACGGTCAGAGAGGGCACGATGGAGCCCTTGTTTGATCTCATCATAGATGCGGTGCCTGCTCCAGTCGGCGATCCGGAAGGGCTGCTCCAGATGCTCGTCAGTTCGCTCGACTACTCTCCCTTCCTGGGCCGCCTTGCTATCGGCAAAATAACGTCAGGCGCACTGAGGCTCGACAGGGACGTAGTGGTTGCGAAAGACGGAAAGACGCCGTACCCTGCGCGTATTACCAAGGTCTACCGGTTCAAGGGGAACGAAAAGGTTGAAACAGAGAGTGCCGGTGTGGGCGAGATCGTGGCGGTGGCAGGCATGGAACAGGTCACGATCGGCGAGACCCTGACTGATCCGTTGAATCCGGCGCCGCTTCCTGGCATAGCCGTTGATCCTCCTACGGTCGCCATGAATTTCGTCCCGAACGATTCTCCCTTCTACGGCCGCGAGGGCCGCTTTGTGACCTCCAGACATCTTCGCGAAAGGCTGCTGCGCGAGACGCTCTCCGACGTGGCCCTTGTTGTGGAGGACATAGAAGATTCCACAGGGTACAGGGTATCGGGAAGGGGAGAACTCCATCTCTCCATTCTCATCGAGAAGATGCGGAGGGAAGGGTACGAATTCCAGGTAACAAGGCCCCAGGTACTTTACAGGGAGGAAGACGGTGCCAGGCTTGAGCCTTACGAAGAACTGACCGTTGATGTTGACGAGAACTACATGGGACGCGTCATAGAAAACCTTGGCGCGAGAAAAGGTGTTCTCCTGGACATGAAGCAGGAGAACGGCATGGCGAGGCTCAGGTATAAGATTCCAACAAGAGGCCTGCTCGGCTTCCGCTCTGAGTTTCTGACTGAAACGAGGGGGATGGGGGTCATGAATTATGTCTTTCTCGGATTCGACCGGTTTGCCGGTGAGATGAAGAACAGGACTAGAGGTGTCATGGTCGCCATGGATGAGTGCACCACGGTCGCCTACGCTCTTTTCAATCTGCAAGAGCGCGGCCGGCTATTCCTGGGCCCCGGCGAAAGGGTCTATGAAGGGCAGATCATCGGGGAGCATTCCCGCGAAACCGATCTCGTGGTCAATCCTGCCAAAGGGAAGAAGCTCACCAATATGCGGGCGGCCGGTTCGGACGACGCGGTCATCCTGACGCCCCATGTGAGGATGAGTCTGGAAGAGTGCATCGCCTATATCAACGACGATGAACTGGTCGAGATAACACCCATATCGATCAGACTTAGGAAGCAGATATTGGCCAGTCTTGAGCGCAGGCGAGCAAGCTCCGCCGCATAGTCGGTCTGTCTTCAAACGCCTACCTTCGTTGCCCTTCGGCCTGTGCTTGCTCGACGTACCGCCAGGTACGTCTCCGCAGTCCAGTCCTCGGCTCGCCTCGGTATACGCTTTGAATAGAGACCGACATCATCACAGTAATTGCATTTAGCAACTTGCTGTCTGAAAGAACAGGGTCTGGCCCGGCGATCTTCTCACGTGACAACGGTTAGCGTGATGTTGCCGCGAGCTCCTGCAGAATCTCCTTCATATGGTCGATGTGAAAGCCTATGTGGCGTTCAGCCATCAACGACGCAAAGGATCCCAACGTGGGGTATTCTCCTGTCGGTGCTTCCTTGAACGCGGGGATATGGGCTTTCCGCGCCAGCTGCTCGTCGGAGAGGCCTGCAATGAGGGTGCCCACCTTTTCCCATTCGCTTTCAAACTCTTTGAGGAGTTCGGCAAAAGTCATGTTTGAGCGCCTTGCAGTGAAGAAAGGATCGCCGGGGGTTAGGTCGAGGCGAGGTGTCTCCTGCTCCAGGAACGCCCTGATTGCTGGTGTGAGGCCGAGTCCGTCGGGACCGCTCATGTGCGAGATAATCTCTTTGGGTGACCATCGTTTGGTCGGTGCGCGGGAAGCGGTTTTCTCGTCGAGACCCTCGCAGAGCTTTTTCATTTCATTTACTTTCTGACGAATTACCTGTGACAGTTGAGTAGCTTGCTGTGATGCCATAACCCCCTCCTTTTTTTAAATAGCATAAGCCCGGAGGAAGATTTTGTCATGTCGTTATCGCGAAGGCTGCTTCACTTCGCCGTACGTTTAGCGCTCCACTGGTGCGTGCCTGAAAAGGTTCCACCTTTTACAACGACAGTCCCTGTGGCTGTTCCATTCTGTACGCGGCCTGAGAATTCCATGAGCACCGGCATTTTTTCCACCGTTCCGGAGATCGCAAAGGAAAGCGCGTCTCCGCTAATTCGAGGATCCTGAAGGCTGATTCTCTTGTCGTGAAGCCTCGCAGAACCGGATAGCTGCTGATACGTCTGTCTGAAAGAGAGGGCCAGGGGGTTCAGGCTTTCTGCTGTTGGAATTTGCAGAGTCCATGCCCCTGCGGCGTCCGCGGGTATCACCCAGCAGTAGATCGGCGATCCATCTATACGGATGGTCTTGTCCGGTCGCCATTCCCCCATGTCATGCCTGTATGAAACAACGCGCGCCCCCGGTCGCAGCTCCTCGAGAAATTTTGGCGCAAGCATGACATTGATCCCGGGCAGGAGAAAGACCGTCACCACGTTCGCCTCGCTGATGTTGACCTTGAAAAGATCCTGTTGAACGAACCGCACGCGGCTCCCTACGCCTGCCTCTTCAGCGTTGCGTTCGCTCTCCTCCACCAATGTCGGCTCAATTTCTACACCTACGGCATGCGCCCCGAACTCTCCTGCAGCGGCAATCACGATGCGGCCGTCGCCGCTTCCGAGATCGTAAAGGACGTCATCGGCAGTGAGATTGGCAAGCTTCAGCATCGCGGTAACTGCCTGGGGCGGGGTTGTGACATAATTGACCGGTGCGCTGATCTGGTTTGTGCCTGCTGTTGTGCACCCGACCATCACTGAGAAGCACAATACCACCGCGAGGCATTTGATATTTAAGATGCTCACGCGTACCTTTTGCTCCGGGAGGGCTTGATCTTATCGAAGATGACGAGAAGCAACCCGCAGAAGAGTACGATAAGCCCTACCACCGCGCCCTTGCCGGTGTAAGCGATGCTCGCCCGCAGCATGTAGAGGCAGGTAGCGCAGAATAGAATAGGTGTGAAGGGGTACAGAGGCACGGGGAAGGGGCGCTCGACGCCCGGCTCTTTGAAACGGAGCACAATCAGTGACAGGGCACCCAGGAAGAAAAAGCCCCAGAAGACAGGAGCGGTGTACTCTACCATAGCAACGAAACCCTGTCTGGTGGCTGCCCCGAAAAGGATGAGCAGGAGGGACAAACCGCACTGGACGAGCAACGCGTTGGGAGCTGTAGCAGTGCTTTCATGCCACCGGGCAAGGATGCGGAACATGCGTCGGTCCATGCCCAGCGCAAGGTTGGTGCGGGCGCCGGTGACGATCGAGCCGTTTATGGAGCCCAGTGCGGAAACACAGATGAGGAGACTCAGGAGTCTTGCAGCATTCTGGCCGAACAGGCGTTGGACAAGGTCCGCAGCTACATGTTCGGATGTGCTCATGCCGGAGAGGCCGAGCACCCTGAGGAAAGCCAGGTTGGCAAACACATAGACGGCGGTGATTATGGCAAGGCTCCAGAGAAGCGCCGGTACCATGCCCCGGCGGACGTGCTTGAGGTCTGCGGAGACATAGGCCGCCTCGTTCCATCCTCCATACGTGAGCAGCACAAAGATCATCGCGAGGCCGAGCAGGTTCCCCGATGAAGGTTCGACGGGAGCGGGTCTGACAGGCTGCGCATACATGAGGCCCGGCAGTATCACCGCAAGCAGTCCGAGCACCTTGGCAAGAGTCAACAGGGTTTGCGTCATCTTTCCCTGACGCAGCCCTATAAGATTGATTGCGGTGAGGCACACCACTGCGCCAGCGGCGAAGAACGGGGAAGCTGAGCCAGTGACCGGGAGAAGACCGGCGAAATAATCACCGAAAATGAATCCGAGCATTGCTATCGAGCCGGTCTGAATCACAGTCATTCTTGCCCAGGCGAAAAGAAAGGCTACGTCTGTGCCGAATGCACGCGTTATGTAATGGTAGTCACCACCGGGGTGAGGGAAGGTCGTCGCCAATTCAGCATAGCAGAGAGAGCCGTTTAAAGAAACGAGACCGCCGAGGATCCAGAGAAGGATCAGCAGCCCGGGACCTCCGGCATTTGCCGCAACGAGCGAAGGAGTCCTGAAGATACCCACGCCGATCACGATTCCGACGACAATTGCGACGACATCTTTGACGGAAAGAGTTCCTTCCTGCTTCACTCGCTAATCTGCCTGCATTGATGTAGTTTACGGTTAAACAAATTCAAATATCGAATACTCCAAGCTGGAAAGCGGAATAAGCTTTTGCTTTGGCTGCGGGCCGTAGCTTCGAATCCCAATTGGTACTAGCCGCATTTCCTCAGGTCTTGAAACTCATGTATTTTTCGAACTCGGCAAGATGAGCTTCAAGGGCAACCACTTCCTCATGCAGATGTTTCGCGTTATCAGCCAGCTCCGGATCGTGTGCCATGCGTGCAATGCGGCTGGAGAATCCCCCGATGGCAGCTATCCGGTTACGAAAATTATGGGCGGTCTCCATTAAGATTGTCTCCTGCCGCCGGCAGGATGACATCAGTTGCTGGACCAGTTCAGCCCTCCCGATGATGGCGCTTATGAGCTCTCCTATCACTTGCAGGTACTCGAAGTCCTCCCGCGAAATAGGGGCACCGTTCCTTCCTGAATCAACAACGAGGACACCAAGCTTTCTTTCCTGTCCGGTCATTGGATCAATATACCCTAAAGGAATAATGGCCTTGATCTTGGAAGGCTCGCTAAGGGTGTGAGGATAACCGTTTGTCTGGTGCGGATCTGTGAGATTCATCGCCACGCCTTTCCTCACAGCCTCCCAGACGATGCTCTCTTTGTTTACCGTTAGGCCTCCTACAGGAACCGTGTGTTCGCCTGCCCAGAAACGGAGCGTCAGTTCTTCCCCTTCCAGGAAAGCGCAACGGGCCCTTTTTCCGAGCCGTTCACAAAGATTGACGAGGACCGTTTCAACGACCCGTTCCGGCACAGAGCTGGAACTCAGCAGACGGGTGGCTTCCAGAATGTCGTCAAAGCGGCTGTCGCGCTCTCTTGCTGCTTTCGGTTTCCTGTTGTTGCCCCGCACCTTATTTGGGCTCATATCGCCCCTTCCTTGCGCCCGCAAGGGGGTACCTGAACGCCGTGCTCACTGGATAGCTTTTTCGCAGAACTACCCGTGGAAATCTATTGTCTATCCTTCTTGGTTCTCCTAATACTACCGTTTTTCGAGGAGGTGGGCAATGATTAACTTATCAAGACGAAGCAGTATTGACAGAATAGACGCTTCGTCATTATTCTAATTTGAAGCGACCTGCCCCTGCCTATGCTTACGGGAATGGACACATGAGAATAGCGATAGCCGGCGCAGGCATAGCCGGCGCCTACCTGCACAGGCTCCTTGTCGGAAATGGCCACAGCGTCGATATCTACGATCAGCAACCAAGGACCAGATGCGGCTTGACGCCGTGCGCCTGGGGTGTTTCAAGGGGCTTCGCAGACCTCATGAAGGCTACGGGCCTGGACTCGCACAAGTACGTTCTGGCACGCCCCGATTATGTGCTGATGGACGGGCTGAGGGTCGGTGCGGACCTCATGACCATAGATAAGCGGATGCTTATCCAGGACCTGCTGCAGGGTACCGAGGTGTGCTATTCCACACCGGACATTGCCGGGTACGAAAGGGTTATTGATGCTACAGGGGTTTCGAGGGCGTTCCTTCCTTCGATCAAGGACGACTTTGTTCTGCCCTGCGTCGAGTTTCGAGTGCGCTCAGACGAATCCCTCGAGAATAGAATCAAGCTTGGTGGAATAGGTTACGCGTGGTGCTTTCCCCTCTCGGACCACGAGTATCACATCGGGTGCGGGAGTTTCAAGTTGAACCCCGGAGCAACGTTAAAGAAGCTTGGCTGGATAGAAAACGGCGCGTCCCGAAAAGAAATTGTGTGCGCGTGCAGCGGCACTATACGTCTTGGTGGGCCCCATTCTTCCCAACCGTTTGTGGTTGCCGGGAGCGGTCACGAGATCTGGGGAGTGGGTGAAGCCATAGGCTGCGTGGCTCCGCTTGCGGGCGACGGTATCACTCCCGGGATGAGGAGTGCGCAGATTATGATGCAGCACTGGGATGACCCATCCGGCTACACCAGAGCGATATTGCGGGAGTTCCGTTGGATGAAAGGGGAGCGAAGGGTCATCGACAAGCTTGTAAACAACCAGCCGATCAAAGTGAGTGACGCATGGGTGCTCAAAAAGAATGCAAGAAGAATGGCAATGGATGTGGGCCTCAAGGACGTCGCCACGCTGCTGAAGCACCTGAGATGAACCGGGATCCCAAATGTTAAATTCGAACATCGAAATTGTAAACAATATCGAATGGCCAAAGAACTTCAAATAGAGATTGCAGCGCCGTTCGTGTTTGGAATATTCAGCATTGAAAACTTGTTCAGGGTTTGGATGTTTGATGATCGGGCTTGAATTCTCTAATGGATGAAGATCAAGGATCAGTACTAGTCCGTCAGTTCTTCCCCGGTACGGCCGGTAGCTACGACCGCATCGTGAACCTCTGCACGCTCGGGTTCGACCGTGCCTGGAAAAACAGAATGCTTGAGAAGATACCGGAAGGATCCACGCGGATCATGGATCAGGCCTGCGGTACCGGTATACTGACGTTGAGGATTGCAGAGAAATTTCCCGATGCTTCTATAGTGGGCGTTGACGTGACCGAGGAATATCTTCTGGTTGCTAAAGAGAAAGCCGCCCGTTTAAAACTGAGCAACCTCCATTTTGTGCTCGGCGCTGCAGAAGATGTGCTGCTCCACCAGAGCTTTGATTGCATAATTTCATCCTACCTGGCCAAGTATGCTCGAATCGGAAGCTTGATCCCTATCATACGTAAAATGCTGCGGCCCGACGGCGTGGTCATCATGCACGATTTTACCTACCCGGCGAATCGCGCCTTTTCGTATCTGTGGCGCCTCTATTTCAGACTTCTGCAAAGCGTCGGGGCCAGAAAGTACCCGCAATGGCGGGCGGCCTTTGAAGGTTTGCCCGGTCTCCTGCGTGAGACAAGATGGACAGACGAGTTGGAGAAGTCATTGCAGAAAAATGATTTTTCTAAGATCGCTGTGGAGTACCTTACCTTCGGCACCTCAGCTATTATCACCGCCCGGAGAATCTGATTTTTTTCACGACGCGTTGAACATTTCTATTATGTCACGCGGGGCGCGTCGCAGTAGTTCAGTATAGCTGTTGTCGGGGAGATTGTTTTCCACTTCGTTCGTTGCAGACTGCAGCCGGGATTTGATTTCCGTCTCCATGACCTCCTGGGCGTCGCGGAAAAGGCGTAGTCCCTCGCCGTCCAGGCTTGCAACTTCCCCACGCAACAAAACTATCACGAGATGGCGCGCCCCATCGACAAACCGGAGAAAGAGGGGCGTCAGGGCCGCCATCTGATTGGCATTGACGGCGCCGCTTGCGAAATGGACTTTCACCTCTTGAAGATCGTCTGCTATCTGATAGGCCTCGCCGATGCGCAATCCGTACCGGTAGAATACGTCTCCCAGTTTCCGGTCGCCCTTCGCAGCAATAGCTCCCAGGAGGCAGGCTGTACCAAAAAGAATGGCGGTTTTGAGATGAATGATCTTCTCGTAGAGCAGTTTGTCCACGCTCCCGGATTCTATTTGCCTCGCAAACGCTATCGGATCGAGAGCCTCGTGCAGAGCGCCTCTGGACAACTGAGCGATTGCATGTGAGACCGACGCTCCATCCTTTTTGCCGAGATCGCTCATCATCTTTATTGCGAAAGCGAAGATAACGTCACCGACGAGGACCGCGCGTCGCGCCCCTTCCACTGTCCATGTTGATGGTCTGCCTCTCCTTGTTGTGTCTCCGTCTATGAAATCATCGTGGATCAATGTCGCGGCTTGGATCATTTCTATTGAAATCGCTCGCGGCACCGCAGCATCAAGAGTTCCTCCCAGCGCCTCACCGACCATACAGGTGAGGCCTCCTCGGATCATCTTTCCAGCTTTCAGCGAAGCCAGCAGCAATGCCTCATCATTGAGCGTGACGTCGTCAAGCAAACCGCACAGGGACCTGGTCAAGGCTGCGTCCACCACCGGTTTTCTTGTGCGCCAGTACTCGTGAAAGCTTGTAAACATTGTTGGTGTCTATCCTGCCATTCGCCAGATTATAAGACCGACTCCGAGGAGCATGACGCCAGTGCTGACGTTTTTGAGTATTGTTTCAAATCGTAACATCAGTTCCCGATCCTCATGCTGCAAGCCGCCCCGCTGCCTTCTATACGCCCTGTAAGGACGGGATGCCTTTATCTCGACGACGCTGAAGCATGCCGTTGATGCAGCCAACGCGAGTGCCGCCACGGAGATTCTGTTGGTCTGCATAATGTAACCGGATAGCACCGGTAGTGAGCCCCATGAAATAGCAAACCACGCATCTGTATGAAAACGCCCCTTGAACCATTCCAGGTTGTAGGCGAACACGAAGAAGCCTTCCAGGAGGGCCATCGACCAGAGAAGAGGAACGTAAAGGAGCGCGTACCAGACCGCGATGGCATAGGCAATCGTCAGGGAGGCTACCGCAAGGAACCACAACTGCTTTCTCGTGAAAGCAACCCCCCATGGCTTTACGCTTTTGCTCCCCAGCGCGTCCAGCGCGTGTGCTCCTATTCCCAACCCGAAGAAGAAGATAAGGAGAAGTGCGACGACCCTGTCCCAATAGAGAGGTGTTGCAAGCATAGCCCCGATTACTGAAAAAGAAAGAACCATGCCCGTGTAGGGCAGGAAAAGGAGTCCTACGAATGACCTGAACCTTGGAGGACCGAATTTCGGCACGAACCACTCCTCCGCCCTATTCGCTGAATCGCTCGACGTTGTCTCATTCATCGATGTAGTCCCTTTTTTCCATCGTCCGAGTCCGCTGAGGCGGACGATCTCCCTCGTCTGAACAGAGCGGTCGGCCTTACCCTCCACTCAGTGTGAAGAGACTGTCGGGGAATCCATTGTTTATCTTCAGGTTGTCAAGAGTGATACTCCTTTTCAGGCGTCCTCCATCAGGTGTGAACTCTTCCACTTTCACCGGAAGCCAAATAGCTTCGTCGATATGGAACTGGTAGAGTGTCGTGACGTTCTCGCGAAAATGGTCAGCCGCTAGAACCTTTATTTTCACTAAACCGCGGTCCTCGGTTATTTCGGCGATGCCGCGACGCTGATCTGTAAGACTGTGAGAAATATTTCTGATAAGGAGACCGATATCTGTCTGATCTATGCGCTGTCCCGAAGATCCTCCCAGTAACCGACTATCTGGCGCCAGATGGAATTTAAGGAGGTGCGCGAGTCCCGCGGGTTGTACCGCTACCTTTCCGTTTCCGTTGGGATAGACAAGAACCATGCCTGCATG
>Ga0335069_10011935_pt1 | contig 12246 bp, 7 predicted proteins | sample Lox_Sample_11_FD_206714 | JGI IMG/M metagenome (GOLD analysis project Ga0335069, IMG submission 206714) | Soil microbial communities from Loxahatchee National Wildlife Refuge, Florida, United States - Lox_Sample_1.1 | ecosystem: Environmental > Terrestrial > Soil > Wetlands | place: USA: Florida...
CGTCGCAGACCGAGATCCTGGTCAACGTGGTGACCAGCCCGCATCATCTCTCGGCCACCATGGTTACCGGACGCGTGCACCGCATGACCGAGTTGTTCGGCCGCCTCGCGCCCGGCGCGACGCTCGATCAGGCGCGTGCCGAGCTGCGCACGGATTATGCGGCGATGGTGCGCGCGCATCCCGAAGCGTACCCGACGAGCGCGCACTACCAGATCGATGCCGTGATGCTGCGCGACCAGATCACGTCAGGCGCAAAGACGATTCTCTGGATATTGCTGGCCGCGTCCGGGCTCATCTTCATCATTGCGTGTTCGAATGTCGCCAATCTGATTCTGGCGCGCTCGGTGCGCCGCGAGGGCGAGTTGGCGGTTCGCGCCGCGCTGGGGGCGACCACCGCTGCGCTGCGGCGAACGCTGTTGGCGGAAAGCCTGCTGCTGTCGGTTGCAGGCGCCCTGCTGGGCATTCTCAGCGCGCCGCCAATGGTGGCCGTTCTGGCGCGCTATGCCTCGCGCTTTTCGGTGCGCGCCCTCGATCTGCATGTAGACATGAGTGTGCTCTGGGTGGGAGCGGCGCTGGCTGTCGTGTCTGCGGTACTGCTGGCGTTCGTGCCGCGCCTGCCTTCGATGGAGTCGTCGGGAGGGATCGGGCTGGCGAGCAGCAGCAGCGTCCGCATCACCGGCGGCACCAGCCGCCGGCTGCGGATCTTTGCGGTCACGCAGATTGCGGCTTCCTTCCTGTTGCTGGCCGGCGCCAGCGTTCTCATCAAGACTTTGATCACGCTTCAGGAAACGCAGACCGGCTACGACATGCATCGCGTCCTGGCGGTGAACGTACCGGTCATGTCGTACGGAAAGACCTCCGACGACATTATCAACTTCTACCGCGAGGTGATTCGCCGCATCGATGCCTTGCCGGGTGTCGATCGCGTGGCCCTGGGGACCACCGTTCCGTGGCGTGACGCAGGCAATTTCGGTCCCGGCTTGCAATTCAGCGGCGAGGGCCACGTCAAAGGTACACACGAAGAAGATCCGCGAGCGCAGCTTCGGGTGGTGTCGCCGGGATTCTTTGCGGCGCTGGGCGTGCCGCTGATCGCCGGCCGCGACTTCAACGACAACGATAAGCGCGGCGGTGAGCCGGTCGTCATCATCAGCCAGAGCGCGGCACAGCGTATGTTCCCAGGTCAGGATCCCATCAATCGTCACATCATGTGGACCGATCCGGTGATGAAGTTCGTCTACATCAACCCTGGGCCGCGCCGCATTGTAGGTGTTGTCGCCGATGTGGACGACGAGCATATCCAGCCGGAACCGGAGCTCACCATTTATCACCCCTTTGGGCAGGTTCCCGACGACACCAGCAGGGAGCTGCCGCTGTTCGGTGGCCGGCTGTTCGTCCACACCCGCTCCGATCCCCATGCCCTGGTCATCCCGCTGACGCGCATCATCCGCGGCCTGTCTTCGGAGCAGCCGGTGGAGCACGCCGCCACGCTGGACGACATTCGTGCCGAAGTGCTTACCCCGGACCGGCTGAATATGCTGGTGTTCAGCGGCTTTGCGGGTCTCGCGCTGGCGATCGCGGTGGTCGGCGTCGCGGGTGTACTTGCCTTTTCCGTTAGCGGGCGCACGCGCGAGTTCGGCATCCGGCTGGCGGTTGGAGCGCAGCCCAGGCACTTGCTCATGGGAGTGATCATCGACGGCGCGGTGATGGCTCTGTCCGGCGTCGCGGCGGGCGCGATCCTCGGCTACGGATTAACGCGCCTGGCCAGCAGTTATTTCCCGAGTCTGCAGATGCCGAGCGCGTGGCCGGTAATTGCCTCAGTCATGGTGTTGCTGGTCGCCGCAACCGTCGCGTCCACCTTCCCCGCAGCACGCGCTGCACGGGTGGACGTGACCGAAGCCCTGCGTTCGGAGTGAGGCGGCGTCGCGGCTGGTAACAAGGTTTGCTTTGTACGACTCGCCTCTGTATTGAGCTGTGCGAACTTTGGAGTCGTTTCAACTGGCTCCGCAAAGATAATTTGGTCGGCATTGAAGTACATGCGATCCGGCTGGCGGTGAAGACCAGGAACCCGGAACGAATGGTTGTAGCGGCTGCAAAGCTAGTTCGCTGCCCTGGACGCCAAAGATAACGTCGCTTTGCTGTCGATTGGTTGGTCGGACGAATGGCCGAGCCTTGTCCAGACAACACGGATTATGGCAGCAATCGGCAGTGAAAGGTAGGCTCCTGGGAGGCCGCCGACCGCCGCGCCGACCATAAGTGTGAATATCGCGACAACGGGATGGAGTTCCAATTCGCGTCCGAAAACCCGGGGTGCAATCCCGTAGTCCATGAGGATTCGCCAGATGCCAAGCAGCACGGCTATCCAAATCCAATGGGAGTGCGTGAGAACGGCCAAGCCTACTATGGTCGCGGCCGCAATCATCCAACCAGCTATCGGAATAAACTCCAAGGTTCCCGCCAGAAGCCCCAATGCGACCGCATGCGGAACTGGTAAAACCAATAACACTACTGACACGTAGACCAACGAGAGTACGCCGATTGTCACTTTCGCTCGGATGTAGTGTTGCAGCATCACATTCACTTCGTCGGCCAAAGAGCGGATGCGCTGGTAATTGTCCTTTCCTGCGGCCAGTCGGATCATGCTGTCCGCCAACCTTTGTCCGTCGCTTAAGAAGAAGATGCCGAGAATTGGAATCACCACGACGGCGCCAAGCATAGTGGTTGCAAATTGCGAGATGGCTGCCAACAGCTTCTGAATGTTCGCCTGATGCTCCGCGAGGAATGTCTTCACGCGAAGCGTTTGGTCATCATTCCATCCGTTGTTGCGGCCAATCTCCGTGGCAACCTCGCCTGTCGCCACGCGGTCGCTCAACGTTGGCAGCTCCCGCAAGAACCTACCTGTCCGGCGCAGCGATCCTGGCGCGAGGGCATGAACAAGAAGCGCCGCGGCGATAAGAAGAGCGAAATAGGCTTCGGCAACGTGAGGTCCGCGCAAGTTCCTAAAAAACAACGAATGACGTTGCAGGAAGCGGACGATCGGGTCGATCAAATAGGCGAAGAGAATCGAGAAACAAAACAGCACCAGCACAGTGCGGGCGACATAAGCGACGGCCAGCACGACCACAAACAGCAGGATCGTGAGGAGTACGTTTACCGTTCTGCGATCTGGGAATGACATTGGTTCCTCCCGCACGAAGCCCGCTAGATCAATTGGCCTGCTCCTCAAGCTTTTGCTTGTACGCAGCCAGTACTCGCTGGAGCGAGGAGCGCGTCTTGTCGACGGCTACCTTGCGGACAATGCTGCCCTTGAACCCTGTTAAGCCCGCCTGTTGCGAGCCCTTGATGGTGATGAGATAGAAGCTGGTCCTGTTTGGATCTTTGACGCATACCGTCAAGTCGAGTGCGGTTTCGAAATAATGACTGGCGTAGAGTTGCTTGACCGCTAGAGCGTACGTCGGTTTGCCGGGTGATGTTCCACGGAAGAGAACTGCCTGAACAACTCGTAGCGTGGGCTTGAGTCCAAAATCCACCTTCTCCCAGTAGAACTGAGTCTGGATTGCGTCAGACGGGGCTTTCGGATAATCGAGCAAGTATTGGTTCAATTCAGGCAAGTACGCAGGCATGTCCTTCATCTGCTGCAACATTGACGAAAATGTGTCCGCGACCACAGTGGGGTGACTTTTGTCACGATAGGTGCCGAGCGCGTCGTTCCCGCCCTGCTGATACCGCAAGAGGGCTTGAAGCGCCATTTGCTGCGCCAGACGGTTGGCTTGCGCTGCCCGATCGGGCGCCGACCAATTCACCGACTGCTGAAAGTTTTTCATGGCTTTAGTCGGTAATTGCACCTCGCACTTCCCAGGCTTGCAGTGCTCAAGTTCTTTGAGATCGTCATCGTCAAGCGTGAATCCAGCAAGGTCGGCGAGCTGAGGCGGATCGCTGAATTTGCGCAGCGCGAGATAGTTTGGAAGTCTGCGAAGAGCATCGATATCCGACGCCATCTGTAGGTAACGCTCGGGAGTGGAGTTTATGTAAACGGCCCCGAAGATGAAGACCTCATCCGGCGTCGGCGTATCAAGTACCTTCGCTATGGCCTGGCCTGCGTCGATGTCCCGGATCTGATCGTTGCTCAGACCGACGGAGTTGCGAAAGAAGGTTTGCGGCACCGCTGCCTGGCCCGCGGCTAACGACAACCCGAGCTGGCTGACAAAGGCGACGGTTAACGCGACAATTCGGATCAGTTTGCCTATAGAGCCCATGCGAATGCTCCCTTAGAAATCACGGTCTCCTCCGCCTCGTACAGGGACGCAATTTCATGCTGCGGTCACTCTTGCCGATCCATTGCGTACTTCGATGGCTTTGACCGAGCTCTCGAACGCCTTTTCCAAAACGCCCCTGCCGATGGTTCTCAACACGAGGGCCAGGAGGCGTCCCTTGAGGTTCTTGCCGTCGCGGATGACGACCACGTCAATGTCGGTCATCCCATCGGGCCGGCGCGTGAAGGTGTAGGTGTGGCCGGACGCGCCTCCCCACAGATTGGAGTCGGTCGTCGTAAGCACGACGTGGTTGGGATCGGACCAGTCGTAGTGCAAACGTTCCCAGATACCGCCTGAGCCTTCCGTCACATCGGCTTCTGAGAGGCCGCGGGAGTGTACCTTGAGGTATGCGTCGGCGCTATTGCCAAACACCTTCGAGCGGCCTGGCCCGAAGTCGGTGAGCGCGGCCAAGTACTGCTCGGGTGTCGATGTGGTTGTCTGGTGGAAGTGGAGTTCTGTGTGCGTCATTGTCGTTCTCCTTTCTCAACGCGCCCTGGTGGGGTGAATAGGCAGGCAGCTCGCCATTCGCAACTGATCAAGAACATGCTGTTTGTCTCCGACAACCGCGCCGAGTCTTCGGCAACCTGACGAACGCCCGGCGAAACTTCCTCGGCAAACTTCGGCAGGGAAGGACACTATCAAAAGCTCAAGGAGTATACGACGCTGTTGAGGCATGGCACTGCTCACTGACTTCGTCCGATAGCTTCGTTCAATTCGTCCTGCGCCTGCACGTACTCAAGCTGCGATTGCAGGAGCAGCGTCTGAGCCTGCGATTCTTGTGCGACCGCCGCTTCGGCCCGCGACTGCAGATATGTACCCTGTTCCAGCCCTTGCGCGGAAACCCGCCGCGCCTCCTTACGCGCTGCGAGCAGTTCTTGCGAAACGTCGACCATTTGCTTTGTCCGGTTGAGCTTGTTGTAGGCAGTCTGCACCTTCACTTCAACTTCATCGCTGATTCGTGCCAAATTCTCTTTCGCCTGATCCAGCTGCGCTTCGCGTTCACGAACCACAGCTCGCTTCTTGCCGCCATCGAAGAGGTCATAGCTGAAGTGAAGGCCAAACGTCCCAAAGTTGTGGACCAGAAACGGCACGTTGTTCGTGTAGCTGTAGCGGGCGAAGGCATCGACGTCCGGTATGTATTCGCGTTTGGCGGCCTGAACTCCAGCAGAAGCCTTTTCCACCACCGCTTTCGCTTCAGCAATCTCCGGATTCGAGTCGAGCGCAAGCTTTACACATTCCTCGCGCGAGGAACTCGCGGCAGGCACGGAAACGTCGGGATCCAGTACGGGCTCGCTATTGATTGGAAGGCCGACGACATCGTTGAACTGCATGCGCAAGTCTGACAACTGCAGCTCTGAAGTCAGCAATTCCTGTTTGGCTTCCAGCGACTGCGCCCGGCTCTCGACGAGATCGGCTTCTAGCGCGCTCCCATATTTCACCTGTTGTACGCGTTCGGTTTGAAGGTCTTCTGTCGCGCGAATCTTGGCCTCGATTGCCTGATGCTGCGACTGTACGACCAGAATCCCGTAATACAGCTGCCGCACTTTCAGCGCGACTTGATCCTGGGTTGAGCGAGCTTTGCCCTTGCTGGCTTCTATATCGGCGCGCGCAGCGTCGTTCGCCGCCCTGATTTTGAAAAGTTCCGTGAGCGGCTGAACCAGACCTGTGCCGACGGTCTCGAAGGTGAGCGCGCCCTGGTTGATGACCGATGTAGTGTTGGGGATTGGGACACCGCCGACTGTGCCCAGCGAACCGGCCGGTATGCCGACGAATTGCGTATCGGTCAGATGGGCGAACACGCTCTCATTTCTGATGTTGGGAAGATACGCACTTCTCGCCACCTCCTTGGCATGCTGGTCCTCTTGAACCTTGAAGGACGCGATCCGGATGAGGTGATTGTGCTGCAACGCAAGCTGCACCGCTTCATCGAGTTTCAGATGGCGAGGCGCCGCTGAACCGGCCTGCTGGGCCATCAACCATGGACCCGGAGCGAGCGTGAGAATGGTGAGTAGAAAGAACACACGCTTGATCATGATTTTTTCCTTCCTGATTGCGGTTCTTCCCCGGGGAAGGCGAGTTCGCTGTAGTTGAGAGGAGACCTGCGCAGCAACGCGATGACCACCAGGGCTGCAGCGCATGCCCAGCCCACCAGAAGAAATCCATCAATGAAGGTCAATGTGTAGGCCTGCAGTCGAACCCGCAGCGAAGTCACGCCGACGGCCCGTCCCGCCGCCGCCGCCCAACCGGCAGACTCGCTATAGAAGGCATCCGCGAGTCGAGTGATCGAGGCAGTATCGAACCAGTTTCCGCGCTGCACGTGAAGCCCAAGCAGGTTCGAGTGCAGTTGCTCCCGGACGGCGATGAAGTGCGTCATGAATGCGACGCCGATCTGCCCACCGAACAGCCGAATGATGTGGAAGAAGGCGGAAAACGTGAGCGCATCCTGGGGCTTGGTGAGGCCACCGGAAAAAACCGCTTGCAGGAGAATGGTCGATACCAGGCCAATAAAAGCGAACGATTGTCCCACTCCCATGAGCAGCTCCGAGCGATAGAAGTTCGCCGCCGACCAGACACTGGTGTACTGCGCATTAAGCAGGGAAGCCGCCGCAATGCAGGTGAAACCTGCCGCCATCATCAGCCGGGAATCGTAGCCACGCAGAAGAATCATGGCAGCGAGGAAAGCAATCAGCAGCTGGGGCAATGCCGTCCAAAGCACCGCCGGCCCGATCTGGTTCGCTTCGAAGCCATGAATCGCCAGCGCCTGCGGAACCAGGATGATGGTGGATAACAGGCAAAAGCGAAACAGGATCAGGGCCACAGCGAGAAGCTGCGTGTTCCACTGCCGCAGATAGGGCAGGTCAATCAGCGGATTCGGGCTGCGCAGACGCCGCACAAGCGAAGCCAGACACAAGGCGATGCCGCCGAAAAACAGCGCATTGAAAAGCCCCGAGCGCCACCAATCCAGCCTCTGCCCCTGGTCCAACGCTGCAAATAGAAGCGCCAGTCCCGCACTCAAGTAGAGAAAACCGGCGAAACTCGGCACCGGGCCCGACTTCTTCCTTGCCGGAGCAGGGGGAATTCCGTACCAGATGCACACCAGCATGATCGGCGTGAGCCAGGCGGAGTTCCAGAACATCCAGTGAAAGGAGAGATGGTCACGGTACCAACCGTAAAGCGAAGGCGCGATGTTGACGGCGCCGTCGACGAAGGAGGCGTACAGCGCCAGCGTAAAGGGAAGGAATCGCGGCGGAATATTCTTGAGCGCAAACGTGAGCGTCAAGGGGTAAAAAGTCCCGGAGGTGAGGCCCGCCAGCACAAGTGCGGTCAGCAGCAGACTGTAGTTGTGAATGAACGGCACGAACAGGCAAACCAATGTAAAGCAGCTTGCTGCGTAGACGAGCACGCGCCGCGGACCCAACAGGCCGCCAATATAAACGGTGAAGGGGCCAATGAACATCAAGGCGATGTTGAACGCGCTGCCAATCCACGCGCCCTGGTCGAAGCCGATGCCGAGGGCTCCCTTCAGATCGGCGGTGCCCAGCGTGAGCATGCGGCCGGTCAGCGTGACGATGGCGGCGCCCATCACGACCCCGATGATGCCCAGCACAGGACTCTTGGAGAGGTCCGAGGGCAGCGCGCCGGAAATGGTAAGCGCGATCTGGCGCTTCTTGGGAAACGTCAGGACCGCCGACGAGGACGACATGGCACGCTCCAATCAACCCTTCGTTCGGACGGTGACGACGACCGAGAGGCCGGGACGCAGGCGGCTCGCCTCGCCGGCATCGTCGAAGGCAATCTTCACCGGCACTCGCTGAACAACCTTGGTGTAGTTGCCGGTCGCATTGTCGGGAGGCAGAAGGGCAAACTCTGCGCCGCTGGCCGGGGCGATCTCCAACACCTTGCCGCGCAACGTGTGTCCCGGATACTCATCGACACGAATCTCCGCCGGATCGCCGACTTTGATGCGGGTTAGCTGCGTCTCGAGGTAGTTCGCTATGACCCACCTATTCTCGGCAACGAACGTCACAACTTGTGTTCCGGGCGAAACCAGTTGCCCAGGCAGAACCTGCCGCTTGCCGACAATTCCATCATCAGGCGCAAGGATCCTCGTATATCCCAGGTTGATCTTCGCGACCGCCAGAGCGGCCTCTTTGGCGTGAAGATCGGCCAGGAGTTGCTGGTCTTGCGATTCCAGAACGGCCTTGCCACGGCGCTCCGCCACGACCGCGATCTCACTGCTGCGCAAGCCAGTCTTGGCCTCTTGCAGGTCGGCCGTGCGGCTGGCCTCCTGTGCTGCGTAGCTCTGTTGGTTCGCAAGGGCCGTTTCCACCTGTTGTTTCGTTGTGGAGTGTGTCGCGAGTAGCGCCTCCTGGCGTTCGCGCTCGGCTTGTGTGCGCACCACTTCCGCCCGGGCCGCATCGATCCCGGCCTGCGCCGCGACCATTTGCGCTTTCGCTTGCTCGATCCCCGTTAAGGCGCGGTCAACCCGCGCATCCTGCAGGGACTGCTGGCGCGCATTGTTCTCGATGGCGGCTTTCGCAGCTTCGACGGCAGCCGTTGCCTGCGCAACCTGCGCCTGGTAGTCGCCATCGTCCAACTGGAAAAGCAGGTCACCTTTTTTCACGTGCTGATAATCTGAGATCTTTACATCGCGAACGATGCCGGAAACCTTCGTGCTGAGCGGCGTCAGGTCTCCGCTGACGAAAGCATCATCGGTGATCTGTTCCGCTCGTCCTCCCTGCCAGGAGTTCCAGTTCCAGGTCAGCGTGATGATCAGAGCAGCGGCCAGCAATACGACCAGGATGGGCGTGGCGAACTTGAGCCACGGCCAACGAGACGCGGGTGCCGGCGGTGCTTCCGCCGGATGTGGAGCAGATTCTGGAGCTGGGGTTCCCGGAGCTGCCGTGAATGATCCTCCTTCTTAGTCAACCGCAACCGTCGGTCGAGCGTGAGCGGTCAAGGATTTGAAATCATTGGGTCCGGAGTCGTTGTGGATCAACCGCAAGCAGCCATGAGTGACTCCTATTGCACTATCGATAACTCAGCGCTGCCTTTGGTTCAGTTTTTTTCACGGTTTCCGAGTGTATATGCAGGGAGCGCACCGAATAAGTTAGGCTCCAAACTGAGCGTCTAGAAGGCCGCACTCCGGCCGCCGCTTGCGAGTTGATGTCAACATCTTGGCAGGTGGGGTCCTATTAGCAATAAATGCTGCTGGCCGACTAAGGAGCTCCGCGGCGTCAGTGCCGGCGTTGGCGTACGAGCGATTTGTTGATCGTCCGGTGTAACCGTGAAATCGCTGATTGAAGAAATCCAGCGAGCCATCCGGCAGAGCGGACCAGGCTAGCGCCGGGATGCTAGTTCCTTCGCATCAGCGCTGATTCGCGGTTGAAACCAGACTTGCTGGAGTTTCCGCAGTGGGCTCCTGAGTTGGTGCTACAGGATCCAGCTCGGGCGAGATTCTCACGCTGCCGGCGACTGTCGTGATCTTCCGCTCCCAAGTCGCATAGCCGCTCTTCTTGAGAGTTAGGGTGTGTTCTCCCAGGGCGAGTTTCACAGACGAAGGCGTGCTGCCTACAAATTTTCCGTCAAGCTCGATGTCACTTCCGGACGGAGTAGAGGCGATCTCGACTTCAGTCGTACTGGCTCGACTTGGAGCTTTGCGGGTCTCCGCTCGACAGTACTCCCTGGCCTGCTGCAATTCGTCCGGCAGCAACTCGGAGCTGACGATGACTACCTCGGAGCCACGCGCTTGCAGGTCATTGACATCACGTTGCGTTAACGTGTCGTGGAACGGGAACCCTGCGGGCAGGTCGCCTTCGACGTACTGGAACTGTTTTCCATGGATACCGAGCGACAGAACCCGGCTCGTCAACTTGTCGACGGTTCCGGCGCGCTCGAGGATCAGGCAACTAGCCCGGCCGGGCCGCTCAGCGCCATCTTGTGGCAGCACCGTCAGCCCTTGGCCGAAGGCCAGCTCGGCCGAGAACAGGCCCAAACACAAGGTTGCAAATGTGAGGAATCGTTGCACCGCGCGATAGATACTCGGACGCGTGGTTGATAGCTGTCTGGACATGACGTTTTTCCTTTAACCTTCCTCGCCGACGGCACGTCGGGCTCACTTGATATGGCATTCCGAGTACCATTCGTAAACTACTGTCGCGCAACGGCCGAGACCTACATCTTCCCGCTCCGTCGTCAGCAAAATGCCGAACGTTCAGCACAACGCGAGGCGCCAGGAAAGAGAGGCGGGTTCTCCTAAGCCCCGCGCTTTCAATCCGTTTCCAAGCAGATATTTGGGTGCTTTCGCACCTGCGATGTCATCCATTACTCGTCATTAATGTCATCTGGTGCTCGTCATTCGTCACCGGGATGATTCAGAATGTCCAGAACACGCACTTCGCTTCAGGTTGGCCGTGGGGTTTAAGCAGATGTATGAAGTAGCCGAGGCAGGCTTCTTGTTCCGATAGCTATGGCAGCCAGTCCACAACGACTGAATGATGCGTCGCCAGGCGCAGCTGAAGCTTCTGCGCCTCCTTCGGTTCAACAATGGCAGCCGAAATTCAATCCCTGGTTGATCGGCGTCGTGGTCGCGGTGGCGGCGTTCATGGAAGTGCTCGACACTAGCATCGCCAACGTCGCACTTCCTTACATCGGCGGCAATCTGGGCGCGAGTACGGACCAGAGCACCTGGGTACTCACGTCGTATCTGGTATCGAACGCCGTGGTACTGCCGATCAGCGGCTGGTGTGCCAGCGTGCTGGGCCGCAAGCGTTTCTTCATGACCTGCCTGGCGATCTTCACCGTGAGTTCGCTGCTATGCGGCTTGGCCCCGAGCCTCGGAGCCATTATTTTCTTTCGTATTCTGCAAGGCGCAGGCGGGGGCGGTCTGCAACCGATGGCGCAGGCGATCCTGGCTGACACTTTTCCTCCCGAAAAGCGCGCACTCGCCTTCGCGTTGTACGGCGTGACCGTCATTGTGGCCCCGACGATCGGGCCAACCCTGGGCGGCTGGATCACCGACAACTACACCTGGCGCTGGATTTTCTTCATCAATCTGCCGGTCGGAATTCTGGCCCTGTTTCTGGTTCTTCGCTTGATCGATGACCCGCCATGGGCGAAGAGTGTCGCGGGCGCGCTCGGAAGAATCGATTACATAGGCGTGTCGTTGCTCGTACTGGGCGTCGGTGCGCTCCAGATCATGCTCGACAAAGGGCAGGAGGACGACTGGTTCGGCTCGCACTTCATTACCACTTTGGCAGTGCTCGCGGTCGTGGGTCTGGTTTCACTCGTTATATGGGAATGGTTTGCCAAGCACCCTGTTATTGATGTGCGCCTTTACAAGAACTTCAACTTCTTCCAGGCGAACTTCATGATTTTTCTTCTCGGGCTCATGCTGTTCGCCAGTCTGGTGATGATGCCGTTGTTTCTGCAGTCCCTGCTCGGCTACAGCGCAGAGTCGGCGGGACTCGTGCTGTCCGGGGGCGGCCTTCTGCTGCTGTTCCTGATGCCGCTCATGGGTTTCCTGTCCACCAAAGTGCAGGCGCGGTACCTGATTGCCTTCGGTTGGCTGACGCTGTCATTGGGGATGTTCTATTCCAGCCGCCAGCTGGATCTCGATATCAGCTTCCGCAGCGCGGCGTGGCTGCGAGTCGCTCAGGTGTTCGGGCTGGGGTTCTTGTTCGTACCGATTAACCTGGTGTCATACGTGGGAATGCCGCCGGAACGAAGCAGCAGCATCGCCGGCCTCATCAATTTCATGCGCAATATCGGCAGCAGCGTCGGCACGTCCATTGTGACGACTCTGATTGCACGCCGGGCACAGGTGCACCAGGTTTACCTCGCGGCAAACATCACGGATGAACAGCACAGCTTCGCCAATCTGACTGCTGCGTTGAGAAATCGAGTATTCACCTCAGGCGTGGGGAGCAACACCGCC
>Ga0335069_10011936_pt1 | contig 12245 bp, 14 predicted proteins | sample Lox_Sample_11_FD_206714 | JGI IMG/M metagenome (GOLD analysis project Ga0335069, IMG submission 206714) | Soil microbial communities from Loxahatchee National Wildlife Refuge, Florida, United States - Lox_Sample_1.1 | ecosystem: Environmental > Terrestrial > Soil > Wetlands | place: USA...
TGCAGTAGCTTCGTCTTGACGATTTCACCGCCTCCACGCGATTCCGGGGTCGTCTGCGGGTCGACAACAAAGCTTTCGCCCGAATAGTCATTTATCTGGCTTGCGTAATCTGCGATAATAAATCGCGCAAAGGCCTCCCGTACTGCGGCTTGCTGCGCCGGCGAGAAGCTTGTCCAGGCCGGGCCGACCGCCAGCCGCGTCATGGTTGGGAGATCGAAGGCGGCAGTAATGGCCGGTGCAAAGCGCTTGTCGCGTTCGCGCACACTCAGCCGCCCGGCCTGCTTAATGGTCGGCATCAGTTCCTGATAGTAGGTTTGGATGCGTGCGGCAGCCCCTCCCGGCGTCTGCGCGCTTAATGGAGGCCAAGCCAGCACGATCGCCGCGGCGATCACCATCCTGGAGATCGTCAAAACCCTCGACGCAAGCCTGTAGGCCTTCATCGCTGTCATCTCCTCTCGTACAGGCAGGTACCGATGCGCCTCGAGCGCCTGCGGGTGTTTTATCGTTCGCGTGTGATGGTTGCAACGTCCGAAGTGTTCCAGCCGTTTCGGACGCAACACTCCGAACCCCCTCCCGACCGCGCCGCCGAGCTTCAGGCCTCTCAGCGATCCCATGATCCTGCTTGATTGTTCAATGATTTCAGGCCGCGCTTGGAAACACGATTTGGCCTCTAGCAACATCAATTGCTTAGCTGGTATTTCCAATGGAAAATTGCTAGCGAGGATCGCTGTTGAGCCAGCGAAAAAGTTTCGGCTGATAATCTTGGATGCGTGCCGTGACAATCCTTTCTTGAAGACCATGAAACGCAAAATGGCAGCGCGTTCTATGGGACGAGGTCTTGCGAAGGTCGAACCTGTCAGTGGTGATAACGAAGCTGATTGAGGAGGAGGCCGAACGCGGCGCGAGGCTGACCAAACATCTACTCGCCTTCGCCCGCAGGCAGCCGCTTGAGCCGCGAGAGATCGACGCCAACGCGCTCGTGACAGAGGCGGTGAAGCTGCTTCATCCCACGCTGGGGGAACACATCATTATCGACACTCTCCTTGTTGACGGCGCATGGACCGTCCTGGCCGACCCCGACCAGCTCACAACGGCGCTGCTAAACCTGGCTCTTAATGCCCGCGACATCAAGCGCTATCATCTCCCATCGACGCCCTATGAGCGTGCCTTGGCGCATCCCAAGGTGACCGCGGCCGTGAAGAAGCGGCTGCGTGATCAGTATCGCTCGCTCGATCCGGTCGCGCTGTTGGCGGATATTCGCGCAACCCAAGAGGAACTAGGCAATCGCGTCGATCGTCGTGCCGGACAGGCGCGCGGCCTGCACCCCGCTCACACTAGCATCCTACCAGCGACCGCGGCGACGTTCACGAAGACGCTCGGCAAGACCGCGACGGTCGGCGAGCCGCGTGCCACGCACCGGCGAACTCGTCGGCCCTATAAGACAAGAGTTCGCATGCCGTCCAAGCTCGACCCGCATATTGCCGCGATCGAAGCGTGGCTCGCAGAGCAGCCACAGCTGACGGCGCTCGCAATTGTCGGCCGGCTGAGCGAAAAATACCCCGAGGAGTTCGGAAAGAGACAGCATTCGATTGTGCAACGTCTGCTGAGGGCACTCAGACGGAAGGCTGCCGAACGGTTGGTCGCGCAGGGCCCGCTCGACGACGCCACGACCGCTGCCCCATTGCCCGGGGTTGTGGACGGCTCGGGCTATGTAGGGCCCGACCCGCCCACAGCCCCTCTCGTTGAGCAAGCCGGGAAAGCCATCTGGCGCGACCGATTAATCGACATCGGATCGTCATCGGCAATGGCGCCATCAGGGTAACATTCGCAGATGCGGCAATACGGGGGTCAATATTTGGCTCTGACGCAATCTTGGTGCAGCTCCACTGACCGAATGACAAGTTTCGGCTCGATTGAGCGCTGGACAGAAGCAAGTGCCGCCCGCCTAGCTGCAATTGACAATCAGCACCGTGCCTTCGCGCCACGTGCGATAATGCGGTCGGTATGCGGCCCGTGCAAGAAGATGCGGTCCTGGATGGCGATTGCATGCAGCTCGCAGGCGCGCACGCCGAGGAACGCACGGCGCTCGTCGGGATCGGCCTCCGCCACGATGCGCACGCCCTTGCCCTCGCCGTTCGGCTCGCTGTGCCAGAGCCGCAGCAGCGGCGGGAATAGGAAATTCTTCCAGGATCGCGGCCCGACGGCGCATCCAAACAGCGCATCGTGGTTGCGCCGTACCAGGCGGTAGCGACCGCCATCCTGCTCGTCCGTCAAGCCACGCGGCAGATCGCGGGCGACGCGATGTCGTCATAGACGATCGCCTGATCGCGAATGGTCGGACCAACGATGCGGTAGCCGCGGCGCCCCAGTACCTGGAACAAGGTGTGAAGCCCATGCTCGCCGATGACCGATGGTTGCACAGCAGATCCTAGGGCCGGTTCTGACCAGGTGAACGGGGCTATTTCGCGATTCCCATTGCGTAGCAAAGTCCGCCCGTGATCTCGATCGTGGTCGCGTCGATCGCCTCGTTCTCGACGCAATGGCCAATCAAGGAAGCAATCTCTTCGGGCAGGACCAGTCTCCCGATCTGCACGTCATGCAGGATCATCTTCAATGCATCCTGATTCATGCCGGTCAGCATGGGGGTCGCGGTATAGCCCGGTGCGATGCCGATGCAGCGGATGTTGTGGATGCCACGCATCTGGAATTCACCGACGATGATCTTGGGCATGAGGGCGTCTGCGGCCTTCGCAGAGGAATAGTTGAGCTGTCCTACCTGCCCCTCCTTGTTCACCGACGAGATCGTGACGAGCAGGCCGTTGCTGCCGGTATTGATTATGGCTTCGGCCGCGTCGCGAAGGGTGAGGAACGTGCCGGTCAGGTTGATGTCGATGACCGGCTGCCATTTGTCGAGCCCGAGCTTCTTCGATACTTTGCCAGTCTCTTTATCGAGCGACACCATGGTGCCGTCGCGGATGATCCCGGCGCAGGCGACGGCGATATTGAGCTTGCCGAACGCCTCGATCGTCGCCTTGATGAAGCGGGCGGTGTCGGCCTCGCTCGCGACATTGGCGTCGACCCCGATCGCTTCGCCGCCCATCTCGCGGATCTCGGCAAGGACGCGGTCGATCCCTTTTCGGTCCTGGTCCACCACGGCAACCTTGGCACCGTGCAGGACGAAATACTTGACGATGGCCTCGCCGATTCCGCGGGCTCCGCCCGTAACAACGACAACGCTACCCTTGATCTCCATGGCAAACTCCTAACAGGAGAGTGTGCAGCTCACAGCGTCTTCGGGAACGAGGTGCTGTCCTTGTCCCAAGCGATGAAATTCGGCCGCGCGACATCCGGGCCGACAATCCTGAGATCGCCGCTCCGGAGAGTGTGGGTAAGGTCCGGCCCGACGAGCTTGATGCCGACCGGTTCGATCGCTTTCACCAGTGTCCGGGCTCGGGCTTCCGCTTCCGCTTCGCTCGATCCGTGAAAGACGCCGGTCGCGATCGGCGCCGCGGCGTCGGCCGCGTGCCGGCGCAAGATCGTCCAGCCCTGGGCTGCAGGCTCCAGCCAGAATTCGGCATCGTTATAGGTAAAGCGTGTCATAACTCGCTCCCTCCAAAGCTCAGAGCTTGCGCAGCACTGAAACGCAATTCGTGACGGCAGAACCACCGACATTGTATGCGACCCCGATGTCGGCCTTCTTCGCCTTGACGCCGATCGGCTCGCCGATGAGCTGCTTGTAGATCAGCGCATGCATCGAAGCCCCGGTGGCCCCGACCGGATGTCCCTTCGATTTAAGGCCTCCCGAGAGATTGACGGCCGCCCTATCGTCACGCGTGAAGCGCCCGTCGAGATAGTCGTAGCCTGCCCGGCCGTCATCCGCGAGGCCGAGCGCCTCGGTAGACAGGATCTGGTTGATGGTGAAGCAGTCATGCACCTCAACCAGGTCGATGTCGCCGACCTTGATCCCGGCCTCCTTATAGGCTTTCGCGGCGGCGTCCTTGCCAGCCATCAGCTCGTGCATGTTAGGACGCACATTCTCCGGCAGCCGCTCGACCGAGTGGCCGATCCCCGCAATCTCGACGGCCCGGCGTCGATTGGTCACGTTGTCGGTCCGCGTGATCACAAGAGCTGCGGCGCCGTCGGAAATGAGGGAGCAATCATGGAGCCGCAACGGCGCGGCAACCATCATGTTCTTGCACCGGCCGCGCTCATCGAGCTCGTTGAGCTTCATGATGTCTTCGATCGATTTTGGGCCGTTGCGCACATGAGCGAGCGGGTTCTCGGCTCCATTGCGGTAGCAGAGGGCGGCAGTTGCCATCAACATCCGCTCTAACTTGCTGGCCGGAATGCGATATTGCTGCCGGTAGCCCTCGGCATAGGCGGCGAACAGCATGGGGAAGGTTTGCCCCACAGCGCCCTCGCTCGGCCAATGGGAGCAGCAAGCAAGAACGTGAGTCACCTGCGGCGTCGGCAACAGGTTCATCTTCTCGATTCCGATCACCAGGGCATGCCGGGCACGGCCCGCTTCCACAGCGTAAATCGCGTTATAGAGCGCCACGGATGAGGAAGCGCATGCGCATTCGCAGCGCGTCATCGGCTTAAAGCGGAGAGAAGGATCGATCTCCGCGGCGATTGGCGCCACATGCTCCTGATTGAGGAACGAGGCGGGCGAACAGGACCCGACATAAATCGCGTCAATATCCTTTGCCTCGATCCCAGCGTCGGCGATCGCGCCGCGGCCAGCTTCGATCAGCAGGTCATAGAAAGTCTTGGTATCGGTCAGCAATCCGCTTCCCTTGTCCTTCCTGACGAAGGCGCCGAATTCGGTGTTGTAGGCACCGATGATGCTGGCCTTGCTCATCGTGGGTCTCCAGATCGGGAGAGTGAGATTGGATGCGTGTGATGGCATATAGCAGCGCCAGACGCCGCTGAGCTTGATCTCGATCAATCGAGTGAGCGGCCTGCCGCATTCGAGGCCGCGGACATGAGCGCGCAGAGAGCGATGCCGTCCTTCGACAGGGTTCGCGTTAGTCTCGCAGATGACGATCTCATCGAATATGCTCCTTTCAATGATGTCGCCGGCTCCATAGATGGCTCCGTGTTTGCCCCGCTGGAGCGATGCTGAGGCCTGTCGGACATAGAGGCCGGGAGCATCTCGACGCGGCGCATACCCTTTTCAGCGGCACCCATACGATAGGCTTCGACTGGTCAGTGGTTACAAGGGAGTCTTTAGCGAGAGCCCTTTTCGACTCGAGTTCCCGAAGCTGACGCGCGCCCGTCAGCTGACAAGCCTGCGACCGATTCGAATCCTCCAGCCCGCTCCAAATTTCTCACGGAACAACAATTACCGCGCACGGTGCGAGACAGGACAGTTTCTGCGATACGCTACCGAGCAGAAGGCCCTCAAGCTGGCCGCGTCCTCGCCGGCCAAGCACAACGGCATCTACGTTCCTTTCTTTTGCAATCTTTATGAGCGCTTTTGCCGGGTCTCCGGCCATCCCCATTATTTCGACGCCGACGGCTCCATGCTCCTGAGCTACTACTATCGCCTTCGACAAGATTCTGGCGCTTTTTTAGCTGCGCCCGCCCCCATCGCCTTCAGGATCCGATGCACTGCATTCGCAACGCCTAACCCACGATGTGATACCCTCCGTCGACGTACACGACTTCTCCGGTCATCAGCCTGGCATAGTCGGTCGCGAGGAATGCAGTTGTCGCGCCGACGTCCTCGATGGAGACAAGCTCGCGCTCGGGTGCCCGTTGAGCAGCGCGCTCCAACAGCTCATCAAAATGCTCGATTCCCGAGGCAGCTCGAGTCTTGATCGGCCCTGGAGAGATGGCGTGCACACGAATACCCCTTGGCCCGAGCTCGTCGGCGAGATAGCGAACTGCACTTTCCAGTGCTGCCTTCACAGGCCCCATGACGTTATAATGCTCGACTACTCTTTCTGCGCCGTAGTACGTCATCGTCAGGATGGTCCCTCCGCCGCGCATCAGTGAGGCCGCGAAATGCGCTATGCGTATAAAGGAGTAGCAAGAGATGTCCATGGCCTGCAGAAATCCATCGCGAGAGCACTGCGAAAGAGGACTATGGAGATCCTCCTTTGGCGCAGAAGCGATGGAGTGGAGCGCAAAATCGAGCTTTCCCCACGTTTGTTGCACAACCTGGAACACGTTCTCCAGCTGCCCCGGTACCCTCATATCGCATGGCAGAAACATGGCCGCATCCAGAGCTTTGGCGCAAGGCTCGGCAAACGGCTTCGACTTCTCACCTGAATACGTCACCGCGACGTCGGCGCCGAGGCCGCGGAAGGCCTGAGCACAGCCATAGGCGATTGAATGCTGGTTTGACATCCCAAAGATGATCCCCTTCTTTCCGGCGAGGGGACGCGCTGTGAACTCGGTCATGCTCCACGATCCTTTGCTCGTTAGTGACTCCAACAAATAGTTAATTTGCCGCCAGCCCCGAGATCGACTGCCGGCTTACCTTGGCGAGCAGGGCAGCCATGGCCGCAGAAGCCAAGCGCGTGCGCAGCCGGTCCGTGGGACTGATCAAAATGATCGGAATACGTGCGCCAAGCACGATTCCTGCACCGTCTGCCCCGGACATAAACGTCAGCTGTTTCACAAGCATATTGCCCGATTCGATATCCGGAACGAGCAGGATGTTCGCCCTTCCTGCAACCGGCGAGGCGATGCCCTCTTGCCGAGCGGCCTCCTCGTGTACGGCGCTGTCAAAAGCCAATGGTCCATCGACCAGGGCGCCTGAAATCTGTCCCCGGTCCGCCATCTTGCACAGCGCTGCTGCTTCCAGCGTCGAAGGGATCTTCTTCGTGACACTATCGGTGGCCGAGAGAATTGCGATCCGTGCTTCATCGAAGCGAAGTACCTTCGCCAGATCGACGGCATTCTGACAGATGTCGCGCTTCTCAGTCAGAGTGGGGAAAAGGTTGACGCCAGCGTCAGTAACTATGAGAGGATTCGAGTAATTCGGCACGTCCATGACAAAGGCATGGCTCATCCGCCGATCGGTGCGCAGACCTGTCCCTGCCGCGACAACCTCGTGCATCAATTCGGCCGTCTGCAGGCTCCCTTTCATAAGGGCCTCCACCTTGCCCTGTCGTGCAAGCGCCACTGCAGCGGCGGCCGCATGCCCGGATGAGGCGTCGATAATTTCACATTCGGCGAGGTCCAGTTTTTCGGCTGCCGCGAGCGACCGAATGTCGCGTTCGGGGCCGACGAGTATGGGCTTTATTAGCCGCCGTTCCGAAGCGCGCACCGCTCCCTCAAGCGAGGCGCGATCACAAGGCTGGACTATCGCTGTCCGGACCGGCTCCAACTCGGCACACTGATTGATGAATTCCTCATAACGATCATGCCTCCGGATCTGCACGTCCGGCAGCGCGACCAGAGGGCGGCGGACCTTTTCGGCGGGGGCGACCACCTGCGCAGTGCCCGTAATCACCTCATCCCCATTTTGGTTCGCGCAACGGCAGTCGAATATGACTATATCTTTCTCCGGCCGTTTTTCGGTGGCGGTTACGGTCGCTGTGATCGTATCGCCCAGGCCGACTGGCTTGCAGAAGCGCACATCCTGCGCAACATAGATCGTCCCGGCACCAGGGAGCCGCGTCCCCAGAACCGCCGAAATCAGCGCGCCGCCCCACATTCCGTGAGCAATAATGCGGTGAAGCGCGCTTGTTTCGGCATAATCCTGGTCGAGATGCGACGGATTCACATCGCCGGACATGACCGCAAAAAGCGCAATGTCGTCTTTGGTCAGCGTTCGCGTGAGACTTGCAGATTCGCCAATCGCTATTTCGTCGAAAGTTCGGTTCTCAATGAGGTCGGCCTGCATGACTGGTCCCACCAAATCTGTTGTTAGGGCTGGCGCACATAAGAGCCCGGGGCATCCCGCCGCGGGGCATATCCCTTCTCTTGGGCTCCCATCGGCGGAGGCGCAGTTCGGCCGCTCGAGTGCCGCTCTAGCCAGCCGTGCCACTCCGGCCACCACGACCCCTTCAGGACCGGGGTCTCAGTTCGCCAGGTCTCAGGATCGATATAGCGGTCTTCCGGATAACGTGTGCGCACCTGATAGGTGCGCTCCGGATGGCCAGGTTCGCTAACGATACCAGCATTATGCCCGCCACTGGTCAGCACAAAGGCCAATTCATTCGGCAGGACCAAATGAGCCTTGTACACCGAGCGCCACGGCGCAACATGGTCGGCCACCGTCCCCACGGCAAAGGTTGGCACGTGGACATCCGCGATCGAGATCGGGCGGCCATCCACGCAATAACGCCCCTCCGCCAAGTCGTTGTTGAGGAAGAGCTGGCGAAGATACTCAGAATGCATTCGGTATGGCAGCCGGGTCGTATCCGCATTCCACGCCATCAAGTCGTTCATCGGCTGTCGTCCGCCCATGAGGTATTCGCGTATGATGCGGGACCAGATCAGATCGTTGGATCGGATAATGTTGAACGCGCCTGCCATCTCATAGGGATCAAGATAGCCCTTGTCCCACATCATGTTCTCGAGATAGGAGATCTGACTCTCGTTGATGAAGAGCAAGAGTTCGCCCGCTTCGGTGAAGTCACCCTGGGCCGCGAACAACGTCATCGAGGCGATACGTTCGTCCCTCTCCCGCCCCATTGTCGCTGCAGAGATCATCAGCATGGTTCCGCCAAGACAATAGCCGGCAGCGTGCACTTTCCGTCCCGGCACGATTGCGGTGATGGCATCCAGGGCCGCCATCACGCCAAGCTTCCGATAGTCGTCCATGCCGAGATCACGATCATCGGCAGTAGGATTTTTCCAGGAGATCATGAAAACAGAGTGCCCCTGATCGACCAGATATTTGACCAGCGAGTTGTTCGGCGAGAGATCGAGGATGTAGTATTTCATGATCCACGCCGGCACGATCAGGACAGGTTCGGCATAAACCTGTTCGGTGGTGGGCGCGTACTGGATCAGTTCGAGAAGCCTGTTCTGAAAGACCACTTTGCCCGGTGTGACGGCGACATTCTGGCCGACAACGAACTGATCGGCGCCGGTCGGCGGCTGGCCTGCAATCGTCCTCTGACAATCCTCGACGAGATTCTGCGCCCCCTTGAGGAGGTTTCGCCCTCCTTGGGCAAACGTGAGTTCCGCGATCTCGGGATTCGAAAGAATGAAGTTTGATGGAGAGACGACATCAAGCACCTGGCGGGTCGTGAATGATAGGCTGCGCTCGTTGCGCTGCGAGACGCCATCAACGCCTGTTGTCGCGCTGTTCCACCATTGCTGGGTCAGCAGAAACGACTGATAGATCAGATTGAATGGCCAACGCTGCCAGGACTCGCCCGCGAAGCGCCGGTCGTTCGGCAGCGGTTCGACGCACGGCAGCACGGCCGGTTTCGCAACGCTTTCCGCCGCATATAGTGCGAACCGCGCGGCCTTGCGCAATACATCTTCGGCGAGTTGCAGCTGCTTTCCCGGCGAGAAAGCCAAGTGCACCATCCAGTCGAACGTCTGCTCCGCCATCACCGCCGGACTCAGCCCGAGGGTAAGCCTCGCGAGTTGCGCTTTGAAGGCCCGATCGAGGCTGAGAGCACCCTGACCGCTTGCGATCGACCAGGGCTCTTTCGCGGGGAAAGCCTGTGGAGGTGGGCTCGTGCCTCTTGCCCCTGCTGCCGGTAAGTTGGATCGGGGCTCTCGCTCCTTTGGCGCAAGTTGGGATTGACTAGGTTCCCCGACCGCGATCGTCCGATCAGGCTTGGTTATCCGCATCGCGCTATCGACTTGATCCATGGCGATTCCCTTCCTTTGCGGTGCTTCCGCGTCAACGGTATCGCTTACTTTATCCGCCGGCTCCGCACGTTAAGTCACACGAACATCAAGTCTTCTTTCCTGCCCTTGCTCGCAGCGGCTGCCCTCATGCGGCAACGATTTCTCCCTTGTTCTTCGGAACGGCTCCATCCGCGAGCAAATACAAACTCTCGTTCATGCGGCGTTGACCCTTGGCAATGAGCTTGCCGGTCTCTGCGACGGTTGCCTTGAGTAGGTCGGCGCAGGTGCGCCCTGCACTCGGGTTCGCGGGAAAGAGTTTCCGCAGCGCCTCGACGGCGCCGCATGCAGGTGGCCAGCATCGCGTGCCAGCCGGCCTGGCAATGGCCGAACACGAACGGGTTGCCCACTGCGTCGGGATGTAGCTCTCCGACCTTCACAAGAAAGATCGTGAAGGCGCGCGCGACATCCTCAATCCGCTGTCCGTCCGTCGGAGACTCCGTGAAACCCACGAAAAAGACGGGGTGCCCAGCCCTGAACGCGTCCCCGATCTCGCTGAGATCCACAAGGCCGCCAATCCCCGTGCCCTGTCCCGCACCTGAATCGATGAAGAATGCCGGACGCTTGCGGTCGTCAATCTCAACGCCCTCCGGCGGGATGATGCGTACCAGCGAGTAGTTGACCGGATGCGGCAACCCGTCGCCGCGCATCACGAGTTCGCTGTCATAGACCAGAGCAGAGGTGACGCGGTGAGCCAACATCTCTTCGTGCTGGTTCACGCGTTGGCGCAGGACGTTCATGAATAGAATTGAGCGCTGCCACAAATCGCGCGGATACTCATCGAGCGCGGTCGCCGGAACCGACTTGTCCCAAACGCGCGCATTTTGATGAATTGCGACCGGCGCGACCGCATCGATCCACTCGGACAATTCGTCTACCGCTCGCGGGGGCGTGAGGGCTTGGAGCGGACTGCCAACCGCCAGAGCTCCGGTCACCACCTCCTCCTTCTTTGAAGGTGCTTCCAGTCAAAGGCAGATCACTCTATTCCGCTGTGCAGAAGATCCTTTGATTGAGATCAATGGCCTGGCCACTCGTTGCCACAAGCCTATTTGCATCAGTCGCGCGGTCGGAAAAATTCATTTATTTCAACTACGTCGGGCCTTCGCAAAATCGAGCCAGCGAGAGAAGATCGGGGCTGCAGCTCCTTTCTGCTCGTCGTAGAATGGTGGCTGCAGGTACCGATCACAGGATCGCGTCTGCTTTTCCTGGGCGGCGCCTGCTTCTGTGTGTTCACGGTTGCTGCGCTTGGTATTGCCTTGGGCACCGTTGCCTCCACGATGGCGCAGTTCGGCCTGTTGTCGATCCCGGTGCTGCTGGTGATGATGCTGCTGTCCGGCTCGACGACGCCACTGGAGAGCATGCCTGTCTGGCTGAAATACGTCATGCTGGTCATCAGCCCGACGCCGCATTTCGTCATCTTCGCCCAGGATGTCATCTACCGCGGGGCCGATGCGTCCATCGTGTGGCCGGAGATCGTTGCGGCGTCGGCTATCGGCAGCGTCTTCTTTGCAACCGCCTTGTATCGCTTCCGCCGCGTCATCTTCAGCGGTTAGGCAAGGCCGAACCCGGCCTCGTCACGGCGCCTTGGAGACGCTCGACGCTATGCCAAACAGTCTCTGACCCTGGTTCGTCGCTCCGGTGGTCGAGGCCGGCATTTCCTCGCCTTCCTCTTTCGCCAGGACCCGAAGCATCTCGATGCCGAATTGGCCTTCCTGAGGCGGGTTATGTACTTTATCTCTCCACGCTGGCTTCGAGGCGCTTCGGCGATCGCCAGGGCTTCCCTGGCGGTCGCCGCATCAGCGGTCGAAAGCGCCCCCATGTCCCGGTTTGCGAAAACGATCGTATACGGCATCTGGCCTATCCCTTCCATCTCCCGCGCCTGACCATGCGCCCTCATCCGATCGACGCGCCGGTCAGGCTCCAACTCCCACGCTTTTAGTTGACGTCCGCCATCAGCAGGCGCGGCTTACGAGCCAGCCGAGGGTGGACGCAGGTGCTCGAACACTCTTCCCGCCTCGCCCACGGAACGCGACCAGGATTGCTGCGCGAACTCGAAATGACATTTCATCATTTCGGCCAGGTCAGCGCAGTCAGCGAGTCTATTCAGATAGTCAGCCTGATCCTGCAGGCGAGAGGCAGTGAACCCCAGCAGCTCCTTTGATACCGCGGCATAGGGAACCCTTGGAGCACCGTTCAGCGACGTCAGCCACTGCGGTGAAGTGAATGAAAATGTCGAGGTACCAGCGTTGTCGTTTGCCATTGGGCATCCTCCCTGTTGACGACGAAAAACTATGCCGTGCGGAACCGCTGCTTGTTGATTCATGTCAATACAGCTTGACGTAGGACGTGTTTGCTGCCGTATGGCGTTTCGGCAAAGGAGCCGAGTGGTGTGAGCAAGCTCTTCAGTCGGTCGATCCACC
>Ga0335069_10011937_pt1 | contig 12245 bp, 10 predicted proteins | sample Lox_Sample_11_FD_206714 | JGI IMG/M metagenome (GOLD analysis project Ga0335069, IMG submission 206714) | Soil microbial communities from Loxahatchee National Wildlife Refuge, Florida, United States - Lox_Sample_1.1 | ecosystem: Environmental > Terrestrial > Soil > Wetlands | place: USA...
CGGCTGGGAGGAAGTGCATTTTCCGGTTTCGTGCGAGACCAATACACCACGCTGCCCGATATTCAGAACCGGCCTTTGCATATGTGGCTGGACCTGGAGTGGCAATATGCGACGCCGGATTCGGTCTTCACTTCGGGCGCAATCAGCGGGGCGGTGCGGCGCACCGTACGCGACGTGTTTCAATCGTTCGAGTCCGGCAGCATTCAGCAGATCATTTATCAGTTGGGCATGAAGATTTTGGCCGAGATTCCCGCCATCGCCGAGATTCATTTGGAAGCCAACAATCGGACCTGGGACACCATCGCCGAAAAGGGCGACGATTTGGGGTTGTACACGGATGCCCGGCCGCCGTATGGCTGTCTGGGATTAAGGCTGCGGAGATAACGTGACGGGGCGCGCCACCGATCTCATGATGGAAGCCGCCGTCCAGGCGGTAGAGCGGTGCCGTGTGCTGGCGGGATTCACGGAGGAACCGGGATTTATCACGCGCACGTTTCTTTCGGCGCCGATGCACGATGTGCATCGATGTGTTCGCCAGTGGATGGAATCCGCAGGACTGCAGGTCCGGATCGACGCCGCAGGCAATATTCGGGGCAGGAAGGGCAGCCGAAAATCAGGGTGTCTATATATTGGATCGCACCTGGATACGGTTCCCCGCGCCGGGGCTTACGACGGAATTCTGGGTGTGGTTCTTGGAATCGGCATCGCGGGGTTGAAGGTCAATTTGCCGATCGATATTGAAGTGATCGGTTTTTCGGAAGAAGAGGGCGTGCGTTTTGGAGTCCCTTTTCCCGGAAGCCTGGCTTTGATCGGAGAACTCCAGAACGATTTGCTCGCCCGGCGCGATGCGGCGGGGATCAGCGTCCAAGACGCGATCCGAAATTTTGGATTGGATCCTTCGGGCATCGCTGCAGCGGTCGCGAAAGAGGACGCCCTCGGCTATTTTGAAGTGCACATCGAACAAGGTCCGGTGCTGGAGAGTCTGGATCTTCGCTTGGGCGTGGTCGAATCCATTATCGGGCAGAGCCGCTTTCAGTTGACGTTCCAAGGCCAAGCCAATCATGCGGGAACCACTCCCATGCACTTGCGCCATGATGCCCTGGCGGGAGCCGCGGAGTGGATCGCGGCAGTAGAGCGGGAAGCTCGCATGACGGAGGGTCTGGTGGCGACCGTCGGTCAGTGCAACGCCGCGCCTGGAGCTGGAAATGTGATCGCGGGAACGGTACAAACCAGTCTGGATGTTCGCCATTCCAACGACCGGATTCGCCAGAGTGCGGCGGATCGTTTGCTGCAATGCGCGAAACAGATTGCGGAGCGCCGTGGGCTGGCGGTGAACTGGATCACTCGGCTAGAGCAACCCAGTGTTGCGATGAATCCGGCTTGGACCGATGTTCTCGCCGGGTCCGTCCACGCTGCCGGGTTTTCCGCGCATCGCATGCATAGTGGAGCAGGGCATGATGCGATGATCGTGGCTCGTAGGATGCCCACTGCCATGCTGTTCTTGCGCAGTCCGGGTGGAATCAGCCATCATCCCGATGAATCGGTCCGGCTGGAAGATGTTGAAGCAGCTTTGGCAGCGGGGTGCGCGTTTGTGGCGAAGCTCGGGGAACAATATGCCTGACCTGATCATTCGCGGAGGAACGCTGGTCACGCGCGGCGGTCTGGTGAAAGCGGATATCTCGGTCGAAGACGGCTCGATCACCGCGATCGGTCCAGAGCTTTCCGGCGCGCGCGAAGAGATCGATGCACGCGGGCTGACCGTTTTTCCAGGCATGATCGACGTGCATCTACATTTCAATGAGCCCGGTCACACCGATTGGGAAGGCGCGGAGACAGGAAGCCGGGGCCTTGCCGCGGGCGGAGGGACTGTGTTCTTCGATATGCCCCTGAACTCGGTTCCATGCACCGTAAACGGTTTGGAGTTTGATCGCAAACGCGCGGCGCTGGAAGCCGCGTCCATTACCGATTTTGGCCTGTGGGGCGGCCTGGTTCCGGAGAGCGTGCAAAACATGCCGGAACTGGCCGAAAGAGGCGCCGTGGGTTATAAGGCATTCCTGTGCGATTCCGGATTGCCGGAATTTCCGCGCGCGGATGACGCGACGCTTTTCGCCGGACTGCAGCAAGCGGCGAAGCTCGGTCTGCCGGTGGCCGTTCATGCCGAAAATCACGAGCTGACACAAGCGCTCTCGCGTCGAATGCTGAAGGACGGACGCACCGGCGTGCGGGACTTTTTGGAATCGCGTCCCTTGGCCGCTGAACTGGAGGCCATCCAGCGCGCGACATTATTCGCGCAGGAAACCGGAGCGAAGTTGCACATCGTCCATGTGAGTTCCGGCAGCGGAGTGGCGCTGGCGGCGGAGGCCAAGGCGCGCGGCGCCGATGTTTCGATTGAAACCTGCCCCCATTACCTGACTTTTACCGATGAGGACATGGAGCGGTTGGGAACCGTGGCGAAGTGCGCTCCTCCCCTGCGTCCCGCTGCGGAGCAAGACGCGCTTTGGTCGAAGCTGCTCGACGGAACCGTGGAGATTGTGGCATCCGACCACTCACCCGCACCGCCGGAGATGAAGTCGGGCGCGTTTCTGCGCGCATGGGGTGGTATTGCCGGAGTGCAGTCGACGCTTGCATCACTCCTCGAAGCCGGCCATTTTGAACGTGGATTGACGCTGGAACAAATTGCGAGTCTGCTGTGCGCCGAACCGGCGAGGCGGTTTCAGATCAGGCATCGCGGCCAACTGCAGCCTGGAAACTTTCGCGGGGTTGTCCGCAGGACCATCCGGCGCGGAGAGACGATTTACCGCGATGGAACCATCACGGCGAAGAATCGCGGGCAGCTTGTGAGTCCCGTTCGCCAGAAACCAAACTGAACATGCACTATCTCGGTCATACCCGCAGCGCTCATCGATCCGATCATCTTCTGCAGACGCCGGACACCTTTGTCCGGGCGCGATTGCCGGGCATGAAGAACGCCACGGCCATCATCCATGCCGCTCCAGCGCGCGGCGCCCGATTCACGCAGTACACGGCGGAGTTCGAATCGGGAGGCGAGCTAGGCCCGGCCGCGGTGCAGCGATTTGTGTACGTGATCGCGGGAAGGTTCGAAGCGGGCCCGTTTACCTTAGGGCCAGATCATTACGCGTATTTTCCGTCCAATGCCGCCGCGGCTCTAGCCGCTCGCACCGACGGCATCGCCGTGGTGATCGAAAAACCGTACCGGCCGATTTCCGGCATCCCGCGTCCGCACTCTTTTTCCGGCAGCGAATTGAGCGTCGCTCCTCAGGCGCTTTCCGGCGACCCTTCCATTGAAGTTCGATCGCTGGTCCCGGATCAAGTGCAATTCGATTTCGCGGTCAATACGATGACCTACCAACCCGGAGCCACACTCCCCATGGTCGAAATTCACGTGATGGAACACGGGCTGTTGATGCTCGCGGGAGGCGGCATTTACCGGCTCGGAGACGGCTGGTATCCGGTGGAAACCGGCGATTTCATCTGGATGGCGCCGCATTGCCCGCAATGGTTCGGAGCGCTGGGAAAAACGCCTGCAAAATACCTGATCTACAAAGATTGGAACCGCCATCCGTTAACGCATGAACCTGAAGATTGAGAAGGACCGGGTTTTCGAGGAACTCGAAACACTGGGTTGTATTTCTTCTGAGCCTGCGCCCGTCACCACGCGCGTGGTGTTCACCGAAGCCGATCTGCGTGGCCGCGCTTATGTGAAGGGACTATGTGCCGATGCCGGGCTCAGCTTGCGCGAAGACCCCGTGGGCAACACGTTTGCGCGCTGGGAAGGGCAGGATCGTGATGCCGCAGCCGTCGGCACCGGGTCGCATATCGACGCGATTCCGAACGCTGGCCGGTTCGACGGCACGGTGGGAGTTTTAGGTGGATTGGAAGCGATTCGCGCTTTGCAGCGTAGCGGCTTTCGCCCACGCCGCAGCGTGGATCTGATCGTCTTCACTTCCGAAGAGCCCACACGATTCGGCATCGGATGTTTGGGCAGCCGCATGATGGCAGGACTGCTGGATGAGAGCGTGGGCGAACGTTTTGTGGATCGCGATGGTGTTTCTTTAAACCAAGCTCGCACGGGTGCTAAGTTCAAGGGCGGGCTCGACACAGTGAAGCTTGCGCCCGCAGCGTATTCGGCCTTCGTAGAGCTGCACATCGAGCAGGGACCGATTCTGGAGCGGGATAATATCGATCTCGGAGTAGTGACCGCGATCGCCGCGCCCGCCAGCCTCAAAGTTGAGATCGTGGGCCAGGGCGGCCATGCGGGAGCGGTGCTGATGCCGGATCGCCATGACGCGTTTCTGGCGGCCGCAGAGCTTGCGCTGGTGGTCGAAAAGGCCGCTCGTTCATCCGGCTCGATTGACACCGTTGGAACGGTGGGAGTCTGCCAGGTATTTCCGGGCGCCGTAAACAGCGTGCCCAGCCGCACTCGGCTGGAGATCGATGTACGGGATATCGACCAACAGCGCCGCGACGGAGTTCTAAGGAGGATCTACGAAGCCGGAGAGGAAATTGAGAGCAGACGCGGGGCGAAGATTACGATCGAATGTGTCAACGCTGATCCGCCGGCCGCCTGCGATCCGCTGATCGTGAGCGCGCTCGCCGACTCGGCCGCGGTCCATGGTCTCAGTTTCCAGAAAATGATCAGCCGCGCCTATCATGACTCCCTGTTCTTTTCGCGCATTGCTCCCACCGCGATGTTATTCATTCCCTGCCGCGGCGGAGTAAGCCACCGGCCGGACGAATACGCCTCACCCGAAGCGATCGCAAACGGAAGTGTGGTTCTAGCGGAAACGCTGGCGCGGCTGGCTATTTAAAACTGCTCTAAGCGGAGATCCTGCGGCCGGGTGCGGCGTTATCGGCAGGCGGCCGGCGCTTGGCGCTGCGGGAATACGTCTTGCCGTGGGTTTCGCGGAGTTGGAAGTAGGGTTCCAGTAACTCCAGCATGCGCTGCATGCCGCTGGCGATATGCTCGCGCATGGCTCGTTCGGCGGCTGCGGCGTCGTTACCAGTCAGCAGAGCCAGAAGCTCCTCGTGACGATGCCGGGAATGGGCGCTCGAAACCGTGCGGCCAATGCACAGCCAGGTGGAAGACAACGCCGCGGTTTTGTCGATGGCGTCGCATAACGCGGGACAGCGGGCGCATTCCGCGATGCGGCGATGCAGTTTTTCGTGGAGCGAAAGGTAAACGAAGCGATCGGTTTCCGGCTGTAGGGCCATGGCATCCAACCGGGCGGCTAACTTCAACAGCTCGCTGCGTTCTTCCGCGGTCGCGGTCTGATTGAATAGCTTGGCGGCCTGGACTTCCAGCCCTTCGCGAACCACATAATGCCCATGCACGTCTTCGCGCGACGGAATGCGGACGCGCGTGCCGGCTCTCGGACGGCTCTCCAGCAGACCTTCGAACTCCAAACGCAGGAACGCTTCGGACACAGGCAAAAAGCTCATGCCGAGTTCCACGGCGACTTTGCGCCGCGAAATCACCTGGCCAATGGCCACTTCGCCGCGCAGAATCCGCTCGCGAATAATGGAGTAAGCCTCGCTCGCAAGGCTTGAATCGTTTGAGGGTCCCTTCATCTGGAGCCTCCTGCCCTCTCGTTGCTCTCTCGCGTCAGTCTAGCATCAAAGTTCATGGAAATTCAATAGGATGCAAGCCGGGTTGGCCAGCGGTTCCGGTTCCGGCAGGCCCTTCCGCTGGAAATCCGGGAGAGTTATGCTTATTCAGTACCTTCGGGACACGCGCCGGAGCGGCGTGATGAGGAGATACGCGCCGGACGGCGCAAGAGCAGCCCCCTGGGCGCTGGAGGAATCGAATGGCATCAGTCAAATTTACCTTGAATGGGAAAGCGCAGACCGTCGACGTCAGTCCGGAGATGCCTTTGCTTTGGGTTCTGCGCGACCACCTCGGCATGACGGGGACCAAGTTCGGCTGCGGAATGGCGCTGTGCGGCGCATGTACCGTACACGTCAACGGAGACGCGGTTCGTTCCTGTATCACCCAGATTTCAAGCGTTGCCGGGAAAACGGTGACTACTATTGAGGGCCTCTCCGCCAATGCCGATCATCCGGTGCAAGCGGCCTGGATCGAGTTGGACGTGCCGCAGTGCGGCTACTGCCAATCCGGGCAGATCATGACGGCGGCATCCTTGCTGGCGAAAAAAGCCCGGCCGACGGATGGCGACATCGACGAAGCCATGCGTGGAAATCTGTGCCGCTGCGGAACCTACCAGGAGATCCGCCGGGCCATTCATCGCGCGGCCGATATTAAAGCCAACGGAGGCCGGGCATGAGCACGGTGGTCTCCGTGAATCGCCGCGGATTTCTGAAAGCGACCGGCGCAACTGCCGCCGGATTGCTGTTGGGTTTCACTTTGCCGGAGCGCAACAAACTGGCCGCGCAGTTTCCGGTTCCCGCGCCCAAGACCAAGGCTTACATTCACATCGGCACGGACGACAGGGTGACGTTCATTCTGCCGAAAGCGGAGATGGGCCAGGGTCCGGTGACTTCGCTTTCGCAGCTTCTGGCCGACGAACTGGACGCGGATTGGAACAAGATTCGCGTGGAGTTCGCTCCCGTTGATCCGGCTCTGTATGGTCCGGTGCAGGGTGTGGTGGGCAGCATGAGCGTGCGAACCCTGTGGGAGCCTTTGCGCCAATCCGGCGCGATGGGCCGCGACATGCTTCGCGAAGCCGCGGCACAGAAATGGGGCGTGCCCAAGACGCAAACGCGAACCGAAAACGGATTCGTCGTTAATACCTCAACCAATGCGCGCTTGAGCTACGGAAGCCTCGCGGAAGCTGCCTCCCGGCTGCCCGATCCGCAGAACGTTGCTCTCAAAGATCCCAAGGATTTCCGTTACATCGGGAAGCCGGTCAAGCGGCTGGATACCCGAGCCAAATCCGCCGGGCAAACCCAGTTCGGCATCGATACACGCCTGCCGGATATGGCCTATGCTGTGATCGCGCGATGTCCGGTGTTTGGCGGAAAAGTCGCCAGCTTCGATGGATCGAAAGCTATGGCGGTGCCGGGCGTGAAGAAAGTCGCGCAGGTTCCCACCGGCGTGGCGGTGATCGCCGATAGCACCTGGGCCGCAATGCAAGGCCGCAGGGCGCTGGAAATCAAGTGGGATGAAGGCAAGAATGCGAACCTGAACAGCGCTGGAATCCGGCAGATGATGTCGGATCTGGCGGACCATCCGGGAGCCGTGTCGCGCAAGAGCGGCGATGCGGATCAGGCTCTGAAGGGCGCGGCCAAGAAGATCGAAGCCGTTTATGATGCTCCCTATCTTTCGCACGCCCCGATGGAGCCGATGAACTGCACGGTCAAGGTCACCAGCAATAGCTGCGAGATCTGGGCTTCCACCCAGATGCAGACGTTTACGCGGGATGCTGCGGCGAAGGCCACCGGGCTCAACCCGGAGCAGGTCACGGTGCACACCATGTACATGGGCGGCGGTTTCGGGCGCCGCGCCAACGTGGACTATGTGGGCGAAGCAGTGGAAGTCGCGCGCGCCGCGGGGGTTCCGGTGAAGCTGACCTGGTCGCGCGAGGACGATATGCAGCACGATTCTTATCGCCCTGCATCGGTGGTGAAGTTCGCAGCCGGTTTAGACGCGGACGGCTGGCCGGTGGCGCTGCACGCGCGGATTTCGTGTCCATCCTTCGCGGGAATGCGCAACGGTGTCGATTTTGCAGCGGTAGAAGGTATTCCCGATCTGGAGTACGAGATCCCCAATTTCTACGCGGACTATCGGGTGGCCGAGCCCGGTATTCCAACGTTTTTCTGGCGTGCGGTGGGCTACACGCAGAACACGTTTTTCGCCGAGAGTTTTCTGGATGAGCTGGCAGCTTCCAGCGGCAAGGATCCGGTGGAGTTCCGGCGCAAGCTGCTGGCGAAATCGCCCCGGCTGCTGAATGTCCTGAACCTGGTGGCGGAGAAGGCCAACTGGGGCAAGGCTCCGGCGGGCCGCTACCAGGGCGTAGCGATCGTTAATAACATCGGGAGCTACACGGCCCAGGTGGCCGAGATCTCGGTCAATCAAGGCAAGCTGAAGGTGCACAAAGTGGTATGCGCGGTGGATTGTGGGCACGTGGTGAATCCGGCGATTCTCACGCAGCAGATCCAGAGCGGCATTGTGTACGGATTGTCGGCGACGCTGAAGGGAGCGATCACCATCGATCATGGCCGGGTCCAGCAGGGGAACTTCAATACCTACGATCTGGTCCGCATGGACGAGATGCCGTTGATTGAGGTGCACATTGTTTCCAGCGCCGAAAAACCGGGTGGAATCGGCGAAGCTAGCGTGCCGCCCATCGCCCCCGCAGTCACAAACGCGATTTTCGCGGCCACCGGAAAGCGCATTCGGAAACTGCCGCTGCGCAATCAGGACCTGGCGTAAGCTAAAAACCGGGCAGCCATACATCCAGAACGGCGCAGCGCTGCTCCTCGCGAACCACGCGAAAGGCTTCCGTTAGGGCGGCATCCAGTTCGCACGTTTGCTTCACGGTTGTGGCCCACGCGCCGCCCGAAGCGGCGGCGATTCCGGCATAATCGGGCGGCGGATCGAACGCCACGCCCAGATCGGTGGAGCGGCTCGCGAAGCCGCTGGGGTGGACCGCCAGCGTAGAGAGCTTCGGGGCTTTCCAGCCGCGATTGTTGTAGATCACCTGGACAAACGGAGTCCGGTAGCGGCCGGCGATCCAGTGCGCCGCGGATGGAATGGAAGCCATGTAGCAGCCGTCGCCGGTGAGGGCCACCACGGTCTTATCCGGGTGCGCGAGTTTGATACCGATCGCCGCCCCGGTATTCCAACCGATGGAGCCCCCGGCGCAAGTGAAGAAGCTTCCCGGCCGGCTCGACTGAATGTGATCGGCGATGGCGTTGTGGCTGGTGATCCCTTCGTCCAGCACGACGGAGTCCGGTGGAAGGTGTTCGCGGACTCGCGCGGTCAGATATTCGGGTGTGATGGTGTCCGGCGAAGGGATCTCGCGAGCCGCCAGGTTCTTGATCCGAGCCTCATGCAAGGCAGCGTAAAACGCCCAGCGTGTTTCGGTGCGCTTCTGGTCAATCTCCACCGTACCGAGATAGGAGTTGAGCTGCGCCAGGGCGGTTCGTGCGTCCGCCCGGAATATCTGCTGGGCCGGGATGTACCACAGCGGCATGTGTTCCTTCAATGGGTCGACATCGATGTGATAGATCTTCGCGCCGGGGCGAGGCCGGTTCACCGTGGGCATCCAAGGAACGTCGCTATCCAGCACCAGGATGACGTCGGCGTCATTGAGCGGGTGATTCGTCACCGGCGCATTTACCGAATTTCCGAGATACAGAGGATCGTCGGCGGGATATTCCAGGTACGTGGGAATCGAGGTCCACACGCCAATCGCCAAACGATGACAGAGCTTGACCAGCTCCTCCACGGCGGCTGGGTTGCGCCCCAAATAAGTGCTGATCACCAGCGGACGCTGCGCCGCCATCAGATCCTGCGCAATGGCTGCAATCGAATCCGGTGGAATCGCGCCCGGAGCCAACGCCGGCCATAGAGACCGGTCGGTCGAAACTGCCGGCGCCTCTTCCTCCAGGATTTCGCGCGCGGCGGTCAGATAAACGGGACCCTTGGGATCGCTCCGCGCAATCTGCATGGCGCGATGCACCAATTGCTTCACGTTCCGGCCGGTGCGGATCTCGTTTTCGTATTTCGCGTAGCCGCGCACGATGCCGCGTTGATCGGCCGCATCCTGCACCCAATGCACCCATTCGTTGCGGCTGCCGCGCAGTTCGCCTTCCTGCGTCACAGGGGACAGGCCCGCGAAAACGAATACCGGAACCCGGCCTCGAGCGGCATTGTGCACCGCTCCGCCGAGCGACTGCGTGCCGCAATCGACGTGCACCAGCACTGCCTGTGGACGTCCAGTGGCCTGCGCATAGCCGTGCGCTGCCGTCATCGCCACCATCTCATGCGGACAGGTGATCAGTTGCGGAACCGGACGCCCAGTGGCGTGCGCCTCCGCCAGAGCTTCCAGAATCGGAGGATGGTCGGTTCCGAGGTTGGCGAAGATGTAGGAGACTCCGGCTTCGTGAAGCGCGTCAAGAAAGGCGGCCGCTGCGGTTGGCATAGATCGCTGAAGCCAGTCTATCGCCCTGTAGGGCCTCCGGCCGGGCGGCGGGTGAGACGGTGGTGGGCGCCCGCGAAGCCGAACGAAGGTTTTTCATCCGCGTTGCGCGCCCGCGCCATGCTACGTTGACGACAGTGAATATCGGAATCACGTGCTATCCCACGTACGGCGGCAGCGGCATTGTAGCCACGGAGTTAGGTTTGGAACTGGCGAATCGCGGCCATGAGGTCCACTTCATCACCTACGCGAACCCCATTCGGCTGGATCCGGACGTGCCTCGCATTCATTACCATGAGGTCGAAGTCTCCACCTATCCGCTGTTTCAATATCCGCCTTATTGCCTTGCGCTGGCGTCCAGGATGATGGAAGTCGCGGAATCCTACGATCTGGATCTGCTGCACGTTCACTATGCGATTCCGCATTCGATTTCGGCGCTGCTGGCCAAGCAAATGCTCGCCTCCAAGCGTCGCCTGCCGTTCATCACCACGCTGCACGGCACCGATATCACGCTGGTAGGGACGGACCCGTCGTATTTCCCGATCACCCAGTTCTCGATCAGCCAATCCGATGGAATCACCGCGATCAGCGAGGATTTGCGCAGGGAGACCGTAGAAGTTTTTGGAATCTCGCATGAAATCCGCGTGATCCCCAACTTCATCAATTGCGATCTGTACCGCCCTGTGGAGGACCGATCCGCCGCGGCTCCGTTCGCGCCTGCCGAAGAGAAGCTGTTGATCCATATCTCCAATTTCCGGCCGGTCAAACGCCCGCAGGATTGCATTCGGGTACTGGCCGAGGTTCGCAAAAGCACGCCGGCTCATCTTCTGATGGTCGGCGACGGCCCGGAGCGCGGTCCCGCGGAACATTTGGCGCGCCAGCTTGGCCTTTCCGAGCACGTTTCGTTTTTAGGCAAGCAGAATCACGTGGAGCGTCTGATTCCCCTGGCGCATGTGCTGCTGATGCCCAGTGAGATGGAATCGTTCGGCCTGGTCGCGCTGGAAGCGATGGCTTGCGGAGTGGTTTCCGTGGCGACGCGCGTGGGCGGCGTGCCCGAACAAATCGCCGACGGCGAAAACGGCTACATGGAAGCCGTCGGCGATATTCCGGCGCAGGCCGCGCGCGTGGTTGCCTTGCTCGGAGATGAGGCGCTCCACCGGCGCATGGCGGCCAACGGCCGCGCCCGGGCGATGGATCAGTTCAGTACCGAGCGCATCATCCCGCAGTATGAGCGCTATTACCGGGAAGTACTGAGCAACTGAATTCCTCTGACTGATCTACTCCAGCCGCCAGAATCTTACGATCACGGCCGAACCCAGGCGCTCTGCGTCGCAAACGAAGATGGCTTTGGTCAGCCATTGGAGTTCCGGAGCGGAGACCTCGAATCTGGGCGAAGTGCGGAAGTAGTATTCGGATGGAGCCACCGGTTCGCCGGCGCGCAATCTCGCCATAACCTCCGGGGGGCCGTGCCGCATGCCCTGGTTGTCGATGTAGATGAATGCGCCCTGATCGGTCTGGAGGGTGTAGCGGGCGTCAATTTCGGCTGTGCCGTCCGCGCGCACAATCTGCCAGTCGGCGCCCTGGGCGAGCACCTTGCCTTTGAGTCCGGGGCCCTCGAAAGTGCCTCCGGTGATGGGGATGATCCGGCGGTCGCCGCGCGGAACCTTTCCCAGCTCGACTGGCGCGCCTACCTCGATCCGGGCTTCAAAGGCAAAAACCAATGCGGGGGGCTTGGGAGCGCTCATCGGGACACCTTTTTCCGAGTGCAAATGATGAAGTTCATGACCGGTTCATTGTACACAACCCCGGCCCATCCGCTGATCTCCCTGACGAAGGGTCCCTGGAACCCGGCAAAACGCGTGTGTATCATGGAAGCGGTCATGAATTGGAAGGCGATTTTGGCGATTCTGGCGGGGGCTGCCGCGGCGCAGGCTCACGATGTGATCACCACCAAAATCACGTTTGACCGGGAAATCACCCGTATTTTCTATGATCGCTGCGTTTCCTGCCATCGGGATGGCGGGTCGGCGTTCTCGCTGATGACCTACAACCAGGCTCGCCCCTGGGCCAAGGCCATCGAAGAAGAAGTCCTGGAGCGCCGGATGCCCCCCTATGGCGCGATCA
>Ga0335069_10011938_pt1 | contig 12244 bp, 14 predicted proteins | sample Lox_Sample_11_FD_206714 | JGI IMG/M metagenome (GOLD analysis project Ga0335069, IMG submission 206714) | Soil microbial communities from Loxahatchee National Wildlife Refuge, Florida, United States - Lox_Sample_1.1 | ecosystem: Environmental > Terrestrial > Soil > Wetlands | place: USA...
CGTCTCGATTCCATCGCCTGCTGCGCAAAAAATGGGAGTTCTCCGCTCGGACGGTGCACAGTCAGATGCTTCTCCAGATACACCTTGGCTAAAGAATGCAACACCTGGGCCGCGAGCTCCGGACGATGAGCCGTATACGTGACCGCGATCAGATTCGTCTTCTTGACCGGTTCCACTCGCAAAGCCTTGGCCAGGCGCCGCGCGGCCCGTTCCTGCCGCTGCTCAGATCCCTCTCCCGGATGCAGAAAATGCAACCGAGTTTTCTCACCAAGGCCGGTCTGCGCCACAACTTCTCGCAAGACATCTTCGTCCTGCAGCAGCTCCACTTCAGAATTCAACTCCTCCTCTGTAACCGCGAGGTGTGTCAGATCCAGTGGCGCGTTCTCACCTCCACTCACAGGAGCATCCGCTCGCCCGCGCCGGACCAGAATCTTCATGTTCGCTTCGTACTTCGTCCCCACCAGCGCGTACACGAACGACGTAACCAACACGATCCCAGCCACTCCCAGGAACACCCTCCGCTGACGGAACAAGGCCATCGCCAGTTCGCGCACTGTCGGAACTTGCTGAATCTGTTCGCGAATTGGGTCTTGGTCCGCCATAAAGCAAGTGGAGCTCTTCAGAATTGCGAGGAATTCACATACATGCTCAGCGATGGTCGAGTCAGAAACCTGGATATCTTTGAGATTGCATTCTGGGGAACGAAAACCAGATCACCAGCTTGCAAATGGGCGTCCTCGCGAAGCCCATTGTCCTTCAGCATCTTCTTAAGATTCAGCAGACGCGTTTCCACCAGATCGACGTTCACGCGCCGGAACAGTACTACCTGCGAATGCTTCGCCTGTGAGGTAAACCCTCCGGCGATCTGCACCGCCTCTGCCACAGTGGTATCCGCGCGGAGTTCGTATTTGCCCGGCTTGCCTACTTCACCTCCCACCACGAAGTAGGGCCTTTCAAAGTCCTTCAATGCCACGGCTGGTTCAGGATCATGCAGATATCCCGTATACGCCCGGCGCACCAATTCTGCGAACTCTGGCACAGTCAGTCCTTGAGCCAGCACGGCGCCCGCATCCTTTAACGAAACGTTCCCATCCGGCTGCACCGTCAGCGTCTGGTTGAATTCCGGAGCTACGGTGAAGCTGACCTCCACGACGTCACTGGGGCACAACCGGTAGAGCGGATGACGCTCCCCTCCGAGCAAGAGGTTCCCGAGGCCATCCGCCCTCCCGGCTTTTGCGGCCGTCGAACTGTGCTCTCCCACACCCGTCCCGGTTAGACCGGCTTGGGAGCTGCTTTCATCTTTGCCCAGGTCTTGCTTATGACCTTGCGCGAAGGCGGCCGAACAGCAACTGACGGTTAATAAAACGACTGCTATGAATTGAATGAATCCGAAGGACCTCTTCATCTCTAATGCGCCTGTGTGATCGTGGCAATCACCAATGAACTTCGCAAATTAAGCTGATTCCATCCACCCAACAAGACATGGGAAGTTCCGTCCACGAAAGTGGATGGGCACGCATGCACTGCGGACGCGCACGCACCTTTTAAATTCAACCGCTTGAGGGAATCTCTTTTTCGGGGAGTTGCAAATGTCAACTCTGTGGATATCTCTTCCAGTAGTACCCACGAAAGTAGACTTGCATCTTCGCTACATCACATGCATGCCACATCTCAGTTGTATCGATTTCCCTACTTGGAACAACGGTTGTGATTGCGATCACGAAGAACTCGCGACAATGCAGCTTCGTCGATGATTCTGCGCGGATATTCCACAGGTGCGACGGCACACAAACAGCACTCTTCGAGTAAACAATCCACAATTCCCAAATTGAAATTCGTACCAAGATTTTGCGACGAGTTTTCTTGTGACTAGCCTCCGCGCCTACCTACAATCACGGCAGCGCTCATTCGCGCGGAGATCCGCTGTCTTATGGCCGTCTTGTCCGCTCCCAGTTCCGATCCGATCCAGGTTCTCATCGCCGATTCCAACCGCATGCAGGCACAGCTACTCATCAGCGCATTGCGGCGCCGTCCTGAATTTCACGTCGCCTCTTGCACGATGGACACCATCTCGATCCTGCACGCCGTCTCGCAACAGTTGCCTCGCGTTGTGCTCCTCTCCATGAACGCGTCGCTACGAGCGAGTGAAACGGTCGTCATCGTGCGACGTTTCCATCTTTCGCATCCCGACATCCCCAAGGTTCTTCTGGTTGAGTCGTTCGACCGCGAGTTTGTTGTAAGTGCTTTCCGTTCCGGAGTCCGCGGCATCTTCTCCATTGCCGACTCCAACCTGCGACTCCTCTGTAAATGTTTGCTGCGAGTAGCCGCAGGTCAGATCTGGGCCAACACCGAGCAACTCAATTACATTCTGGAACTGATCTCAGAGGTTCCGTCATTACGGGTGCTGAACTCCAGCGGACACAATCTGCTCACTCCGCGCGAAGAGCAGGTCGTGGCCCTCGTTGCGGAAGGGTTAGGCAATCGCCTCATCGCCCGTGAACTCAACCTGAGCGAGCACACCGTCAAGAAATACCTGTTCCGGATCTTCGAGAAGCTTGGCATTTCCAGCCGCGTGGAACTGGTTCTGTACGCCGTGAACAATGGCGACCCACGCCAGGCAGAATGGCTGGCCGGCGCTAGCCGCACTCTACCGAGCGCCTGAGAGATTGTTTCCTCTTGACAACTAATTCGTACTCCGATATATCTATATCCGAGCTATGGCGGCCAATTTCCAGGAATGTCTTCCTCTCTCCCCGGCCACCCTGCACATTCTGCTCTCGCTCGCCGCGGACGATCTGCACGGCTACGCCATCATGCAGGAGATTGCTCGCCACTCGGAAGGTACATACAGAATCGGCCCCGGCACTCTCTACGACAACCTGCAGAAAATGATTAAGCGCGAATGGGTGGAAGAGCTGGGCCGGCGCCCGGGCGATGAAGATCCGCGTCGCCGCTACTATCGCTTGACCTCCGCTGGCCGAGGAGTACTCGAGGCGGAAACCGCACGTCTGGCTGAAGTAGTTCGCGAGGCCCGCTCGCGTCTGCAAAAAACAGGCATGGCAAAACCTCGGAGGGCGTGATGCTCAGGGGTGTGTATCGCTGCGTGCTGCGTTGGCATCCGGCCAGATTCCGCAAACGATTTGGCGATGAGATGTTGTCGATCTTCGATCAGACTCAAGGAAAGCTCGCACTTTCCCAACTTGTGCTCGATGGTCTCGCATCCCTGACCCTGCAATGGACCTTGCGTCGGCAATTCCGGAGCGAGGCTCCGCATGCCGCACAACCGGCAGCCGCCGGTGTTCCGTCATTCGTTACTCTTGACCCCTTCCGGCCACGCTCCGCCGCCATGATTCATGGAGCTTTGCTCTCGATCGCTCTGTTCTGCTTAACCGTTTTCGCGATTCGCTACAGCTGGATTCGCCTTCTGCATCTCAGCATTCCGCAAGGTCAGTTCGAATTCCAACCTGTCACCGAACCGTACCGTGCATTTTCAGAACCCTCGACCAAACCTGCCCAAACACAATTCGATGAACAGGCAGCGATCCCTCCTCAACAAGCGTCAGGTAAGATACACGATGCTCCAACGAGGAAACCGGGAGTGAGTGACACGGCTCAGATCGGTGCCGCTGAACCAGCAACGAATCGCAATTTTAGAACTCCATCGGACTCACCTTCACGCAAATCGACACGACACTCCGCTCTGCAACTGCAGGTTGCCGGCGACACGCAGACGTCTGCTGCCACCCAGAGCCAGAGTTTGGACCCCAGTGAGCGGCAGTTTGTGCTTGTAGCGGTTGTCCGGAATCTGAAAGAGCACTATGTAGATCGCGATCTCGCTCAGAAAATGGCTAATTCTCTGCTCCAGCAGCAAAACCAGAGCAATGAAGGCATCGAAGGCGCGGCTTTTGCCGATCTGCTCACTACGCAAATGCGGAACGTGAGCCATGATCCGCACTTGGTCGTGGTCTATAGCTCGGGCCCACTACCTCACATCCAGGCTCCAACACCTGAGTCGATTGCGGGATACCGGAAGGCGTTGGAGGAGGAGAATTGCACATTCAAGAAGGTCGAAATACTCCAGCACAATATCGGCTATCTCAAGCTCGATTCATTTCCTGACCCTTCAATCTGCGAGCCCACCGCCCGGGACGCAATGGCTCGCCTGAACCACGCTGATGCAGTGATCTTTGATCTGCGGGACAACCGCGGAGCCGCGCCGGCGATGACTGCTTTGATTGCATCTTATCTCTTTGATCATCCTGAGTACTGGTATAACCCAAGGGCAAATACAACCGAAGAGTTGTGGACGCGTTCACCAGTTCCCGGAAACCGGTTGGCAGACAAACCTGTTTATGTCCTGACCTCAGCCCGAACTATCTCCGGGGCGGAGCAGTTCTGCTATGACCTGAAGATGCTGAAACGCGCCACGCTTGTGGGTGAGCCAACCCATGGCAGTGCCCACGCTGGAGTCTGGTATCGCATCGACGATCATTTTGGAATGGGTATTCCCGAGGTTAGATCGATAAATCCCTACAGCACGGCCGACTGGGAGGGTATTGGCGTCCAACCGGACGTCAAAGTGAATTCTGCCGAGGCACTGCAAACCGCCCTGGCCCTGGCACAGAAAAAGCTGCGCTACAAGTGAGAAGGGTCACGAATTCTGTCGCCAACCCGCATTGAAAAGCCCCCTTTCACCTTGTATAACGTTGGGCAGAACCGTGCCTGATCCCGCCTCCAATCCAGCTCCGCTGCCCAGACGTCGTGGATGGTCTCTCGTCGCTGCCGGTCTGCTTCTTCTCGCGCTGGCTCTCGTCGTTCTCTACACGGGCCGAGGAGCATTCCTCAGCCCTTTAGCGCTCGTAGTAGTCGCTGCGATTGGCCTGGCGGCCCTGCTGTTGCAGCTTCGTCTGCGCAAAGATGTGGATACCAGAGTACACGCGCCCCTGTGGTTGAATGTCGTGGGATTGACGTTCGCTATCGCCGCGGTAGTCGCCGATCTGCTTCATCTCAACGCCAACCGCATGCTGATCGCTGCCCTCGGCGCAGTGGTCTGCTTCGCGATCAGCGGCGTCAGCATCCTGCACTCGTTGCGCAAACACAGAACCCGGGAGCCCGAGACGCAGAGCCAGAAACCTACCTCTTGAATTCCACCGCCACAGTAGTTTCCACGACGGCCGCTTCCCCATTTATCCGATACGGCTCAAATTTCCACCAGCGCAGTGCGTCCATGGCCGCGCGTGCCAACACGTCCGGCCCGTTGAGAGCCCGCATGCTGACCACAGATCCATCCCGGCCTACGATGATGTCGAGAGCGATCGTTCCTTCCAGTCTCTCTTTGCGCGCTTCTGCCGGATACACCGGTTCAACTCGATGCACCAGCAGCTTCTGCATCACTTCGGCCGGAACCTGCGCCCTTGGCTTTTCGCCCGTAGTGGCATTCGGATCCTTGAGCGATTCCAGTTCGGCCCATCCACGGTTCCATCTCCACCACCAAATCGCCGCTGCGATCGCAACCAGCGCCAGCAACCCCACCAGCCACGGCCAGCCACGGCGCCGTCGCTTCGTGGGCTTTGAGGGTCCTGTACTCCCCGGAGTTCCCGGAACCTTCTCAACTTGTTTCTTCTTAGTCGCATCTGCCGGCACAGCCAACGATGCATCCTCCAGAACTGCCTTTGTCTCAATCGCCCAATCGCGGATCGACGCACGCTGTTCCGCCGTCAATCCGACAAACTCCAAGCCGCAGCGTAACTTGTCTTGATACCGCACACTTGCCTTAGTGCGCAGAGGCTCAGCAGGCGGCGATAATTGCAGTTCAATGCCCACCGACTCGCCGGTTAATAGCTCCCCCGCGAGAACGGCCGCAATCCCGCGCTCACAAACATTCAAAGATCGACCCGGCACCGTATCCGGAATCCCAGAACGCAACACGGTCACGTCGAGCGGCGCCTGCATTCGATAGCGCGGCACTCGCCGCCGCGACGGTCCATCCCAGCCCCCAATCTGTGCGCCGGCTCCCATGCTGCGCCTTATGACCGCTTTAACTCCACAACTTCACTCCCGCGCGCGAACAAGACTACACTCGCCATCCCAATAAACAATCCATGTTCCACGACCCCTGGCATCGCATTCAATTCTCGCGCCAGCCCATCCGGATCGCTCATCTCGCCAAACCGGCAGTCCAGAATGTGATGATTCTCGTCCGTCATGTAGGGAGCCCCGCTCGCGTCCCTCCGCAGCGTCACCTCAGCCCCAAGCTTAGCAATCCGCCTGGCGATCAGCGGCTGCGCAAACCGTATCACCTCAACCGGCAACGGAAACTTACCCAGCCGTGGCACCTGCTTTGAGCCATCGGCAACCACAATCATCTGCTTTGTGGCAGACGCGACGATCTTCTCGCGCAGCATCGCCCCGCCGCCGCCCTTTATGAGCCGCAACTGCGGATCCACCTCGTCCGCCCCATCCACCGTCACATCTATCTCCTGACAGTCGTCGAACGTAATCAGCGGGATCCCCAATTCAAGCGCCATATCTCGCGACCGTACCGACGTTGGAATGCCTCGAATTCGAAGACCCTCCTGGACCCGCTCAGCCAGCAATTTTATGAAATACGCCGCCGTAGAGCCCGTACCCAGTCCCACGACTTGGCCATCCTTCACGTACTGCAAGCTGGCCCGCGCCGCTGTTTCTTTCTCCAGGTCATTTGCCATAGGAACACCCGACTCCGGTAAACCTCGGAAAGCGCTTAAGCGATGGTCCTCTGAGCATTCGCTGTATCAGCCGACACTCTTTTCGATGTAGATCAAATACCCAGCGAGCACCAATCCAAACAACACAGTTAAAGCCGTCACTAGATCCAGAACAAATCCCGCCGGCTCGAAGGTCCCCTGATCCAGACGCTCGCGCGTCTGCCGGTATCGATACAACCCCGCGACCACCAGCAACACTCCCAGAACAATCGATGTCGCCCCCATCCAGACCGAAATCCCGCTCCGATGCACCGGATGCCCCTGCAAAGCAGTCAACTGCCGCAGTGCTATCGAGAATCGTCCAATGGCAAACCCGAATACCACGATCGCCGCCCCGGTGCGCACCCAAGCCAGAAATGTCCGCTCATTCGCGAGATGATCGCGCGCACGGTTGGGATTAGCAGAAGCACCCAGATTGGAATTGCTGCTCACAAGTTGTCGCTGACGCCAGCATTATTCCACAGCCTTGGCAATCAACGCGCCGGCCCCCGCAAGATTCTTCGCCAGTTCTGAAGGAAACCCGTGGCGATTCCGAAGGTATTCCGGATCGTTATACGTAACTGAGACCCTGCCCTCGGCGTCGGATGCGACAAGCACCTTCAGCGGCAGATCGATGGCCAGACTAGGAGCTAGAATCATCAGCGGAGTTCCTGCCTTCGGACTCCCAAAGATCAGAACCTTCGTCGGCGGCATCTTCAATCCAACCTTCTCCGCCTCGCCACTGTGATCGATCACGGCAAAAACCTGCAGTCCCTTTTCCGTGAAGCCAGACTGTAAACGCTGAACGGTATCGTTAAAAGGATGACGACTGGCGATCTGGATCAGGCCCTGCGGTGACATACTTCCTCCACGAATCGCGGGAGATCAGATTGTATTGCACTTCCAGCAGCTCTGCCCCGGAAGGAACGTTTGACTGCTTTCCTGGAATGCACCATCGTATGCCAAGGCGTACAATTCGGCGAAATGCAGGACAAATACTATTACCGACACAAATAGCCTAGTCCCTAAGATGCCGCGTAAAGATGAAGGTGAGAAAAATGGCAGCATTGACCGACGCTCTCGTGCAGCAATTACTCAATAGCAGACACATCGCATCAATCGCAACTCAGACTCGTGACGGATCGATTCACATGGTTGCAGTTTGGTACTGGTTCGATGGAGCAAACATTTACGTCGCGACGTCCTCGCGATCGCGAAAAGCACAAAACCTTCAGGCCACTCCGAAAGCTACCTTAATGGTCGACTCACGTGATCCAGCGGCGTCATTCGGGGTCACCATCTCCGGCTTAGTGCGGATCCTCAGTGGACAGGAATCCCAAAAGAGAAACAAAGAGATTCATACTAAGTACTTGAGCCCTGCCGCTCTAGCCGACCCCAGAGTTGGGCCCGTGTTTGCCGGCTGGGACGACATCACTATCCAACTCACACCAGAATCAGTCATCTCCTGGGACATGCGCGAGGCAGACCGGCAAGTTTTCGGTGGCGCATTCGAGAGCAACCCAGGATATTTGCTGCCTCTGCAGCGTTAGAGGATTGATAGAGCCCATGACCCTCATTCGGAGTGCATCTCGCAATTTCTTCGTCTTCGTTCTAACGTTTTGCCTTTTTCACTCGTTGTTCTTAGCAGCTCAATCCACTTATCAGCCTTCTCCTGAGAATCTTCAAGCCCGCCGCGACTTCCAGGACATGAGATTCGGCATGTTCATCCATTGGGGCGTGTACAGCGTTCTCGGCGACGGCGAATGGGTGTTCCACAACCGCAAGATCACGCTGGAACAATACAATCGCCTCCCGATGTTCTTCGATCCCGAAAAGTTCGATGCCCACGAATGGGTTTCCCTGGCCAAAGCCGCCGGAATGAAATACATCACTATCACCTCGCGCCACCACGACGGCTTCGCGATGTTCGACTCGAAAGTGTCCGACTGGAATATCGTCGCGCGCACGCCTTACAAGAAAGATCCTCTCAAAATGCTCGCCGACGAATGCCATCGCCAGGGCATGAAGCTCTTCTTCTATTACTCCCAGCTCGACTGGCACAATCCCGATTATTATCCGCGCGGCGCCACCGACTGGCCCAACGGACGCCCCGACCACGGCGACTTCAACGCTTATCTCGACAACTATATGGATGGCCAGCTCACGGAGCTTCTGACGAATTACGGCCCTATCAGCGGCATCTGGTTCGACGGCATGTGGGACAAGCCCAACGCCGACTGGCACCTCGAAAAAACCTACGCACTGATCCACAAACTTCAGCCGGCAACGCTGATCATTCCCAATCATCACCAGACGCCCCGCCCCGGTGAAGACGTGCAAACCTTCGAGCATGACCTCCCCGGCCAGAACACCGCCGGATTCAACACCAACTACGTCAGCGCGGAACTTCCTCTCGAAATGTCCGACACGCTGAACGACAACTGGGGATTCAACATCGGAGACAGCCACTACAAAAGCGCCGCTGAAGTCGAGCGCCGCATCGTCCGCGCCGCCGGACACAACGCCAATCTGCTGATGAACATCGGTCCCTACCCCAACGGCGAAATCGATCCGCAATTCGCCGCACGTCTCCGCCAAGTCGGCGAGTGGCTCGCGAAATACGGAGAGTCGATTTACGGAACTCGCGGCGGCCCGGTCCCGCCGGGAGACTGGGGAGTGACTACTCAGAGGGAAAACAAAGTCTACGTGCACGTGCTGAACTGGGGAGCTCCACTTCTAGCCTTGGCGCCCGTTCCCGGCAAGATCGCGGACGCACAAGTTATAGCCGCAGGCGGGAAGGTTCAATTCACGCAGGATTCCACCGGAGTAGTACTGCACGTACCCGCGCCAAAGGCCGACGAAGCCGATCGGGTAATCGTCCTGACCGTATCAAAGTAACCCTCGGCGATCTCAGCGATCTGTTTCCGCGCCTTCGGCGGTAAGGCTTTTGAACTCAACGGTGCTAGCCGCAGAGGCGATACGACTACTTCTTCGCCGGCGCTACATCCACCTTGACGACGGCCGGATTATTCGTCTGCCCGATGTCCACCCAAACGGTATTCAGATGTCCGTTAGGGTCCGCGTTGAGAATCGTGCTGCTCTGACTCGCAGTTCCATTCGCTCCAGGCCGCACAATATCGATCGCTTCTTGCGTAACTCGCAGACCCGCACCGGGATCTCCCGGATTCGTCTTCTCCACCCGCCAAACTGTACTGCTTGCGCCACCTGTGCCCGTACGCTGCACCGTGCTCTCTCGTTTCACCAGTTGCAATGTGTCACCGCCAGCTTGTCCCGGAACATCGGTGGAGTAAGTCGCTGTACTCTCGTTCCGTTCTCCCGGACCGGCCGCGGATTGCCTGGTCACTGTGCGCTCGGCGACCGTCATCCTCCCGTTGGCGTCCGGTCTTCTCACGGTTTCGTCCTTAACGATCCCGCCAGCTTCCTTCGAACTAGTTCCCTCGCGCACTTCGCTCACAGCCCAATGCCCGGCCCCGTCCGCGAGCGACGTCGATCTCGTGAAGTTAATCGTGTTCGCGTCTCTCTTCACTTCCCGCTCGTCGATCTGCACACTGGGCGACAGGCCTCCCGTCCCATCTGCAGACCATACCGTAGTCTTCGTCTCCCGGACGCCAGGATCAACCTGCTTCGAATCGACAACTGCGCGCTGCACGACCTGCAGTCCCCCATTCCCATCCGGATTCGACGTCGTGCGGCTCACCTTTCTAGCTCCGTCGGGAAAGCTACGCTCCTCTTCCCGCGTCTCCTGGGTAAGCACCCTCTGCCCGTCCGCTCTGCCGTACGAGCGCTCAATGTTCTGCACCGTCGCGTCGTTCACCCGGACCGATTCTCGTTCAACCTCTGAGTACGGGACATATCTTCCATCGGGACCGAGTGCCTCGGTGACCGTCTTTTCGACAGTCCTGCCGTTGACTTCTGAGTGAGTAGTTGTGGTTCGGGTGGGATTCGCCGTAACGTCCCGGGCTTTCAGTTCACTGCTGGTCGTCCATGAACCTCCAGAAGACGACCCTTCAGAAGCATCCTGCGCTCTGCCAACATGCCGAGCCGTGGCGATGAAGAACAACAGGATCAGCGACCAATGGGCTGCGCGGCGGCCAAAGAACTCCATACCATAATTATCTGCTATTCTTCGCAGATTCGCTCTCTGCAATCCCGCTCAGCCGAAGAGCTGCTGCCGCCGCCGTATAGCGCACTTTCGCATTCCTGTCCGAAAACTTGTCCACTACGTGCGGCAACAGTGACGCATCTCCGCGCTGCGCAATCGCCTCGACAGCCGCCGCACGCACAATCCAATTCCTGTCAGTCGTAGCTCTGACCAGCGCGCGCGCACTCGAGGGATCAGGATCATGCGCCAAAAGACTGGCCGCCACGGCCCGGACCGGATTCGGATCTTTCTTGTGAATGGTCCGCCACGCATCCCAGCCGATCCCCGCAAACGGCACAAACCCGATCCCCTCCGAAATACCAATCTGAGCCAGCTGCTTGGGATCCTTCAGCGTCTGCAATTGCTGCGCAACGATCCCGTCACCCGTCTTACGCTCGCCCATCAGCAGATCGTAGTAGACCGCGTAGGCTGCCTTATCATCTTTCAATTCCCGCAAAGATTGAGCGGCTGCCATGACCACAGGAACATGCTTGTCTGAGAGTGCCGATTCCAGTTTCGGAATCGATTCCGTCGCGTGCATCTGACCCAGCGCCGTTGCTGCGGCTCGGCGTACCTCCGAGTTGCGATCGGCGAGTGCCGCTTCCGCCAGCTCACGTGCCTGCCGGCTCCCCTTCATCAACCCCAATGCTCGAACTCCGTCCGTCCGGTCTGTGGCGCGTTTCGAGAGCGCGGCATTCATCAAAACGTCCCAAGCACGGTGGTCGGGGGAGTCAATGTCGCTCGCCTTCTGCGCCCATGCAAACGTACTCAGAAAGCTTGCGATCACAACGCAGCTCACAATTTGGACGCTTCTGCTCATTGGCTAGGCGGCCTATGAAAAGAGCCATTCCCAGGCCGTCGGAGCTATGATGCAGTTCGAGGCAGATGTGTTAGATGAGTGTTGGGCCTACAGGATCAAACTTAAGGAAATGGGCGAAAAGGGCCGCCACGTCTCGCTTCTCCACTTCAGAGAAGAATCGTTGCGGCCCGCGCTCTACTCGACAAGAGCGCTCAACTTTTGCGCCGAAGAATGGTCTAACTATTCGCTTGCATACGACGCCTCATTCTGCTGGTTCGCGGTTTCCCTGACAATCCCTCACAAGTTCTAGCCCGGGAGGACCAGTCTGGGGTGGTCGACGGAAATTCGCGCCTCTGCGCGAAAGGGCCGAAGCGGGCAATAAAAACCGGCTGCGCCCCCGCAGCCGGTCCCTTCACTCACTCGAACTACACGTCGAGCCTCTACTCTCAACTTCTCCTAGTACGACTCCACCATCTTCTCCAGCGCGATCCTGCTCCGGATTACCAGCGTCGCCCCCTTGGCTTGCATCAGTTGCTTTTTCTTGAACTCTGAAAACAG
>Ga0335069_10011940_pt1 | contig 12244 bp, 10 predicted proteins | sample Lox_Sample_11_FD_206714 | JGI IMG/M metagenome (GOLD analysis project Ga0335069, IMG submission 206714) | Soil microbial communities from Loxahatchee National Wildlife Refuge, Florida, United States - Lox_Sample_1.1 | ecosystem: Environmental > Terrestrial > Soil > Wetlands | place: USA...
CGTCGGTGCAGCCGTTGCCGAGGCTGTTGTTGGCGAACTCCGTGTGATCGACGGTCTGCGTCCCGGTCCCCGCCGTGATCGGACCGCTGAGGATGCCGTTCTGGTTGTCGTGGATGTAGCAGTTGGTGACGACGACCCCGTTCGACTGGATGCGCAGGCCAGCCCCGTTCTCGCCCTGACCGGACGGGATCGCCGCGCCCATCAGCTCGAGGTTTTCGACGATCACATTGTCGGCCTCGATGGCGTAGATGCCCTTCATGTTCGCGAGCGTCTGACCGGTCACGTCCACCTTCGGGCGCGTGGCCCCCACGCCCTTGAGGTGCAGCCCGGCGGTCGTGATGTTGCACGAGTCGTTGTAGGTCCCGGAGGCGATGTCGATCTCGTCGCCCGGAGCGGCGGCGGCGATGGCGGCGCACGGCGTCGTGTACGTCTGTCCCGGCCCCACCATGAGCGTCGCCGCCGCTGCAGGTTGCGCCACCAGCACCGCGCCGAGCGCGGTGAGCGCGCCAAGTGCCTTTCTCATGCATCCATGAGAACCGAGGCGGTGCGGGCGAAGCAAATGAACCCGCGCCTCCGTTGCGTCCCTGCCGCCGCCGCCTTGGAGCGCTATGCTTTCCTCGTCGTCATGCCGTACCGGAAGCCCGCGTCACGCACGCCAGAACCGCCGGCTCCTCCGTTGGTCGTTGCGGTGAACGACGTGGAGCCCGGGCGCGACGACGCGTCGACCATGTGGGTGTCGGATGCGGACGCATGGGAGCGCGAACGAGAGAGACAGTCATCCCGCTTGGCCATGCGGATGTTGGGCGGGGCGCTCGTCGCAGTCATCACCATCGCGTTTGCCGTTGTTGCGATGGCCCTCCGCTAGAGCGCATCCGACAACCGGTCGGGTCGTTCGAGTGAACGATTGGAGTCGACAGGTTCGCGCGTGGGCCGAGCGGACGGCATGGTTGGGTCGGAAGACGACCTCGTCGGGCAGGGAATGGCGCTGGTTGGCTGACGAATCGCGCTTTGTCGGAGAGAGAACTCGACGGGCGAGTCGTCGGACCGCCTTTTCGGCCTGCGAATGGCGCTGGAATCTCGAGCATTGCCGCTTTTTCGGAGGTGACTTCGCCATTTTCGGTGGCCGCCCTCGACCGAACGCCTTGCACTGGCGCAAGTACGCCTGTCGGGGACGCGCTGCTCGCTGGGAATGTGCCTTTTGGCCCTCGTAATGCGCGAAAACCGTCGAGGAGAGCGCGTCTTGGGCGATTACGTCGACGCTGGCGCCTCGAACTGCGCGTTTACCGACCTTCCTGTCGAGTCTCACGGTGAACAAAGCGCGTCTACTCACCTTCCTTTCGCGTCTCTCAGCGAACAAGCGCGTCCACCGACCTTCCCGTCGCGTTTCACTGAGGACAAAGCGCGTCTACGACCATCACCGGCGCTTTCCCGGGGCGAAGAGCCGGTCCAATCTCGATACGGCGTCGTCGCCCGGGCTGCGAGCGCGTCTCTCATCGATCATGGCGCGTCTACCCTGCAGCAAAGCGCGTCTTCCCAGCATCAGGACGCACGGGATGCTCCACGGCCCCCACCAGAAACCCGGGAAGGCCCCAGGAGAGGGTCGTCGGATGCGCTCTAGACGTATTTGGCGGTCCACTCTCCGCCAATCTGGCGCGTGGCGGCGTTGAGTCGGTTCCACAGGTTGATCGTGCCGATCGCCATCACGAGGGCGCTGAGCTGCGCCTCGTCGTAGTGTCGCGCGGCCTCCTTCCAGATCTCGTCCGGGACGGGGTCGCCGCGGTCGCTCAGTCGCGTCGCAGCCTCGGTGAGCGCGAACGCCGCGCGCTCCGCCTCCGAATAGTAAGGAGACTCGCGCCAGGCGGAGACGGCGAAGATGCGCTCGTCCTTCTCTCCGAGCTTCCTCAGCCCGCGCCAGTGCATGTCGACGCAGACGCTGCACCCGTTGATCTGACTCGCGCGCAGGTTCATGAGCTCGAGGGTCGTTCGAGGCACGCCGGCTTTCTCGATCGACTTGCCGAGCGCCATGAGGGCGTCGAAAGCACCGGGCAGACTCAACGCGGGGCTCTTCATTCGTGGTTCCATGGCTTGTCTCCTCACCCGTAGGACGAACAGGCCCGGGACGGATCGACAGCGAAACCCTCTTTTTCGTCAGTGGCGCTTCCCGAGCGCGCGGCGCGCGGCGCTCACGTCTTCACGACCCAGGCCCGCGTCGACCGCCGCGTGCCACTGGGGGGAGAGCGCCGCCAGCAGGGGGGGCCGGTCGGGACCCGCCGCCGCGAGCGCGAGATCGACGTCCTTGAGTGCCCACTGCATCGGGAACTCGGGGGCGAAATCGCCCCGCTCCATTTTCAGCAGCTTGGCCTCGGCGATCGGTGCGTCGAGAGGCCCACCCTCGATCGCCTCGGCCAGCTTGGCCTCGTCGATGCCCATCCGGTCGGCCAGCTCGAGCGCCTCGGCGACGCCTTCGATGAGGATCGACATGTAGGCGTTGATCACCAGCTTCATGCGGCTGCCCTGTCCGGCCTCGCCGAGCCAAACCGTCTTGCGACCGATGGCCGAGAACGCCGGCCTCAAGGTGGGCTCTGCCTCGGCCGGACCCGACGCCAGTATGAGGAGCTGCCCATTCGTGGCGGGCCCCTTGCTGCCGGAAACCGGCGCGTCCACGAACAGCACATCGGGCCGCAGCTGGCGCAAGCGGGCTCCGAACTGCTCCGTCGCCGCGATCCCAATCTTGCCCATCTGAGCCCATACGGCGCCCTTGGCGAAGGCCTCGGCCACACCTCCCGCGAAGACGACCGCCGCCACCGCCTCCTCGGTGGGCAGCATCGTGATGACGACCGGCGCGTCCCGAATCGCTTCTTCGGCCGACGCCGCCGCGTGCGCGCCCGCCGCCTCGAGCGCTGCCATGGTCGGGCGCGAGCGGTCCCAGACGGTGGTCCTCAGGCCTGCGCGGACCAGATTGCGCGCCATCGCCGATCCCATGATGCCCGTGCCGAGCACCGCGACGCCTGTGTCCTCGCTTCGCATGTCGCCGGACCTGCGGTGCAAGCCGGGAGCCGTCGAGGCCAGGTCACGCAGACGGCAGCTCGACCCAGAAGGTCGAACCGCGGGCGGACGGAGCGAGCCCCGCTCTGCCCCCATGGGACTGCGCGAGTCGCCGGACCGTCGCGAGACCAAGGCCGGCCCCTGGGCGGCCCGTCGTGTCGGCTCGAACGAAGGGCTCGAAGATCCTCTTCATTGCGCCTGGGGGGACTCCAGGCCCCGTGTCGCTGACCTCGATCCGCACGAAGCGACCCTGCTGGAACGAGCGGACGATGACGCGCCGCTCGTCCGCATCGCCCATGTACTTGATCGCGTTGCACACGAGATTCGACAGGATGCTGGCGAGCACGCCCGGCGCGCATGCGACGGCGGCCGCTTGGTCCGACGACTCACCGCGCAGCTCGACCCGTTCCTGCCTTGCGACGTCCGCCACCTCGTCGAGCGATGCACGGATGGCCGGAGCGACCGGGGTCACACCCCCGAGCTCCGATGCCCCGCCGGCCCTCGCAAAGGCGAGAAGGTCGTCGAGGAGCGCGGTCGCCCTGCGGATCCCCTTCTCGGCGCGCTCGAGGCACGGCGCGACGGGTTCGTGAGCGCCCGCCGCCGACCTCACGCCCGCGACGGCGAAGGTGATCGCCCCCAGCGGCCCGCGGATGTCGTGCGCGACCCGTCCGACGAACTGCTCCATCTCCGCCGCCTTTCCCCCGAGCGCCTTGTTGCTCCGGTGCAGGACGACGAATGCCAGCACGGCCAGCAGGCCCGAAATCGAGACGACGATCCCGTCGAGGATGAACGAGAACCGCACGCCGTGCGCGCGGATCGCCTCGATTCTTCGCCCGCGCTCCCGCGCTTCCTCGACGTTGAGGTCCACGAGCTTCCAGAGGTCGGCGTCCGCCCGCGCCGAGGCTCGCCGGAAGTCGCCGCCGAGGATCTCGAGCGCCTTCGCCCGCTCGACCACGAGGAGACTCGCGACGCTCTCTGCGGTGCCGATCGCCTCCTCGATGTCGACGGACGTCTCGTGCCAGAGCTCCACCTCGCCGGGAAAGCTCGGGTTCGCCCTGTAACTCGCCATCGACGCGCGAGCGCTCGCCACGGTCGCGGGCACGCGCGCGAGCTCGGACTCGTCCTTGCGGAGGACTGCCCGGTCGAGGTGTCCCTCGAGATCGCGCAGCGCGACCCGCACCGCAGAAGATGCAGCACGCTCGGCATTGCATTTCCCGAGATGTCTTCCGAGAACCTCGTCACGGCTCGGAACTGGCGAGCCGCCAGTACGGTGCTGACGACGAACGCCACCGTGGTCAAGACGAACAGTACGACCAGCCACGGCTCGACGGCGAGCGGGTGATCACGGAGCCTGGCTCGCGCGCGCGGTCGCCACGGAGCATGCGAGCTCGAGGCGATCGTGGCCAAGGCGCACCCACCTCACGCGGCTCGAGCGCCGAACGACTCGGCGAGCTTGCGTCGATCGACCGAGCCCTTCGCCGTTCTCGGGAGCTCGGAGACGAACACGAACGTCTTGGGGATCTCGAACGCGGCGAGAGAGCGCGCGCAGTGCTCCCGGAGCTCGGCGGCGCTCGCGGTCTGCCCGGGCTGGAGGACGATTGCGGCGTGGATCTCCTCGCCATACTTGGCATCGGGAACGCCGAACGATGCCGCATTCAGGACCTTCGGGTCGGACAGCAGCACCGCGTCGACGTCTGCCGGGAAGATCTTCTCGCCGCCCCGGTTGATGAGCTCCTTGATGCGCCCCTTCAAGAAGAGGTACCCGTCCTCGTCGAGCAGCCCGATGTCTCCGGTGCGGAACCAGCCGTCGACGAAGGCGCTCGCGTTGGCGCGTGGATCGTCGACGTAGCCGGCCATGACCGTAGGCCCCTTGACCTGAACCTCCCCCGCGGCGCCCGTCGGGGCGAGCGTGCCGTCGAGGGCCGCGATGCGAATCGCGACGTCGGTGGGAACTCCGACCGACGATGCTTTCCGAGGACCTCGGCTGGGAAGGGGGTTCGAGGACGCCTGATGCGTCGTCTCGGTCATTCCGTAGGCGGAGATCAGAGGTACGCGGAAGGTCGTCTCGACGGCCTCGGCCACCGTGGGCGCGATCGCAGCACTGCAACTCCGGACGAATCGCAGCGGCGGGGGGCGCTCTCTCGGGTACTCCGCGGCCGCGCGCTCGAGGAGGATCTGGTGCATCGTCGGCACCGCCGTGAACCAGGTGGCCGAAGCGGCGATCATCTCGGGCCAGAACGTGGAGGCGGAGAACATCCCGGCGCTCGGGAGATACGCCGCGCCCCCGCTCGCCAGGGTCGCGAGGAGTCCCGCGATCAATCCGTGTCCGTGTGTGAGCGGCATCACGAGGAGCGTCGCGTCTCGTGAATCGAGCGCGTAGGTGGCGCAGATACCGGCGATCGACGCCGCGAGGTTGGCATGACTGAGGGGCACTGCCTTCGGCGCGGCCGTGGTTCCGCCCGTCAGTAGGAGGAGCGCGACGTTCTCCCTCGCGGATCGAGCCGCGCCGGAGGCCGCGCTCTGCACACGACCCGCCAGGTTCGCGAGGGGCGCGCCGCCGGAGTCCGCTCGAAGAGTGATCGACCAACGCGCGCCGAGGGTCGTGATGATCTTTGCCAGCTCGGGTCCCGCGAGGCGCGGGTTCAGAGGGGCGGCTGCCGCTCCGGCTGCGATGACGCCGAGCAACACCGGGACGAACTCCACGCAGTTGTCCGAGACGATGGCCACCGTGTCTCCGGCGGCGACGCCGAGGCTCCGCAGCTGGCGCGCAGCGTCCTCCGTCGCACGAGCGAGCTGGCGATACGACAGCACGATGCGCCCGTCGGGCGTTGCCGCCGCCACGCCATCCGGCCGGCTGCTGAGCGAGGCCTCGAGCAGATCGAACAACCCGGTCATCGCGCGACGTGCGGTGCGAACTCCGCTCTGATGGCGCGTCCCCGGTTGTCCAGCTCCGGCGATGGGATCGCCGTGCCCATCGAGTTGTAGCGGCCGAACTTCATCGGGTTCCCGGGCACCTCGTACCCGTCCACCTTCTTGACCATGCCGCGCGCCGCGATCTGCTCGAGCTGCCGTGTGTCGTCCACATTGAGGACGACGCCGACCGGCACCCCGGCGGCCTCGAGCTTGGTGCGCCAGTTGGCAGCCGTGTCGGTCTTCAGGGCCGCCTCCATGGAAGCCTTGAGAGGGGGCCAGTTCTGGCAGCGTGCTTCGTTCGTGGCAAATCGCGCATCGCTCGGCAGAGCCGGAGATCCGAGAGTGTTGCAGAGCACGCGGAACAGGTGGTCGTTGCCGACGCAGATGGCCAGGAGCTGGTCGCTGCACTGGAACGTGTCGAACGGGTACATGAACGGGTGTCGATTGCCGATTCGCTTCGGCCGGACGTGCACGCCCAGCGCATCCATGAGGCCGTGTTCGAGGAGCGCGAAGGTGCTGTCGAGCATCGCCACGTCGACGGTCGTCCCTTTGCCGGTCCGCTCTCGAGCGACGAGCGCCGTCACGACCGCCGCGTAGCCAAAGATGCCGGCGGATATGTCGGCGATCGATGTGCCCACGCGCGTCGGCGGCCCGTCCGGGTAGCCCGTCGAGTCCATGATGCCCGAGAGCGCCTGGATCACCGTGTCGTATGCGGCCTGATCGTGCATGGGGCCGTACTGACCGAACCCCGAGATTGAGCACACGATGAGCCGCGGGTGCTCTTCGACGAGCTTCGCGGGGCCCAGGCCCAGGCGTGCCATCACTCCGGGCCGGAAGTTCTCCACGACCACGTCGGCCTTCGCGATCATCGCCCTGACGAGCGCCATGTCGTCGGGGTCCTTCAGGTTCAACGCGATGCTCTCCTTACCGAGGTTGGCGAAGCGGCAGTACTCGGACGATCCGTCCTTCGTGAACGGTCCCATCTGACGCGTGTCGTCGCCCTTTCCGGGGCGTTCGATCTTGATGACGCGCGCCCCCGCGTCGGCCAGCATGCGCGTGCACGTCGGACCGGCCAGTACGCGCGTGAAGTCGACGACGAGAATGCCTTCCAGAGCGTGCGGCTTGGACGTGTCGAAATGGCCGTGGCTGTCTTGCTGAGCCATGGGTCTCTCCTTCACCGTGGCTTGCCCACGGAGCTCCTGGGGTTCAGGTTCGCGAGGTGGCCGCTCTCGGTGCCCGCGGTCGGGTCGATGGCGCAGTTGACGAGCGCCGGCGTGCCCGCGTCGAGTGCACGCGTCAGCGCCACGGAGAGCTCGGCGGGCGTCTTGGCGGCGTATCCGGTGCCACCGAACGCTTCGATGAGCTTGTCGTAGCGACCGTCGAGGGCGAGGGTGGTGGGCGACGGATCGGACGACGCGCGGTTGACGTCGTCGCCGCGGTAGATGCCGCCGTTGTTGAAGACGACGACGACGATCGGCAGCTTGTACCGGCAGATGGTCTCGATCTCCATGCCGCTGAAGCCGAAGGCGCTGTCGCCTTCGACCGCCACGACGGGGCAGCCCGTCTCCACCGCGGCAGCGATCGCGTAACCCATCCCGATGCCCATGACGCCCCACGTCCCGCAATCGAGCCGTTTGCGCGGCTCGAACATGTCGAGGATGTCGCGCCCGAAGTCGAGCGTGTTGGCGCCCTCGTTGACGACGAAGACCTTCTTGCGGCCGGCCAGCACGTCGCGAATGGCCCGGAGCGCGCCGTAGAAGTTCATGGGCACGGCGTCACCCTTCAGGTGAGCCTGCATTTTCGTGACGTTCTGCTTCTTCTTCGCCGCCAGCTCCTCCAACCACGCTTTGTCGGGCTGGATGCTCCCGGGGCGAAGTGCGCTGAGCATGGCCATCATCGCCGACGCGATGTCGCCGATCACCGGGGCGGCGATCGGTCGATTGCTGTCGATCTCGGTGGGCGAGATATCGACTTGCACGAACCGGCAGTCCGCCGACCAGCGGGGAGGTTGACCATGCGCGAGGAGCCAGTTGAGGCGTGCCCCGAGGAGCATGACGACGTCCGCGCCTCCCAGAGCGAGCGATCGCGCGGCAGCCACGGATTGAGGGTGATCGTCGGGCAGCAGTCCCTTCGCCATCGACATCGGCAAATAGGGGATGCCGCTCTTCTCGATGAACGCGCGGATCGTCTCGTCGGCCTGGGCGTAGGCGGCTCCCTTCCCGAGAATGACGAGCGGTCGTTTCGCCCCGGCGAGCAAGTCGAGCGCGCGTGCGACCGACTCCGCGCTCGGGATCTGGCGCGGCGCCGGGTCGACGACCTGGAAGATCGAAGCCTTGCCCGCGGCCGCGCCGATCGTCGCCCCGAGCACCTGGCCCGGCAGGTCGAGATACACGCCTCCGGGACGGCCCGAGACCGCAGCGCGGATCGCGCGTGCCAGGCCGAGGCCGATGCTCTCGACCCGATCGACGCGATAGGCGGCCTTAGCGTAGGGCCGCGCTGCCGCCATCTGGTCGAGCTCCTCGTAGGCGCCCTGCTGGAGGTCGACGGTCCCGCGGTCGCTCGAGCCGCTCATCTGAATCATCGGGAAGCAGTTGGTCGTCGCGTTCGCCAGAGCCACCATGCCGTTGAGGAAGCCGGGCGCCGAGACGGTGAGACACACCCCGGGACGCCGCGTGAGATAGCCGGCAATCGCGGCCGCGTACCCCGCGGCCTCTTCGTGGCGGAACCCGACGTACCGGATGCCCTTCGCCTGGGCGATCCTCGCCAGATCGGTGATCGGGATGCCGGCGACACCGTAGATGGTGGAGACGCCATTGAGCTTGAGCGCGTCGACCACGAGGTTGAACCCATTCGTCAACTCACCGTTCGTTTGCGTCGAGGCCATTGGTGTTCCTCTCGCGGCGGTGGCCGGTGCAAGCCGCAAGCCCTCGGCGCCGGTTTGGGATCTGACCGTCGGTGCATGATCTCGAGCCGGTGGAGGAGTACGAGCGCGCCGCTGGCGCAGGCGCTCCTCGTACTTCCGCAGCTCGGCTGCGGCGGCGGTCTTGTCGCCGTGCTTGCCGTGGAATCCGGCATCGATGAGCCGGCCGCTCGTACGAAAGATGCACCCGCGACTCGCGCAACCGTGGCCGACTCCGTCCTCTCTTCGGATCTGATCCAGGTCGTCGACGAGACGATCGGCGTGGCGACCATCAGCAACCACCCGTGAACCCGCTCAGCCTGAGCGTCGTTGCCTCCATGCTCGAGGCGTTCGACCGCTTCGAGCGCCGGGGGTGAGGGTCGTCATCTTGCGGGCCGACCCGCGGACCAAGATCTGGTCCGCCGGTGACGACATCAACGAGATCCCCGTCGACGGGCGGGACCCGGTCACGTGGAAGACGGGATTCGAGCGCCTGCTGCATCGCGTACGCGCCTTCCCGGCCCCGGTCGTGGCCATGGTTCACGCGAGCGTCTGGGGCGGGGCGTGCGACGTGGTGACGGCGTGCGACCTCGTGATCGGCACGCCAGCGGCCACCTTCGCCATCACTCCCGCGAAGCTCGGCATTCCCTACAACACCGGCGGGCTGACCCATTTCCTGGGCGTCCTTCCACTGCACGTCGTCAAGGAAATGCTCTTCACGGGAAACCCCATCTCCGCGGAACAGGCGGCTCGAGAGCAAGACCTTGGAGGTCGCGCGGACCATCGCGAGCCGTGCCCCCCTGGCCACCCGCGTGCTGAAGATGGAGCTCCGGTGTCTGACCGGGGCGCTGAATCTCACCGCCGACGACTTCGAGCGCATTCAGTCCGCTCGCATCGACGCCTCCGTCAGCGACGACTTCAAGGAGGGCATCAAGGCCTTCTTCGAGAAGCGCAAGCCCGTCTTCCGCGGAAAGTGAGGCGACGTCCCTCGCACCTTTTTGGTGGCATGACTTCTGGCACGTTGTCTCCGGGCCCATCAGCCACTATGCCTCCGGGCCATGCGCACAACCCTCGTCGCCTCGCTGGTCCTGTCCGCCTCGGTTCTGCTCGCCTGCGGAGGCGCCGAGCCGCCGACTCCCGCGCCGCCTCCTCCTCCCCCGGTCGCCCCGCCGCCCGCGCCCCTCACCAGCGCCGCGCCGACGGACAGCGCCCCCGCCGCGCCTGCGATGACGCCGGAGGAAGAGAAGAAGGCCAAGGCCAAGAAGGAGCTCGATGAAGATCGCGCCAAGTGGCAGGAGGCGAACAACACCGAGCTCGCCCGCTGGACGCCCGACCTTCGCGCCCAGGCCACGAAGCTCGCCGGCGCCACGTATCCCAATCTCCAGGCCGGGATGAAGGCGATCCTCCCCAGCCCCGTGCGCGTGCCGGGCGACGCCAACCGCGACAAGTACCGGCATCCGGCCGAGACGTTGGGCTTCTTCGGCATCAAGCCCAGCATGACGGTCCTCGAGATCGGGCCGGGCGAAGGCTGGTACAGCGAGCTTCTGGCCCCCCTGCTGGCCGCGAAGGGCAAGCTCATCGACACCTCCGGCGATCCGAACGGGCCGGCCGATTCGCGCGGCACGTTCTACGCGCAGCGCTGGGCGGCGTTCCTGGCCAAGTCGCCGGAGCTCTTCGGCAAGGTGCAGACCGACGTCATCGACGGCAAGGCGCCGAACCTGTCGGCCATCCCCGCCGGCTCGCTCGACGCGGTGCTCGTGATGCGCGAGGTGCACGGCATGGTCAACGGCAACACGTTCAACACGTGGCTGTCCGAGTGCCGCAAGGCCCTCAAGCCCAACGGCATCCTCGGCATCGAGGAGCACCGCGCGAAGGACGGGGCCGACCCGGTCGAGAGCTCGAAGAAGGGCTACGTGCCGCAGCAGTACGTGATCGACACCGTGCAGTCCGCGGGCTTCAAGCTGGCCGGCAAGTCCGAGATCAACGCGAACGCGAAGGACACGAAGGACTACCCCGAGGGCGTGTGGGCGCTGCCGCCGACCTACGAGCGCGGCGACAAGGACAAGGACACCCTCACCGCCATCGGCGAGAGCGACCGCATGACGCTCAAGTTCACCAAGGCCCCCGACGGCTGGACCCCGCCGAAGAAGTAGCGCTCGAACGGGTTGCGCGCCTATCTGGCACCCTTTTGCTCGAGCAGGCAGAAGCCGTGGCCAAATGGGTCGCTGCAAAAAGCGGCCGATCCGTGCTCGGCGTTCTCGAATACTTGCTCCTGCTTCGCGCCGGCCTTCACGGCGCGGGCGAGCGCCGACCTCAGATCATCGACGTGAACGTCGAGGTGGACGGGAGTCCAATGCCGCTCGTAGCGTCGGCGATCCGAGGTCGTCGGGGAAGGCTTCGACCCCTCCGGCTTCTCGAGCAGGCAGAGGCTGATTGCGCCGCTCTTGAGCACGACCACTCCGGGCACGGGCGCCGCTACTTTCGTGAAGCCAAAAGCCTCCGTGTAGAAGCGCACGCCCTCCTCCAAGCTCGGCACATCGATGCCGATCGATAGGGAGTTCATGGGGCCCTACTTCAACCGACCTTCGAGCGTGACCGCGGCGCACGCCAGCATCGAGGCTTCGCGCAGGAGTTGGAGCACCGCAAGTCGATCGTCGCACTCCGGAACGTGCTCGAGGATCACCTTGGCGAAGTGCTTTGCACCTTCGTGGATTGCCTCGTAGTCGGCCAGCTTCTTCGGCGTGGCATGGTGGTGCGAGAAGACGTACTCGGGATCGAACTTGTCGTGGGCCATGACGACCAGGCTAGATCGCCCAATCTCATGCGTCGCGTGGCAACCGCACGACGAACGTTGACCCCTCACCCGGACGGCTTGTCACCGTGAGCGACCCTCCGTGCGCTTCCACGATGGCACGAGCGATGTAGAGCCCGAGGCCCAGCCCGCCGAAATGCTCCTTGGGCACGGCTCGGCCGAAGGGGTCGAAGATCGCCGAGAGGCGGTCGCCCGCGATGCCGATGCCCCGGTCGTGAACCGACAGCTGGGCCGCCGCCCCATCGGCCCGCACGGACAGCGAAATGGGCTCCCCTTTCCCGAACTTGATGGCGTTGTCGAGAAGGGCGTCGACGACCTTTCGGAGTTGCTGCGCGTCCCATCGCCCCTCGACCGACGCGTCGCCTTCGAGGGAGATCGAGACGCCGGCGGCCCGAGTGCGCGGGGCAAGGCGGGTCACCGCCTCGCGCACGAGGCGAGCCAGATCGCAGGACGAGCATGCGAGCGCGACGCCCTGGGACCGGACGTTCAACGCCTCCATCATGTGGTCGACGACCGCCGCGAACCTTCGCACGTCGCGCGCCATGGCCTCGCTTCGCGCCGTCTCCTCCGGATCC
>Ga0335069_10011941_pt1 | contig 12244 bp, 8 predicted proteins | sample Lox_Sample_11_FD_206714 | JGI IMG/M metagenome (GOLD analysis project Ga0335069, IMG submission 206714) | Soil microbial communities from Loxahatchee National Wildlife Refuge, Florida, United States - Lox_Sample_1.1 | ecosystem: Environmental > Terrestrial > Soil > Wetlands | place: USA: Florida...
ACAGGACCGTGAAACGGCGGCGCGCCGATGATAGTGTGGATTCCCATGCGAAAGTAGGTCATCGTCAGGCACCCTGCAAAGCGAAAGGCCCACCGCATGGGTGGGCCTTTCGCTTCGCGAGCTTCCGTCGATCTCGCTCAACGAGAGGGGCGCCCGGGGCCCGGCCATCGGGCCGGGCCTTTTGCATTGGGCGATCCAATTTGGTAGGGTTGGTTTCCCCACTTCTCTCCGACTCTGCGCGACCGACTGGCGAGCTTGCCGTGACCGAGACCGAATCGCGTCCGCGGAATCGCGCGCTGGTTGCGAGTTTTCTTTTCACCGACCTCGTCGGATACTCGAAGGGGACGGCTTCCGAGCAGTACGCGGCGAAGGCGGCGCTGTCCGGGATCCTCGGGCGCAACCTCGCCGCGCTCGCCAAGGATGACTATCGGATCAAGGACACCGGCGACGGTGCATTGATCGCCTTCCCGGTCAATCCCGAGCATGCGCTCTACATGGCGCTCGCGATCGCGCACGACTTCACGCACGCAGCGAATGCGTCGGGATTTCCTTCGAACAAAGTGCGCACCGGCCTTCACATCGGCGCGGTCAAGGAAGCAATCGATCTCGAGGCGCGACCTAATTTCGTCGGCGATGGGATCAACGCAGCGCAACGCATCATGGATTTCGCCGCTCCCGGCCAGATCACGGCGTCGCGCGCGTATTTCGAGGCGGTGTCGTGGCTCGACGCCGCGTACGCCGCGCTGTTCCAGCATCTGGGTGCATCGAACGACAAGCACGGGCGCCCGCACGAGCTCTACGCGGTCACGCCGAACGACGCAGTACTCGAAAAGTTGCGAGCCGATCTCGGCAATGCCGCACTGGACGCGCGCGGGACGGACAAGACGCCCGTCCGGCAGTCTGACGAATCGATTGAGCGAGCAACGCGCGAAATCGATGCCCCGAGCGCAGCAAGTGCGAAAACGGCCGGCAAGCGCAAGTGGTTCGTGCCCGTCGCGGCGGTGGTCGGCGTCGCGATTGTCGCGGTGATCGCTTTGGTCGTGATGTCGACGAATCGTGGCGGTGCGACATCGAGCTCGGCCGAAACCAAGGCGAGCCCCGCCCCGCCGCCGACCGCTAAGGCTCCCGCACAATCGGTCGGAGCCACCGCTGGTGCAACCGCAAATGCGGCGAGTCCATCTGCTTTGTCCCAACCTGCTTCGGATGCGAAGTCGCCGGCGACGCTTGCGCAGCCCGCTGCCACCGCGGTTATTCGTGCCGGCAACGCCTCCGATGCTGGTGGGCAGCCGTCGCCAATGGGGAAGGCTGCGCCCTCGCCGCGCCCGAGCGCGGCAAACGCGGGGCAAGAGACGCCACGAAAGCCGACCGAGACGCTCGCCGCTCCCGCGGCGGCGACTGTTTCCGCTCCCGCGAGCGGTTCGGCACCTGTGGGCGTTTCGGCGGCGACGAGCGCATCGGCACCGGCGAGCGCGCGCTGCCGATACATTCTCGAAAAGGTCCAGGTGGGCGAGCCCCTGTCGCAAGACGAAAAGAGGGAGCTCGCGAATTCATGTCGATGAAATGCGAGTGGCCATCATGGCGATGAAATGCAAATGGTTGATCGAGGGACGCGGACTCGCCGTTCGTCTGATCGCGGCGGTGACCCTCGCCGCGTGTGCGGCGCCGCCGGCGCCTCTTCCCGAACGCCCCGTCGCGCCAACCTCCGACTTGTCGTTCGACGCCGGCGTCGACTACGCGGTCGACGATCTGCTCACTCAGATGCGGCGGCTGCCGGCGTTCAACGCGCCGCCGAAGTCCGGAATGTTCGGCGAGAAGAAAGAGGAGCCTCCTCGCGGCATCATCGCAGTCGACCCCGCGATCGATGGCGTCACCGGTCAGCAGACCGTGGCGTCGCGATCGCTCGACTCGCGCCTGCTGCAACGCGCGGCGGAGAAATTCACGCAGTTCGACGTGGTTGCGGTGAGCTCGACGAGCATTTCCAAGGCGCAGTACCTGCTTGCGGGGACGTTCACGCCGCTCGACGCAGCGAGCGCCACACGGGGCCCGTTCCGGATCAATCTCTCGCTGACCGACATAAAGACGGGGCTCGTCGTCGCGCAGTCGGTGGCAAGGGTCCGCGGCGACGGTGTCGACACTACGCCGACCCCGTTCTATCGCGACAGCCCCGCGCTCACCAAGGACCGCGTGGTCGAGGGGCAGATCCGGACGGCGCAGGCGCCGACGGGGACGAGCGCCGACGAAGTCTACCTGTCGCGCATCCCGATCAACGCGCTGATCGCCGAGGCCGCGAAGCTCTACGAGGCAGGCAATTACCAGGAGTCGCTGCGCTATTACGAATCGGCGGCGTCGCGCCCCGAAGGCCAGCAGATGCGCGTCTTCAATGGCCTCTATCTCGTCAACACGCAACTGGGGCGCACGGAGGACGCCGAGAAGGCGTTCGCGAAGATCGTGGCGCTCGGCCTCGCGACCAACAGCCTCTCCGTCAAGTTTCTCTATCGTCCGGGCTCGCTCGAGTTCCTCGCGGACCCGAAGATCAGCGGCCAGTACGCGATGTGGGTACGCTTGATCGCGCGCGAAACCGCGGCATCGGGCGTGTGCCTCACGATCGTCGGCCACACGAGCAAGACCGGAACCGAGCAATTCAACGAGCGGCTGTCGCTGCAGCGGGCAGTCGCGATGCAGCGCCTGATCGAGGCGCAGGCGCGCGAAACGGCCGGAAAGCTGCAAGCGGTAGGGATGGGCTACCGCGAGAACATCGTCGGATCGGGCACCGACGATCTCCGCGACGCGCTCGATCGTCGCGTCGAGTTCAAGGTTCGGAGCTGCCAGGGCTGAGCCGACGGCGACGTTCTTTCGACCGCGACTCGCGGCCGCGACCCTCGGGCAGAACGGAACGCCCGCCGCGGGGCGCGGAACGCTACGCCGCGACGCGCAGCGACTGCGCGCCGGGCAGATGGATGCGTGCGGCGAACTCCGCGGCGGGCATCGGCCGGCCGAAGTGGAATCCCTGCGCCTGATCGCAGGTGAGCGAGCGGAGGAACGCCGCCTGCTCCTCGGTCTCCACCCCTTCCGCGGTGACGCGCAGGTTCAAGCTGCGCGCCATGGCGACAATCGCGGTGACTATTGCCGCGTCGTCCGGGTCGGTGCTGATGTCGCGGACGAACGAGCGGTCGATCTTCAGCGTGTGGATCGGGAAGCGCTTGAGGTACGACAGGCTCGAGTAGCCGGTGCCGAAGTCGTCGATCGCGAGGCGCACGCCAATCTCGTCGAGGCGCGCGAGAATCCCCGTGGCCTCTTCGACGTTGTGCATCAGCATACCCTCGGTAAGCTCGAGCTCGAGCAGCGAAGGGTGCAGCCGCGACTCGCCGAGCACCTGCTCGATCATTCCGATCAGGTTCTTTTGCCGGAACTGGCGCGCCGAGAGGTTGACGGCGATCCGCAATCCGGGGTGCAGCGTCTGCCAAGCCTGCGCCTGCGCGCATGCCTCGAGCAGCACCCATTCGCCGAGCGGAACGATCAACCCCGTTTCCTCGGCGATCGGAATGAACTCGACGGGCGAAACCAGGCGCTCGTCCTGCTGCGGCCAGCGCAGCAGCGCCTCGGCCCCGTCGACGCGGCCCGACCCGAGGTTCATCAGCGGCTGGTAGTTGACCCTGAACTCGCCGCGCTCGAGCGCGCGGCGCAAGCTGGTCTCGGTCGAGAGCCGCCGGCTCACGCGCTCGGTGAGCTGCGCGCTGAAGAACTGATAGTTGCCGCGCCCCGACTCCTTCGCGTGATACATCGCGGTGTCGGCGTTGCGCATAAGCGTCTCCGCCGTGTCGCCGTCGCGCGGATAGAGGGCAATTCCGATGCTCACGTCGGCGTGGAGCTGATGGCCGTTGATCGTGAACGGCTTGGCGAGATCGGAGAGAATACGCGCGGCGACCGACTCGGCTTCCGCGGCATCGGCGACATCCGGGATGCTGACGATGAATTCGTCGCCGCCCAAACGTGCGACCGTGTCCTCTTCGCGCCGCGATGCGGTGAGGCGCGCGGCGACCGCGGTGAGCAGCATGTCGCCGACGGCGTGACCGAAGGAATCGTTGACGTTCTTGAAGCGGTCGAGGTCGAGGAAGAGCACGGCGAGCTTCCCGCCGCTGCGATGTGCGCGCGCGATCGCCTGTCCGACGCGGTCGGCGAGCAGCGTGCGGTTCGGCAATCCGGTCAGAGCGTCGTGATGCGCCATGTGGACGACGCGCTGATCGGCGAGGCGCCGCTCCGCGATCTCGGCCTCGAGGCCTGCGTTCGCCCGGGCGAGCTCCTTGGTCCGCGCCTTCACGCGCCGCTCGAGCGTTCCCTGGACCTGGCGCAGCGCCTGCTCGCTCAGCTCGCGTTCGCGATACTGGCGGCGGATGATGCCGTCGGCGTGCTGAACGACGAAGAACATGATGGCCTCGAGCAGTCCGACGACGATGGCCGCAACTGCCGCGACCTCCCACTGTGCGCGCTCGACCTTCGCGACGAGAGGCGTCACGTCCTGATAGATCTCGACGACTGCGGCGATCGGACCGTCGCCGGTGAGGCGGATCGGGACGAGCGTCGAGAGGATGTCGGCGTTGTCGATCGTGCGGTCGATCGCGCCGAAGCGCTCTCGATGCGCGAACTCGCTCGTGACGGCGCCGGCGATCGCCGCCCGGAACAGCGGATTGAGGCTGTCGTCGTCGCTGATCTGGTTGGGCGAGGTCGAGTAGACGGTCCGGCCGCGCGCGTCGACGATCTTGAGCTTGACGACCGGGAGCCCTTGCAGGTTCGCCAGCGCGAGCGCGGAGAACTCGCTCTTCGCCGGATGAGATTGCAGCTGGGCGCTCGACATCGGCTCGGCAGCAGCGAGATACGAGTTGAGCTGACTCCAAAGCGCGTTCACGAACGCCTGCGCCATCGCCGCGTTGCTGTTCTCCGCTGTCTCGATGAGCGAGCGATACGCAATCGTCCGATAGCCGAAGCCGAAGAGCGCTGCCGCGACGACGATCGAGAGAAGGCTCGTGATTGAGAAGTAGCGAAGGAGCTTGAACATGCGTTCTTCGGCGAATGGGTTTTGTCGCGACGTGTCCGGATTGCGTCAATTCCGGGCAAACACGTTTCGAGCCTGAAATCCCCCGGTTTCGAGCAATTGTCATGCCATGGAATCCGCCGTTCCGACGAGCGTCCGCGGGTGGTTGGGAAGCGAAAATCGCTCTCTTCGCCCCGCGTTTGTAGAGCACGATTCCGACGACTCGGTGCGCCGGAAATCGGGATTCAGCGCTTGCGGCCGCCGAGCAGGGACCCGAGGACGCCGCGGACGATTTCGCGCCCTATCGTCGAGCCGACGGTGCGTGCGGCGCTCTTTGCTACCGCTTCGACGATGCTGTCCTTGCGGCCGCTTCCCGCAACGAGTCCGCCGAGCGAGTCCTTCAGCGAATCAGTCCAGCTGCCGGAGCCCGGCGTAACACCTTGCGGTGCCGCTTGCGATGTCGTGGCACGACCCTTGAGGCGTTCGTAAGCGGATTCGCGATCGACGGGCTTGTCGTATACACCTCCCAACCCCGACCCGGAGATGACGCGCTGCCGTTCGTCTGCGGTGACGGGACCGATGCGGCTCGCCGGCGGCAGGATGAACGCGCGCTCGACGGCACAAGGTCGACCTTTTTCGTCGAGAAACGACACGAGAGCCTCGCCCACCGCGAGCTCGGTGATCGCCTTTCCGGTATCGATTTTCGGATTGGCGCACATCGTCTCGGCGGCCGCCTTGACCGCTTTCTGGTCGCGCGGCGTGAAAGCACGCAACGCGTGCTGAACGCGATTGCCGAGCTGGCCGAGCACCGTGTCGGGGACGTCGAGCGGATTCTGGGTGACGAAATAGACGCCCACGCCTTTCGAGCGAACGAGGCGCACGACCTGCTCGATCTTGTCGAGAAGCGTCTTCGGCGCGTCGGTGAAGAGCAGATGGGCCTCGTCGAAGAAGAAGACCAGCTTCGGCTTTTCGGGGTCGCCGACTTCCGGCAGGCGCTCGTAGATCTCGGAGAGGAGCCACAGGAGCAGCGTCGAGTAGAGCTTCGGTGCGTTGAGGAGACGATCGGCGGCGAGAATGTTCACGACGCCGCGCCCGTCCGGCGCTGTTTGCAACAGGTCGTCGATGTTGAGCATCGGCTCGCCGATGAACTTCTCGCCGCCCTGCTGTTCGAGGGCGAGCAGGCCGCGTTGAATCGCGCCGATGCTCGCCGCGGAGACATTGCCGTAGTTCGTCTGCAGCTCCTGGGCGTGGTCCCCGACGTGCTGCAGCATCGCGCGGAGATCCTTGATGTCGAGAAGCAGCAGACCGTTGTCGTCGGCAACCTTGAACACGAGCGACAGCACGCCCTCCTGCGTGTCGTTCAGATCGAGCGCGCGCGAGAGCAGCAGCGGACCGAGGTCGGAGATCGTCGCGCGGACGGGATGCCCCTGCTCCCCGTAGACGTCCCAGAACACCGCCGGTGATCCCCCGTACGTGGGCTCCCGAGTGCCGATCAGCTTGAGGCGCTCGAGGAGCTTCGGCGAAGACGCCCCCGGCTGCGAAATTCCCGAGAGATCGCCCTTGACATCGGCCATGAACACCGGGACGCCGATCGCGGAGAACCTCTCGGCCATCACCTGCAGCGTGACGGTCTTTCCCGTTCCGGTGGCGCCGGTGATGAGCCCGTGGCGATTCGCGAGCGCGGGCAGCAGCGCGAGCTCGATCTGCGCGTTCTTGGCGATCAGCAGCGGTTCGGGCATGCGAATTCTCCGTCAGGATTCGGGCTGGCCGTACGTACGGAACTTGGCGATGACGATCGCCATCTCGGATTGCGGCAGCAGCACGGGCTCGCCGAGCTGACGCGCACGCCAGTACATCTCGGCGAGCGTCTCCACCTCGACCGCGAGCGCCAATGCCGCGGCGAGCGATACGCCGATCGCGATCATCCCGTGGTTTGCGAGCAGGCACGCGCGGCGCCCGTCGAGCGCCGCGACCGCGTGATCGGAGAGCGCCTGCGTGCCGAACGTCGCGTACGGCGCGCAGCGAATGTCGTCGCCGCCGGCCACGGCGACCATGTAGTGGAACGCAGGAATTGCGCTCCGCAGGCACGCGAGCGACGTCGCGAACGGCGAGTGCGTGTGGACGATCGCAGCGGCGTCCGGGCGCGAGCGATAGATGTCGCGGTGGAAGCGCCACTCCGACGACGGATGGCGCCTTCCGGGCGCAGCGCCGGTCTCGCCGGCGAGCGGCAGCGCGACGATGTCGGCCGGCTTGATCGACGCGTAGGGCATTCCGCTCGGCGTGACCAGGTAGCCGTCGAACCTCGCCTTGCGCCAGCGCGCGCTCACGTTGCCCGACTTGCCGCGGTTGATTCCGAGCGCGTTCATTTCGCGCGCAGTGGCGATCACCGCTTCGCGCAGCGCGCGCTCGCCGCTTCCGGCGGCACTCATCCGGCGCTCGTCCCGCGCTTTTCCACGGCGAAGCGCTCGGGGAACATCGCGACGATGGCGTTGCGGTCGGCGGTCGCGACTCCGCGCTCGGTGACGAGTCCGGAGACGAGACGCGCCGGCGTCACGTCGAACGCGTAGTTGACGGCGCGCGTGCCCTCGGGCGCGATCGCGACCGTTGCCGTCTGCCCGTATGCGTCGCGGCCGGTGATCGCGATGACTTCGTCCGGGCTTCGCACCTCGATCGGAATCGCCGCGCCCGAGGCGAGCGACGCGTCGAGCGTGGGCGAGGGCAGCGCGACGTAGAACGGCACGCCGTTGTCGCGGGCGGCGAGCGCCTTGCCGTAGGTGCCGACCTTGTTGCAGACGTCGCCGTTCGCAGCCACCCGGTCGGCACCCACGAGGACGATGTCGACGTCGCCGCGGCACATCAGCAGAGAGCTTGCGACGTCGGCGAGCAGCGTGTGCGGAACGCCACGGCGCTTCATTTCCCACGCAGTCAGGTTGGCGCCCTGCAGCCGCGGCCGCGTCTCGCTTATCCAGACGTGCACTGCGAGCCCCTCGGCGTGCGCGAGGAAGAGCGGCGCCGTTGCGGTGCCCCAGCCGCAGGTGGCGAGCGCTCCCGCGTTGCAATGCGTCATCACGTTGACCGGGCCGCTCTTGCGGCCGGCGATTTCGCGCAGCAACGCAAGGCCGTGGCTGCCGATCGCGTGGTTGATGGCCTCGTCCTCGCTGCAGATCGCGTCGGCTTCGCGCCACGCTGCGTCCGCGCGCTCGCGCTCGGGAAGCGCGCTCACAACAGCGCGGACGCGATCGAGCGCCCAGCGCAGATTGACGGCCGTGGGCCGCGTCGCGTCCAGCGCCGCGTGCGCCTTTGCCAGCGCCGCGTCGCTCGCGTCGCGATCGAGCGCAAGGGCAAGACCGTAGGCACCGACGGCGCCGATCAGCGGCGCGCCGCGCACCCACATCTTCCGGATCGCGAGCGCCGCAGTGTCGGCGTCGCCGATCCGGGCCATCACGAGCGCATGCGGAAGCGCGCGCTGGTCGATCGCCTCGATGTGGCGCGATCCCGCGGGATGGACGACCGCACGGTACGGTGCGGGATCGCCGCGGAAGGTATCGTCGAGCGCAGAGGGAGGCACCGCGTGATTGTAGCGCCGCGCTCCGCTATTTCAGCACCTGCACCAGGTTGTTGAAGTCGTCGGTCCACAACCGCCAGTCCGGGCGGGCTTCGACCTCCGTCGCCGCCTCGGCCAGGCTGGGCTTGTCGAGCGAGGAGCGGCGGTCCGACAGCAACACCCAGTCGCTGCTCGACGCCGGTGCGTCGGGACTGTCCGCGATGTTGATCGTCTGCAGATGGTGGACGGTCGCGAGCCGCTCGACGACCGGCGCGAGGTTCAGATACCGGTTGGTGACGTGGAAGGCGATTACGCCGCCGGGCTTCATGTGTCGGAGGTAGATGCCGAGCGCCTGTGCCGTTATCAAATGGACAGGGATCGCGTCGCTCGAGAAGGCGTCGATGACGAGCACGTCGAATTGCTGGCTCGGTTCGCGCTCGAGCGAGAGACGCGCGTCGCCGATCACGACCTCGATCGTAGCATCGCTATCCTGCAGGAACGAGAAGTCGCGCCGAGCGATGGTCAACACGTCCGGATTGATGTCGTAGAAGCGAAACACGTCGCCCTTCGCCCCCCAGGCGGCGAGCGTTCCCGCGCCGAGTCCGATGATGCCGACCTTGAGCGGCGTGATGCTCGGATGCAGCGATTCGAACAGGCGGCCGATTCCCGACGTCGCCGTGTAATACGACGTCGGCGTCCGGCGGAGCTCAAGTGCGAGGAACTGCGTTCCGTGAAGGATCGTGCCGTGTACCAGCGAGCGGCGATACGTGGAGTCGTTCTGGCCGTTCAATTGCACGCGCAGCACGCCGTAGAAGTTGCGGGTCGCGACGAGCGTGCGTTCGTAGAAGTCGGAGATCGACCACACGGCGCAGCCGATCGTCATGGCGAGCGCGCCCAACGCGAGCACGGGAAAGACGACGTGCGCGCGCCGGGCCTGCCAGAGGAGAAGGAGCGCGGCGACGACGAGGCCGCCCGCAAGCTCGAAGTCCGCGGGCAGAACGAGCGGGGCCACGACGCCGACCAGCGCCGAGCCCGCCGCGCCGCCGAGCGAGACCATCAAATAGAAGCGAGTCAGGTACTTCGGGGCGGGCTTCAACAGGACGAGCTCGCCGTGGCAGAACATGCAGGCGAGGAAGAGCCCTCCGCAGAACACGATGATCTGCAGCCAGAGGTCGAACGTGAGCCTCGAATCGGCGAGGGCCCAGCCCATCACGGCGAGGCCGGCGGCGAACATCGCGAGGAAGATCTCGCGCCGGTACCAGCCGCGTCCGTCGAAGCACAGGATGAAGGTGAGGAGGTAAAGCGCGAGCGGCACGATCCACAACAGCGGCACGGCGGCGATGTTCTGCACGATGTGGTTCGACACCGCGAGAAGCAGCAGCGATGCCGTTCCCGCGAGCGCCGCCCACAGGACCTGGCGCGCGACCGTCGGATGTGCCTCGGCACGGGTCGCCTCGGGCGCCGCGTCGTCGTTACTTTGCGACTGCTGCGTCCGTCCGAGAGATGCCCAGCCCGTCGACGCGCATAGCAGAACGAATAGCGCATAGCCTGCCGACCAGCCGACCGCCTGCGCGCGCGTTGCCACCCAGGGCTCCAGGCCGAACGGATAGCCGACGAGCGCCACGAGCGAGGCGAGGTTCGACAGCGCGAACAAGCGATAGGGGTTCGATCCGGGGCGCGCTCGCGCGAGCCACGCCTGCATCAGCGGGCTCGTCGTCGACAGCAGGAAATACGGGAGCCCGATCGTGACTGCGAGCAGGCAGAGGATCCGCAACGACGGATTCTCTAAGCCCGTGGGCTTCCAGGCGCTTGCAGGAACGATCGGCAGCGACACGAGCGACAGCGCGAGCAGCGCGATGTGCGCGCAGATTTGCGTGCGATGCCCGAGTCGGCGGACGACAAGATCGGAGTACGCGTATCCGGCGAGCAGCGTCACCTGGAAAAACACGAGGCACGTCGTCCACACCGCGGCGGCGCCGCCGAACCACGGCAGAATTTGCTTCGCGATGATCGGCTGAACGAGGAACAGCAGGAACGCGCTGACGAATATGGTTGCGGCGTAGAGAACCATCGAGGTGGGTGTGCGGTGGGAACAGGCGCCGAGCGACGCGAAGCCCGCGCCATTCTACCGGACGAAATCAGGGTCGGAGACGACTTTCGCCGCACTCGAGAAACGCAGCGTTGGAGACGATATCTCCGCGTTCCGGATCGTCGTCTCCGACCCTATCCTCGTGCGATCAGTATGTTGTCTTCGGGCGGAAATACTCGATGCGATCGATCGAGTGGACGGCGAGCTCCTTGACATCCACCCCCTGGAGCACGCGGAGCGGAATGTCGGATCCCGCGGGGCCGCGGCCCCAGACCTTGCGGTAGAACTCGGCCTGCGTGCGAACCGCGTCGCCCCCTACGCCGAGGATGATGTCGCCGACTTTGATGCCGGCGAGATCTCCGGGGCCGTCGGGAGACACTCGCGAGACGACGAGCCGGCCCTGCACCTCGTCCGCCGCGACGCCGAGCCACGGGCGCGCGGCGCCCGGCGATCGGCCCGTATTGATCAAGTCGGCGAGGATCGGTTTGAGCGCGTCGATGGGGACGAACATGTTGCCCGGAACGACGGTTTCGCCGACGGTCGATGCCTCGCGCACGATCAGCGAGCCCACGCCGACCAGCTTCATCTCCTTGTTGATGAGGGCGGCGCCGCTCCAGTCGAGCGCCGGCGGCGACGTGAAGATCGCCGGGTCGAGCATGTATTCCCAATTGCCGGTGAATACGCGCTTCGAGACGACCCACGCCAGAGTGACGTCGGACGGGCCGGAGTGATTGACGATCATCACCGGGTCTCGCTCGGCGAGGCTCGACGAGTCGCCGAAGGGGAGCGGCGATGCGTCCAACGGCACGACGGCGCGGACGAGCGCCAATCCGGTGACGTGATCGTATCCGACGACGCGCGCGGGCAGCGTTCGCCCCTGCTGATCGACGAGGGTCACCTCGTCCGCTTCGACGATCAGATAGCCGATCGTGAGCACGAGGCCGTCGTCGCCGATGACGATTCCCGTCCCGTCGCGTTCGCTGCCGAGCGACGCGCCGCTGCGGGCGTCGGGCACCGCGCGCGCGTGCACCTTGACGATCGCGTTGAAGAAGCGCTCGGCGTCGAAGCCGCTTCCGCCCTCGATCGAGGGCTTTGCATCGGCCGCGGGACTGGAATCGGGCGAGGCACCCGTCTCCGCGAGGGCCGCGGAGCGCGGCGCGAGCGTGAGCGTTCCGAGCACGACGAGCGCGAGCACCAATCGACACAACGAGCTCGCGACGCCGCGACAAGCGTCACCCGTTTTCGACGCGGACCCCGACGCAATGGCCATCACGATCTCCTCGACGCGAATATAGCGCGCTGGTTGGCGTGCGCAAGAGGATGGCGGAATCGCTCGACCCTCGGCACGCTTTCGTCTCGTCGCGAGCGCCCTGATCGCGTCACGCTCTTCGCGGAGCGCTGCGTATAATGGCAGCAAGAGCGAGACGTCACGCTCGCGATCGCGCCGCGCGAGCACGAGGGGGAGCGATGAAGATCGTCAACGCCGGGAAGCTCGTCGACTTCGTTGCCGCGATCATGCGTGGCGCGGGATGCGGTCCGGAAGAAGCCGCCACCGTCGCGCGCCGGCTCGTCGACTCGAACC
>Ga0335069_10011942_pt1 | contig 12243 bp, 9 predicted proteins | sample Lox_Sample_11_FD_206714 | JGI IMG/M metagenome (GOLD analysis project Ga0335069, IMG submission 206714) | Soil microbial communities from Loxahatchee National Wildlife Refuge, Florida, United States - Lox_Sample_1.1 | ecosystem: Environmental > Terrestrial > Soil > Wetlands | place: USA: Florida...
TGGGGGTAAGGGGGCCCTTTGCGCCGATTTGGCCGATTCGAGGCCGAATTGCTCCTTTCAGACCACTTCACGCCGCCCTTCGGGCGATTCTCGCTTTGATCCAAGACGTTGTGAATAATCTGGGTTAAGCTCTTTCATGAAATCCGACAGCGCGATGGTTGTCGGCAATGAACTCAGGATGTGCACGTGATCCTCCGGCCCATTGATCAACAGCGCGGTCCCTTTCATGTTCCGGATGATGCCGCCCATGTACGGGAATAGTTTCTCCCGCAACTCCGCCGAGAGAAGCGGTTGCCGCTCCTTGGTCGAGAAAATCAAATGGGTCAATACGCACGTGAACGTGTGAGCCATGAGCGTTCCTTCCCGCGCCCCTGCCGGGGCTTTCTATTCTGTTGCTCCATCTTCATCACCCATGACTTCGTCATGGGCTACATTCCCGGCGCCGCTGCCGCGGCTTTTTTCGGCTGCGCCGCGTTCAATGCGCGAAGTGGCGCTGGCCGGTGGTGACCAGCGCGATGTTGTGGCGGTTGGCGAGGTCGATGGTGTCCTGGTCTTTCTTGGAGCCGCCGGGGTGGACGATGGCGGCGATTCCGGCGTTGATGAGGAGTTCGGGGGCATCCGGGAAGGGGAAGAAGGCGTCGGAGCCGGCGACGGCGCCGTGGAGTTTTTCGGCGTGGCCGTTTTTGTTGGCGAGTTCGATGGCGATTTTGGCGGACATGGGGCGGGACATCTGCCCGGCGCCGGCGGCGAGGAGCTGGCCGTTCCTGGCGAGGGCGACCGCGTTGGATTTGACGTGCTTCGTGGCAAGCCAGACGAAGGCGAGGTCGGCCCATTGTTGTTCGGTAGGTTTGCGGATGCTGGTGACGGTGCAGGCGTTGCGGTCGAAGCCGGCGAGGTCGCGCTGCTGAACGAGAACGCCGCCGGTGACGCTGCGGTAGTGGAGCTGCTTATGATCCTGCTGGGCATCGAGCGGCCCCGTCGCAAGAATGCGGCAGTCCTTCCAGCGATCGCGAAGCATTTCGAGGGCGGCGGGTGAGTAGCCCGGGGCAATGATCACCTCCAGGAAGCGTTTGCCCGAGACGATTTCTTCCGCGGTCCGTTCATCGACTTCGCGGTTGAGCGCGACGATCCCTCCGAAGGCGGCAACGGGATCGCCGGCGTAGGCTTTGTCGAAGGCCTCGGCGAGGGACGCGCCGATGGCGCAGCCGCAGGGGTTCGTGTGCTTGATCACAGCGGCGGCGGGTTCGGTGAATTCGCGGACGAGTTCGATGGCGGCGTCGGCGTCGAGGATGTTGATGTAGGAGAGGTTTTTGCCGTGGAGTTGATTGGCGGTGGCGACGCCGGTTTCGCGGCTGCCGAAGAAGGTGTAGAAGGCAGCGAGCTGGTGGGGGTTTTCGCCGTAACGGAGGTCGTCGATTTTGCGGAGGCGCGGGGTGAGGTCGGGAAGGAAGCCGGCCCTTTCGGCGGGAAATTCCTTGGGTTCGAGTTTCGAGATTTCGCGGCCGTAGCCTGAAAAATAAGCGTTGGCGAGGTACGGGTAGATGGCGGCGTCGTACTGCGCGGTGCGGGTGTAAGCCCACATGGCGAGATCGAGGCGGACATTGTAAGGGGTTTGGCCTTCGTTGCTTCGGAGGTGTTTGAGGATGAGGTCGTACTGGAAAGGATGGGTGACGACGACGATGGAGCGGTGGTTCTTGGCGGCGGAGCGGATCATGGCGGGGCCGCCGATGTCGATGTTTTCGATCGCTTCTTCGAAGGTGCAGTTGGGTTTGGCGATGGTGTCTTCGAAGGGGTAGAGATTGACGCAGACGAGGTCGATGGGCTGGATGTTGTGCTGCTTCATGGCGGCGAGGTGTTGGGGGTTGTCGCGGAGGGCGAGGAAGCCGCCGTGGACGAGGGGGTGGAGGGTTTTGACGCGGCCGTCCATCATTTCGGGGAAGCCGGTGATGTCGGAGATGTCTTTCACGGAGAGACCGGCGTCGCGGAGGGTTTTGGCGGTGCCGCCGGTGGAGATAAGTTCGACGTTGAATTCGGTCTGGAGGGCGCGGGCGAACTCAACAATACCGGTTTTATCGGAGACGGAGAGGAGGGCGCGGCGGACAGGGACGAGGTTGGGGGTGGAGGATTGGGTGGGGGTGTGCATTTCGCGGGGTCCTTTGTGGGAGGATGCGGTTACGACCGGGAGAAGTCCGGCAGGATAATGCGCGGGGGTGGCGGGGTCTAGCGGGTGGGATTGGTGGGAACGAGAAATAAGGAGTTGCGTGCTTTTTTGCGGGCGGGAAAAGTTTTTGCGGAGGGAAATGGCGTTTTTGGGGGATTCGGGGCGGGGATGTGGGGAGAAACTGGGGTCGTTCCGCTGGGATATGGCGTCGATCCGCTGCGAAATGGGGGTATGTTGCGTGATTTGGGGTGGGCCTGGGAGCGACGGGGTTTTTGCGGGATTGTGACGCAATAGGAGTGGTGGTGTGAGCTTCCCGAGAGTACCGGACGGAATTGTACAAAACGCGAACGTCAAGGGGCGGTGTTTTGCAGCGCGTGCGCGGGGGGAGAGTTGGGGATTCGAGGGGTTGGCGCACCGGCGCTTACGCTACGGGTTCTGTGGGGGTGTGGTGGGTGGGGTGTAGGCGGATTTAACGCGGGTGTATTCGTCGGGGGTGAGGGGGAGGACGGAGCCGTGGCGGAAGTGGAAGGGGAAATGGATGGTGTTGTCGGGGTGGAAGTCTCCGGCAGGGAGGTTGGTGGTGAGGAAGGGTTTGTAGCCCTGGCCTTTGGAGTAGAAGTCGAGGAGGAGGCACCAGGTAGCGGGGGTGGTGGGGGTGGCGGGTTTGAGTTGGAAGCAGGCGGGGCCTTCGTAGCCGCGGAGTTTGGCGAGTGAGAAGGAACTGACGTTGGCCCAGGGGCCGTCGAGGTGGTGGGCGGATTCCATGGAGATGGCTTTGAACTTTTCGTCCTTGATGAAGCGGTAATAGTTCCCCGCCCCCCCCCCGCCGTTTCCGTCGCGGACGATGTCGGCGTCGATGAGGGTGGTGGGTTTTTCGACGAAGATGAAGGGAGGGGAGAAGGTTTTGAAGTCGGTGGTGCGGGCGGCCCAGATGCGTTGTTTGGAGTAATTGTCGCGGCCGGTGGTGGAAGCCCAGTAGACAACGTAGTCATTTTTGGCGTCATCGTAGATGGCTTCAGGGGCCCAAGTGTCGCCGGCGTCGTCGGGGGCGACCTTGACGAGGTCGGGTTTGCTCCAGTGGACGAGGTCGTCGGATTTCCAGATGACGATGGACTTGCTGCCGGCGTGGGTGGCGCGGTTCCAGTCGCCATTGAGGTTGATGGAGAGGTCGGTGGCGACGATGACAAAGTGATTGTCCTGGGTGCGGAGGAGGTAGGGATCGCGGACGCCTTTTTCGCCGACGTCGGAGACGAGGACGGGGTTTGAGTTGTTGAGGGCGGACCAGTGGAGGCCGTCCTGGGAGAGGCCGAAGTAGATTTGTTCGGTGAGCGGGGATTGCTCGCCCTTGAAGGTGATGAAGAGGAAGCCGGCGGGAGAATCGATTTTCGATTTTTGAGTTTCGATTTTCGATTGGGGGGCTGGGGTGTCCGCAGCGCGAGCGGTTGTGGCGAGGAGGAGGGGGAGAGCGATGAGGGTGAGGAGGTGTTTCATTTTTGCACGTCCGTTTTTGAAGAGTGATCAGGAGGGGTGCACGATAAATCGGACGGCGGGGGGATGCAATTGGGTGAGAGGATGGGTTTGAAAATGGAAATTTCAGAGGGCGTGGATGCGCGGGTGCAACATTGGGATATGTGCGGGTCGCGACGACGCAAGCGTTGTCGGAGGCACAAGAGTTCATTCGGCGTTTGTTGATCGGCGAGAGCACATTCCGGCGATACCATCGCCGGCTTTTTTTATTCGATGAAGAGGGGTTCGTCGAGGGGGATGGGGGTTGGGGTGTGGGCGGTGACGAAGTTGAGGGTGAGGAGTGTGCTGGCGAGGAGTAGTGCGCCGCAGGTGGTGGAGCCGAGGGAGAGGGCGGAGGGGTAGGGGCGGTTGTGTGCGAGGAGGAGGCCGGTGAGGGCGACGCCGAGGACGCCGCCGATCTGGCGGGAGGTGTTGAGGATTCCGGCGGCGATACCGGATTGTGCGGGGTCGACGGAGGAGAGAGCGGCGGAGGTGATGGCGGGGACGATGAGGCCCATGCCGAAGCCGATGGGGAAGAGGAAGGCGAGCATGAGGGGGAAGTTCTGGTGGGTGAAGGCGAGGGAGAGGAGTGCGAGGCCGGTGAGGAGTTGTCCGGTGAGCATGGGTCCGCGGGAGCCGCGGTGTGCGGTCCATCGGCCAGAGATGGGGTTTGCGGAGATGGTGGAGGCGGTGAGTGGGAGGAAGCAGAGGCCGGTGTGGAGGGGGGAGAAGGAGAGGTTTCGTTCGAGGAAGAGTCCGAGGAAGAAGACGAGGCCGTAGTAGGCGAAGTTGCCGAGGAAGCCGATGGTGGTGACGGTGATGAAGGGGGGGTGTTTCCAGAGAGGTTTGGGGATGAGGGGGTTTTTGTGCCGGAGTTCGATCAGGATGAAGGCGGCGGCGCTGAGGAGGGCGAGGGGGATGCTGATTTGGGCGAGGGGGGAGTCGGGATGGTTGGGGAATTCGATGAAGGCGTAGGAGAGGGAGGCGAGGGCGAGGATGCCGAGGGCGTTGGCGGGGAGGTTGAGGGGTTGGGGATTGTCGTTGGTGGTGTCGGGTGTGGAGGTCCAGGCGAAGAAGATGGCGAGGAGACCGACGGGGAGGTTGATCCAGAAGATGGATCGCCAGCCGAGGAGTTGGATGAGGATACCGCCGAGGACTGGACCGGCGGCGAGTGCGGAGGAGCCGGTGGCGGCCCAGAGTCCGAGTGCTTTGGAGCGTTGAGCGGGGTTGGGGATGGCGTGTCGGAGAGCGGCGAGGGAGGCGGGGAGGAGGAGTGCGGCGCCGATACCCTGGAGGATTCTGGCGGCGATGAGGAAGGAGAGTGTGGGGGCGGCGCCGCAGAGGACGGAGGAGAGGGTGAAGAGTGCGAGACCGGCGGTGAAGGTGTGGCGTGCGCCGAAGCGGTCGGTGATGGCGCCTCCGGCGAGGAGGAGACCGGCGAAGATGAGGGCGTAGGAATCGACGATCCACTGGGAGTTGGCGACGTCGGCGTTGAGGGAGGATTGCATGGGACCGAGGGCGACGTTGACGACGGTGGTGTCGAGGATGACCATGAAGAAGGCGGTGGCGGCGGCGGCGAGGGTGAGGCGGGGGTTGGGATGGGACATGGGGGTACGGCTCCGGGTTATTGGGGGATGGGATTATAGGGGTGAAGCGGGCGGGGGGTAATTGGGAATTGGTAATTGGGAAGTGCGCGGGGCACGGGGTCGATGAGAGATCGAGCCCGCGCGGGTGGGTGATGTCTGGATGTTCGTGGATGCCGGCTTGCGCCCCCCCTACGGTGGCAAGAAGCACGAGACGAGAGGAGAAAAAGCGGCGATGTGCATTTCTTCTCTCGTCTTGTTTTTGCGAGGGGCCGCGGCGTTTTCGGGGCCGCCGCGGCTTGGGAGAACCATCCCAGGCAATGATGAGGTGCCGGGGTGAGGGGGGATGATTCGGATGAGGGGGATTTTTTTTGGCGATTATTTTGGGGTGCGGTTTGGGGTCGCCTGCGCGAAGGGACGGCGCGCTGGGGGAGCGGTGGACGAGCCGGCGCTTACGCTACGGGTTCCATCCTTGCAGGTCGGCGGCGGAATCTCGTCGCGGGGCTAGGCGGGGGAGGTTTGGCCGAGGGTGCGGAGTTGGCGGGCGTGGGAGACGATGCCGTCCCAGAAGGTGGGGTGGACGTTATAGGGGACGTTGTAGCGTTTGCAGGCGCGGGCGACGATTCTGGCGATGCGGGGGTAGTGGAGGTGGGAGACGTTGGCGAGGATGTGGTGTTCGGCCTGGTAGTTGAGGCCGCCGAGGTACCAGGTGAGGAGCTTGGATTTCTGTGCGAAGTCGACGGTGGTGCGCATCTGGTGGATGGCCCAGGCTTCCTCCATGTCGCCGGTGGTGGGAGAGGGGAGGGGGTAGGCGGCATTTTCGACGACGTGGGCGAGTTGGAAGACGACGGAGAGGACGAGGCCGCCGATGCCCATGGAGATGACGTACCAGAAGAGGACGACGAGGGGATTGTGGAAGAGCATGGGGAGGACGAAGGCGAAGAAGGTGAAGGCGAGTTTGCCGGCGATGAAAGCGATGAGGTCCTTGCCCTTGGGGCGGTCGATGGGGTGAGGGCCGATTTTAGCGACGGCGACGTCGCGGAAGTCGTCGATGATGTGCCACTTGAGGATGACGCAGGTGTAGAGGAACCACATGTAGATGTGCTGGTAGCGGTGGAACCAGTAGTGGGGCTGGGTGGGGGCGAAGCGGGCGAGGAAACCGAGGTCGATGTCGTCGTCGTGGCCGTCGATGTTGGTGTAGGTGTGGTGGAGCTTGTTGTGTTTGACATCCCAGAGGTAGGAGGAGCCGCCCATGAGGTCGAGGGAGAGTGCCATGAGCCAGTTGACGTGTTTGTTTTTGGAGATGGCGCGGTGGCCGGCATCGTGCTGGATGTTGAAGCCGACACCTGCGGCGGCGAGTCCGAGGTTGAGGGCGGCGATGATGGCGACGGGCCAGGAATGGGCGAAGAAAACGAGGAGGACGTAGGAGGTGATGAGCCAGGCCATGATGGTGGCGGATTTGAGCATGAAGCGGGCGCCGCCGTGGCGTTGGCGGCCGATCATTCGCAGGTGGCGTTCGACACGGGAGCGGACGTACTGCTGAAAGGGGTCGCGGGTACGGAATCTGACGGTTTGCGGCGTGAGGGCCGAAGTATTTTTAGGCATTAGAACATCATAGATTGTTGAGCAGCGGGTGTCATGTGACTTAGCTCATTGATTTTTCGACTTTGGGATTTCTCTAACGATAGCGTGGATGAATGTGGTGGGAGTGTGGATGAGCATTGGTAGAAATGCGGAGGTTATGGGGCGGCGAGGCCGTTTTGGGGATCGGGGGAGTCGGGGAGGGAGATTTTCAGGGGGGTGTCGCTGGGAGAGAGGGCGCCGAGTTGGGGGAGGAATTGCCAGTTTTTGGGGAGGTCGGTTCCATTGCCGCGCCAGCGGACGAGGACCTTCTCGGTGTTTTTGTCCTTATTCCAGCCGCCGAAGAGGTTTTCGAAGTACCAGAGTTCGGCGCGGTAGATGATTTCGCCCCCCTTGCCGCCCTTCTCGGAGTGGAAGTCGCGGGTGCGGGTGAGTTCGACGAGGAGGGTGGCGTGCTGGTGGTCGGCGGCCATGTGGAGGACGCGGGATTTGTCGTAGAAGGAGGGCATGTCCTTAACGAAGTTTTCGAGCCAGGAGCGGTCGGCGTCGGTGAGCGGGGAGGCGGGGTTGATGGGGCGGTGGTAGTCCATGTTGACGCCTTCCCAGCGGGTGGTTTGGCCGTGGGTGTCGGTGGTCCAGGCGATGAGGTCGTAGGAGTGGGAGGGGAGGAGGTTGGGGATGGAGAATTTGCCGGTAGCGGGGTCAAGATTGGCTTCGTAGAGGAAGGGGTCTTTGGGGTTTTCGGCGGAGGTTTTGAGGGGGTCGGCGGATTGGCGGTCGACGGCGACGAGGCGGGTGAGGTGCTGGGGGGAGTGGAGGGTACCGGTGAGTTGGGAGGAAGAGGATTCAGCGCGGGTGGCGGAAGAGAAGGCGAGCAGCAGCGGGAAGAGCAGGAGGGGTTTTATCATGAGGGGAATCATAACGTGTTTGCCGGCGGGGTTCCGCGTAGTCATCCCCTGCTTCGCGCCGCCTGAAGGCGAAACTCCAAACGGGCAGAACTCGGAGCGTGTGACTTTGCCTGTCGATTCTGTTACGATGCGGGGCTTCCCTGAGTAGGCGGTATGGCCTTTTCGCGATGTATTTAGAAAGAGTAAAGAGACGATTTTATGCCGAATCAGAAACGCCGCGATGAGCTTCGGAATATTGCGATTATTGCCCACGTTGACCATGGGAAGACGACCCTGGTTGACGCGATGCTGAGGCAGTCGGGGATGTTCCGGCAGCAGACGCTCAGCAGCGAGCTGATCCTGGACAACAACGCGCTCGAGCGCGAGCGCGGGATCACGATCCTCGCCAAGAACGTCGCCATGACGTACCCGGACGCGAAGGGTGTCACGCGGAAGATCAATATTATTGATACGCCTGGGCACGCGGATTTCGGCGGGGAAGTGGAGCGTGTGCTGAAGATGGCGGATGGGGTGCTGCTGCTGGTGGATGCGTTTGAAGGTCCGATGCCGCAGACGCGGTTCGTGCTGAAGAAGGCGTTTCATTATCACCTGAAGCCGATCGTGGTGATCAACAAGATCGACAAGCCGGATGCGCGATCGAACGAAGTGCTCAATGAGATTTTCGATCTGTTTGTGGAGTTGGAAGCCAACGACGACCAGCTCGACTTCCCGGTGATTTACGCATCGGGCCGGGCGGGTTTTGCGCGGCTGGATCCGAACGACGGCAACATGGACATGCGGCCGTTGATGGAGACGATCGTCAACAAGATCAAGGGTCCGGTGGCGGACCTGGAAAAGCCGCTGCAGTTGCAGATCACAAACATCGATTACAGCGAGTACGTGGGGCGTATCGGCATCGGCCGCGTGTTTAACGGGACGATCCATAAGGACCAGCAGGTGGCGCTGCTCAAGCGGAACGGGAAGACCGAGAAGCACAAGATCGTCGATCTGTATCTGTTCGAAGGGTTGGGGCGTGCGAAGACGGAGCACTCGGAGGCGGGGGATATTTGTGCGGTGGTGGGGATTGATGATGTGGACATTGGGGACACGATTGCGGACCTGGAGAAGCCGGAGGCGTTGCCGCTGATTGATGTGGACGAGCCGACGCTGAACATGATTTTCAGCGTGAACGACTCGCCGTTCGCGGGTCAGGAGGGGAAGTTTGTGACGAGCCGGAATGTGCGCGAGCGGTTGTACAAGGAGTTGCAGAGCAACGTGGCGTTGCGTGTGGAAGATACGCAACTGGCAGATTCGCTGCGGGTGAGCGGTCGCGGGTTGCTGCACCTGGGGGTGTTGATTGAGAACATGCGTCGTGAGGGGTATGAGCTGCAGGTGTCGAAGCCGAAGGTGATTTTCAAGGAATTGAACGGGCACAAGTGCGAGCCGATCGAGAATCTGGTGATCGATGTGCCGAAACAGTTTGAAGGGGCGGTGATGCAGGCGATCGGGAATCGTCGCGGGGAGCTGATCAAGATGGACACGAAGGGGAACTTCACGCACATGGAGTTTTCGATTCCAGCGCGTGGGTTGATCGGCCTGCGGACCCGGCTGCTCAACGGCACGCAGGGTGAGGCGATCATGCACCACACGTTCAAGGATTACGAGCTGTTGCGCGGCGGGTTGCCGGGGCGGCAGAACGGTGTCCTGATCTCGATGGAGAACGGGACGGCGAATGCGTATGCGTTGGACAAGCTGAATGACCGCGGGATGATGTTCGTGAAGCCGGGGGATGAAGTCTACGAAGGCATGATCGTGGGCGAGAACAACAAGGACACGGACATGGTGGTGAATGTCTGCCGCGAGAAGAAGCTGAGCAACATGCGGACGACGGGGAGCGATGAGAACATCATTTTGAAGCCGCCCCGCGACATGTCGCTGGAAATTGCGTTGGAGTACATCGAGGACGATGAGCTGGTGGAGATCACGCCGAAGACGATTCGTCTGCGGAAGCGGCATTTGAAAGAGAATGAGCGGAAGCGGTACGAACGTGCGGCGGAAGCAGCGGACGCGTAAGGTTATGGCGCGAGCGTAGCTGCCGGACGCCGCCTGAAGGCGGAACTCCGAACCGGAAGGCGGAACTCCGAACGTGAACCGAATCGACGTGCACTGCCATTTTCTGCCCGACCAGGATGACGGGTGCGAGGATCTGGGGGAGAGCCTGGAGTGCCTGCGGACGATGGCGGCGCATGGGTACAACCGGGTGTTTTGCACGCCGCATTGCGGGTCGTCGGATTTTACGGAGTTGACGTGCGAAGGGGTGGCGGAGCGCGTGCGGGAATTGCAGGGGCACGTGACGGAGGCGGGGATTCCGATTGAGTTGCGTGCGGGCGGGGAATTGCGGCTGAGTCCGCATCTGGCGGAGGATTTGCCGCGGATGGGGGTGCCGACGTATGGGCACGGGGGGAAGTATGTGCTTGCGGATTTATGGGAAGCGGATTGGCCGGTGTGGGCGACGCGGGGGGTGGAGTGGCTGCAGAAGCGCGGGCTGACGGTGATCATAGCGCATCCGGAGCGGATGCCAGTGATGCGGGGGAATCCGGGTTTTATTGCGGAGCTGGCGAAATTGGGGGTGTTGTTTCAGGGGAATCTGGGGCCGATTGCGGGGGCGGATTCGGCGGGGATCGTGGCGCTGGCGCAGCGGTTTTTGCAGGATGGTCGGTATTTCATGGTGGGGACGGATGGGCATCGGGCGAATCATATGGAGGCGCGGCTGGCGGGGTTGAAGCGCGTGGAGGAGCTGGTGGGGAAGGAGAAGCTGGAGGAGTTGACGGTGAGGAATCCGGGGCGGCTGTGGGCGGTTGCCCCCCCACCGACGACGACGTAAACACGAAGTCACGAAGAGCACGAAGGACCACGAAGACGGGATTGAGTGGGACCATTTTTTGGGTGCTTTGGGGAATTCCCGGGAATTGATCGACCTCTCTTGGCGAACGGTTCCCTTACCACAGAGTCACAGAGGGCACAGAGGACGCACAGAGACGACGGAAGAAGTCGGCGGATGCGAGCGTTCTCCAAAGCTCACCACTCCCCGCATATACCGGACGCGCCCATTCTGTTGCGCACATTCTGGCGGTGGCATCACCGGCTTTTCTATCTATCTTCAAGGGGTTGGATTTCGATTTTTCGGAATTCCATTTGGGCGCCTTCGGCCTGGAGGCCGATGGTGCCGGTGAGGGGTTCGGAGTTGGTGGCGACGTTTTGGAGGACGCCGTTGACGGTGACCCAGACGTTGCCGTGATCGACGAATATCTGGACAGTGTTCCATTGGCCGAGGGGTTTTTCGGAGGAGGGGGCGATTTTTTTGGTGACGATGTCGGTGCCGCGGGTTTTGGTTCGGGCGGGGTCGGGGGTCATTTTGATGCCGTACTGGTCGATGAAGTCGCCGACGTCGCCGAAGGTGCCCTGGATCTGGAGGTTTTTGGGCCAGACTTTGTCGGGGCCGGTGATGCCGATGAGGATGCCGCCGCCGCCCTTGGTGACGTGGCGTTGTTCGACGGTGAGGAGGTAGTTGGTGTACGGGGAGTTTTCGCGGAGGTAGCTGGTGTTGAAGCCGGAGGTTTCTTTGCCGGCGGAGTGGAGGATGCCGTCTTTGACGGTCCAGGCGGATTCCCTGGGGAAGGGGTCGGCGCCGGGTTTGGGTTTGTTGGGGATGTAGGTCCAGTCGGAGAGGTCTTTGCCGTTGAAGAGCTGGATGGGGGCGCCGGGTTTGGCGGAGAGTTGGGGGGCGGTGGACCAGGGGGAAGTGGCGGTGTCGGCGGCGCAGGTGGTCGTGGCGAGGAGGCCAATGATGGCGAGGTGACGAATGGGCAGACGCATGGGAGCTCCGGGGTATTGAGTGATTGAATCATCGGGGCATTGAGAGATTGCGGCAATAGTTCGAGCGATTTGATTGATGCGAGGGCAAAATCCGGCGATGCCATCGCCGGCTTTAGGGTTCGATGGGGGTGAGTTGGATTTTGCGGAACTCCATTTCGCCGCCTTCGGCCTGGAGGCCGATTTTTCCGTTGAGGGATCCGGTGTAGGTGGCGGTGTTCTGGACTTCGCCGTTGAGTTTGACGGTGAGGTTGCCGTGGTCGACGGTAATCTCGACGGTTTCCCACTCCCCTACCGGCTTTTCCGGATTGGCGCCGGCGCGGCGGACGCGTTTGGGTTCGGTGCGCGCGGGGTCGGTTTTGAGGTTGGGGAAGTCGGCGATGTTGCGGAGGTCGCCTTCTTCGCCGTTCTGGCCCTGGCATTCGAGGCCGTGGGGCCAGACTTTGTCGGGGCCGGTGATGGCGAAGAGGACGCCGCCGTTGCCTTTTTTATTGACGTGGCGTTGTTCGACGAGGAGGACGTAGTTGTCGTATTCGGTGTTGGTGCGGAGGTAGCCGATGGGTTTGCCGGCGTCGTGGAGGATGCCGTCTTCGAGGGTCCAGACGTCTTCGAGTTTGACGGGGGCGGGTTGGGTGGCGTTGGGTTTGGGGGG
>Ga0335069_10011943_pt1 | contig 12242 bp, 10 predicted proteins | sample Lox_Sample_11_FD_206714 | JGI IMG/M metagenome (GOLD analysis project Ga0335069, IMG submission 206714) | Soil microbial communities from Loxahatchee National Wildlife Refuge, Florida, United States - Lox_Sample_1.1 | ecosystem: Environmental > Terrestrial > Soil > Wetlands | place: USA...
TGGCCCTCGTCGGGGGCGAGCAGCGGTGGACGCCGCCGCCGAGCGCCAGCGTGAAAGCCACCTGCAGCGCGGGTTCGAGCGTGCGGCCGCGAAACAGCAGGAGCCCGTGCTCGAGGAGCGCACCACGCAGCGCCTGGACCATCTCGAGGGACGGGGCTCGCTCGAAGTCGAAGCCGACGACCTCGACGCCGAACCCCTTGCGGATGGGCGTGAGCTCGAACGGCAGCGGCGCGGTCAACGGGGCGCTCAGTGCAGCAGGCCGTACACGTCGAGCTCCGTCTGCGTGCCCACGTACACGTGGCCGTTGGCGACGGTGGGCACGGCGAACTTCACGGGCTGCCCTGGCGTGTCGCGCCCGCCCGACGCCTGCGTCGTGTCGTACAGCTCCGTGGCCAGGTTTGTCGCGTCGTACGCGTCGAGCTCGCCGGCTGCGCCGTTGAGGACCCACACGATCCCCGCCGCCGCCCCGTTGGACGAGACGCTGACGGTCGCGCCGGGAAAGCCGAACTGCCGGCCCGTCTGCGACGTCGGCGTGGTCGCCAGCTTTCCGGCGCTGAGCGAGTAGGCCGCCAGGTTGCTGTCGATCCCCGCGACGTACACGTTGCCGTTCCAGTACGCGGGCGACATGAAGATGCCGTTCGTGATCCCCGACGTGTTGGGGAAAGCGGAGACCGACTGGACGATCTGGCTGTCGCTCCCGCTGTGGAAGTGCCCCATGGCGTCGCGGTTGATGAGATAGAGGATGCCGGGCTTGCCGGTCGCGAGGAGCTCGTGCGCGACGGCCCCCGTCTGATCCGGGAGCAGGAGCGGATTCGCCGAGCCGAAGTCGATGTCGCCGTTGCTCAGGTCGGACTGGTTGTACGGCGTGAAGTAGTCGACGACCTTGCCGGTCGAATCGAGCTTGAGCGCGCTGTCGCCGTAGTCGCTGCCGCCGGTGTCCACGTCGAACGTGCCGTTGGCCGTCTCGAGGTAGACGTAGCCGGACGAATCGGAGGCGAGGCCGCCGCCCGACTGCCAGACCGAGACCCAGTTGTCGTTCGGCGACGTGCAGAAGGTCATCTTGGGCTTGAGGTCGCTCCCCCCGTAGCCGACGACCCAGCCATGGTTGTCCGTGTTCGATTCGGCGTTCGAGCCGATGCCGACGTACACGACGCCCCCGGTGAGAAGGAGCGCGCACCTCTGGTAGTGCGTCCCGGGATCGAACTGCACCATCCCGTTCTGGCTGTTGGCCCCGGTGCCCGGTGCGGTCGGCGAGACTTCGACCGGGCCGCCGAACTTCTCGGCGCCCGTCGTCAGATCGATCGCGTGCAGCTGGTGGTGGAAGGCGTTGCCGGAGTCCTTGGTCAGCGCGACGAGGTACATCGTCTCGGTGCTCGGATCGATGACGGGAGTCCCCGTGATGCCGGCGCCGGGGACCAGATCCCCGCAGTCGTTGAGGTCGTTGCACGACAAGGACGTGCCTACGTTCGTGTGCCAGAGCGCGGGCCCGGACGTGTCCGCGTCGAACGCGTAGACGCTGTTGCTCTCGGTGACGACGAACACGACGTCGTGCGTCTGCCCCCCGACCTTGAGCCCCAGGACGACGAGCGGCTGCGCGTACACGTAGCTGTCGACCGCCTGCGAGAACTTCTTTCCGAAGTTGGTGGCGTTGACGGTGGACGGAGTGAGCAGCGTCTCCAGCGTGTACTGCCCGGTCCTGCCGTTGTCGTTGTGGTACGTGAGGACGCTGGTGGTCGGCGTTCCGCCACTCGAGCCGCCGGAGCCGGACCCGGAACCCGAGCCGGAGCTGCTCCCCGAGCCGCTTCCGCTGCTGCTGCCGCCCTCGCGGCCCGAGGAGCCGTCGGGACCGCCCCCGCTGCCGCTACTCGCGGCGTCGCCGCCGTCGTCGCCGGGAGTGGACGCATCCGAGGCGTTGTTCCCCGCCGTACTGCCGCACGCCGCCACGGCGCATGCGACGGCAAGGGTGGAAGCGGCTTTCCATCGAGGGAGACGGCTCATCGTACCCTCCGCTGCGTCCTCGATTGTCCCATGCTCCGCCGCTGCAGACCACCGATCACCCGTGGGTGGGATACGATGTGAGCTCGATGGGGCTGCGCGCGGGGGCCGTCCTCCTCTCTGCGTGTGCGGCGCTCGCAGGTGCGGGCGGATGCACGGCGTTGCTCGGCATCGACGAGCCGAACGTGATCAGCGGCGACGGCGGGGGCGGTGGCGTCGACGGTCCCGCGCCCGAGTCGGCGTCGGACGACGGCTCCGACGCGACGACCGACGCACAGGGCGAGAGCTCCTCCAGCTCGGGGTCGGGATCGAGCGGCGGGCTCGAATCCAGCGGCTCTTCTTCCAGCGGATCGTCGTCCGGTTCCTCGAGCGGGTCCTCGTCCGGCTCCTCTTCCGGATCATCCTCAGGCTCCTCGTCGGGTTCCTCCTCCGGCTCTTCGAGCGGCGGCGTCGACGCGGGCCCGATCGCCTTCGTGCAGATCTCGGTCGCGACGCCCGGCGGGCAGCACCAGACGCCGACGGTCACCTATCCGAGCGCGCAGCTCGCGGGCGATCTCAACGTCATCGCCATCGGATGGAACGACGCCAGCGCCAACATCAACGGCGTGACCGACTCCGCGGGCAACACCTACTCGCTCGCGGTGGCCACGACGCGCTTCTCGCCCGACTGCTCGCAGGCGATCTACTACGCGCCGGGCATCCACGCGGCGGCCGCCGGCGCCAACACGGTGACGGTGAGCTTCAGCATTGCCGCCAACGTCGTGGACCTGCGCGCCCTCGAGTACTCCGGCCTCGACCCGGCCTCACCGTTCGACGTCGGCGCCACCGCCGAAGCGATGAGCTCCACGCCGGCATCGAGCGGGCCGGCGACGACGCACTACGCGCGCGAGCTGCTCGTCGGCGCCGGCATGAGCACCTTCCAGTACTCCGGCGCGGGGCCTTCGTTCACCAGTCGCGCGGTGACCAGCCTGGGCGATATCGCCGAGGACCAGATGGTCTCCGCCGCCGGCAGCTACTCGGCCGTCGCCCCGCTCACCCAGACCTGCGGGTGGGTGATGCAGCTCGCGGCCTTCCACTGATCGCGGTTCGCTCAGTCCGGCTGCGAGAAGCGCACCATGCCGCTCGACTGCGGCGACGGAGTCGACTGACGCCGCGGCCGGGGGGCCGGGCGCGGCGCGGAGGGGGGCGCGTGCGTGGGCGCCGGCGCCGCGGCGACGGAGGTCGCACTGTCCGCAGGCTGCGCCGTGCTGGAGGGCGCGGCTGCGGGCACCGCGCTCGGCGTCACCTCCGCCACCGAGGGCGCCGCGGTCGCCGGCGCCGGCGCGCTCGACGCGGGCTGGCCGGCCGGGCTCACCGAGCCACCGCGTCGACCCGCGAGGATCGCCGCGACCGCGGCAGTCAGCACGATCCCACCCACGAGTGCCGCCGTTCGCGTCCGTGGCGAACGCCACGTCGGCCGGAGGCTGCGTCGTGACGTCTCGATCGAGAGGCTCGACGGCTGCGAGGCGATCGTCGGCGCGTCGTCGTGGCGGCTCTCGGGCACCTTCGCACGCGCCGGAGGAGCCTCGGGTGGGGGGAAGTCGCTGATCGATGCGCGCACCATGTCCGACGCGCTCTCGATCTCCGCGAGGGTCGCCGCGCGCTGCATCAGCGCATCGCGCGCGAGGTCCTGCACCCACTTGCCGACGTCCGTCGGGAGTGCCGGCGGCAGGACGCGCACGAGCATGTCGGCCATCTCCTGCGCCGAGGCGAAGCGGTCCGCCGCCTCGCGCGAGAGCGCCGTCATCACGAGCGCGTCGAGCCCTGAGGGCAGGTCCGGCACGAGTGTGCTCGGCGGCTCGACCTTGCCGGCCATCACCACGCCGACGAGGGCGGCGTCCGAATCGGCGCGGAAGAGGGGGCGCCCGACGAGCAGCTCCCAGAGGACCACCCCCATCGCGTACACGTCCACGCGCCGCGTGGTCTCCGTGGCGGCGAGCTGCTCGGGCGCCATGTACGCGACCTTGCCCTTGATGACCCCTTCGCGAGTCGTCTGCAGTCGCCCGGCGGCCTTGGCGACGCCGAAGTCGATGATGCGTGCCACGCCGTCCACGCCGACCAGGATGTTCTGCGGGGACACGTCGCGGTGCACGATGCCGAGCGCCTCGCCGCGGTCGCTCGTCGCCTCGTGGGCCGCGTGCAGTCCGTGGAGCGCGCCGAGCACAATGGCGCTCGTCACGGCGAAGGGCGGGCGGCCGCCGCGAGCGACCGCCGCACGGAGGAGCCGCGAGAGGGACTCGCCGCGCACGTACTCCATGACGATGAGCAGCTCGCCCGAAGCGGACACCACGTCGATGGTCGGCACCACGTTGGGATGGCTGATGCGCGCGGCAAGGCGCGCCTCGTCCACGATCGTCTTGAGGAACTCCGGCTCCTCGGAGAGGTGCGGGTGCAGTCGCTTGATGGCGACGGTGCGCGAGAACCCGGCCGCGGCGCGCAACCTCCCCAGGTGCACGCTTGCCATCCCGCCCTGCGCGATCTTGTCGTAGATCGCGTAGCGGCCGACCACGGTCGGCTCCCTCATCGCCCTTCGAGTCTACCCCCGGGGCTCGGCGCGAGCGATTTGTGTATGATCGAGGGACATGGCGCGAAGCCGTGGTGCCCGGGGTCGATCGGCGGCGTGTGCCTTCGTCGTCTTCGCCGCGTTGTGCCCGGCGTCCGTGGCCCGTGCCCAGGGCGAGGCAGCCTCCTCACCCGACGAGGCCCGGCGCACGTCGTTCTACAAGGAGGGCTTCGACGCCGCGAGCGCGGGCAGATGGGCCGAGGCGCGGGACCGGTTCGCCGCAGCGCTCGCGATCCGCTCGTCGCCCAAGGTGCTCTTCTCGCTGGCGCAGGCCGAAGAGCAGCTCGGGCAGCTCGCCGCCGCGGGGCGCGACTACGGGCTCGCACTGGACGGCGCGAAGGCCGCGGGTGAGTCGGACGTGGCCTCGGCCGCCCAGAGCGCTCGGGCGGCGCTCGAGCCACGCGTTCCGACCGTGCGCATCGTGGCGCAGGGCTCGTCGGCGGCGACGGCGAAGCTCGACGATCAACCCATCGCCTTGGCCACGCCCGTGCCGGTGGACCCCGGCACGCACCGGCTGGTCGTGAGCGCGCCCGGGATGCGCGACGCGCAGGCGACCGTGGCGATCAGCGAGCGCCAGCGACTCGACGTCCCCGTGCGTCTCGACGCCGCCGGTTCGGATGCGACGTCGCCAGCAGCACCCGCGGGCGACGCCGCCACCGGTCCCGAGGCCGCGCACGGCACGTTTCCCTGGCGCACCGTGGGCCTCGTCGCGGCGGGCGCAGGCATCGTGACCCTCGGCGTCGGCAGCTACTTCGGCATCGAGGCCAAGAGCAAGAACGACCAGTCGAACAACTCCGGGGGTTGCGTCCAGGACAACTGCCCCCCAGCTGCTGCCCAGACCCGTCGCGACGCCATCTACGCGGGGAACACGTCGACGGTGCTCTTCGTCGCCGGTGGCGTGCTGGCCGCGGGCGGCATCGTCCTGTGGCTGGTCGCGCCCTCGTCGGAGGGCGGCTCGGGCGTGAGCGTGACTCCCGTGGCGCTCGGCGCCGGGGGAGGGCTCACGCTTGCGGGCCGCTGGCAGTGACCCGTCGGATATCATCGGCTTCGCGATGGCGGTCGAGGTCAAGGGGGTGTGGCTGGTCACCATCCGCCGGTACCTGCAGGACAGTCGACGTGAGGGCGACTTCGAGAAATACGTCGCCGGTGTGCCCGACGAGCTGCGCGACACGGTCCGCGAGCCCGTCGTGTCGCAGTGGTACCCCGAGAAGGTCATGTGCCACGCGCTCGAGTCTCTCTACGACGCGGGCGCGAGGCGCGGTGACGAGGAGTTCGTGCGGGCGATGGAGGAGTGCACGGTGCTCGGCACGCACGGCTTCTTCAAGGCGCTCCTGTCGGTGACGTCGCCGCGTCGCGTGCTGAAACTGCTCCCCACGGCGATGCGCACTCACCGGCGCGGGCCGTTGCAACTCCGGCTCGACATCCGCGACCGCGACGCGACGCTGCGCTTCCTCGGCCACCCTTACTCCGACCACCCCCAGTACCGTCTCGCGACGCCGGCGATCGTGCGCTCCACGATGCGCCTGTGCGTCGGTCCGTCTGCGGACGCCAAGCTCGTCTCGTACGACGCGACCACGCAGATCGTGGACGTGGCGTGGTGACGTCGGATCCTCCCATCCCCGAGCGCGCGCCCTTCAACGCGAAGGGTCTCGTCTACCTCGGTGCCCGCGACTTCTTCGCCGAGCGCGTGACGGGCGGCTCGGAGGCCGTCGTCGCGAACCTCGATCCCGAGACGGCCACGTTCTTCAAGCAGCAGTTCCTCACCGGTGGCTGGTACGACGTGATGCCCATCCTCACCATCAGCCGCGCGGCGGCGCGCACCGCCCAGTCGCCGTGGCCGCGCTTCGTGCGACAGAACGCGGTCTGGCTGGCCGAGCGAGATCTAAGCGGCATCTACAAGCTCGTCGTCTCGATCGCTTCCGTCGAGCGCATCGTGCAGCGGCTGCCCGAGCTCTCGCTGCGCTACTTCGACTTCGGCGACGCCGCCGGCAAGATGGTGGACGACAGGGTCTTCGAGGCGGACCGCTACGGCATCCCCGAGCCTCTCGTCGAGTGGTTCTCGATCGTGACGAGCGGGTTCGTGCCCGTGGCCGTCGGCACCGCGGGAGCGAAGAACGTGCGCGTTCGCAACATCGGTCACGACCCCGACGGCGAGGCTCACGGCGTCCCGCTCGTGCGAAGCCGCTACCACATCACGTGGGATTGAGGCTCGCGCTGCCCGGATCTCACTCCAACCAGCCTGCGTCGGGCGGAGGAGCACCCGCGTCGCAGAAGCCGCCGATGGTGCACGACCAGATGCCCGACGGGTCGCACTCGCACGTCTCACCCGAGCAGCTGCCCGCGTCGTCCGGGTAGTAGCAGTACGTGCCGGTCGACCCGCACGCGGTACCGGGCTGCGGCGCGTAGGGCGGGCACACTGGCGGGGGGCACGGGTCGGCGTAGCACTGCCACTCGAGCGAGCCGCCGTCGCCGCCGAAGTAAGCGCCGCACGAGCACGTCTCGCCGCAGGTGCCACCGTTCGAACCGTAGTCGCAGGTCTGGCCCTCGTAACCGCAGCTCTCGCCGTTGTAGGGAGCGCTCGGCGGGCACACGGGTGGAGGGCACACGGGGGAGACGCACTGCCAGCTGCCGGCGCTGTCGCAGGAGCAGTATTGGGCGTCGCAGCCCGCGCCGTAGTTGCACTGCTCGCCATAGGAGCAGGAGCCTTCGCCGGGCACCGGCGGACACACGCCGCCGCCACTGCTGGAGCCGGAGCCACCGCCGCTTCCGCCTCCACTGCTGCTCGAGCTGATCCCGCTGCTGCTGCCGGAACCGCCCCCGCTGCTGGAGGAGCTTACGCCGCTGCTCGATCCACCGCTGCTGCCGCTGGAGCCGCCGTCGTCGCCCCCGTCGTCGCCCTGGGGGCCGATGCCTGCGAAGCGCCCGCCGCACGCCGAGCCAGTTACGGCGAGCGCCGCGAGGAAGGGGATAAGGAAGGAAGTACGGGGGAGGAAGGAACTCATGACTCGACTCGACGAGGCGCATGAGCGACAGCCGTGCCAGCCGCAGAACGCGGTTTCTCCCGCGGATTCCGCGATTCGGACGCGTGTCACGTTGGGCCACTCCGGACGGGGGCGCCCTGCGGTCACTCCTCTATCTCGCGCTCCAGGAGCCCCTTCAGGACCTCCGGGCGGCGGCGCAGGAGCATCACCTTCTCGCGGTCGACCACCACGAGCCCGGGCGGGCTCTTTCGCGGTTTGCGCACGTAGCGGCGCGGCGTGTGCTGGATCTCGACGAGGTCCTCCTCGCGCGCGTCCGAGAAGTGCGCGGCCAGATGCGCGGCCTCGGCGAGGACCTGCGGCGGGCACACTGCGCCCTTCGCGAGTGGCACGACGACGTGCGATCCCTTGCGGTTCTTCGCGTGGAGCCACAGGTCGCGGGGGCGCGCCACGTGCAGGGTCAGCTCGTCGTTCTTCTCCGCGTTGCGACCCACCAGGATGCGTGCCCCCGAGGAAGCGAGGAACGTGCGGTACGGCGGCTTCGCCTGGTCCTGCTTGCGTTTCGAGGGCGCTGCCGACGTCTGTGGTGCGGGAGCCTTGAAGTCCCGGGGCGCCGCCGCGCGCGCCCGCGCCGTCAGGGACGCGAGGTCCGGCTCCTCCGTCGACGTCAGCTCCGTCGCGATCGTCTCGAGCGCCGCCTGCATGCGCTCGGACGCCTGCAGGCGCTCCTGCGAGATGCGTGCGCCCTCCTTGAGCCGACGCGCTCGCTGGAACATGGCGTCCACCTGCTGCTGCGCGCCCCGCGCAGGGTCGATCTCGAGCACCACCTCGCGCGGCTCTCCGCTCGACCAATCCGTCGCCACGAGGCGCGTCGTCCCGCGCCGCGCGCGCGCCGCCTCCGCCACGAAGAGCTGGGCCCGCTGCGCCAGGGCGTCGGCCTCCCCGGCGCGCGCGAGGTCCCCACGGACCGCAATGATGCGCCGCGTGATGCGCGCCAGGGCCCGCGCGAGCGCTTTCCCCAGGGCTTCGCGCTGCGCGGCGGCTTCCGGCGCGTCCATCGCCGCCCGGTGCGATAGCATGAGTCTGCGGTGAACCGTCGCAGCTTCCCCAGCGGCCAGTCGAGCAGCGCGCTGCTGAAGGCCATGCTGCGCACGCTCGCCGCCGAAAAAGGACAGCCGGTGGCCGAGACGTGGCTGCGCGGCATCCGCATGGTGCGCGACGACCTCGAGGACGAGACGCGCGTGGTGCCGCTCTCGGCGCTGCACCGGGCGCTCGCTGCGTTCGCCGAGGCAACGTCGCGCGAGGCGATCCCGCGCTTGTGGCGCCACCTCGTCGCGCCGGACAACCTGGGAATCTGGGTCCGCGTGCTGCGCGGCACGTCGTCGCCCGCCGAGGCGTTCGCGCGGCTCGACTCGGCCGACAGCGAGTATGCGCGCAGCACGCGATGGGAGACGCTCGCCACGCGGCGCGGCTGGTGGCGCGGACGGGTGAACATCGCGCACGACCCCGCGGTCGAGGAGGACGGGCTCATCGCGCTCGCCCGCCTCGCGGAGCTCACGGCGGTGCCTGCGCTCTTCGGCTACGAGGACGCGCGCGCCGTGGGGATCCCGACCGCCGAGCCGCGGACTACGGCGCTCGCGCAGGAGTACGAGGTGCGCTGGCGGGTGCCCGACGCGCGTCTGAGCGGCGCCCTCGGCGCGGGCGTGGGCGCGGCGGTCGCGGCGATGCCGGTCATCGCGCAGCTCGCGTCGGGGCGCACGGCGGACGTGCTTCTCGCGGTGGGCACGACCGCGGGCGCGTTCGTGGGGGCGCTCGGCGCGCGCGAGAGGACGCGACGCGCCGAGACGGCTGCGCAAGCGATGCGGGTCCACGCGCTCGAGCGGAGCCTGACGCTCAAGGAGTCGCACGGCACCGAGGTCGGCGGGACGCTCGAAGGGAGCGTCGCAGTCGGGCAGTACCGAATCGGGCGGCGCATGGGGTCGGGCGCGACCGGCGTCATCTACGAAGCGGTGCGCATCTCGGACGGAATGCCGGTGGCCATCAAGCTGCTGCGGGCGGCGGCGGCGCACGAGGCCGTGGCGAGCGACCGGCTGCGGCGCGAGGCCGAGGCGCTGGGCCTCTCGTGGCACCCCAACGTCGTCGAAGTGATCGACCACGGGCACCTGCCGGACGGCACGGCGTACCTCGTGATGGAGCTTCTGCACGGCGAGAGCCTCGCGACGCGGCTGCGCACGAAGCAGCGTCTGACGCCGCGGGACATCCTGCCCATCGCGATGCAAGTGTGCGACGCGCTGGCGGCGGTGCACGCGGCGGGCGTGGTGCATCGCGACCTCAAGCCGAGCAACATCTTCCTGGCGGTGGACCGCGAGGACCCGGCGGGGTCGGAGCGCGTGAAGCTGCTCGACTTCGGGATCGCGCGCGTGGAATGGGAGGAGACGCGCATCACGAACACCGGCGGCCCCCTCGGGACGCCGGGGTACATGAGCCCGGAGCAGGAGACGGGCAACGCCGAGATCGACGGGCGGAGTGACCTGTTTTCGCTCGGAGCGGTGCTCTACGAGTGCCTGGTGGGCGAACCGCCGCCGCCGCGGTCGCCGAGCGGGCAGGTGCCGGCGGGGGTGAACGTCGCGATTCGCTTCGACTCGGGCACGCAGAAGTCCGGCTCCACGGTTCCACCGGCGTGGCGTGCGATCATCGAGAAGGCGATGCAGATGAACTCTGCCGACCGCTACCCGGACGCGCGCACCTTCGCGGCTGCCTTGAGGACCGTGCGCGACGAGATCGCAGGAGCCGAAGCTTCGTCCTAAGAAGGAGGAGATGAACAGGAAGACCAGGAGATCAGAAGGGGGTGTTCTGCGCAGACCTCATCCTTCTGAACTTCTGATCTTCCTGTTTCTTCTCCTCCCTGCGTGCCCGCAGCCCGCGCAGCCGCAGACTGCGCAGCAGCCGCCGCCCCCTTATTACGCGCCGCCGTACGGGTACCCGCCGGGCCTCTACGGGCAGCCGCCCGCGCCAGGACCTGCTCCGTATCCGGCGCCTGGTCCCGGCCCCGCGCCGGCGCCCGCCCCTGGCCCCGCGCCGAATCGCCCACTGCTGCCGGCACTCGTGGGACCCGCGGCGTGGCAAGGCGAGACGCGCGCGGTGCTCGCCGAGCTCGTCGCGTCGCTCACGCCCGACAAGCAGCAGCTCGTGACGGGCATCCCACTGATCTTCGACCAGGACCCGACCGACGTGAACGCCTTCGCCGGCTGCGACGACTCGGGCTCGCCATTCATCGAAGGCACCGAGGGCTTGCTGGAGGCCGTCGACGGCATCTCGCAGACCAAGGCGTGCGACGAGCTGTTCGGTACGCGCACCTACGACGCGTACACGGCGGCGGTCACGCCGGCGCTCGTGTCGCCGCGTGGAGGGAGTGCGATTCTGCCGGGCGGCATCATCCCGCCGCAGTACTGGGCCGACGTGCGGCGCATCTCGCGCGCGCACGAGATCTTCGACGAGATGGTGGCGTTCACCTTCGGCCACGAGCTGTCGCACCACTACCTGGGCCACACCGGCTGCGCGCACGGCCAGCCGGCGGGCATGCCCCCGGTGCTCTCGGACCTGAATCGCATCGTCACGTCCGGCTGCTCGTTCTGCAACCAGTGGAACGAGGCGGCGGCAGACGCGAACGGCTGCAACAACATGCTCGACGCCGCGCGCGCCCGCTCTTCGCGCGCCTACGCGTGGAACGAGGAGGGCGGGATCTGGCTGCTCGATTTCTTCGCCCGTCTCGACGGCGCGTCCGGCAACACGGGGGCGCTCAGCTTCGTGCGCTCCCACCCGAACCCCGCGCTGCGCATCCCGGCGCTCCAGACCGACGCGACCCTCTGGCGCTTCCAGCACCCGGGCTGATCGCTCACTCGCGCCGGACTCGATTCAAACGACGCGCAGGCTCTTCCCCAGCACCACTTCGTTGTGGCTGCCGGTGCGGTAGCCCTGCAGGTCCAGCGTTACGAAGGCGAAGCCGAAGCGCTTGCCCGCTTGCACGATGGCGTCGCGGACGTCGAACGCGCGCGGCAGCTCGTCGCGGGCGACCTCGATGCGGGCCATCGCGCCACTGGATCCGGCGGCGTGCCAGCGGACGCGGAGCTGGCGGAGTCCCAGCGCGCGAAGCTCCGCCTCGAGGCCGCCGATCTGTGCGAGGCGCTCGCGCGTGACCTCGGTGCCGTACGGGATGCGGCTCGAGAGGCAGGCGCTGGCCGGCTTGTCCCAGACGGTGAGGTCGATTCGTCGTGCCGCCTCGCGCACGTCGGCCTTGTGGAAGCCGAGCTCCACGAGCACGCTGCGGACGCTCGCGTTCTTCGCCGCCTCGAGGCCCGGGCGGTGGTCGCCCAGGTCGTCCACGTTGGTGCCGTTGAGCACGTGCGCCAGCCCCCACTCGCGCTTCTTCTGCTCGGCGATGTCGTAAAGCTCGCTCTTGCAGTGGAAGCAGCGGTCCGTCGCGTTGGCGACGTACCCGGGCCGCTCGATCTCGTGGGACTCGACGAGCTCGAGACGGGCCCCGATCTGCTTGGCGACGGCGACCGCCGCCTCCTTCTCGAAGGGCGCCAGGCTCGGCGAGACGGCGGTCATCCCGACCGCCCGGTCCCCGAGCACCTCGTGCGCAACCGCCAGGACGAAAGCGCTGT